>Ga0308163_10000056_pt1 | contig 343708 bp, 287 predicted proteins | sample PhyTR1_FD_201037 | JGI IMG/M metagenome (GOLD analysis project Ga0308163, IMG submission 201037) | Phyllosphere microbial communities from UC Gill Tract Community Farm, Albany, California, United States - DLSLT.R1 | ecosystem: Host-associated > Plants > Phyllosphere > Unclassified | place...
CGGCTTACTGTATGCGAACCTTTTCTTAAATCTGTACTCATAATCTAAAGGTAAAGATTTTTTCGCATTACTAAAGTACTGCAATAAATTGCAGGGTTTTAAACCCCGATCTGAGACCAATAAAAAAACCAGTGCTCAAGCACTGGTTTTACTGGTATTTTAGAAATATTTCAACTTTACGATAACGTTATAAATTTCGTAAATAAATTAGTTCAATAATGCTGTAAGCTGTTTATCCAACTCAGGATCAGAAGGTCTAGGTGCATCAGATTTTAGAATATTACCATTTGGGTCTACAAGTATAAATCTCGGAATTCCTGTTACACCATAGTTAACCACAAATTCAGATTCCCAATCTTTATCTGCAAATAGCTGAACGCCCCCTAATTTTTTATCGGTTACAAACTTTTTCCATTTTTCATTGTCTTTTGCCTTATCAATAGAAATACTTACGAATTCTATATTTTTTCCGTGGTACTTTTCTTCAATTTTTTGTAGATAAGGAATTTCAGCTCTGCAAGGTGCACACCATGTTGCCCAAAGATCGATGTAAACGTACTTGCCTTTTAAATCAGCTAGTTTTGTTTTTCCTCCTTTAAAATTTTCGTAATCAAAACTTGGAGATGCTTTTCCAACCATTTTATTTGCTTTTGAAACTCGCTCATATTCTTGAGCTGCATATTGATGAAAACTCTCAAAACTGCGTTTTAGAGCTGTTTTAAATTCTGGAGCATAATCTCCTTTCTCTAAGTTTTCTGTATCCGTTTTAAATTTATTATCCAGCAAAGCGCTAAATTCTCCCGATTCTTTGGCAAAAGCATCTTTCTGAAAATTTTCATCTTTTAGTGCCTGTTGTGCTAAAAAGTTACTTTCTTCTACACCTTTACCTTTATATACAATCGTCTCATCAAATTCTTTAGCATTCATAGTCAAATTAACTTCAGAATTCGGCTTTAAATATAAGTTTGAAGATTCTGTTCCGTCAGAGAAAACATAAAAACCCTGAGGAGCATCAAAAGTGGCAGCAAAAACTTGCTTTTTATCAATCGGAATTACTTGCTTAAAGTTGTCTCTTCCTTTAATTACTAAAGTATCACTATTTCTATTAGTAATTTTAGCTGTGAACTTAATTGAGCTTTTACTTTGAGCAGTACCATTTAAAGCAGTAAAAATTACTAAACCTGCAACAAAAAGTTTCTTCATAGGTATTAATATTAGTTTTTAGTGAATCAAAACTAAAGAATAAATGCTTCGGAATTTCACAATTAACAATTTATTTGAAATTATTCTGAATCAACTTATCACTTTACTATATTATCTTGAATTTTGTATTTACTTTTGCAGTCTAAAATTTTGATTATGTATAGAAGTCATAATTGTGGCGAATTAAACGCTTCAAATATTAATACCGAAGTTACCCTTGCGGGCTGGGTTCAAAAATCACGTGATAAAGGATTTATGAATTGGGTCGATTTACGTGACCGTTACGGAATTACACAACTTATTTTTGACGAAAGTCGTACTAATAAAACTGTTTTTGAATTGGCAAAAACACTTGGACGCGAATTTGTAATTCAAGTAAAAGGAACTGTTATTGAGCGTGAAGCTAAAAACAAAAACATCCCAACTGGTGAAATTGAAATTTTAGTTTCAGAATTAACAATTTTAAACACTGCACTTACTCCTCCTTTTACAATTGAAGATGAAACTGACGGTGGAGAAGATATCAGAATGAAATACCGTTATTTGGATATCAGAAGAAATCCTGTAAAAAACAGTTTATTATTCCGTCATAAAGTAGCGATGGAAGTTCGCAAATATCTTTCTGATTTAGATTTCTGTGAAGTTGAAACTCCTTACTTAATCAAATCGACTCCTGAGGGTGCAAGAGATTTCGTTGTGCCAAGCCGTATGAACGAAGGACAATTTTACGCATTGCCACAATCTCCACAAACTTTTAAACAACTTTTGATGGTTGGCGGAATGGATAAATATTTCCAAATTGTGAAATGTTTCCGTGACGAAGATTTACGTGCAGACCGTCAGCCAGAGTTTACTCAGATTGACTGCGAAATGGCATTTGTAGAGCAAGAAGATATCTTGAATATTTTTGAAGGATTGACAAGACACTTGTTAAAAGAAATTAAAGGCATTGAAGTAGATAAATTCCCTAGAATTACTTACGACTACGCCATGAAAACATATGGAAACGACAAACCAGACATTCGTTTCGGAATGAAGTTTGGAGAGTTAAACGAATTTGCGCAGCACAAAGAATTCCCTGTATTTAATGCAGCTGAATTAGTTGTGGGAATTGCTGTTCCTGGAGCAGGAAATTATACTCGTAAAGAAATCGACGGGTTAATTGACTGGGTTAAACGTCCACAAGTTGGAGCATCAGGAATGGTTTACGTAAAATGCAACGAAGATGGAACTTACAAATCATCTGTTGATAAATTCTATGATCAAGACGATTTGACAAAATGGGCAAAAGCAACAGAAGCAAATCCTGGAGATATGATTTTTGTTCTTTCTGGTCCAGCAAACAAAACACGCGCTCAGCTTTCTGCTTTACGTATGGAATTAGCAACTCGTTTAGGCTTACGTAATCCTGAAGAATTTGCTCCATTATGGGTTGTAGATTTCCCATTATTAGAGCTAGACGAAGAAAGCGGTCGTTACCATGCAATGCACCATCCATTTACTTCTCCAAAACCAGAAGATATGGCTTTACTGGAAACAGAACCAGGAAAAGTTCGTGCAAATGCTTATGATATGGTTTTGAACGGAAACGAAATTGGTGGCGGATCTATTCGTATTCACGATAAAGCTACTCAGCAGTTAATGTTTAAATATTTAGGATTTACCGAAGAAGAAGCAAAAGCACAATTTGGTTTCTTAATGGATGCTTTCCAATTTGGAGCACCGCCTCACGGAGGACTTGCTTTTGGTCTTGACAGACTTGTGGCAATTCTTGGAGGTCAGGAAACAATCAGAGATTTCATTGCTTTCCCTAAAAACAATTCAGGACGTGATGTAATGATAGATGCTCCTGCTGCAATTGACGACGCACAATTGAAAGAACTTCGCATTAAAGTAGATATTGCTTAATTTGAAGTAAATTATTCATAAAAAAATAAAAAGCCGCTGAAATTTCAGCGGCTTTTTTAATTTAACCAAATACTAAGAAAAATCTTAAAGCCTATTTTTCTTTGAATTATCATATTCCTACAAACGTAATGTTTTTATATTCCTACAATTAATGATTCGCAAATTATGGTATTTTATAAAGAAATTGACGCAATAAACCGCGTAAAAACACTGTAAATCAATAATTTTTACAAAAAATTAACACGTATATGTCTTTTGTATGATTTTAAATATTACATTTGTTTATTATAAATTATTATTACATTACAAATGCGTACAGGTACAGTAAAATTTTTCAATGAATCTAAAGGTTATGGATTCATTACAGACGAAGAAACAGGAAAAGACATCTTCGTTCACGCTTCAGGAATTAACGCGGAAGAATTACGCGAAGGTGACCGTGTAAGCTATGAAGAAGAAGAAGGAAGAAAAGGGAAAGTTGCTGCTAAAGTAGCAGTAATCTAAGAAAAATATAGCAATTTATTTTTTTTGCCTCTGAATGGTCTCAGAAGACGTCCCGAAGTATCGGGACGTTTTTTTTTTACCCATTTCTTAAAAAAATATTAAAATAACGCAATGTTATTTATAATGAATAAAAATTAGACATAAACGCGGTTTACTACCCTACTTAAATCCTTTTTTAGCTTGTGTTTTACAGAGTTCCAAGTTATCTTTGTGGCTCATTTTTTAAGTAAAAAATCGAAGTTTATGCAATCTGATCAATACAGTTACATTCCTATTTTAATGCAGTTTATTCTAGCTGTTGGTTTTGTGGTAGGAACAATCATTATTTCTGGAAAATTAGGACCAAGAAGAACCTCTGAAGTTAAAGATAAAAACTTCGAGTGTGGTATCGAATCTGTTGGTAACGCCCGTATTCCATTCTCTGTAAAATACTTCTTAGTTGCCATTTTGTTCGTATTATTCGACGTAGAGGTTATCTTTCTTTATCCTTGGGCAGTAAATTTCAAAGACTTAGGGATTGAAGGAATGCTAAAAATGTTAGTTTTCATGTCTTTGCTTTTAGTTGGTTTCTTTTACATCATCAAAAAGAAAGCATTAGAGTGGGAATAATGATTTTAGATTTTAGATCTGAGACTTTAGATTTATCTAAATACCATGATTTAAAATTTAAACTCAAATTAAAGTACTGATTTAAAAAATTGATTTTACTTTTTACGATTTCAATGAATCTAAAATCTAAAATCAGAAATCTAAAATAAAATGAGCGATTCAAAAGTAAATATGGTTGCGCCGCCAGAAGGAGTTACTGGTGAAGGTTTCTTCGCTACAAAACTTAGTGATGTTGTTGGTTTAGCAAGAGCTAACTCATTATGGCCGCTTCCTTTCGCGACTTCATGCTGTGGTATCGAATTCATGGCAACAATGGCATCTCACTATGACTTAGCTCGATTTGGTTCTGAGCGTGTGAGTTTCTCGCCAAGACAAGCCGATATGTTATTAGTAATGGGAACTATTTCTAAAAAAATGGCTCCAATTTTAAGACAAGTATACGAACAAATGGCAGAACCTCGTTGGGTAATTGCTGTTGGAGCATGCGCTTCGTCAGGAGGAGTATTTGACACTTACTCTGTTCTTCAAGGAATTGACAAAGTAATTCCTGTTGATGTTTATGTACCAGGATGTCCGCCAAGACCAGAACAAATTGTTGATGGAGTTATGAGACTTCAAGACCTGGTAAAAAGCGAATCTGTGAGACGAAGAAGCTCACCTGAATACCAAGAATTATTAGCTTCATATAATATCTCATAAGATGGCTTTAGAAAACACCCTGATCCAAGATAAACTTACTGAAACATTTAATAACGATGTTTTCAATTTTCAGCAAGAAAGAGATATTTTTTCTTTAGAAGCTTCGGCTGATAAAATTACGCCCCTGATTCTATTCCTAAAAAATGATCCTGAATTACGTTTTCATTTCTTAACAGATTTGTGCGGCATTCATTATCCAGATAACGAAACACAACGTCAGTTTGCAGTTGTTTATCATTTACACAACTGGTACGAAAACAAAAGATTGAAAATCAAAGTTTTCCTAAACGGCGAAAAACCAGAAATTAAATCGGTTTCAAACATTTTCTTGTCTTCTAACTGGATGGAAAGAGAAACTTTCGATTTCTATGGGATTGACTTTATAGGACATCCTCAATTGAAACGTATTTTAAATATGGATGAAATGCAGTCTCACCCAATGAGAAAAGAATTCCCATTGGAAGACAGCGGAAGAACAGATAAGGATGACCGATTCTTCGGAAGAACAACAACAAATTGCTAAAAAATAATTCAACATTATAAAATGTCAGAACTATTATTACCACCAGAGCATCGATATGCTAAAATAATTAAGGAGAGACTAAACGAAGACGGAAGCGAACTTTCTGTACTGAATTTAGGTCCGACTCACCCTGCTACACACGGTATTTTCCAAAATATCTTGTTGATGGATGGTGAAAAAATTCTTGAGGCTGAACCAACTATTGGTTACATCCACAGAGCATTCGAAAAAATTGCCGAAAATCGCCCTTTTTATCAAATTACACCTCTTACAGACCGTATGAACTACTGTTCTTCTCCTATTAACAATATGGGATGGTGGATGACTGTAGAAAAACTATTAGGCATTGAAGTTCCTAAAAGAGCACAGTACTTAAGAGTTATCGTTATGGAGCTGGCTCGTATTACGGACCACATCATCTGTAATGGTATTTTGGGTGTTGATACTGGTGCGTATACTGGTTTCTTATACGTTTTTCAATTTAGAGAAAAAATCTACGAAATCTACGAAGAAATTTGTGGAGCTCGTTTGACTACAAATATGGGAAGAATTGGTGGTTTTGAAAGAGACTGGTCTCCAGAAGTTTTCAAAAAACTAGATAAATTCCTTGAAGAATTTCCGCCAGTTTGGCAAGAATTTCAAAACTTATTCGAGAGAAATAGAATTTTCCTTGATAGAACTGTAAACGTAGGTGGCATCACTGCTGAAAAAGCAATGGCTTACGGATTTACAGGTCCAAACTTACGTGCTGCTGGAGTTGACTATGACGTACGTGTAGCACAACCTTATTCATCTTACGAAGATTTTGATTTTATTGTACCTGTTGGAAAATCAGGAGATACGTACGATCGTTTCTGTGTTCGTAATGCTGAAGTTTGGGAAAGTTTAAGCATTATTCGTCAGGCATTAGAAAAAATGCCTCCAGGAAACGAATATCATGCTGAAGTTCCAGATTACTACCTTCCTCCAAAAGAAGATGTTTACACTTCTATGGAATCTTTAATTTATCACTTTAAGATCGTAATGGGAGAAGTTCCTGTACCAGTTGCAGAAATTTACCACCCTGTAGAAGGAGGAAACGGAGAAATTGGTTTTTATTTAGTAACTGACGGAAGTAGAACTCCATATAGATTACATTTCAGAAGACCATGCTTTATTTATTATCAAGCATTTCCAGAAATGATTAAAGGCGCTATGCTTTCTGATGCAATTATCATTCTATCAAGTTTGAACGTAATTGCAGGAGAATTAGACGCATAACAAATTGTAGATTTTAGATTTTAGATTTTAGATTGCTGATTGAGAATGCAGATTTTAAAATTTAGATTTAAAATTATAATTAGGAATTGAAAAATTCAGATTGAAGAATCTAAAACTTAAACATGATTGCAGAATCATAGATTATAGACCAAGATTAAAAAAATCTAAAATCTAAAATCTAAAATCTAAAATTAAAAATGGAACGTAAACATTACAAACAAGAAATAAACATGACTGAGGCATTGATGAACCGCATCAATGAATTGATCAGCCATTATCCTGAGGGCAAACAAAAATCGGCTTTATTGCCTGTTTTGCACGAAGTTCAGGATGCACATAACAACTGGCTTAGTATTGAATTGCAAGATAAAGTTGCCGAGATTCTTCAAATAAAACCAATTGAGGTTTATGAAGTGGTTACTTTCTATACGATGTTCAACCAAAAGCCAATTGGTAAGTATATGTTTGAGTTCTGCCAGACTTCGTGCTGTTGTTTAAGAGGCGCAGAGGATTTAATGGATTATACTTCTGAGAAACTAGGCATTAAAATGGGCGAAACCACTCCAGACGGAATGTTTACCATTGCTGGTGTAGAATGTTTAGGTGCTTGCGGATATGCTCCGATGATGCAGTTGGGTGATTTCTACAAAGAAAAACTGACAGAAGAGAAAATCGATCAGATTATTGCTGATTGTAGAGATGATAAAATAATATTACACGATAAATAAGATGTCACAAAAAATATTATTAGATAAAATCAATATTCCTGGAATTAAAACCTACGAAGTATATCGCCAAAATGGTGGTTATGCTTCTGTAGAAAAAGCTTTAAAAACACTTACTCCAGACGAAGTTACTGAAGAAGTAAAAAAATCAGGATTACGTGGTCGTGGTGGTGCAGGTTTCCCTGCTGGTATGAAATGGAGTTTTATTGACAAAAAATCAGGAAGACCAAGACACTTAGTTTGTAATGCCGACGAATCGGAGCCTGGAACATTCAAAGATAGATTCTTGATGGAATATATTCCTCACTTATTGATCGAGGGAATGATCACTTCAAGCTACGCTTTGGGCGCTAACCTATCTTATATCTACATCCGTGGAGAATATATGTGGGTTTTCAAAATCTTAGAAAGAGCAATCGCCGAAGCAAAAGCTGCCGGATGGTTAGGAAAAAATATATTAGGAACAGGTTATGATCTTGAACTTCATGTACACTGTGGAGCTGGAGCATATATCTGTGGAGAAGAAACAGCATTAATCGAATCTTTGGAAGGCAAAAGAGGAAATCCTCGTATTAAACCACCTTTCCCAGCGGTTTCTGGTCTTTGGGCAAATCCAACTGTGGTAAACAATGTTGAAACAATTGCGACTGTGCCTTGGATTGTAAACAATTCTGGTGATGATTATGCTAAAATTGGAATTGGACGTTCTACTGGAACTAAATTAATTTCTGCTTCAGGACACATCAAAAACCCTGGCGTTTACGAAATTGAGTTAGGTTTAAGTGTTGACGAATTTATGAATTCTGATGAATATTTGGGAGGAATGTCTTCAAGCCGTCCATTAAAAGCATTTGTACCTGGAGGTTCTTCTGTGCCAATTTTACCAGCTGAATTGATTTTCAAAACAGCAAATGGCGAAGATCGTTTAATGACTTATGAATCTTTAAGTGATGGTGGTTTTGCTACTGGATCTATGTTAGGTTCTGGAGGATTTATTGTTTACAACGATACTGCTTGTGTCGTAAGAAACACTTGGAACTTTGCTCGTTTTTACCACCACGAATCTTGCGGACAATGTACACCTTGCCGTGAGGGAACAGGATGGTTAGAAAAAATATTATGGAGAATCGAAAACGGCCAAGGTCGTGAAGAAGATATTGAACTATTGTGGAGCATTCAGAGCAAAATCGAAGGAAACACAATTTGCCCACTTGGTGACGCCGCTTCGTGGCCAGTAGCTGCTGCGATTCGTCACTTTAGAGATGAATTTGAATATCACGTTCGTTTCCCAGAAAAAATTAAAAATAGAGATCACTTTGTCGCTGAGCCTTTTTCACAAGTGAAACATTTAGTTGGCGGTAAAGCAATCGTATAAAAATATATAGCAGAAAGTTATAAAGTTAAAAATATTAAAAGGACAGCAACTCTTTTGAATATTCCGACTTTCAACATTCAAATCATAAAGAGATGAAAGTAACCATAGACGGTCAAAGTATAGACGTAGAACCAGGAACAACGATCCTGCAGGCTGCACGTATGATTGGAGGAGATTTAGTTCCGCCAGCCATGTGCTATTACTCAAAATTAAAAGGCAGCGGTGGTAAATGCCGTTGTTGTTTAGTTGAAGTTTCTAAAGGAAGTGAAGCTGACCCACGACCAATGCCAAAATTAATGGCATCTTGCGTAACAGGATGTATGGATGGTATGGAAGTAAACAGTAAATCGTCTGCAAGAGTAACTGAAGCCCGTAAATCTGTAACAGAATTTTTATTAATCAACCACCCATTAGATTGCCCAATTTGTGATCAAGCTGGTGAATGTGATTTACAGAATTTAAGTTTTGAGCACGGAAATCCAAAATCACGTTACATTGAAGAAAAAAGAACATTTGAACCAGAGGATATTGGTCCAAATATTCAACTTCACATGAATCGTTGTATTTTATGCCAAAGATGTGTGCAAGTTGCAGATCAATTGACAGACAACAGAGTTCACGGAGTATTAGACCGTGGTGACCACGCTAATATTTCAACTGGAATTTCTAAAGCAATCGACAATGAGTTCTCTGGAAACATGATTGATGTTTGTCCAGTTGGAGCTTTAACAGATAAAACTTTCCGTTTTAAATCAAGAGTTTGGTTTAACAAACCTTATAACGCGCACAGAGAATGTACTACTCCAGGGTGCTGCGGAAAAACTACAGTTTGGATGTTTGGTGGAGAAATTCAGCGTGTAACTGGCCGTAAAGACGAGTACCATGAAGTTGAAGAATTCATTTGCAATAGCTGTCGTTTTGATCATAAAAATGTAAATGACTGGGTAATTGAAGGACCAAGAGAATTTGAAAAAGATTCTGTTATCAACCAAAACAATTACACTCAAAAATTAGAGAAAGTTGAAATTGATACTGAAAAGAACATTCTTTTAGGTAGAGATATTGACCGTAAAAAAATTAGTATGGCTGCAATTCCATTAACTGATAAAGATCAAAAATAGTAAGAAATGGAAAGTGCATTTATTATAGAAAAAAGTGTTGTTATTGTTGTCGTTTTTGCGGTAACAATGATCATGGCGATGTATTCTACTTGGGCAGAACGTAAAGTTGCTGCTTTCTTGCAAGATCGTGTTGGACCAAACCGCGCCGGATGGGGAGGTTTATTACAACCACTTGCAGATGGTATGAAATTATTCTCTAAAGAAGAATTTTTCCCAAACACACCAAATAGATTTTTATTCGTAGTTGGACCTGCAATTGCAATGAGTACTGCTTTAATGACTAGTGCTGTAATTCCGTGGGGAGATCGTTTGCATCTTTTCGGAAGAGATATTATTCTTCAAGCTACAGATGTAAACATTGCTTTATTATACATATTCGGAGTTCTTTCTGTTGGAGTCTACGGTATTATGATTGGTGGATGGGCATCTAACAATAAGTTCTCATTGATGGGAGCTATTCGTGCCGCTTCTCAAATGGTTTCTTACGAGGTTGCAATGGGATTATCAATAATTGCTTTATTGATGATGACTGGAACAATGAGTTTAAAAGAAATTTCATTACAGCAGCAAGGAATGAATTGGAATGTTTTTTATCAGCCATTATCATTCTTAATTTTCTTAATCTGTTCATTTGCAGAAACAAACAGAACTCCTTTCGATTTAGCAGAATGTGAAAACGAATTAATTGGAGGTTACCATACCGAATATTCATCTATGAAAATGGGATTCTATTTATTTGCTGAATATGCAAGTATGTTTATCTCTTCTACTATTATTTCTGTATTATTCTTTGGCGGATACAACTACCCAGGAATGCAATGGATGGTAGAAAATGTAGGTGTAAATACAGCAAACTTATTAGGAATTGGAGCATTATTTATAAAAATATGTTTCTTCATTTTCTTCTATATGTGGGTACGTTGGACAATTCCAAGATTTAGATATGACCAATTAATGAATTTAGGTTGGAGAATTTTAATTCCGCTTTCAATTATTAATATCATGATTACAGGAGTAGTTATTTTAAGACACGAAATCTTAGCTGCTTTAGGATTCTAAGAACTGTAATTAGCTTCAAATAAAAAACAAAATAGATTTTGAATTTGATTGATGTCAAATTGTAAATCATAAACTATAATAGTAAAAATGTCAATAGAAACTATATCATTATCGGGTAGAAAAAAGGTGGTGTCAAATAAGGACATGTCTTTTGTTGAACGATTGTATCTTGTGGCGATTGTGAAAGGTTTGGTTATTACAGTAAAACACCTTTTCAGAAAAAAAGTTACCATTCATTACCCAGAGCAGGTTCGTGAAATGAGTCCAGTTTACCGTGGTCAACATATGTTGAAACGTGATGAACAAGGCCGTGAAAACTGTACAGCTTGCGGATTATGTGCTTTATCATGCCCTGCAGAAGCGATCACTATGAAAGCTGCAGAACGCAAACCTGATGAAAAACACTTGTATAGAGAAGAGAAATATGCAGAAATTTACGAAATCAATATGCTTCGTTGCATTTTCTGTGGTTTATGTGAAGAAGCTTGTCCAAAAGACGCTATTTACTTAACTGAATCTAAAGTATTAGTTCCTGCTAATTACAATAGAGAAGATTTCATTTTCGGGAAAGATAAATTAGTAATGCCTTTAGAAATGGCTTTGAAAAATGCTCAACTTAAAAACGCTAACTAAATGATACATATTCCTGATTTTGCACACGCAACAACCGTTCAAGTTATCTTTTGCTTTTTAGCGTTTATTACCGTTATTACTGCTTTCTTGACTATTTTCAGCAGAAATCCGATTCATAGTGCCATCTACTTGGTAATTTGTTTCTTTTCAATTGCTGGTCATTATTTACTATTAAATTCTCAGTTCTTAGCTGTTGTCCATATAATAGTCTACTCCGGAGCTATTATGATTCTGTTCCTGTTTACCATCATGTTGATGAACCTAAACGAACAGCGAGAAGTTCACCGCCCTAGAATTACACGTTTAGGTGCTATTGTTTCTTTCTGTTTAATATTGATTGTTTTGATTACAATCTTTATTAACTCGAAACCAATTGTTGGTGAATACGATTCTACTGGAGAAGATTTCCAATCAATTAAAGTTTTAGGTAAAATATTATTGAACGAATATATGGTTCCGTTCGAATTTGCTTCGATCTTACTTTTGGTTGCTATGATTGGAGCAGTTCTATTGTCTAAAAAAGAAAAATTAAATAAATAATGGGTAATATATTAAATCAAATAGGTATTGAAAACTACATCTTTTTGAGTGTTGTACTTTTCTGTATTGGTATTTTTGGTGTATTGTACAGACGAAATGCTATTATCGTTTTCATGTCTATCGAAATTATGTTGAATGCGGTAAACCTTTTATTTGTTGCTTTTTCAACTTATCATCAAGATGCGCAAGGACAAGTTTTTGTGTTTTTCTCGATGGCGGTTGCTGCAGCCGAAGTTGCGGTAGGATTGGCCATTTTAGTTTCTATCTTTAGAAATATCGGATCAATTAGTATCGATAATTTAAAAAATTTAAAAGGATAATCAGAAATGGATACCAATTTAGCTTTAATTTTAGTTTTAACTCCTTTACTAGGTTTTCTAGTAAATGTCTTTTTTGGAAAAAGCTTAGGCAAAACAGTTTCTGGTGCAATCGGAACTATTGCCGTAGCAATTTCTTTTGTAGTTTCTCTTTTACTTTTTAATCAAATAACTTCGACTGGAAAAGGAATTGAGGTTACTTTATTTGATTGGATTCAAATTAGCAACTTAAAAATCAATCTTGGATTTTTATTAGATCAATTATCTGTTCTTTGGTTACTTTTTGTAACTGGAATTGGATCTTTGATTCACTTATACTCTATCAGTTACATGCACGATGATGAGAATATGCATAAGTTTTTTGCGTATTTAAATCTATTCGTATTCTTCATGATTACGCTTGTAATTGGAAGCAACTTATTAGTTCTTTTCATCGGATGGGAAGGTGTTGGACTTTGTTCTTACCTATTAATTGGATTCTGGCATAAAAATCAAGATTACAATGATGCTGCGAAAAAAGCTTTCATCATGAACAGAATTGGAGATTTAGGTTTATTAATCGGTATGTTCATCATTGGTTCGATGTTCTCTACATTAGATTATGCAACTTTAAAAACGGCAATTGCTGGAGCTTCTAATTTAAATTTACCATTACTTTCTTTAGCTGCTTTATGTTTATTTATTGGAGCTTGTGGTAAATCTGCTCAAATTCCGTTATATACTTGGTTACCTGATGCGATGGCTGGACCAACTCCAGTTTCTGCTTTGATTCACGCTGCTACAATGGTTACTGCGGGTATCTTTATGGTAACACGATTAAACTTTGTTTTTGATCTTGCAACAGATGTTCAAAGTGTAATTGCAATTATTGGAGCTATCACTTCATTAGTTGCGGCTACAATTGGATTAGTTCAAAACGATATCAAAAAAGTACTGGCTTATTCTACAGTTTCTCAATTAGGTTTAATGTTCTTAGCATTAGGATTTGGAGCTTATGAAGTAGCGGTTTTCCACGTAATCACTCATGCTTTCTTCAAAGCTTGTTTATTCTTAGGATCTGGATCTGTAATTCACGGATTACATGGAGAGCAGGATATGCGTAACATGGGAGGTTTGCGTAAAGCTATGCCAATTACTTTCTGGACCATGTTGATTTCTTCGTTAGCAATCTCAGGAGTTCCATTTTTCTCAGGATTCTTTTCTAAAGACGAAATTTTATTGACAGCCTTCCACCACAGTATTCCATTATACGTTGTTGGGTCGATTGCTTCAATCATGACAGCTTTCTATATGTTCCGTTTAATGTTCTTAACTTTCTTCAAAGAATTTAGAGGAACTGAAGAGCAAAAACATCATTTACACGAGAGTGGCTCATTAATTACTATTCCGCTTATCATTTTAGCTATTTTAGCAACTTTTGGCGGATTGATTAGTTTACCTGGAAACAGCTGGTTAAATGGTTACCTTGCTCCTCTTTTCACAAAAGTGGCAGGTGAAGAACACCACTTAGGTGCAACAGAATACACTTTAATGGGTGTTGCAGTATTAGGCGGATTACTTGGAATTTTAATTGCATATGTGAAATACTTTAAACAAGATAATGTTCCAGAATCTGATGAAAACATCACTGGTTTAAGCAAAGTATTATACAACAAATATTATGTAGACGAAGTTTACGATGCAGTATTTGTTCAACCAATTAATAGTTTATCTAAATTCTTTAGAGACTATATCGAGACAGGATTATCTGCACTTGTATTTGGATTAGGTAAAATAGCAAACGAAGTTGCTTTCCAAGGAAAAAAATTACAAACCGGAAGTATAGGATTATATCTATTTGTATTTGTTTTAGGACTTTGCGCAATTGTTTCCTATATATTTTTAGCTCAATAATATTATTACTATGAACGTTTCTACTATATTAATTATACTTTTAATTGGTGCATTTGCCACTTACTTTTCTGGTGACAAACTAGCTTCAAAAGTTGCTTTACTCTTTAGTTTAGCTGCTTTAGGATGTTCAATTGTATTATTGAATAATTACAACGCAGGCGAAAATATCAGCGTACTTAACAGCTGGATTACGCAGCCAAAAATTTCTTTCGCTTTAAATGCTGACGGACTTGGGCTTGCAATGGTTTTATTAACTGCAGCTTTAACTCCGATTATCATATTTTCTTCTTTCGGAAATGAATATAACAATTCAAAAGGTTTTTATGCTTTGATCTTGTTCATGGCTTTTGCTATGACAGGAACTTTCTTAGCTGCTGATGGTCTTTTGTATTATATTTTCTGGGAGTTAGCTCTTATTCCAATTTACTTTATTGCTTTAATTTGGGGTAATGGTGATGCTGAAGAGCGCAGAAAAGCAGTAGTTAAATTCTTTATTTACACACTTGCTGGTTCATTATTCATGTTAACTGCCTTTATCTATTTATACCAAAAAGCTGGTTCTTTCTTAATCGAAGATTTATATAAAGTAGAGTTATCTGCTTGCGAGCAATTCTGGATTTTCTTGGCTTTCTTCTTAGCTTACGCTATCAAAATTCCAATTATTCCTTTCCACACTTGGCAAGCAAATGTATACCAAAAAGCACCAACGGTTGGAACAATGCTTTTATCTGGTATCATGTTAAAAATGGGATTGTACAGTGTACTTCGTTGGCAATTGCCAATTGCTCCTTTAGCTGCAAAAGAATACATGAATATTTTTATTGCTTTAGGAATTGCAGGAGTTATCTACGGATCAATCGTAGCTTTGAGACAAAAAGATTTGAAAAAATTATTGGCTTATTCTTCTCTTGCTCACGTTGGTTTAATTGCTGCGGGATCTTACACCTTAACTCTGGATGGTTTAAGAGGAGCTGTTTTGCAAATGATTGCTCACGGTTTTGTTGTAGTTGGATTATTCTTTGCTGCTGAAGTAATTTTCAGAAGATATGAAACTAGAGAAATAGGAGAAATGGGCGGAATACGTACTCAGTCTCCAAAATTTACTTCAATGTTTTTAATCTTAGTTTTGGCTTCTGTTGCATTACCAAGTACATTTAACTTTGTTGGAGAGTTTACAGTATTGTACAGTTTATCTCAAATCAATATTTGGTTTGCTATTCTTGGTGGAACAACTATCATTTTAGGAGCTTACTATATGTTAAGAATGTTCCAGCATGTAATGTTAGGTGAAACAAATTCTAAAACTTTTACTGATGTTACGCTTAATGAAGGAGTTTCATTTGCGGTAATCATTGCAGTTTTATTATTCTTTGGTTTATATCCAAAACCAATCACAGACTTGATTACACCAAGCTTGGAAACTATTTTACAAGTTATCAATAAGAACTAATATTTTAAACAAAAAATAAATTAGGATTTCACTTCAAAATTGAAATCCTAAATCAAAAAGATAAAAATGAATACATTAATAGCTATAACAGGATTGGGTATTTTCTGCCTATTGTTTGAAATTCTTAATTTAAGAAAAGCCATAGTCCCTATTACCATTTTGGGTTTAATAGGCGTATTGGCACTTAATTACTGTGAATTTGGAACAGAACAAAGTTATTACAACAATATGATAGCAGTGAGTAAGTTTTCTACAGCTTTTTCATCATTGTTTATCGTTTTGACAATTTTCCTTGTAGCATTAAGTCATAATTTTTACCAAAATCATCCAACAAAAATTTCAGATTATGTCGCTATTAAAGTTTTCTTACTAGCTGGAGCTGTAGCAATGGTTTCTTTCGGAAACTTAGCGATGTTCTTTTTAGGAATTGAAATCTTATCTATTGCTTTATATGTACTTGCTGCAAGTGATCGTTTGAATATCAAAAGTAACGAAGCAGGTATGAAATATTTCTTAATGGGATCTTTTGCATCAGGAATTATCTTATTTGGAATCTGTTTGATCTACGGCGCAATGGGAAGTTTTGATATTAGTGACATTCACGAGAGTGCACTTTCTGCTGAGTTACCAATCTGGTTTCCAATCGGAATGATTTTAATGGTTGTTGGAATGTTATTTAAAGTAGCTGCTGTTCCTTTCCATTTCTGGGCTCCAGATGTGTATGAAGGTTCTCCTGCTTTAACAACTGCTTTAATGAGTACATTGGCAAAAGTAGTAGCCATTGCAACTTTATTTAAGCTGATTGCTGGCATGAATTTCATTTCTTCATTAGAAAATCAAGATCTATTGCATACTTTTGAAGTTATAGTCGTTATTATTTCTATTGCTTCAATGTCTGTTGGTAATATTATGGCATTAAGACAAGTAAACGTAAAACGTATGCTTGCTTTCTCTGGAATCTCTCACGCAGGTTTCATGTTAATGACATTGTTAACTGTTTCTGCATCAGCTGGAGTTCTATTGTACTACACTGCTGCTTATGCATTAGCAGGAATCGCAGCTTTCAGTGTAATTTTATATGTATGTAGAGATCAAGATAATGAAGATATTACAAACTTCCACGGTTTAGGGAAAACAAATCCGCTATTGGCCGCAGTTCTTACAGCTTCATTATTATCAATGGCTGGAATTCCAATTTTCTCTGGATTCTTTGCTAAGTTATTCCTATTCAATCAAACAATTCAAGCAGGATACATTGGTTTAGTAATCGTTGCAGTAATCAATTCTATTATTAGTGTTGGATATTATTTCAAACTAATCATTGCAATGTATTCTAAAGAACCTAATCAAAAAAGAACAGGAAGACCATTCCTTATTTATGCTACAGCTGTAGTATCAATTGTTTTAAATATTGCTTTAGGTTTATTCCCGTCGTTAGTTTTAGACTTATTAAAATAAGAAAATTTCTTTAAATCAAAATATTCGAAAATCCATTAAATTAGTTTTAATGGATTTTTTTTATGTCCTAAATAAGAACAGAAATTCATGTTAAAAATTTCTTCTATGCAACTGCACATCAAAAAATCTCCATATATTTGGGTTCAATTAAATGTATTAAAATATGAACTTTAATTCAAAAAATCCATTTTTAAACAGTAAGCGTTTTTCGTCTAATACTGAATCAAGAACAGAAGTACACCAAGCTCAGATTATTGATTACAATCAAGAAATGACGGTATCTGGAACCATCAACAAAACAGCAATCTTATTTTTAATTTTATGTGGAGCTGCTATGGTAACATGGTGGATGGCTTTTAACGGAATGAACCCTATGTTGCCTACAATTGGAGGAGCAATTGTTGGTTTCATTTTAGTATTAGTTTCTTCGTTCAAACCACAGCTATCTCCTTACCTAGCACCAGGATATGCTTTATTTGAAGGATTATTTATAGGAGGTATCTCTGCAATATTTGAATTAAAATTTCCCGGAATAGTAATCAACGCAGTTGGTGCAACACTTGTTACTTTCTTAGTTTGCCTTGGTTTATACAAATTTAGAATTGTTAAAGTTACCGAACAGTTCAAATCTGTTGTTGTAGCGGCAACATTAGCCATTGCTACTTATTACTTAATCTCTTGGGTGGTATCTATGTTTACCAGCTGGCAGCCTGTTCATTATGGAAACTCTATGATGAGTATTGGGATTAGCGTTTTTGTTATTATCATAGCAGCTCTTAATCTTTTCTTAGATTTTGATTTAATTGAAAAAGGTGCAAGAGAAAAAATGCCAAAATTTATGGAATGGTACGGAGCAATGGGATTAATGATTACATTGGTTTGGTTATATATTGAATTCTTAAGACTTTTATCAAAACTTTCTAGTAAAGACTAACTGTCGTCAAAAAATATTAATTCAGGCCCTTTTGAGTAAAATCAAAAGGGCTTTTTTTATTTCTCAATAGACTAAATTTTGAAAGACAATTCAAAATTCTACTTAAAACTTTTAAGAATAATCTGTTATTCAAAACGCAAAAAGAATCTATTTCCTACAAAAAAATCAAATGTAATTTATGTAATAAAAAAAAATTACAGATCTCTTCTATTCTATTTTGTTTAACTTTTGAAATAATAAAAAGCGAGAAAAATACGGCTTTCCGTACTCAATAAAAAATATGTAATAAATTACAATTAATGCAATTTATTACATTTTTAATATTTTAAAAGCACAATAATTCAATCATCCTCTTTTTTTTAGCAAAAAAATTATACTATTAAAAATTAATATATAATTTTGTGTAATCGATTACAATTAAACCACTTGAAATCGAAAGTAAAACCACTTACTTATTTTATTAACTATCTTAAACAAACCTTATGAAAAAAAACCTACTTTTCGTGGCTGTCTTTCTCATGACAGTTCAATTATGGGCCCAAACTATCCAAATTAATGAAGCTTCTGGCTGGTTGGAAACTGCTTTTGTAAAATGGCAGCCGGTCAGCGGTGCCCAGACTTACAATGTATATTACACAGGCAACGGATTTACAGACCAGAAAATAGACGACCAGCTTATTAGAAGTTATGGTTCTTATTTCCGAGCTGACATTCCAGGACTTAAAGCCGGAACTTACACTGTAAAAGTAAAACCTGTTGTAAATGGCACAGAAGGAACTGGAGCTACAACAGGAAATCTAACTGTAACCGCACACGACAGAAACGGATTTGCTTTTGAAAGCGGGCGCGTTCCTGGAGGATACAAAGCAGACGGAACTCCTAAAGATAATGCCGTAATTCTGTACATTACTCAAAATACCAAAAACACGATTTCGATGAATATTACTGGTGCAAGTTCAAATCCTTGCATTGGTTTGCAGAATATTCTTTACGCTATCAAGAAAGGAAAAGATACACGTCCGTTTATTATACGTTTAATCGGAAATATTACTGATATGACGGTTATGGAAGGTGGCGATGTTGTTATTGAAAATGCAAATAATGCTGCAAGCTATGTTACAATTGAAGGTATTGGTGATGATGCCGTAGCAAATGGATGGGGAGTACGATTGAAATCGGCTTCCAACATAGAAGTAAGCAATCTTGGATTTATGAACTGCAACAGTACTGCTGGAGATAACGTAGGAATGCAGCAGGACAATGACCACGTTTGGGTTCATAACTGTGACTTATTCTACGGAAATGCAGGTAGTGATGCTGACCAAATAAAAGGTGATGGTGCATTAGACAATAAAACTTCAACTTATATCACATTATCATACAACCACTTTTGGGATAATGGAAAAGCAAGTCTTTTAGGTTTAAGTGAAGGAACAACTTCTGGACTTTATATCACGTATCATCACAACTGGTTTGACCACTCCGATTCACGCCATCCTCGTGTGCGTTATTATTCAGCGCATATCTATAATAACTATTATGACGGAGTTTCAAAATATGGAGCAGGATCAACTATGGGTTCTTCACTTTTTGTTGAAGGAAACTATTTTAGAAATAGTAAGCACCCAATGCTAACTTCACTACAAGGTTCTGATATTTGGGACGAAGCAAACCAAGTGAATAATGCTGGAACAATGGGAACATTCTCTGGTGAAGCTGGCGGAACCATAAAGGCTTTCAACAATACTTTTGACGCTTCAAACGGAACAAACAACATGCGTTTTGTAGCTTACAACGATCCAAATCCATTGTATAATATTTCAGGAAAAATAAGTTCTACAACAGATTTTGATGCTTACGTAGCCGCAACTAGAGGAGAAACGGTGAGCAGTGCTGTAAAATCTAAATCGGGCGCTAATGTTTACAACAATTTTGATACAGATGCTAATTTGTATGTGAAAAATTTAGTAATCGATACTCCGGCTGCTGCGAAAACAAAAACTACTCAATATGCAGGACGTGTTTCTGGAGGAGATTTAAAATGGACATTTAATAACGCAACAGATGATACTTCTTCTTTAGTTATTACTGCATTAAAAAACGCACTTACAAACTATACTGGAACTTTAGTTGCAGTACAAGGAGAAGGAAATCCACCTGCTGGAACACAGACTTTAACTTTAACTTCTGCCTCAAACAACAATCAAACTGTTGTAAGCGGTGCGGCAATTTCTTCAATCGTATTTACATGGGGTGGAAATGCAACTGATGCAACTGTAACAGGATTGCCTGCTTCTGGACTGACATTTGTAAAAAATACTACCACTAAAACCATAACAATTTCGGGTACACCAACTGCTACAGTTTCGTATTCAATTGCAACTTCTGGAACTAGTGGTTCCCCAGCTACTGGTTCTGGAACTGTAACAGTAACTCCAGCTGGAACACAAACATTAACTTCATCTGGCAACAATAGCCAAACAGTTTCTTCAGGAACAGCAATTGCATCTATCGTATTTACTTGGGGAGGAAACGCTACTGATGCAACTGTAACCGGATTACCTGCTTCTGGATTGTCTTTTGTAAAAAACACAACGGCAAAAACTATAACTATTACAGGAACTCCAACTGCAAATGTATCTTATTCTGTAACGACTTCAGGAACTGCAGGATCACCAATAACCGCATCAGGAACAATAACAGTTACGACTGGTTCAACAGGCGGATCTGAACTACATAATTTTACAACATCTGGAAAAACAAGTACCTTCTACTCTATTACAGGAAACATGAATTCAACTCCTGGATCAGTTACTTATAATGGATTATCATTAACTGGGCGCTTAAAAATAGAATCTAGCACATCAATAACGTATACAACATCCAGCGCTTCTACCTTAACTTTAGTTTTTGACTCAAATTTTACTGGAACGATTAAAGTTGATAATGTTTCCTATACCGCATCTGCAGGAATTGTAACCGCTTCAATTGCCGCAGGTTCTCATACCATAACCAAAGGATCTGTTGCCAACTTATTCTACATCAGTACAGTTTATGGTGGAAGCACTTCAAGAATGGCTGCTGCAACCGAAACTACTGCAAAAGAAACTACAGAAGCTCCAAAAATCGTTTTATATCCAAATCCTGTTTCAAGCATATTATACTTATCAGATCCAGAATACAAAGTACAAAAAGTACTTATTTACAATATCTCTGGAAATCTAGTTGTTAACTCTGGAAATTCTGAAAGCATTGATACGAGCGGTTTAATTCCTGGTACTTACCTAGCCAAAATTTATACTGTTGACGGATCATTTAACCAAACTCTTATAAAAAAGTAAAACTAACTTAACTTAAAAAGGCTTCCATTTGGAAGCCTTTTTTATTATTATAAAATCAAAATATGTTATCTATTTCTGTTTCTAAATTCCTGCTGCTCGCTCATTTTACCAAATTCCTTGAAAAAGCTTTTAATCGTTTCCAAATTGAATATTACAAACAAAAGCATTCCGATAAAAATAGTAATCCAGCTGTACACAATTTTTACACCCGAAACATCTAAAGCAACTACATAAAAAACAATTGTTGGCAAAATGGCAACAAAAAATGTTAATCCTAAGGATAACAATAATGGATGAATAAAAAAGCTATTAAGTGAATTCAGCCCAATCTTGCGAACAGCCATAGCTACAAACAAAAGACCAACAATTCCGAAAATTATACTGGCAAAACCATAAATGAGTACTTGATCATTTAAGGCATTTATTTCCTGTTCGTATCCGAAAAAAGTATTAAAACTGAATTCCATCGTATTTCTTTTCTTCTGGCGTTACATCAAATAAACCTTGTGCTTTGTATCCGATCATTTTAGCTAAAATGAAATTAGGAAACTCTTGAATTCCTACGTTGTAAAGATTTACACTATCATTAAAAAACTCTCTTCTGTCAGCAATTTTATCTTCCATCTGAGAAACTCTCCTTTGCAATTCAAGGAAATTACTATTAGAAGAAAGTGTTGGATAATTTTCTGAAACCGCGAACAAATTTTTCATTGATTTTGAAAATTCATTAGCATTATCGATTTTTTCTTCTACCGTTTTAGCATTCAAAAAATCGGTTCTTAATTTGGTTAAATTGGTCAACATCGCGGTTTCATGTTCCATAAATTTAGAAGCTACTTTTACTAATTCAGGAACTTCATCAGCCCTCTGCATTAAAATAACATCAATATTTCTAAACGCTTTTTCGTAGTTATTTTTTAACGCAACTAGTTTATTATAAATTCTAATTAATAAATTAAAAAATATAAGAATCAGAAGTAATCCGGCTATTAGGGCAATATTTTGAGCAGTCATATTTTTTTAATTTAAAATGATATAAATGAGTATAATTGATATGAAAAATAAAGTCAATAAAAAAGAATCTAATAATGGTTTGTATTTGTTTCTAAACGAAATACTTCTTGGAACTGCAACACCAAAAACAGCATCAGAACTTCCTTTCTGAATAATCGTGGTTCCGTTATCAGAAGATGCATTCCCAATCAAAAACATATAATCGTTATGTTTTAAATAGGTTTCACTGTATCTCATTTTTCCTCCTTTCTGTTCGTCGACACGATCAAAATAAAATTCCAATCCTTCACCATCAACTGTTACCGATCCTGTTTCATCTTTTATTTTAAACTTTCCTGTTTTGTATTCTGTAAAAATGGTCTTATATGTTGTTTTGCCTTCATCATCGCGCGGACTTTCTTTTTCAATTTTATAAAAGTAACCAATACAAGGCTTACTGAAATAAGGTGAAATAATAGGTTCTATTTCTTCTAAATCACCTTCAACTTCAACCTGTCCCATCGCAATAGCATTTATTTTTGATGTTGGCAAAATAGCCTGCAAACGCATAAACTTGCTTTTATTGCTAGGGAAAAATATATTTTTGATAAGGATAAAACCAGGAATAAGTAAAAAAAGAAGTTTCAAATTCTCTGTTTCGGCAAGCAGAATAAAAGTTCCAAAGATTCCAACAACAATTAAAAGTCCTTGAATTTTTTGAATAAAGGTTGTCTTGGGAATATTATATTTACGATTAATTTTCTCCATTTCTTTTTCTTCATCCCTACTACTTCTCGCACCAGCAACAAACATTCCTATTATACCAAATAAAAAAACAGATATGAATAAGAGAAAAATAAACGGAATCGGAAATCTCTCGTCAATCAAAAAGCTGGTAACAACCAATAAAGGGCATACGGCAAAAAACAGCCAATTTGGAAATTTCAAATTGTATAATCCAGCAAAAATTATGGTTAGAAACAAAGCAATTCCCATGCTGAAAAGCATCAGAAAAACAACCATTGCCCCATCCGCCCTATTTTGGTTTATAAACTCTAAAAAGTCATTCATAGATTTAAAATTCTTTAATAAAATTAGAATATGATTTCAACTTCTCTCGAAAGCAATTTTCTAATTCTGTTTCTTTCTTGATCCGAAATTGGATTATTACTTAAATTAATTCCGATAAGAAATTGTAATTTATTGATTTCATTCGGAATTTCACCAATTTCATTATTACTTAAAGTAAGAAACTTTAAATTTTTAAACTTCAAAATCTCTTCGGGAAATTCTTTTAATTTAGTGTCAGCCAAATCTAATTCCACAACAGATTCAGGCTTTAGTTTAGCTTTTTCCAAATCGTAAAATGTTGTTTTTTCTTTTTTCTTCCCTTCCTTATTTTGGATTAAAATACCTTTTCCTGCCAAAATAAGTACGGCTACAAAAAAGATGCATAAAAAAGCAACCCACACCGGATCTCCTTGTTTTTCTTTTGTAAAAAGTCTGAGATAAACATAATAGACCATTCCAAAAAACAAGACTAAAAATAATCCTGTAAAAATGAGATAGAGCAAGTATTTAAAGAAAGATAAAATGATTTTTTTTCCAGTTGTTGTATTTTTTGAAACTGCAAAATAAATAACCAATCCTAAAATAAAAGTCCAGAAAACAATAAGTCCAATTTGAGCTATTTCATTTCCATTCTCAATAACTGAAAAAGTAATAAAAGTGGGAAACATCAAAACAAACCAAATTAAAAGCGCTGCAAACCCAACCGATAAACAGCCAATTTGTTCTCCTTTTTTAGAAGATCTGAGCCATAAATAAGCCAACAGAAAAGATAAAAGAAGAACGCCTATAAATCCGTATCCAAAGGGAGTTAATCCAGCTAAAAATATTAAAGTCATTGGTTATTTTGGTCTTGATAGATTTTAACCAAACTTAAAGAAAAATACTATAAATAAAAAAACGCTTTTTCATAATTTATGAAAAAGCGTTTTTTACTAAAGTGATCTAAATTTACAAATCAAACTTAATTCCCTGTGCTAGAGGAAGATTCGTTGTATAATTGATTGTATTCGTTTGACGTCTCATATAAATTTTCCAAGCATCGGAACCTGATTCGCGTCCTCCTCCAGTTTCTTTTTCACCTCCAAAAGCACCTCCAATTTCGGCTCCAGAAGTTCCAATATTAACATTGGCAATTCCGCAGTCAGAGCCTGTTGCAGATAAGAACCTTTCCGCTTCACGTAAATTATTCGTCATAATTGCTGAAGATAATCCTTGTGCAACTCCATTTTGAATTTCGATTGCATTTTCTACTTCACCAGAATATTTAATTAAATATAAAACTGGAGCAAAAGTTTCGTGCTGCACAATTTCAAATGAATTTTCAGCTTCTGCAATTGCAGGCTTTACATAACAACCGCTTTCGTAACCTTGACCAGAAAGTACTCCACCTTCTACCAAAATTTTTCCGCCTTCAGCCACTACTTTATTTAAAGCTGCTGCATACATTTCGACAGCATGAGTATCAATTAGTGGTCCAACATGATTATTTTCATCCAGCGGATTTCCGATTCTTAATTGTTTATAAGCCGCAACTAGCGCGTCTTTTACTTTATCATAAATACTTTCATGAATAATCAATCTTCTAGTAGAAGTACAACGTTGTCCAGCTGTTCCAACGGCTCCAAAAACAGCTCCGATAACCGTCATTTTAATATCTGCATCTGGAGTAACAATAATGGCGTTATTTCCTCCTAATTCTAATAATGATTTCCCTAATCTGCCTGCAACTGTTTGCGCTACAATTTTTCCCATTCTAGTCGAACCAGTCGCAGAAATAAGCGGAATACGGGTATCTGCAGTCAATAACTCTCCTATTCTGTAATCTCCGTTTATTAAGCACGAAATTCCTTCTGGAAGGTTGTTTTCTTTTATAACTTGAGCAATTATATTTTGGCAGGCAATACCACAAAGAGGTGTCTTTTCAGATGGTTTCCAAACGCAAACATCTCCAGAGATCCAAGCTAAAGCCGTATTCCAAGACCAAACTGCAACTGGGAAATTAAATGCAGAAATAATTCCAACAATTCCTAACGGATGATATTGCTCGTACATACGGTGGCCTGGTCTTTCAGAATGCATTGTTAGACCGTGAAGCTGGCGTGATAAACCTACCGCAAAATCGCAAATATCAATCATTTCCTGTACTTCCCCATATCCTTCTTGCAATGATTTTCCCATTTCGTAAGAAACCAATTTACCTAGCGCTTCCTTATTTTGTCTCAATTTTTCCCCAAACTGACGCACAATTTCACCACGCTGAGGAGCAGGGATTAATCTAAAAGTTTTAAAAGCTTCTGCCGCAGTTTGAATTGTTTTTTCGTAATCTGCTGCTGTTGACATTTTGACCGAAGCAATTAATTTTCCGTCAACTGGCGAATAACTTTCTAAAATTTCTCCTGAAGAAAAATTATTAATTCCCGTTGATGTTCCTTCATTTATTGTCTTGATGCCCAATTTTTCAAGAGCTTCCTTCATTCCAAATTGCGATGCTATTGTTGTCATTGTAACTTTTTTTGTTAAAATTGTTATATTTTTATGTAAAGATATTGTTTTAGAATTAATTTTCAATTGAAGTTAATTCATAAATCAAAGTAAATTTAAGCTTAATTTATAGTATTAACAGAAACGAAACCTCAATATTGAATTTATTTAATGAAATTTGCAACGATAAAATTTTAAAATCATGATTCCTTTTAATCGTCTTTTTCTCTGTTTACTTTTAGTTACAACCAATATATTTTCTCAAAAAGAAAAACCATCTTTTTCTGTAGTTCCTTTAGGAGTAATGGGCGGAATTGACGAAAAAAATCTTTCCTCCTATTTAATAGCTCCATCAAATACCACCGATTATATCTGCCTTGATGCGGGAACTGTAAATGCTGGGATTGAAAAAGCTATAGAAAAGAAAAGTTTTAAAGTTTCCACAAATGAAGTTTTACGAAAATACATTAAAGGATATTTGATTTCTCATGCCCATTTAGATCATGTTTCAGGGTTGATCATCAATTCTCCTGCCGATTCTTCAAAGACGGTTTACGCTACTAATAAGTGCATGGAAATGATGGAAAATCATTATTTTAACGATCAGACTTGGGCAAATTTTGGAGACGCGGGACCTGGTTTTCCTTTAAAAAAATACCACTTTCAAACCTTAAATTTAAGCGAAGAAACTGCTTTAACGAATACTAAAATGACGGTTAAAGCATTTTCTCTAAGTCATGTTAATCCGTTTGAGAGCACTGCATTCTTAATTAAAAGCAACAATGATTATGCTTTATATTTGGGTGATACAGGACCAGATGAAGTAGAAAAAAGCAATAATCTTCGTGATTTATGGACAGTTGTTGCTCCATTGGTAAAGACCAATCAATTGAAGGGAATTTTTATTGAAGTTTCTTTTCCAAATGAGCAGCCAGATAAATTTTTGTTTGGTCATTTGACTCCGAATTATTTAATGAAAGAACTTCATGTTCTAGAAGAGTTGTCAGGAGAAGGTTCTCTTGAAAACTTTAAAATTATTATCACACATTTGAAACCTCCAACAAAGAATATTGCAAAAATTAAAGAGCAGCTAAAAGCTCAAAACAATTTAGGATTGAAGATTATTTATCCTGAACAGGGGAAAAAATTTGAGTTATAATTTTATTTTGCCACTGATTCTAAGTATTATTTTTTTATAAATCCTAAACGAAAAACATAATTAAACCCGACAGGTTTCAAAAATCTGTCGGGTTTCGTTTTTCTATTAAATAAAATATTATTTCTTAGCCGTAAATCTAGGATCTGTTTCCATAACAGTTCCGCAATTATCACAAGTTCTTAATTCTTCTGAATTGTAAAAATGTTCAAAATGAGGAAGAAAGTCTTTTTCGATATTATGCAATTCAAAATATACTTCATATAATTTATGATTGCAGTTATCGCAATGCCAAAGCAAGCCATCTGTAAAACCTTGTCCTGCACGTTTTCTTTCGATCACAAGTCCGATAGAACCTTCTGAACGGACAGGAGAATGCGGCACTTTTGCAGGATGCAAATACATATCGCCTGCATTTAATTCCATTTCTTTACGCTGTCCATCTTCCTGAATAACAACCTTAATGCTTCCTTCCAGCTGATAAAAAAGCTCTTCTGTTTCGTTATAATGATAATCTTTTCGTGCATTTGGACCCGCAACAATCATTACAATATAATCTCCAGAATCAACATACAGATTTTTATTTCCAACAGGCGGTTTAAGTAAATGACGATTTTCGTCAATCCATTGCGTGAGGTTAAAAGGTTTTGCTATAGCCATTTTTTTAATACTAAATTATGAAAAGCTAAGTTAGTGAAATTGTAGAGACGCACCGCAGTGCGTGTATAGTTATGTAATTTAATTTCTGAAAAATGTTAGACGCACTACAGTGCTTCTCTACCTTTAAAACTCTTTTATCAAATAAACATAAACCGGAAAATGATCACTAAAACCTGCTTCGCTGAGTGTATTTCGTAAAGGATAACCTTTATAAGCCCCAAAATTCTGAATTAGATAAGGCTTATTGAAAATACCTGCTTTCCAAAAATTAAAAGTCGAAAAATCAACTTTAATTAAAGATTCTGTCATGATAATTTGATCAAAAATATTCCAAGAGTCCCGATAAGCAATAGTTCCTAAGCCTTTTTTAGCAAGCTCTTCAAACGGATTAAAAACATCAAATTCAGCTACTTCAGATTTTATTCCCTTAGCTCCTAACCCTGTTTTTATACTTTTATTAAATGGTCCATCATTAAAATCTCCCATTGTCAATACTTTTGCCTGCGGATTAATTTGCTGTAATGAATCGATAATTTTTCGGTTCAATTTTCCTGCGGCTTCACGAAATATCATTGTTGCTTTTTCTCCACCAGATCTGGACGGCCAGTGATTGACAATAATATGGATTTCTTCGCCTTCCAAAAATCCCGAAACCAAAAGCTGGTCTCTTGTAAAAACTCGATTTTTATCTTCTTTTTTTACTTCAATTTCGTCATCCAAAACTTTCTCTTCTTGCTCTTTTTTGACAATTTCTTTTTTATAAATAATTAAAGGAATATTCGAATAAGAAGTGGGTCTAAAATATTTTTTCTGATATAGCAAAGCCACATCGATTCCTCGTTTGTCTGGAGAATCAAAATGAATGATTCCTAAATCTAGTGGCAATAGCTTTGGTTCTTTTATTAAATCTTCTAGAACGCCACGATTTTCTATTTCGGCTCCACCAATTAAGGTTGGCGCATTTGAATTTTCGGGCATACCTATTTCAGAAATAACTCTTGCTAAGTTTTTTAATTTCTGCTGGTATTTCTCAGTCGTCCAGTGTTGTGCTCCGTTTGGCGTCCATTCGTCATCATTTGTAAATTCATCATTTACCGTGTCGTAAAGATTTTCAAAATTGTAAAAAGCTATGGTGTGGATTTTGTATTTTTTGGATTGAGATTGCGTTTGAATTGAAAAAAGTGTCGTTATTAGAAAGAATCTGAAAAAGCGCATATAATTAGTATTTTAAAAAACATTCCAATATTAATCTTTTTTATTTAATTGTAAGAAAATTCAAATAAATTTAAAATCTAAAATTTCTATATTTGTTTTTTCATACAAATGAAAGAAGCAAATGATGATCATGAAAAACCTTTTAAACGTTAAGAAACCAAATATTCTATTTCAACTCTTATTTCTTATTTTTGCTTTGCAATCATTCAACTGTCAATCTCAACAAAACATGATAACACCACCTTATTTACAAAAAGGAGATACTGTAGCACTTTTGGCAACAGCAAGAAAAAACATTGATGACAATTTAAAACCAACAATAGATTTATTGCATAGTTGGGGTTTAGAAGCCGTAATTGGATCTACAATTGGATTAGATTATCATCAATTGGCTGGAACAGATGAGCAAAGAGCTGCCGATTTTCAAAAGCAATTAGACAATCCGAATATTAAAGCAATCTGGTGTGTACGAGGCGGGTACGGAACTGTTAGAATGTTAGACTTATTAGATTTTACCAAATTCAAACAGCATCCAAAATGGGTTATTGGTTTTAGCGATGTAACGGTTCTTCATAATCATTTGAATACGATGGGTTACAAATCTATTCATGGTATTATGCCGGTAACAGTTCCAAGAGCGACTCCAGATGCCGTAAGCTCGTTAAAAGCCGCTTTATTTAACGAACCTATTTCCTACTCTATTAGTCCAACTCCGATGAATCGTTTCGGAAGTGCAACTGGAGAATTAGTAGGCGGTAATTTATCTATTTTATATAGTTTATTAGGATCACCATCGGCAATTGACTGCAAGGATAAAATTTTATTTATTGAAGATTTAGACGAATATCTGTATCATATCGACCGTATGATGATGAATCTAAGACGTAATGGATGTATCGAAAATCTAAAAGGAATTATCATTGGCGGAATGACAAGCATGAAAGACAATGAAGTGCCTTGGGGAAAAAATGCCCTAGAAATTATTGATGATGTAACGAAAAAATACAATATTCCCGTAATTTTTAATTTCCCAGCCGGCCATATTAGAGACAACAGAGCTTTAATTATGGGAAATACTGTTTCTATAGAAGTTACTGCTTCTGGAAGTACGGTTACTTTTAAAAGGTAATATCGCATTGCTTATGATTTAAGCGAATCTAACAATACCACATAAAATCTCGCAAAGACGCGAAGTCGCAAAGTTTTAATATTCTTGGTGACTTCGCGTCTTTGCGTGCAAAAACTTGAAACTTGAAACAAAAAAAACATGGCAGAACATAACGATTTAGGAAAATTAGGAGAAGATCTCGCTGCAGCACATCTTGAAGAGAATGGATATTCGATTATAGAACGAAACTTTGTTATACAAAAGGCAGAAATAGATATAATTGCACAAAAAGATAATGTTTTAGCAATTGTTGAAGTTAAAACTCGTTCACGTTTGGATTTTGGTTCTCCGCAAGATTTTGTGAAGTCCAAAAAAATTCAATTACTCATTAAAGCAGTAAATGCCTACATAAACGATAGGGAAAAGGATTTTCAGGAAGATTTAGAAATTCGTTTTGACATCGTTGCCGTCCATAAAAACGGGGAATCATTTGCAATTGAACATCTTACCGACGCTTTTTATCACTTTTAACATATTTTTTTATTGTTATAATTGTAACAATTTGTTTTTTTATTTATATTTGCAAAGAATTATAACATCGTAATGTTAAATTAACTACCAACTCAACTGTTACCAAAAAAAAAAAAAGAATTATGAAAACTGTTTCTTCTATTGTAGAAAACTACATTAAAACAAAACCATTTTTATTAAATGCCCTGTCACTCGGAATTATTAACCTAACTTCACTTTCGCGAAATATTATGACCGAATTAGAAAGTGAGTTTGGCAAAGAAGTTAAACAAGGCGCTGTTGTAATGTCTTTAAAACGACTAACGGAAGAACTAGATTTTAAACTAAACCACAAAATCAATAAAGTAATTAAGAATATAGGTGAAATCACAGTTCGTTCGGAACTTACCGATTACACTTTTGCTGCATCTGAAACTGTGTTAAACAAACAAGCAGATTTGATCTCTGATATTAATGCTCTATCTGATATTTTTTACACCTCATCTCGTGGAGTAAACGAAACGAATATCGTAGTAAGCAGTAGTGTAAATCACTTGGTTGAGAAACACTTTATGAGAGAAAAATTAATCCAAAAATTGGATAATTTAGCTTCGATTACTGTAAAATTACCAAAAGAAAATATTGTTGTTCCTGGCATCTACTATTTCATTTTCCAGCGTTTGGCTTGGGAAGGAATCATTATCAATGAGGTAATCTCTACTTCAAATGAATTTACAATCTTAGTTGGAGAAGATCAAGTTGATGTAGCTTTTAAAGTAATTAAAGACCTGAAAAACTAATTCGTAAAATAGATCAAATTAAAATTTATAAATAACAAAATCCTTTTGTCTTTCTTTTAAAGATAAAAGGATTTTTCTTTTGAAATAAATCGAAATAAAAGCTCGAATTCCATATTTCTGAAATAAGAATATTCTCAAAAGACAAATTCACAATCAAAATTTATTTATCAATAGCGTCAAAATAACACTTACTAGCGTAACCGCGACTTAACAAGAGTTTTTATGTCTTTCTTTAAAAAACTAACAAAAAATCCGAATTAAGTTTTTTTATATATAATTTGTTGCGAATAATATTTTTATATATTTGCGAAGAAGTCAGACATCAGACCTCGCATTTTGATAGTTTAATACCACTGGAATTAAATAAACGCAAATTAAATTGTTAGAAGCGGCCAACCATAGTGAAAAATTATTGGTAAGTGAACTCAAAAAAGGAAACGAAAAAGCCTTTCGCCAACTTTTTGATATGTACCGCCAAGATATTTATGGATACAGCGTTAGTCTTCTTAAATCAAAAGAAGCTGCTGAGGAAAATGTACAGGATGTTTTTATGAAAGTCTGGCTCAATCGCGAAAGTTTGAATGTAGATCAATCTTTTAAAGCCTACATTTTTATCATTGCCAGAAATCAGGCTTTTAATGTTTTGAATAAGGCTGCGAATGAAGTTTTATTGAAAGAAGCTGTTTTCTACGAAAGTCAGAAATCACACGAATACGGAGATTATGCGGTTCGGGAAGCCGATTGCAAAAAACTTCGAAAACAAGCTATAAAACAGCTCCCGCCCAAACGACGGCAGATTTTTAAAATGTCGCGAAAGAAAGGAATGAGCTATGAAGAAATAAGCGAGGAACTCGGAATCTCGATAAACACAGTCCGGAACCAAATGAGTAAAGCGCTCGAATCGATGCGCGGTTTTTTTCAACTTCACGATGAAATTATCTAACCAAAACCACAAATATTACCCTTAAAATCACTCTTCGGAGTGATTTTTTTTTTTGATTAAAACTTTTGATCTTTTTTAGCCACTGATTAAAGGATTGCCACTGATTAAAATCCCTTTTTAATACTTTAATCTTTGGCTAAAAAAATCAATTGCCTCCTGCTTTAGCTGGAGGTTTATAGAGAAACCGCACGAAAGGCTTTAGCCAAACTATTTATTTTGGCTAAAGCCTAGCATTATGAAACATTTGATGACCTCCAGTTAAAACTGGAGGCAATTAAATAAACTTTAGCACTTCTAAGCTTGGCTATAAATTTTATTCTTTGTGGAAATTCTTCTAGATGACAAAAACTGGTTAATCATTAATTATTTAAAAAATAACATTTCCTCAAGTAATTAAAAATCAGATACATAAAAATCAAAAGACTGTTTCAAATGTTAAAATTTAAAAATTTCTAACGTTTGAGTAGTACTCGACTTCACTTCAGCTGTATTATAGAAACACAGAACCTAAAAACATTCTTAATGAATTCAAATTCTGAAATAAAAACGCTTTTAGAGAAATTTATTCTTAACCAATGTACTGCCGAAGAAACAGAAGAAGTTATTGCCTATTGCCGCAATAATAAGCTAACTGATGATTTTCCGACAGTAGAAGAAGTGAAAATTCTCTTAGGCGAAATGCCAAAAATGGACGAACAAAAAGCCAATTCAATTTTCGACAATATTTTATCTGCCGCAAAAGAACAAGAAACAGTAATAGAATTACAGCCAAGAAAATCTAATTATAGAAAATATATTTCTATTGCGGCTTCTGTCTTAGTTCTTTTGGGTGTTGGTTTTGCTTACAAACAAGGTTTTTTTACTAAAAGCGCAGAAGTTCCATTCGATTTTAAAAGTTCGGATATTGTCTTGCAGATGGAAGACGGAAGCGTTCAGGTTATTTCTGAAAATGGAAAAGTTCAGGTTCATGATAAAAAAGGAAATATTATTGGAAATCAAAACGGCGATAAATTAGTTTACGAAAAACAAACCGATTCTGATAAATTGGCTTACAACACACTTAAAATTCCATTTGGCAAAAAATTTCGTCTGCAATTATCTGACGGAACTATGGTTCATTTAAACGCTGGAACAACTTTAAAATATCCTGTAAAATTTATTGCTGGAGAAAATCGTCAGGTTTATCTAGACGGAGAAGCTTTTTTTGATGTCGCAAAAGATAAAAAACATCCTTTTATTGTAAATGCTGATGCACTGAATGTACGTGTTTTAGGAACACATTTTAATGTTTCAAATTATCCTGAAGATGCTGTTACCGATGTAGTTTTGGTTGAAGGTTCTGTTGGAATGTACCGATCAAACGAAGATTTTGATGCTTCAAAAAACACAATTTTAAAACCAGGTTATAAAGGAAGTTTCAACAAAGAAAATGCTTCCATTTTTACAAAACCCGTAATCACTGAAATCTATACTTCGTGGATTGATGGCGGACTTACTTTTAGAAACATGACTTTCAAAAACATTATTACCAAATTAGAAAGACGCTATAACGTAACCATCATCAATAAAAACGAAAAACTGGCTAACGAGAAATTCAATGCGAGCTTTAAAGAAGAATCAATTGAGAATGTGATGAGCTATTTTAATGATGTTCATGGCATTAATTACACAATAAAAAACAATCAAATACTAATTAAATAACCACTAAAACCAATAAAAATATATGATGAGATAACATTACGGGAATAAAAAAATCGGAAAGAGCTGCGAACAATTTCCGATTAACTAAGTGATTGAATATAACGAATTAACTACAATCAATTAACAAAATTATGAAAAAAAAATCTAAGAATAATGGGTTTCTATACTCATTGTTCCAAAATGACCTAAAATTGAAATTAACTACTCTACTTATTTTGGTCGCCATGTTTAATATCAAAGCAAGTACTTATGCTCAAAAAACAAAAGTTACCCTTGAATTAAACAATTCAACAATCGAAAAGGTTATTGAGACCATTGAACAAAAAACAGATTTTAGATTTATTTACAAAATGAATGACGTCGACTTAGATCGAACGGTTTCTATTTCTGTAAAGGAACAATCGATATATGTGGTTTTAGACAGAATTTTTAAAGGAACACTTACCGAATTTAAAATTCGTGACACGCAGATTATCCTTAAAAAACCCGAACTAAAAACACAAAATATCGAGTACGAAAAAGAAACTATTTCTGGAATTATTACCGATGAAAATGGTGCTCCGCTTCCTGGAGCTTCTATTATCGAAGAAGGCACAAAAAATAGTGTAGTAACCGATTTTGATGGTAAATTTAAATTTACTGTTGAAAGCAGTTCTTCTATTATTGTAGTAAGTTTTGTAGGGTATAAAACTAAAAAAGTTCCTGCTGGAAATGGCATTTTAAATATTCAATTGGAACCTGATGCAACCAACTTACAAGAGGTTGTTTTAGTGGGTTATGGTTCTTTGTCTAAAAAAGATGTTACTGGAGCTGTATCTACAATTAATGCAAAAGACATGAATCAGGGAGCTCTAGTAAATCCGTTGCAATTGATTTCTGGAAAAGCGGCTGGTGTTAATATAAACCAGATCGGTAGCGAACCAGGCGGTGCTCCAAGTGTGCGTATTAGAGGTATTTCTTCTCTTATTGGTGGAAACGATCCGCTAGTTGTGGTAGACGGAATTCAGGGAAACTTAGATTTATTGAATCAGATTCCTCCAACAGAAATTGAAAATATTGACATCCTAAAAGATGCATCGGCTACAGCAATTTATGGTTCTCGTGGTGCGCCTGGAGTTATCATTGTTACTACAAAAAAGAATAAAGCAGGAAAGACTACAATTGAATATATTGGTTCGGCATCTGTAGATTTTATTCCAAAAAAACTAGATATGCTAAGTGCTGATGAATGGTGGACAGCAGCTCAAAATGTTGGGGTTCCTGCATCTGCAAATCATGGTTCTGATACAGACTGGTACGGAATTTTAACTAAAACTGGAATTACTCAAAACCATACTTTATCTTTTGGCGGCGGCGCAGATAAATTTAATTATAGAGCATCAATCAGTGCAATTTTACAGGATGGAGTGGTAATCGATTCCAATAATAAAAAATATATTGCTCGTGTTCAGGCATCGCAAACGGCATTGGATGGAAAATTAAAACTGACTTATAATTTAAATAACGGAACAGATTATACCTCCTCAAGTATTCAATCTATTGGCCGTGTAAATTATGTTTCTAACTTAATTACCAATGCTTACTTGATGCGTCCGACTGATCCGGTTTTTAATACTGACGGAACGTATTTTACAGATCCAAATGTTTTTCAATACTTAAATCCTTACGCTGCACAGCAGGAAATTACAAACGAATCTCAAGCTGACAATTTATTCGGAAGCCTAAAAGCTGACTTGGATTTATTTGACGGATTAACAGCTAGCTGGTTTGGAAGCTGGAGAAAAACAAATAAAACGATAGGTTTTTATAATCCTGCAACATCTACAGATTCTCATGCCATTGATCAGAAAGGTTTTGCTAATATCAAAAATGACAGACAAAACGAAAGATTAATGGACATCAGTCTTAATTACAAAAAGACTTTTGGAGCGCATAGCATTAATGTCTTGGCATTGTATGAGTGGCAAAATCAATTGTATCAAGGAAATTATGCTCAAATAAGAGGTTTTGTTGATGATATGACCACGTACAATAATCTGGAATTGGGAGACATTTCTAAAGTTCTGCCTGGGGATATGAAATCATATAAAAATGACAGAACGGTTGTTTCTTTCTTAAATCGTATTAATTACTCTTACTTAGACCGTTATTTATTTACAGGAAGTATTAGAAAAGATGGTGCATCTGTATTTGGAGCTAACAATAAATGGGGATATTTCCCATCTGCATCTGTTGCGTGGAATATTTCAAAAGAAAATTTTATGTCTAAACAAACTTTATTTAATGACTTAAAATTAAGAATTGGTTATGGTGAAACAGGTAATCAGCAAGGTCTAGAGCCAAATAAAACACAGCTTTTAGTTGGAAGCGATGGAAGTACTTATTTTGGAGGTTCTCAGATTAATAAGTTCAACATTATTCAAAATGCAAATCCTGATTTAAAATGGGAAACTAAAAAACAAACCAATATCGGTCTTGATTTTGCTATGTTAGACAACAGATTAAGAGGAACAATTGATGTTTATACCTCAACAACAGATAACTTATTATTTGATTATACGGTACCTCAGCCTCCATATCCTTTCAATAAAATTAAGGCAAACGTAGGAAGCATCTCAAACAAAGGTCTTGAGGTTTCTCTTGGATATGACGTAATCAGAAACGAAAATACCACTCTTACACTTGCAGGAAACGTTTCGTTTATGGAAAACGAAGTACTTAACTTAAGTGGCAGTATTAATGGAGTTCCTTTAAATACAGATTATGTTGCTTGGGGAGGAGCAGGTTCAAGTTCTTATTTAATAAAAGGACAGCCTGTTGGAACTTACAATATTTTACATCATACAGGTGTAGATGCTGCTGGAGTTGAAACAGTTGAAGATCGTGACGGAAATGGCACTATTGATCAAGGTGACAGAAGTGCAGACAGAGTAATTAGAGGATCTGCTTTACCAAAGTATACTTATGCTTTCAATCCAACCTTTACTCACAAAAACTTTGATGCTTCAATGTTGTGGAGAGGTTCTGGAGGAAACAAAATCTACAATCAAGTACGTGCTAACATAAGCAAACTGGAAAATATTGGTAAATCTAACATTCTGGCAAGTGCTGTAGATGAAGGTATTTATACTTCTCCTTACGCATCTGATATGTACTTAGAAGATGGTTCATTTTTGCGTCTGGAAAATGTTACTGCTGGATATAATTTTCGTTTCACTGATGTTAAATACATCGAATCTGTTAGAATCTCACTTACAGGAAACAACCTTTTACTTATCACAAATTACTCTGGTATAGATCCAGAAGTAACTTTAAGCGGAAGTGGAAAACCTGAAGACAACTTTGGTTCAGATAGAGGAATTTATCCTCGTACCAGAAGTATCGCTATCGGTTTGAATGTAAAATTTAAATAGTAAAAGAAATGAAACTTAAAAATATATTAGTACTAGGAAGTGTATGTTTCCTATCTCTTGTTGGCTGTACCAATGTAGATGAAAATATTTATGATAAATATCCCGCTGAAGATTTTTATGGAACTCCTGCAGGTGCTGATGTTGCTCTTGCCAGTGTGTATGCTCAAGTAGGCGGAAACTGGGATGGTGTAGGATATGCTGGTGCAGATAATGGCTGGTACGATTTGAACAGTATGGCTGCAGACGAACAAGTAATTCCGCACAGAAATACAGGTGACTGGCAGCTAGACTTTGCTCGCGTTTATATGCATCAATGGCTTCCAACAGATTTGATGGTAAATAATACTTGGAACTGGCTTTATAAATCTATTTTCAATGCCAATTTAGCTGTTTCTCAATTGGAAACTGCTAATGCAGAAGCTTCTAAAATTGCAGAGGCGAAAGTATTACGTGCTTTTTTCTATTATTTATTAATGGATGATTATGGAAATATTCCTTTCTACACAGACAATAATATTACCGTTGATAAAATTCCGCAAGCAAGCCGTCAACAAGTTTATGATTTTGTTATAAAAGAATTAACTGAAAATGTGGAATTGCTTTCTGGAGAAAAAGGAGGAAATTATTATGGAAGATTCAATAAATGGGCTGGTTATACTTTATTAGCAAAAGTATATTTGAATGCAGAAGTGTATACAGGACAGGCAAAATGGGCAGAATGTCTTACTGCTTGCCAGAAAGTTTCCGAAGGAAATTTTAGTCTTCATCCTGCTTCAAATAATGCTGCAAGTCCGCTTGGAAATACCTATTATGAATTGTTCGGAGATGTACTTCCTGCTGATGAAACTATACTTTCTATCTATACTACTGTAGATGTGGTTTCTAGAAATATTCTTAGTGTAAGAAGTTTATATGGACCACATTGTCAGGCTCTTTTTGGCTACAGCGGATGGAACGGCACAATTGTTCCAAAAGATTTCTATCAAAAATATACTGATAGTGATATTCGTAAAAAACAGTTTTTAATTGGAGAACAGCCAGGCGGAACAAATTATACACTTGACATCAGTTCATTAGACAATCCTGGAGCTGGTGCACAAGAAGGGGTTCGTAACGTTAAATTCTATCCTGTAACTCCTAGAAATGGCGGTGGTGCATCAAACGACTTTCCCATTTACAGATATGCTGACGTTCTTTTAATGATGGCAGAATGTAACGTCCGTTTAAATAATCCTGCTGCTGCAAAACCATTTATTGACGCTGTGAGACAACGTGCAGGTTTAGGAGCTTTGGATAATGTACCAACTCTAACTGATATTTATAACGAAAGAGGTCTTGAATTAAACTGGGAAGGTCATAGAAGACAAGATATGATTCGTTTTGGCACTTTTTTATCTCCAAAACAATTTATGGATAGTTCAGAAGAATATAGAAAAATATATCCTATTCCAACTTCTGCTCTAAATGCAAATCCAAGTCTTAAACAAAATCCAGGTTACTAATTAAAAGTATCCTATATGAAATCGCCGTTCTTCAAAAACAAGTTTAACAAATGAAGTTCGGCAGTATCATGGTACTTTAAAACAAATAATAACTACATATGAAAAAATATATAAATAGATTATTTGCACTTACAGCCTTGCTTATTGTTGGAGCTGCTTGTGAAAATGATGCAGAGCTAACGTATCTGAAAGACGTTCAGTTTCCGTCAGAAATAAAAATTGCACCAAGTACAACTTTTGTGCTTCTGGAAGACAATGCTGATGCAGATGCCATTACGATTTCTTGGGATAAAGTTACTTTTCCTATTGAAGCACCTGTAACTTACGCTGTTCAATTTGATGTCCCTTCAGATGTTACAGGTTCAAATGCTTGGCTGCATGCTACACGTATAGAAGTGGGACAAGATGTTCTGAGCAAAACTTTTTCAGTAAGAGATTTCAATAAAATTGCAACAGATTTAGGTTTACCTATAGATAAAGCAAGCAAACTTATTGTACGTGTTGAAGCTCAAATGGACAGAAAAGTGTTTTCTAAAAATGTTGAGTTAACTGTCACTCCTTATGAAAAAGCAGTTGTTTTTGGCGAAATTTACATGCCTGGTGATTATCAAGGTTGGGCGGTTGAAACTGCTGCAACTTTAACAGCAATAGAAAAAGGAGTCTATCAAGGATACATGACTGCTGAAGGTACTGCATTAGCATTCAAATTAAATACAGCCAGAACTTGGGCTGAATTTTATGGTGCTGGTGCTACTAATGAAGATTTAGTTAGAATGGATGATGACAATTTATTTCTTCCAAGTGCAGGTTCGTACCAAATTAAAGTAAATTTGAACTCGCTAAAATGGTCTGCAACTGCTTATGCATGGGGAATTGTTGGAACTTCTCAAGCGGGAGGATGGGACAACAGCACACCAATGAGCTATGATCATCAAACTAAAACATGGAAAGTAACAGCAGACTTAGTTCCTGGAGCATTGAAATTCAGATTGAACAACAAATGGGATGTAAATTATGGCCCTGCTGATGAGTCTAAAAATGTTATTACTAAAGATAATGCAGGTGCTTACACTATTTCTGAGGCAGGAACCTATGAAGTTACCTTCACGATTGATGAAACCGATCCAAACACAAATGGCTATCCTGCAACAGCAAATTGCACTATAGTTAAAAAATAATCTAGCACATTCATACTGGTTAGATTAGTTTTGAGTGATACCTGCCTTTCTGAGCAAAAGGCAGGTTATCTAAAAAAATGCTTGCTCAAACCCATCCAATTTAATTTTAAAATTATGAAGTCTAACTCCAACATTTTTCTTGCTTTACTGCTTTCAATAGCTTTTGTGTCGTGCAGTTCTTCTGAAGAAAACCCAAATCCAGAGCCAAATCCAGGTACAGAAAATGAATATCATCAGTATGGATCTCCATTTGATAAAGTGGCAGCCAACGAAGATGGCGTAATTTATCAGGTAAATGTGCGCTCTTTTAGTCCCGAAGGAAACTTAAAAGGTGTTCAGAAACGACTTGGAGATATTCAGAAACTAGGTGCCAATGTCATTTATCTGATGCCTATTTATCCTGTTGGAAAAATAAAAACAGCCGGAAAATTAGGCTCCCCTTATTCTATTAAGGATTATAAAGCCGTTAATTCTGATTACGGAACATTAGAAGATCTTCGCGCTTTAGTTACAGAAGCACACAGCAAAAATATGGCGGTGATTTTAGACTGGGTTGCCAATCATACTTCTTGGGACAATCAATGGATAACGGATCATCCTGATTGGTACCAAAAAGATGCCAGCGGAAACATTACCATTCCGCCTGGAACAAACTGGCAAGATGTGGCGCAGTTAAATTACACCAATGCAGAAATGAAAAAAGCTATGATTGATGCCATGTCATATTGGGTTTACAATGCAAACATTGATGGCTTTAGATGTGATGCAGCCGATTTTGTTCCGATGAATTTCTGGTCAGAGGCGATTTCTAAAATCCGTAAAATCAAGAACCAAAGAATGATATTAATGGCAGAAGGTACTAGAGCCAATCATTTTGATGCAGGATTTGACTATACTTTTGGTTTTGCTTATTTCGGCGCTTTAGAAAAAGTGTTTTCAGAAGCTCAGCCTGCAAGTTATCTTCAAACTGAAAGCTCTAAAGAATATGGACAGCTGGAAGCTTCAAGAAGAATTGTACGTTATACCACAAATCACGACGTGAATCTTTCTGACGGAACTCCGCTTGAACTTTTTGGAGGAAAAAAAGGTTCTCTTGCGGCTTTTGTAATTGCATCAAGCATGAAATCTGTTCCTATGATTTATAACGGTCAGGAAATTGGGTACAACAAACGCATCGATTATTTTGACAACGTTCCTATCGATTGGTCTACTGCAGATAATGACATGCTTTTGGAATATCAGAAAATAATTGCCTTTAGAAATTCAAGTGAAGCGGTTCGAAAAGGAAAACTGACGGGCTACAGCAGTAATGAGGCAAGCGTTTTTACAATGGAAACTACAAATGACAAAGTCTTAATTGTAGCAAATATTAAAAATAAATCCATTAAATACACGGCTCCAATTGCTTTGACTAATACCAACTGGAAAGATGCATTAACTGGAAGTACAATTTCTATTGGTTCAGAAATTAATTTAGAAGCTTACCAATATTTAATACTTAAAAAAGAATAAAAGCTTTTAATAAAGTTAGATTTGCAAAAAACTAAATAAAATGAATTTTCAATCCCAAAAAACATTGCTTCAGATGCGTTTGAACAAAAAAGCAACGCTTTTATTTTTTGTTATCCTAAGTGTATTTTCACTTCAGGCACAAGAAATAAATTCGCCAGACAAAAATCTTTCTCTAAAATTTGAATTAAAAGAAGGCGGCATTCCGTCTTACCAATTGTCATACAAACAGAAACCAGTTATTAAACCGAGTTCTTTAGGTTTAGAGCTTAAAAACAATGCTTCGTTTATGGATGGTTTTACCATTACAAATACAGCACAATCTTCTGTGGATGAAAATTGGAATCCAGTTTTAGGAGAAGAAAAAACAATTCGTAATCATTACAACGAATTGGTTGTCACTTTAGCGCAAGCGAAAAACAACAATAGATTTATCCGCATTCGTTTCCGTTTATTTAACGACGGATTGGGATTTAGATATGAATTTCCTAAACAAAATGACCTGAATTATTTTGTAATTAAAGAAGAGCGTACCGAATTTCAATTGGCTGGAAATCATAAAATTTTCTGGATTCCAGGAGATTATGATACCAACGAATATGCTTATACGACTTCGAAGATTTCAGAAATCCCTTCTTTGATGAAAAAAGCTACAATTGAAATTAATGCACAGCAGCCAATCAAAGAATTGTCCGTACAAACACCATCAATGATGAAGTCTGATGATGGTTTATATATCAACATTCACGAAGCAGGATTAATTAACTATCCCGCAATGTATCTTGAAGTTGATGCTAAAACCAACAAAATGACAAGTCATTTGGCACCAGATGCCGTTGGTGCAAAAGGCTACATGCAGACTGACACCCAAACACCTTGGAGAACTATTGTGGTGAGTGATAAAGCAACTGATATTTTAGCTTCAAAATTAATTTTAAACCTTAACGAACCAACCAGTTATAAAGATGTTTCATGGATTAAACCAGTAAAATACATCGGAATTTGGTGGGAATATTTCGTTGCAGGAAGAAGTACGTGGGCTTTCGGGAAAGAAAACAACGTAAAAATGACAGATGATTTTACGAAACTTACTCCAAACGGAAAACACGGAGCCACTACAGAACGCGCAAAAGAATACATAGATTTTGCTTCTAAAAATGGCTTTGATGCAATCCTTATCGAAGGTTGGAACATTGGTTGGGAAGACTGGATTGGCAATTGGAAAGAAGATGTTTTTGATTTTGTAACCGCATATCCAGATTTTGATGTAAAAGCGGTTCATGCTTATGCAGCTTCAAAGGGTGTGAAAATTATCATGCATCATGAAACCTCTGGATCGGCTACAAATTATGAGCGCCGTCTAGATCGTGCTTTTCAATTTATGAATGATAACGGTTATGATGCTGTAAAAACAGGTTATGTAGGACAGATTATTCCGCGTGGCGAACATCATGACGGACAATGGATGGTAAATCATTACATCAACGTTGCGAAACGTGCTGCCGATTATAAAATTATGATTAACAGTCACGAAGCCGTTCGACCAACAGGATTAAACCGAACTTTTCCAAACTGGATTGCTCAGGAATCAGCGCGCGGTACTGAGTTCGAATCTATGGGAGGATTAGCTCCAGATCACACTACAATTCTGCCATTTACCCGCTTAATGGGAGGTCCAATGGATTATACACCAGGAATTTTCCAGACCGATCTTTCGTATTATGGAACAGGAAGTTCACAACGAGTGAATACCACTTTAGTAAAACAATTAGCTTACTATGTAACTATGTACAGTCCGCTGCAAATGGCTGCTGATATTCCGGGGAATTATGAGCGTTTTCCAGATGCATTTCAGTTCATTAAAGATGTGGCTGTAGATTGGGATAACAGTTATATTCTTGAAGCCGAACCTGGAGATTATATTACAATTGCCCGTAAAGCAAAAGGCAAAAACGAGTGGTTTATTGGCGGTATTACAGATGAAAATACAAGAACAGCAAACATCTCATTTGATTATTTGCCCGCAGGAAAAAATTTCGTTGCCACTATTTATGCCGATGCTAAAGATGCCAATTGGAATCAGAATCCACAGAAATATACCGTTACTAAAGTGATCGTAAACTCAAAAAGCAAATTGAAGCAGTATTTAGCTCCAGGCGGAGGTGTGGCTATCAGCATCAAAGAAGGAAATTCTGCAGAATTAAAGGGATTGAAAAAATTATAATTTAAGACGCTAAGTACTGAGGTACTCAGTATCTAAGTTTTTTTACCACGAATTTCAGAATTAAGATTTTCTAGATAAATCCTTAATTCGATAATTCGTGGCAGAAAAACCTATGCTCATTTTTGAGCAAAAAAAACTTACTATTTTGAAACTATTAACCACAAATGTTTGTCGAATTTAAAAACAATGCGAGTGAGAATGAATTTTAGTTAGAAATGCCGACAAGCATTCAAAAAACTATTATTATGAAAATCAAAATTACCACTAGATTATTTCATATTACCAAAGCATTAATTTGCTTTCTACTATTATTTGCAAGTTCAGTTTATGCACAAGATCCTCCGCAGTACGGAACACCTTTTGCTGGAGTGCCTGACACGAGAGATATCAATATGTATCAGGTGCATATACGTCCGTTTAGTGCCAACGGAGATTTAGCTGGAGTAACCGCCCGATTAGACAATATAAAGGCACTTGGCACCAATGTTATTTATTTAATGCCGATTTTTCCCCACGGTACCGATTCCCGAAGTTCACCTTCGCCCTATTGTATCAAAGATTTTAAAGCTGTTGGATCAGAATATGGTTCTTTGGCCGATCTAAGAACTTTAGTTGATGGTGCTCACAGCCGCGGAATGGCGGTAATTTTGGATATTGCCATCAACGGAACTTCTTGGGATAATGTCTGGATTGCTTCACATCCTGAATATTATAAACGAACTGGCACAACAATTCAGCAATTAGGAAACTTCTCCGATATTGCAGCGCTAGATCTTAACAGTTCGGCAACAAGAGCAGCGATCAAAGATGCCATGCGTTACTGGATTTTTGCCGCCAACATTGATGGTTACCGTTGTGACTATGCTAATAATCCTCCTTTGGATTTTTGGTCAGAAGTGAATTCAAATCTTCGAAGCATAACTTCTCATAACTTATTAATGTTAGCCGAAGGAGACAGACAAGAGAACTTCCAGGTTGGTTTTGACATGAATTATGGCGACAGATGGTTTCATAGCGGTTTATACGATATTGCGAATGGAGGGCCAGTTTCTCAAAGGCTTCAAGACCAAACTACTTATGAATATGCTAAAGCAACGGGTAATCAGCAAATCGTTCGATATACTGGTAACCATGATACTTACACGAATGATGATGGCGTAAGAAGACCATTCGTAGCATTTAAAAACCATAACGGAATCGTTGCCAACTTCTTAGTTTCAGCCTACATGAGAGGGGTTCCTTTTTTAATGAGCGGACAAGAAATCGACTACGAACCCAAAACTGACTGGCCGTGGCAGAACTTTAAATTTAACTGGTCTCAAAATCCAACAGCAGCCGCAGATTTTGCAAAAATCTTAAATTTCAGAACGACAAGTGCTGCAATTCGTCGTGGAGATTTAACGACCTATGCAAATGATGATATTAGCATTTTCACCAAAACATTAGGTTCAGAAAAAGTAATCGTAATGTCGAATTTGAGAAATGCCTCAAAATCGTATGTAATCCCAGCGGCTTTGGCAGGGACTTATGTTAATCCGTATAATAACAATGCTTCGGTAACTTTAACAGCAGGTACAACACGCAATTTTGCCGCTTACGAATATTTAGTTTTAACGAATACCAATGCACCAATTGTAGCGGTAACCGGAGTTTCGGTTAGTCCGACAATGGTAACAGTAGGTTTAGGCACAACACAACAATTAAATGCAACGATTGCTCCAGCAAATGCTACAAACCAAAATGTAACTTGGACATCTAGCAATACAGCTGTGGCAACTGTAAATACTTCTGGATTGGTTACGGCAGTTTCAGCAGGAACTGCAACAATTACAGTTAAAACAGTTGACGGAAACAAAACGGCTACTTCTGCTATAACTGTTGCTGCAATTCCAGTTTCTTCTGTGGCAGTTTCCCCAACTTCTACAAGTCTGTATGCTGGAAATACACAGCAGCTTTCGGCGACAATTTCTCCAGCAAATGCCACGAACAAAAATGTAACGTGGAGTTCAAGCAACAACGCAATTGCAACGGTAAACTCAAGCGGGCTTGTAACAGCAGTTTCTGCCGGAACAGCAACTATTACAGCAACAACTCAAGACGGAAATAAAACAGCGTCGGCTACCATTACGGTTAATCCAAATACGAATTTTACCGTTTATTTCTATAAACCATCAAACTGGGGAACTGGAATTAAAATCTATTATTGGAGTGCTTTACCAACGGGAATTTTAGCAAATGCAACTTGGCCGGGCGTAAACATGACCGATGCTGGAAACGGGTGGTACAGTTATACATTTACCAATGTAACTTCAACCAATTTAATTTTTAATGACGGAACCAATCAAACTGCAGATTTAAGCAGAGATAAAAACGGCTGGTACATGAACAGCACTTGGTACGATTCAAATCCTGGAACAGGTGTTGCAGTTACAAGCGTAAGTTTGAGTCCAACCACAGCATCATTAAATGTTGGCGGAACACAGCAATTGACTCCAACGGTTCTTCCTTCAAATGCAACGAATAAATCGGTTACATATAGTTCAAACAATATGGCTGTTGCAACTGTAAATGCTTCTGGTTTAATTACCGCTGTAGCGAATGGAACGGCGACAATTACCGTTGCAACTGTTGATGGAAACAAAACCAGCACATGTTTAGTGTCGGTTACGACAGCTCCTAGTGGAGGAAATTATTACACTATCAAAAACAGATGGACAGGTGCTTATTTATCTGATGCAGGAACAAATACAGGATACGGAGCAACCGTTTCTGGAAACAATTACAAATGGCAGAAAATTGCTATTGATGCCACTTATTTTGTCCTAAAAAATGTAGCAACTGGCGAATTGATGAATATCGAAGGGCAAACCGGAAATGTACAATGCAATATAACCGATACTACTTTCTGGAGTGCGCAATGGTCAAGCGATTACATTGACGGAACTTGGGTTCGTTTAAGAAACAGATGGCAGTCAGGAAATATTATTCATGTTGAAAACCAAACTGGCGCTGCGCAATACGGAAATTCGCAAGATGGATGGTATAGTGCACAATGGCAATTGGAAGCGACAACAGTTGGAACTTCAAAAATGGCTTTAAATGTGGAAGAAGTTTCTACAACTGAACCCGAGGTTAGCATTTATCCAAATCCTGCAATTAATAATGAGTTTAATATTGTAATGCCTGAATTAGAAAGTGGAGATTCTGCTCAAATTTTCGTTTCAGATTTAAACGGAAGAACTCTTTTGACAGAAAGACTTTCGGCTTCAGGACAAGTGAACCATCATTTATCTTCAGGAGTGTATGTTGTAAATGTTATTTCTAAAGATTTTAAAACTACTAAAAAACTTATCGTTAAATAAATTCGATTTGGTTGAAATAGAAAAGCGCATGAAATTATCATGCGCTTTTTTTATCTTTTAAAATGTATAATTCAGAGCAAGTCCGAAATTGTTCTCCGATGTGATTTCATTTTTATTTAATGCGGGTTTAAAAGTTAAATTCTCATTTACATTAAACTGAGACAAAGCAGCATCAACGTTGGCATCTATAATGTTTAAGACATAAAAACCCACCATAAACAAAGCAGATAAATCTCTATTTCTTTGATAGCCTTTTTGAGCTGTAATCAACTGGCTTTCGCTTAATCTTGCTAAAAATTCAGAATCGCTTTTTTTACCTTCAAGCCTATTTTTGTATTCGTTTCTATAAAGATTGTAATTCTTCTGATTGTCGATGTAGAAATAGGCACTCGTACCAATAGCACCATATACCAACGGAAGTTTCCAATATTTTTTATTATAAATCTGTCCTAAACCAGGCAAGACTGCTGAATAAAAAGCTGCTTTTGCTGGACGAAGCGGATCGATTGTTTCTGATTTTAAGGAATCATTAGAAATAATTCTATCTTTTCCCTGAGCGAAAATTGAAGTAAATCCAAGAAGTAAAAAAAGAACAAGAAGTTGATTCTGCATATAAAGTGTCTTTGAAAATTTTGGTTCAAAGAAAACTTTTTAGTTCTAAGGTTTTTCTTAAATAAAAGATAAAGAAAACTTAATTTTTATGCCACGAATTCACGAATTAATTTTTATAAATCTTTTAAAATAATTCGTGAATTCGTGGCTATCTTTTTCATTCCTCAAACAATTCCATCAATTCCAGCGCACGTTTTATCGACTTCACATTTTCAAAAGTCAATAACAAACGTAATCCATTTACGGTTTGTTTTTCTTTCATTTTGCAAAGATTACTATGTTTTTGAACAAAATTCAAGACATTTCTAAACTTCACAGATTGATAGTAATCTGATTGCTGATCGGATACAAAATAGCCAATCATTTTGCCTTGTTTCAAAACCAATTTCTCGATTCCGACTTTTGTTGCGATCCATTTAATTCTTATGCTGTTTAATAAAGCAACTGCAGGTTTTGGCAATGGTCCGAAACGGTCAATAAGTTTTTTCTCAAATTCTTGTAATCCCGCTTCGTCTTTTATTGCTCCCAATTCGTTGTATAAAACCAAACGTTCCGAAACGTTATTGATATATTCATCTGGGAATAAAAGCTCGAAATCGGCATCAATTTGAATGTCTTTTACATACTCTTTGGTATCAATATCATTTTCTTCAGGATATAAATCTTTGAATTCGTTTTCCTTCAATTCTTCAATCGCTTCATTCATGATTTTTTGGTACGTATCAAAACCAATTTCGTTAATGAAACCGCTTTGTTCTCCGCCCAATAAATCTCCAGCACCACGAATCTCCAAATCTTTCATGGCAATATTGAAACCGCTTCCCAGTTCGCTGAATTGTTCCAACGCCTGAATACGTTTTCTTGCATCTTCCGTCATTGATGAATACGGCGGACAAATGAAATAACAGAATGCTTTTTTGTTGCTTCGCCCTACTCGACCGCGCATTTGATGTAAATCTGACAATCCGAAATTATTCGCATTATTAATGAAAATTGTGTTCGCATTTGGAACATCTAAACCGCTTTCGATGATTGTTGTTGCCACCAAAACGTCGAAATCTCCGTTCATGAAACCTAACATCAATTCTTCAAGTTTTGCGCCGTCCATTTGTCCGTGACCAATTCCGACTCTTGCATTTGGAACCAAACGCTGAATCATTCCGGCCACTTCCTTGATATTTTCAATTCTATTATTGATGAAGAAAACTTGTCCGTTTCTCTGAATTTCATACGAAATCGCATCACGAATAATTTCTTCATTAAAACCAACCACGTTCGTTTCAATCGGATATCGATTTGGCGGAGGTGTTGTAATTACAGACAAATCTCTCGCCGCCATTAACGAAAACTGAAGCGTTCTCGGAATTGGCGTTGCTGTTAATGTCAGCGTATCAACATTTGCTGCGATAGTTTTCAGTTTATCTTTTACGTTTACACCAAACTTTTGTTCCTCATCAACAATCAATAAACCAAGATCTTTAAAAACCACATTTTTGTTTACCAATTGATGCGTTCCGATTACGATATCTAGTTTTCCTTCGGCTAAATCTTTTAAAGTCTGTGTTTTTTGTTTTGCCGTTCTAAATCGGTTTAAATAACCAATTGTAACTGGCATATCTTTTAAACGCTCAGAAAAAGTTCGATAATGCTGATATGCCAAAATCGTAGTTGGCACTAAAACTGCCACTTGTTTACTATTGTCAACCGCTTTAAAAGCAGCACGAATTGCAACCTCTGTTTTTCCGAAACCAACGTCACCACAAACCAAACGATCCATTGGGCGATCGCTTTCCATATCGGCTTTTACTTCCGCCGTCGATTTCATTTGGTCGGGCGTATCTTCGTAAATAAACGAACTTTCCAATTCGTTTTGCAAATAACTATCAGGCGCAAACTGAAAACCTTTTTCTAAACGGCGTTTTGCATACAGCTGGATCAAATTGAATGCAATATGTTTGACGCGCGCTTTGGTTTTTTGTTTTAAAACCTTCCAAGCGTTCGATCCAAGTTTATAGATTTTAGGCGGAGTTCCGTCTTTTCCGTTGTATTTCGAAATTTTATGCAGCGAGTGAATGCTCACATACACAATATCATTATCGGCATAAACCAATTTTATGGCTTCTTGTGTTTTTCCTTCCACCTGAATTTTCTGCAGTCCGCCAAATTTCCCGATTCCGTGATCGATATGCGTTACATAATCTCCAACCGAAAGTGCCGTTAATTCTTTAAGCGTGATATTCTGCTTTTTCGAATATCCATTTTTAATGTTGAATTTATGATAACGTTCAAAAATCTGATGATCGGTATAAGCCGTTATCTGATTTTCTTCATCAATAAACCCTTGATATAAAGGCAATACAATGGTATGATACTGCTTTCTGATATTTTCTGAATTGGCTTCATCTAAGCTTTCAAAAATATCGTGAAAACGTTTTGCTTGTGTTTCATTCGAACAGAACAAATAATTTACATATCCGTTAAAATGATTTTCACTCAAGTTATTGAGTAACAAATCAAATTGTTTGTTGAAAGATGGCTGAGGCTGAATATGAAATTCGAATTTTTTAGTGGTTTTAAAAATAGGTCTTGAGGCCAATTCTACCACCGAAAAATCTAAAGCACGTTTAATAAACGAAGCCTGATTTAAGAATAATTGTTCTGGAGTGGCGTGTTTTATTTCTTTCGACAATTTCTCAAAAGCTTCTTCTGCTCTTGCAAATTGTTTGTCTAATTGGCTAAAAAGTCCGTCAGTATTTTGAATGAAAAGAACTGTTTTTTCGGCAATATAATCTAAAAAACTTTCTCGGTTTTCCTGAAAAAGTTTGTTCTCCACATTCGGGATAATCGTGATTTTTTTATGTGTTTCGACAGATAATTGCGTCTCCACATCAAAAGTTCTGATGCTGTCTACTTCGTTTCCAAAAAACTCAATTCTGTATGGATGATCATTTGAGAAAGAGAATACATCGACAATTCCTCCACGGACTGAAAACTCTCCAGGTTCTGTGATGAAGTCAACCCTTTTAAATTCGTATTCAAATAAAACTTCGTTGATAAAATCAATCGAAATTTTGTCGTTCAGAGCTACTTTTAGCGTGTTTTTATCGAGTTCTCTTCTCGTAACAACTTTTTCAAAAAGCGCTTCAGGATACGTAACAATTACGGCTGGTTTTTTTCTTGAATTTATTCGGTTTAAAACCTCAGCGCGAAGCAGAACATTGGCATTGTCGGTTTCATCAATCTGATAGGGACGGCGAAATGATGCTGGATAAAACAATACATCTTGTTCTCCAATTATTTGCTCCAAATCATTCAGATAATAAGCCGCCTCTTCTTTGTTATCTAAAACAATCAAAAAAGGCAATTCCGTTTTCCTGAAAACAGAACGTATTATAAAAGAAACAGCAGATCCCAACAATCCGCTGATATTCATTTTTACCTGATTTCCTTCCAGTAAACTTTTAGCAATCTGCTCGGCTTTTGGCAGATTATCGTAGGTTGTATATAAGGCGTTTTTACTCAACTTTTGGTATATTTTTATCTAAAGGCGGTGCCGAGCTCGGAATCGCACGTGTTGTGTCTAACATTCTAAGGAAATCTTCTTCTCCTTGTTCTTTAGGTATTTTGGCTTTTTCGACAATTTTATCCATTTGTCTTTCTAAAGAAATCAGTTCTTTATTGATTTCTTGTATCAAAAACACTACCTTATCATCTGGAATGGTGCTCAAATGAATAAATAAATCCAACATTTTAATTTTAGTAATCAAAATAGAAATACGGCTTTTGATCTGTGGCTGATTAAATTGAGCCGGAATATTATTATTTAAAGCCATTGCTTTCTTAGAAATCGCTGCCGACTTTTTCTGAAAAGCCCCAATTGTCTTTCTAGGCTTTTCTCCAATTTCTTTATTAAATTCACGCCACTCTGTCCAGGAATTCAATTGTGATTCTGAAATCTCATTAATGGGTTCGTCTAGAAAAGTCCAACCTTTATTTATGTTGTTAAAAATAGCTTCTTTCTTTTTTGCTTCTTTTGCATTTTCTGCAAGGCGTTTTTCATTTTCATTTTGGCAAGAAAATAACACAGTTGTCAAAAGCAGAAAAAGAGATATTTTGTATTTCATTTATTAAAATGTTAGGCTGCAAAGTTACGAAGTAAATTTACAATTACGAATTCTGTTTTTTGCTAAAGATTCTATAAATCAAGGTTATTTTTTCGTTTTTTTATCCCTTATCGGAGAATCAATTTAAAAAAAGTCATTGGATCATTATATCAATAAAATAGCGCTTTTTCTCGGGATTCTTAAAAAGGCACAAAGACACACTCTTAAAAGAGAATAATACAACAAACAAACTTTTAAATTATTGAATTTATAATTTATTCTTCAAAAAAGCGCAAGTAATTGCGAAAACGTTATATTTGTGTCTCTAAAAATCATCATGAAATGAATCCTAAAATATTGATCATTGGCGCTTGCGGTCAGATTGGAACAGAACTGACGCAAAAACTGCGCAAAATATACGGAACCGAAAATGTTATCGCTTCTGATATTCGAAAATTAAATACTGATGTTGTTAATTCGGGACCTTTTGAAGTGGTCAATGCTTTAGATTTTAATCAGATAGAACATTTAGTAGAAGTGCATAAAATTACAGATGTATATCTAATGGCGGCACTTTTATCGGCAACTGCTGAAAAAAATCCAGCATTTGCTTGGGATTTGAATATGAATTCACTTTTTCATGTTTTAAATTTAGCTAAAGCCAAAAAAATTCAGAAGATTTTCTGGCCTTCTAGTATTGCTGTTTTTGGACCAACAACTCCAAAAGAAAATACCCCGCAATATACTATAATGGAACCTTCTACAGTTTACGGAATCAGTAAGCAATCTGGAGAAAGATGGTGCGAATACTACCATAATATTTATGGTGTAGATGTTCGCAGTATTCGTTACCCAGGCTTAATTAGCTGGTCTACTCCTCCAGGCGGCGGAACTACAGATTATGCTGTTGATATTTTCTACAAGGCGATTGCCGATAAAAAATACGAGTGCTTTTTGTCTTCTGAAACCAAAATGCCTATGATGTATATGGATGATGCAATCGATGCGACAATCAATATTATGAAAGCGCCAGCTGAAGAAATTAAAATTCATTCTTCATACAATTTGGCTGCAATGAGCTTTACTCCAACTGAAATTGCGGCTGAAATCAAAAAACATATTCCTGAATTTGAAATTACGTATAATCCAGATTTCCGTCAGAAAATTGCTGATAGCTGGCCGGCAAGTATAGACGATTCTTCTGCTAGAGAAGATTGGGGTTGGAATCATAAATTTGATTTGGAAACTATGACTAAAGATATGCTGGAGCATTTAGCATAATTAAAAAAAGGATAAGATTTAAAAGCGTGTTATTTCAAAGTGACACGCTTTTTTTATGGATTTATTTATTAGAAAAAATATTGAATCTATAATTTATCTACTTTTGATTACGTTAAACATTAATCAAGTTTATTCCAAAATCATCAATCAAATCACAACAAAAACATCAATCAAATGAAAAATTCTTATTATCCTGTCGAGCAGAGCAAAAGAACTGCAATTGTCGACATACTTCGGGGCTGGGCTATATTGGGTGTAGCCATTGGCAATTATTTGGATTTTCTATACATCGGTATAGAAAAAGAGCTTAAGCATAATGCTTTCTCTGAAACGCTACAATTTATTAACCGTTATTTATTTGCAGCAAAATCTTGGACATTACTAACTCTTTTATTTGGCTACGGATTTGCAATTTTGATTAACAATATTGCTTCTAAAGGAAAAAATCCTGTCGCTTTTTTTGCATGGCGAATGTTTTTGCTATTTATTTTAGCCTTTATTAATTCTGCTTTTTGGCTTGGCGATATTTTAAAAGATTATGCCTTTTTAGGGCTTGTATTATTACTTTTTTACAGATGTTCTACCAAAACTTTGGCCATTATTTCTGCTGTAATTATACTTACAGTTCCTTTTGTAATGGCTTATGTAAATGGTTTAAAAATTGAACATCCTGCAATTGCAACAAATCCCGAATATTTAAAACTATATCATTCTGGAAACTGGATTGACTTTTTCAGATTTAATCTGCTTGCGTCATTCTACGAACAAATTATCATTCCAGGCTATGCGATTACGGCTCATTATGTAATGTTGGGCTGTATGCTTTTTGGATTTATGCTTCAAAAACTAAACTTTTTCAATCGCTTAACAGAATTGAAGAAACTTTTAAAATCTATCTGCATTATTAGTTTGGCTATTGCTGCACTTATCGGGATTGGATTTAATATTGCGATAATATACAAAGCTCCGTTATTAAAAATATTTCACCCTCTTTATTGGCTGGTTTTAAGTACAATGATTTTTATATCGAGCGGAATTTGTCTTTTATATAATAACGGCAAGTTAAAAACGGTTTTCAGCTATTTTAGCGCAGGTGGAAAAATGACATTGACCAATTATATGAGCCAAAATATATTGGCAGGTATTATTTTCTCTGGAATTGGATTCGGAATTGCAGATTCAATGCCGTATTGGTTTTACTTTTTATTTGCTGTTTTCATCTTTATCATTCAATTATTTATTAGTAAATGGTGGCTTTCAAAATACAATTATGGCCCGATTGAATGGTTATGGAGGTCTGCAAGTTACCGAGAATGTGTTCCTTTCAAAAAAACAAAGCCAGACGCTACTACTGCCACTATAAAAACGGCATAAACATTACGATTTTGGAATAAATTTGAAAATAGAAAAGCCCTTAAAATTAGTTTTAAGGGCTTTTTTAAAATCAATCTTTCTAAGATTACTTCACCTCAAAAACATTGTTAGTTTGCTTTACATCAGCCATTAATCCACTTGGATCTATCGTGATTTTTTTAATTGATGTTTTGTTTTTGTCAATTGTAAAACTATAGTTTTGCTGTGCCCAAGCCCAGTCTTCTAGAACTGTTCTTTTCTCGTTCGGGTTTGGATTTGGCTTAATGAAATTCATCATTCTTAATGGAATGTAGAATGTTTCAGATGTTCCGTCTGTGTAATCCACTCTCAAATCGATTGGCATTGGCATTCTTCCAATTCTTTCTAAAGAAACTGTTGTTTTTCCTGCATTGTCAGAAACGTCTTTGATTCCGTAATCGATCGTATTTGTAGTTTGTGTCCAATCAATCAAATACCAATCTAACTCAGCTCCAGAAACTCTTTCACCTGTTCTTTTGATGTCGTTTGGAGTTGGATGTTTGAATTTGAAATCGTTAAAATATCTTTTTAAAGTCGCATCAACATTATCTTTTCCAATTACATATTCTAACTGAGAAAGGAAAAGGCTTCCTTTTACGTAAGAAGAAATACTGTACGGACGGTTTTCATCATAGCGATCTCCGTGCGTTGTTTGTGGCTGCTCTTTACCAGAATTTACTAAACTATAATACGCTTTATAATTTCCTACAAAAGGATTTACTTCTTTTTTGTCTCCTTTTAATTCATTCAAAGCACTGTCTTCGATGTACGTTGTAAAACCTTCGTCCATCCAAGGGTGTTTAGATTCGTTTGAAGCTAAAATATGCTGGAACCAAGAGTGTCCTAATTCGTGTGTTGCTGTTCCTAGAATTCCTTCAAGAGTTCCGTTTCCTAACATTAAAGTACACATTGCATACTCCATACCACCATCTCCACCTTGAATAAATGAATATTGCTTGTACGGATAAGCTCCCACTCTCTGGTTGTAATATTCCATTACTTTAACCATTAATGGCTCTAACTGTTTCCAGTTTGCAGTCGTTTTTTCGTTGTTTTTGTAGAAGAAATGCAAATCGACATCGTTTGGTCCTTTTACAATATCGTGAGTATATTCTTTATCAGCAGCCCATGTAAAATCATGAACATTTGGTGCAATAAAATGCCACGTCAATGTTTTTGCCTTTTTAGGATACGTAACAGTTACACCAGCATCTTGGTAACCATGTCCGATAGAATTTTTGTCTTGCAAATATCCAGAACCACCAATTGTGTAGTCTTTATCGATTGTAATTTTCACATCAAAATTACCCCAAACACCGTGAAATTCTCTGGCAATGTATGGATCTGCATGCCATCCTTCAAAATCAAATTCAGCTAATTTAGGATACCATTGTGACATTGAAAGTTCAACTCCTTCAGAATTGTTTCTTCCTGAACGACGAATCTGTACTGGAACTTGTCCGTCAAAATCTAAAGTAAAAGTCGTTTTAGAATTTGGTAAAATTGGTTTCGCCAAAGTTACTTCTAAGATCGTTCCAGAAACTCTTGTTTGAGCTACAGCACCATCTTGTTTGAAGTTTGTAATTTTTAAATAACCCGCTTCATTTGGCTTTAAAGTTTCAATACGGCTCTGTTTTACTTCTTTTCCGTCAGCTTGTTTTACTTTGTTCACCATTCTTCCGTCTGGATCTTTAATAAAATGAAGACGTGCATCCATTTCGCTTCCTGGCTGAAAAGCGTTTGGATACAAATGATAGAATACTTTTTTCAGAGTATCAGAAGAATTATTGGTATAAACCAATTCTTGTTTCCCTTTATACTGATAGTTTTTTACATCCATAGAAACCTCCATTTTATAGTCAGCGTGCTGCTGCCAATATGGGGCGCTTTGTGCAAAAGCCGAGTTAAAACCTAAGCTTAGGAAAGAAAGTAAAATAATTTTTCGCATGTTTATATGTAATAGAAAATGGAAGAGCGTTAGCCCTTCCATTGGATTAATCGTTTATTATTGTTTATTTTTTAGACATATTTTCAGCCATTAATAACGCATTATAAGCATTTACCATCTTAGCTGTTTTTGATGATTCTGCAGAAGAAACCGCAACTGGTTTTTCATCTGGATTCTCACTTTCGCCTAAAACGACCATTGAAGGAAGTGCTACTCCAGAGTCCATTAAAATCTTTTTAACTTGAGCTGCTTTCAATTTTGGATAGTAAGAACGAATTAAAGCTGCAACACCTGCCGCATTTGGAGATGCCATTGAAGTTCCTTGCAAATATTTGTATTTGTTATTTGGCACTGTTGCATAAATTTCTTCCCCTGGAGCAAAAACGTCTACGTTTATTTTTCCAAAGTTTGAAAATGGAGCAACAACATTTTCTCCGTACGATTTATTAATCGCTCCAATTGTAATTACATTATCTGCAAATTCTTTTATGTTGTCTTTTGAATCGTTTGGATAATTAATGTTTTTAGTTTCATCGATATTGTAACCATCGTTACCAGCAGCATGAACAATTAAAACATCTTTTTTAGCTGCATATTTAATTGCGTCATAAACCCAGTCTTTGTGTGGAGAAAAGCTTTTTCCAAAACTACCGTTGATTACTTTTGCTCCATTGTCTACCGCATAACGAATTGCCAAGGCAATATCTTTATCGTATTCGTCTCCATCTGGAACGGCTCTAACCGTCAAAATTTCAACATTTGGAGAAGCAACTCCGTCTCCGCCTAAATTATTGCCGCGAATTTGTGCAATAATTCCAGCTACGTGAGTTCCGTGAAGCGCTTTTTCTTTATCTGGACCAAAAACAACATTATTTCCATAATGAGCATCTTTTATATCTTCTGGATTATCACCTACGATTTTTCTTCCGTCATAATCTTTGTTTAGATTGTATTTTAGCTGGTCTTCAACTTGCTCGCTATATTCTGTTAATTCAGATTCTGGGTTAAAAGTTGGCCCAGCATTTGTAAAAATCTGATTCATAATTGCTTTACTTCTCAAAACATCAGGATCCGCGGAAGTTATAGATTTTAAATCTTCCTGTTTGTAATCTGTTTTATTCAACTCTTTTTTAAGAGTATTGTGAAATCCTAACAGAATATCTGCTTGTTCTTTATCTTTTAAAGCTTCTTGATATTTCTCAGTATATTGTGCTAAAGCTTCTTTATATTGCGCAGAACCATCGTCTCCTTTTTTAACGATACGAGTCATTTCTAGATTTTCATGAACAGCATTTCCTAAGAAATTCCAGCCATGAACATCATCAATAAATCCGTTTTTATCATCATCAATTCCGTTTCCAGGAATTTCTTTTTTATTTGTCCAAATCATTCCTTGAAGATCTTCGTGCTCGATATCGACACCAGAATCTACAATTCCAACGATTACTTTCTGCCCTTTTTTACCTTGCAGTAATTCAGTCAAAGCTCTGTCTACACTCATTCCCGGAATAGAATCTTTTATCAAATCAAGGTGACTCCATCTTTTTAATTCATTTTCGCTAACTGGTGCTTTTTTTACTACTGCTAAAGGAGCCACAATTGGCTGTTTTGGCACAGAAGTTTGTGCTTGTAAAGTTGCATTACAACCTGCTAAAACAAGTAATGCAAACGCAGATAATTTAAGTGGTTTTATATAACTCATGTATCTATAATTAATTGTAAAGTTAAAAGATGGGTCTAAATTATGCTTTTTTGTTACAAAAAACTAACTGTTAACACTGTGTTATGAAATTAGGAATATTTTTTTTCAAAATACAATCAAATTATTGCAGAAAAAACTGTAAGAAAAATATATTCCAAATAAACAAATCGTTTTTATAATGACAAAAAAACAACAAATAGCATATTGTTTACGGGTTCACGTAAAGATTATCAGTTAAATATACGTAGAATTGCGCGACCTAATTCTAAACATATTCTATGAAGACAAAACTACTCTTGTTGCTATTATTGGCAAGTTTTTCTTTTTATGCGCAACCTAGTCCCAAACGGAAGTTTTGAGAATTGGACTGTGTCCTCTAAACCAGACAACTGGTATCAATATTTTAGCGGTTATGTTTCTAAAAGCGGTGTAGCTCAAAATGGTTCATCAAGTATTAATATGATGTTACGCTACAACCAACTACACAGTATTATTGGAAAATTGTTGTAAAAGACAATAAAGGTGGTGAAACCATTGGTCAAGTTTGGAAATTCAAAATAAACTAAACTTCATAATTACAATTAGTTAAAACCAAAAAAATCCCGTTTTCATTCAGTTAAAAATGGGGTTTTTTATATTTTAATTAGTAAGAAAATCATTTACAATTCGTATACTTGTACATCCAAAAAACCAAAACCAAAAATGTAATCTATGAGAATAAAATTACTATTGCTTTTTTTATTGGCAAATTTTTCAATTTACGCACAACAATACACCTTAATTCCTGATGTTAATTTTGAAAAAACCTTAATTGCTAAAGGCATCGATTCTGAAATACCAGATGGAAAAGTATTAACCGCAAGCATCCAAACTGTAACTGATTTAAGTATGCAATTTGGCAACATTTCTGATCTGACAGGAATTGAAGACTTTATAAATTTAGCTTCATTGGATTGCTCTCAGAATTTATTAACTACATTAAATATTTCAAAAAACACAAAATTAAGGTCGTTAAATTGTAATTATAATAAATTGACTAGTATTGATTTGTCAAACAATTTAATTCTTAAAGAGCTTAACGCTGACGGCAACTTACTAACAACATTAGACGTCTCAAATAACCTCCAACTTACTTGGCTGTATTGCTATAAAAACAAATTAACAACATTGAATGTCACTAAAAATATTCTTTTGGATGATTTGTATTTTTCTGAAAACAAAATTTCAAGTATCGATCTCTCTCAAAATCCTGTATTGCTTTCTTTATATTGTGAAAAAAACACGTTAACTAGTCTGGATATTTCTAAAAACCCTGCATTAGTTATTTTGAATGCTTCAAACAATCAAATTGCCAGTATAGATGCTTCTAAAAATACAGCACTAAAAAATTTTTTTGTTTCGAACAATAAATTAGTGGAAGTAAATTTGAAAAATGGAAAAAATAATATTTTAAACGCATATGTGAATTTTACCGGAAATCCAGATTTAACATGTATAAAAGTCGATGATGTTACTTATGCTAATTCGAACTGGGCATCAAAAAAAGATGCGACTGCTTCATTTTCATTGAACTGCTTACCTTTATACACCTTAATTCCTGATATTAATTTTGAAAAAACCTTAATTGCCAAAGGAATTGATTTTGGAACTCCTGACGGCAAAATATTAACGTCACGTATAAGTTCTGTAACTATTTTAAGCCTTTATGATTACCAGATATCAGACTTAACAGGGATAGAAGGTTTTACATCCTTAACTAGTTTATACGTATCTAACAGTCTATTAACCAGCATAAATTTATCTCAAAATACAAAACTTAAAAATTTAAATGTTGACAATAACAAGTTGACAAGTTTAGATCTTAGTTCCAATACTTTATTGGAAACAATTGAGTGTCGAGAAAATGCACTATCAAATCTAAATCTTTCAACCAACGTTAATCTGACTCTTTTAAATGCTGCAAATAATCAAATAACAAATCTGGATATATCTCAAAATAAAAAATTGATAGATTTAAATATTGGATATAATGGACTTCTTAATTTAGATGTTAGGTCTAACCTTTTATTGCAAACGCTTAATTGTCGAAAAAACGCATTTACAACTTTAGATCTTTCAAATAACACTAATCTCATTAGTTTAAACGCCGCGTCAAATAAATTGGGGATTTTAGATTTATCTCTAAATACACAATTAAAAAATTTAACCGTTAGTTTTACCAAATTAACGAGCTTAAATATTGAAACTAATATTGCTTTAACCAATTTAACCTGCGATAATAATTCGTTAACGAGTTTAAATGTATCAAAAAATACACTTTTAACCTCTTTAATTTGTCATTACAATCAAATGGAAGTTCTAAATGTTTCTAAAAATACTTTATTAGAAGAGTTAATGTGTCATGGCAATAAACTGACTGCTTTAGATGTATCATTAAATCCTGAATTGAATTTACTGGATTGCTTAGATAATAATTTGACTTCTCTTGATATTTCAAAAAACCCTAAAATAACCGAATTAGCTTGTCAAAATAATCAGCTCCAAACTTTAAACTTAAAAAATGGCCATAATGGAATTTTAGACCTAACTTTTTCAAATTTTACAAATAACCCGAATTTAACTTGTATTACAGTTGATGATGATGCCTATTCGAATAGAAATTGGATGAGCATAAAAGATGCTACAGCTTTATATAATACAAACTGTAATTTGTTTACGCAAATACCTGATATCAATTTTGAAAAAAAGCTAATTTCCAGAGGTTTAGATTCAGGAGTTCCTGACGGTAAAGTTCTCACTAATAATATTGCTTCTGTAAAAAGTTTGGATATCTATAATTCACAAATTAAAGATCTAACAGGCATAGAAGCATTTACTAACTTGGAGGTTATTTACTGTGGGAAAAATGAATTAACAAGTCTTGATTTTTCGAATAACTTAAAGCTTAAGCAAGCAGAATGTTATGAAAATAAGCTTACCAACATAAATATTAATAAAAATACAGAATTATGGTATCTAGATGTTTTTACAAATCAATTAACAACTTTAGACCTCTCAAAAAATAAGCTTTTAACAACAGTATATTGCTATGACAATTTATTAACTTCTCTCAACGTTACAGGACTAACCGCTCTAGAAGGTTTAGACTGTATGGATAATCAGCTGTCAAGTCTGGATGTCAGCACTAATACAAGCTTACAACAATTGTATTGTTCATCAAATAAATTAAAAAGTCTGGATATTTCTAAAAATCCAGCTTTATATGAAGTTCCTTGTCATTCAAATGAATTAACATACTTGAATTTAAAAAATGGAAACAATAAGAATTTTACGATTATCAGCTATATGAAATTTACAAACAATCCAAATCTGACTTGTATTGAGGTTGACGATGTAGCTTATTCTAATGCAAACTGGGCTGCTATGAAAGACTCTATGGCAAATTACAGCAGTTCTTGCACACCATTATATACTCCTATTTCTGATGCTAATTTAGAGCAAAAATTAATTGATTTAGGAATTGACACAGATGGTCTAAATGGCAAAATATCTTCTAAAAATGTAGAGTCTGTCACTTCTTTAGATCTTTCAAATAGCAATATTACAGATGTTTCTGCAATTAAAAATTTTACCGCTTTGACTTCTTTAAATCTAAGCAATAATCAAATTACTTCTCTTGACTTAAGTAATAATTTACTTCTTGAAACGATAAATGTTTCTTCAAATCAGCTTACCACATTAGATCTATCAAAAAATACTAAAATCAGAATTGTATACGTCGTTGATAATCCTTTGGTTTCTTTAAATCTACAAAACGGAAATAATACTAATTTCATTCTGCAATTAAATACTGGTAAAAAATCAGCTTCTGAATTATACACTTCTTTCCTAGGACTTAAAACTCTTGGATGTATACAAGTAGACGATGAAAACTATTCAAATGCAAATTGGTCCCATATAAAAGAATCGACTACTAATTATTCTAATACTTGTAAAAGTCTAGGCGTTGATGAATCGACTTTTGACCAACTTGTCCTGTATCCAAACCCAACAAAAGGAGAACTAAACATTAAGAATATCGCTTTAGACAAAACAACCGTTTACAATTCTTTAGGCCACCTCGTAAAATCTTTTACTTTAAACAATGCAAAAACAGATAATACAATCGATTTATCTGGCTTGCCTAGAGGTGTTTATTATGTGTTTCTAATTAACGGAGATACCGCTTCTGCTAAAAAAGTTATCGTAGAATAATCATCATCTCTTAAAAACAAAATCCCATTTTCATTCAGTTGAAAATGGGATTTTTTTATATCTTAAAATTTCTTCTAAAGAATCTCTTCGCAAGTAAAAACATCTTTTAATCGAACACCTTTTTCGGTGTGTTCGACCGTTATAATTTGATTGTGAGCATCATGTTCTAAAAATAAATAATGATCCTGATCTGCCGCTGCGTTTAAAAACTTCGATTTCTCTGGCATTGTCAGTAAAGGTCTTGTATCATATCCCATAACATACAGAAGCGGAATATGTCCAGCTGTAGCCAATAAATCGGCACAAAAGACAATCGTTTTCTCTTTATATCTAATGTATGGAATCATTTGCTTTTCGGTATGTCCGTCTACGTAGTAAATATCGAAACCTAATTCTTTTGAGAAACCAAAATCAGATTCTGGTCTTTCAATAAAATTCAATTGTCCGCTTTCCTGCATTGGCAAAATATTTTCAGACAAGAAAGAAGCTTTTTCTCTTGCGTTGGGTTTTGTTGCCCATTCCCAATGATTTTCGTTTGTCCAGAATTTAGCGTTTTTAAAAGCAGGTTCATAACCTGTTTTATTGGCATTCCATTGTACACTTCCTCCGCAATGATCAAAATGAAGATGTGTCATAAAAACATCTGTAATATCATCTCGGTTGAAACCATATTTTGCCAAGGATTTATCTAAAGAATGCGATCCCCAAAGCGAATAATACCCGAAGAATTTTTCTGATTGTTTATCGCCCATTCCCGTGTCAATTAAAATAAGACGATTTCCGTCTTCAATCAATAAACATCGTGCAGCAATATCAATTAAGTTATTGTTATCGGCAGGATTGGTTTTATTCCAAATTGTTTTAGGAACAACGCCAAACATTGCGCCTCCATCTAACTTAAAATTTCCAGATTCTATTGGGTAAAGTTTCATGAGAATGATTTTCTAAAACAACAAAGCTAGAAAATTCAAACCCCTTTTGCTAAATTTAAAGCTAAAAAACTTTCAGACTAGTCTAATGTAATAGAAGTGCTACCCATTATTTCCTGCTTATCAAAATAATTCACAAAATAAGTCCCTTTCTTAAAACCATCTGCATTTAAAATTCCGTAAGCATTGAGAGATTTACCTTGAAAATCGGTGCTAACAATAAAACTATAAACTAGTGCTTTATCATTTCCAAATTCTATCAACTTATTGTCACCCAAAACTGTATTCTTTTGGTCTAAAACCTGAACATAAAAAACTCTTTTTCCTGTCTTTGCAACGGCATTTCCGTTAACGGTAAAACTAATTTTAAGTTTCTTTGTGTTCTTTGCTTTTGTCGTTTCTAGTTCTGCTCCAGAGTTCTTTTCCCGAAGCGCAATTGCTTTAAAATTGCTTAAATAAAGTTTTGAAGCATCTTTTAAAGTCGATTCCAATTTCACTTGTTTAGAAATCAAAGTGTCATTTTCTGCCTTTTGTTTGTACATGACGACATTCTGACTTTCTATTTCAGTCAATAAATTTTTATTCTGAGATTTTAGCTGCTTAATCTCCATGACTTTACTATCCAATGAAGATTTTAGCCCCGAAAGCTGATTTCGGTAAATTTTAATTTGATCTGCCGACGGGTTTTGCGAAACTTTTATAATTTCCATTAAATTTTCGACATTCTTACGTTCCAGTTCCAACTCTTTAGACAGGGCTGTATTTTCTTTAATGACCAGATCGTATGCCGTTTTCAGTGTACTTAATGAATCTAAAATGTTTTCCTGTTCCGTTCTTTCATTATTAATTACTAAAGCTTTATCGCCTTCAGTTTTAACTTCTTTGTTAATTTTATCAGATTCACTGCTAAAAACCAATACTGCAGCACCTAATCCAAAAACAAAAATTACTGCCAATAAGGGGTTTAGCAACTTATTTTTGTGTTGTTTTTTCATAATTACTCACAATTTTCTGCAAAAGTACCGAATAAATAAGGACTATAATCAGTAGAAATACTTGTTTTTTAACATTTAGGAGCGATATTTGCAGCAAGATTCTAAAACAATTCCTTTTCGGATTTTGATTCCGATTTTGTCAAAATAAGTATTATCTATTTTCACATTTGTTATAATAATGTGAACCGTTATGGAAAAAGGTTTTTAAGTCGTATCTTTGCAGATAATTTCTATTTAACATTGAAAATTAGCGTTTTAAATCTGTAATAAATTCATTACAGACAAAAAATGTTCATTAAAAACAAACATCTAAGAACAATGATAAAAGTTTCTGATACTGCCAAAAAGAAAATCATCGACCTGATGACGGATGATGGTTTTGACGCCGCAAGCGACTACGTAAGAGTAGGCGTGAAAAGTGGTGGATGCTCTGGTTTGTCTTACGATTTAAAATTTGACAAAACCAAAGGAGATGACGACAAAATATTCGTTGACAACGACATACAAATTGCTGTAGAAAAAAAATCATTCCTTTATTTAGCTGGGACAATTTTAGAATTTTCTGGCGGATTAAACGGAAAAGGATTTGTTTTCAACAATCCGAACGCAAGCAGAACTTGCGGATGCGGAGAATCATTCTCTCTTTAGTCAAAAGCGGAAAGTTGTAAAGTCATTAGAGACTTCAATTGACTTTCGAACTTTAGACTTTAAAACATTAGACAATAACAAAAATAATGAGCAAATACACCGAAGACGATTTAAAGATCGAACTGGAAACTAAAGAATATGAGTACGGATTTTATACCAATATAGAATCTGAGACTTTCCCTATTGGCTTAAACGAAGAAATTGTAAGAGCTATTTCTCTTAAAAAAGAAGAACCTGAATGGATGACCGAATGGCGTATCGAGGCTTTCCGTGCTTGGAAAGAAATGATCGAGCCTGAATGGGCAAACGTACATTACGAAAAACCAGATTTTCAGGCAATTTCTTATTACTCAGCTCCAAAACAAGTAGACCCTAATAAAACTTTGGATGATGTTGATCCAGAATTATTAGAGATGTACAAAAAATTAGGAATTTCTATCGATGAACAAAAAAAGATGAACAATGTCGCTATGGATATTGTAGTCGATTCTGTTTCTGTAGCCACAACTTTCAAGAAAACATTGGCAGAAAAAGGAATTATTTTCTGTCCGATTTCTGAAGCTATCAAAGAACATCCTGAGTTAGTAAAAAAATATTTAGGAACTGTTGTACCTCAAAAAGACAACTTCTACGCAGCATTAAACTCAGCGGTTTTCTCTGACGGAAGTTTCTGTTATATTCCAAAAGGTGTAAAATGCCCAATGGAACTTTCAACGTACTTTAGAATCAATCAGGCAGGAACAGGACAATTTGAAAGAACTCTTGTTATTGCCGATGAAGGAAGTTACGTTTCTTATCTTGAAGGATGTACAGCGCCGAGCCGTGATGAAAATCAATTACACGCTGCTGTAGTTGAATTAATCGCTTTGGATGATGCTGAAATTAAATATTCTACTGTTCAAAACTGGTTCCCTGGAAACAAAGAAGGAAAAGGTGGAGTTTACAACTTCGTAACCAAAAGAGGTTTATGCGAAACAAACGCTAAAATTTCTTGGACACAAGTTGAGACAGGTTCTGCTGTAACTTGGAAATATCCTTCTTGTGTACTTAAAGGAGATAATTCGGTAGGAGAATTTTATTCAATTGCTGTTACTAATAATTTCCAACAAGCTGATACTGGAACTAAAATGATCCATTTAGGAAAAAACACTAAATCGACTATTATTTCTAAAGGTATTTCGGCTGGAAAATCACAAAACAGTTACCGTGGTTTAGTGCAAATCTCTCCAAGAGCAGAGAACGCAAGAAACTTTTCTCAATGTGATTCATTGTTAATGGGTAATAATTGTGGTGCGCATACTTTCCCATATATCGAAAGTAAAAATCCATCAGCAAAAATCGAACACGAAGCAACTACAAGTAAAATTGGAGAAGATCAGGTATTTTACTGCAACCAAAGAGGTATTCCAACTGAAAAAGCGATTGCCTTAATTGTAAACGGTTTCAGTAAAGATGTATTGAATAAACTTCCGATGGAATTTGCTGTTGAAGCTCAAAAACTATTAGAGATTTCTTTAGAAGGATCTGTAGGTTAATTTGAAATGGAAAATAAAAGAGTCATCATTTTAGGTTCTTCAAGAAAAAACGGAAATACAACAAAAATTGTAGATGCGCTTTCAAAAGAACACAACATTGATGTCGTTAATTTAAGTGATTATAGTATTTCATATTATGATTACGAAAGCAAAAATATAAACGATGATTTTTTACCTCTAATAAGAGGAATTATCGAAAAGTATGACACGTTAATTTTTGCAACGCCCATTTATTGGTACAATATGAGCGGAATTATGAAGGTCTTTTTCGACAGGATTTCAGATTTAATCCGAATTGAAAAAGAAACCGGAAGAAAACTAAGAGGAAAAAAAATCGGAGTGATATCCAATTCGCACGATAATGAAACTGACGAAAGTTTTTATATTCCGTTTCAAAAATCAGCCGATTATTTAGGCATGGAATATTTAGGACACGCGCATTTTAATGCCAACGTCCTAAACCAACAAACAAAAATAGAATTGACATTTATATAAAATAAAAAACAATGTTATCAATAAAAAACCTTCACGCCGCAATTGGTGATAAAGAAATTCTTAAAGGAATTAATATAGAAGTTAAAGCTGGAGAAGTTCACGCGATAATGGGACCAAACGGTTCTGGAAAAAGTACACTTTCTGCTGTTATTGCAGGAAACGAAAACTACGAAGTTACAGATGGAGAAGTTATCCTTGACGGAGAAGATCTTGCTGATTTAGCTCCTGAGGAAAGAGCACACAAAGGAGTTTTCCTTTCTTTCCAATATCCGGTAGAAATTCCTGGAGTTAGTGTTACAAACTTCATGAAAACTGCTATCAACGAAACTCGTAAAGCAAACGGTCAAGAAGAAATGCCAGCAAACGAAATGCTGAAAGTAATTCGTGAAAAATCTGAATTATTAGAAATCGACCGTAAATTTTTATCTCGTTCTTTAAACGAAGGTTTTTCTGGAGGAGAGAAAAAAAGAAACGAGATTTTCCAAATGGCAATGTTAGAGCCAAAATTGGCTATCCTTGACGAAACCGATTCTGGTCTTGATATCGATGCTTTAAGAATTGTGGCGAATGGTGTAAACAAATTAAAAAGCGACAAAAACGCTATTATCGTAATCACGCACTACCAACGTTTATTAGATTATATCGTTCCAGATTTCGTTCACGTTCTTTACAACGGAAGAATCGTAAAATCTGGCGGAAAAGAATTGGCTTACGAATTGGAAGAAAAAGGATACGACTGGATTAAAGCGGAGAATTAATTTGTTTCAGGTTTCATGTTTTTTTTAGTTTCAAGTTACAAATTATATTTGTAAGTTTTAACTTAAAATAATAAAAACAGAAATGGCAACAATTAATAGATTTGAGGATTTAGAAATTTGGAAAGAGGCTCGCCGTTTAGCAAAAGAAATACATTTTATTTCAGTTGAAACAGAGTTAAGATCTGATCTCAGATTTAAAAATCAAATCAAAAGTTCTTCTGGCTCAGTAATGGATAATATTGCTGAAGGATTTGAAAGAGATGGGAATTTAGAATTTCGACAATTTTTATCAATTGCAGAAGGCTCAGCCGGAGAAACAAGATCTCAGTTATATCGGGTTTTTGATTTTGAATATATTTCAGAAGAAAAATTCGAAGCTTTAAAAAAGGATTATGAAAATTTAAGCGGTAAAATAAAAAACTTTATCACTTACCTAAATAAAAAAGATTTCAAGGGGAATAAGTTTCAATAGGCAACCTGAAACTTGAAACCTGAAACACCGAAGGAAACAAAAGAACAATGGATTTAAAAGAAAAATTAGTATCGTCTTTTATGGCTTTTGAAGAGCGTGTCGATGTACATTCAGATTTACATGACATACGCACAAATGCTTTAAAAAACTTCGAAAATAAAGGTTTCCCAACCAAAAAAGAAGAAGCTTGGAAATATACATCGCTAAATGCCATCTTAAAAAATGACTTTACGGTTTTTCCTAAGCAGGAAAATGCAATCGAATTTAATCAGGTAAAAAAATACTTTTTACACGAAATTGACACTTATAAATTAGTGTTTATTGATGGTGTTTTTAGTTCGCATTTATCTTCTACAACTCACGACGGAATCGATGTTTGTTTGATGTCATCGGCATTGACCAAACCAAAATACAAAATGGTTATTGATACCTACTTTAATCAAATTGCAAGTAAAGATGACAGCTTGACTTCATTGAACACTGCTTTTGCAATTGAAGGAGCTTTTATCAATATTCCGAAGAAAAAAGTAGCCGACAAACCAATTGAGATTATGTATTTCTCAACAGGAAACGAAGCTGCGTTAATGGTTCAGCCAAGAAATTTGGTTATTGTGGGTGAAAATTCACATGTTCAAATTATCGAGCGTCACCAAAGCTTGAATGAAAACCCAGTTTTAACAAACTCTGTTACAGAGATTTTTGCTCAAAAACGTGCGATTGTTGACTATTACAAAATTCAAAACGACAATAGCGAAGCTAACTTAGTTGACAACACTTATGTTTCTCAGCAACAAGAAAGCCATGCTTCTGTTCATACATTTTCGTTTGGAGGAAATTTAACTCGTAACAACTTAAACTTTTACCATTTTGGCGAAAGATTGACAAGTACGCTTAACGGAATTTCTATCTTAAACGACAAACAACACGTTGACCATTATACTTTGGTAAACCACGCAACTCCAAACTGCGAAAGTTTCCAAGATTATAAAGGAATTTTCTCTGATCGTTCGACTGGAGTTTTCAACGGAAAAGTTTTGGTAGAAAAAGAAGCTCAGAAAACAAACGCTTTCCAAAAAAGCAACAACATTTTATTGAGCGACAAAGCTACTATCAACGCAAAACCACAATTAGAGATTTTTGCAGATGATGTAAAATGTTCTCACGGTTGTACTGTTGGACAGCTTGATGAAACAGCAATGTTCTACATGCAGTCTCGTGGTATCCCGAAAAAAGAAGCTAAAGCTTTATTGATGTACGCATTCTCAAATGCAGTTATCGAAAGCATCAAAATACCTGAATTAAAACAAAGAATTACTAAAATCATTGCCATGAAATTGGGCGTGAATTTAGGATTTGATTTGTAATTTAGTTTTACCGCAAAGACACAAAGGTTTAAGCAAAGTTCGCAAAGTTTTTATACAAACTTTGCGAACTTTGCGCTTTTTACTTAGCGTCTTTGCGGTTAATTATCTTCAATGCTTAAGATTTCTCCTCTCCCAACTAAATTAGGACCTTCATGAATCCACCAGATTTGTCCTTTGTTAAGATACTTTTCAATTGGCTGATTAAGTAAAAATCTCACTATAACTATTTTTTCTTCTCCCGGCTCAATGTTCACTTGATTTTCAAAAATAATATCTCCCATAAAAGTTTGATTTATTTTTCCATCCTTTTCATACTCAAAAACATGATTAGGTCTATAACCGCTCATAATTCCTGTGCGCCTTCCGCCTTCATCAGTTCGTTTAAGCCTGATCTTTGCTTTAACAGAAACTAACTTATTTGAATTTTCATAATGCAAATCATTATAACTCATTAGTGTGTACTTGTCATAAGCCATAATATCAAATATTTTAGAATTTCCAGTACTTAACCAACGTTTGTATATTAGAACTCCATTCATATATAAATAAAGCTCATCGTTTTCTATTCTTTTTAAAATTGCCATTGTTTACTTCTTCACACTCTCAATTATCCCCTTCAAAAACCCATTAAAGTCAAAACTTTTATCACCTTCTCTCACTCCCATTCTCACCACAACCATATCCAGAGACGGAATAATCGCCACCATCTGTCCTTGATATCCGCTGCAATAAAACATATCGCGAGGAACATCTGGGAATTTCCCTCCCGCGTTTAACCAAAACTGCGCTCCATATTTTCCTTCAGAAGTATTCGTTGGAGTTGTGGTATATTTTACCCAGCTTTCGTCAAGGATTTGTTCGCCGTTCCAATTTCCTTTATGAAGATATAAAAGTCCAAATTTTGACCAATCGCGCGGTGTTGCCCATCCGTATGATGAACCTACGAAAGTTCCGCTCATATCCTGCTCTACAATCATCGAGTTCATTCCGATTTTGTCAATTACAGCGCTATACCAAAAATCAAGATATTCTTGCTGCGTTTTAAATTGTCTTCTTAAAATCAGGGATAATAAATTGGTTGTTCCAGAAGAATAATTCCAATGTGTATTGGGTTTAAACTGCGCCGGTTTATCCATTTGTACTTTCCCCATATCTTCCGCCTGAAAAAGCATTTTTGTGGCATCGCAGATTGTGCTGTAATTCTCTTCCCATTCTAAACCAGAATTCATGTGAAGCAAATCGTTAAGCGTAATATTTTTGCGTTCGTCATTTTTCCACTCGGCAACTGGAGCAGGTTTATAAATATCTATTTTACCTTGTTTTGCCAAAACTCCAAAAGCTGAACTTGTAATGCTTTTCGTCATCGACCAACCTAAAATTTTGCTGTCTTTATTAAACCCTGTATCATATTTTTCGGCAATTAATTTGTCTTTATACAAAACCACAACAGCACGGGTTCTTTTTGTTCCGCCACTAGGTTTATCAAAAGCATTATCAACCGCTTTTTTTAATTTGGAATAATCAACATTCGAAAATGCGGTATCTTTTGGCTCCTTATTTCCGTATGGAAAAGGAAGATTATTTTCTAATATTGTTCTCTTTGGAAGTAGATACGGTTTCGAAATATCAAAATCATCATTAATCAAAACAGCCCCTAAACCTTCTCTGTAAATCGCTTTTCTCTCTTTTAACCCATACACATTTGAAGTTGCAAATTTTCCTGCATCATCAATGGAGTTTTTCGCCAGATCAATCATATCAATATCATTGTCGGTTTTCTGGATTAAATCCAACGGACGATTATCTATAAAATGTCCCGAGGCGACACTTTTGGCCGAAAAGCCAGAAATCAAATCCAGCTTCGGGTAAGTGGTAAATCCGAAATACAAAAAAGCAAGAACCACAACAAGCAAAAGTACTTTGAGAATTTTTTTCATGATAATTTAAGTTATTTTTAATGCAATATAAATAATTTAAGTTCACGATTTTAAGCATCAAATTAGAAAACTGTTTCAGATAATTCAGAAAAGCGAACTGATTTTTACAAAATCATCATTTAAGCCTTTAATCAATGGCATCATAAAAGGAAATTATAGAATTGCTGTATAAACAAATTTAGTTTTAGTACTTTTGTAAATAGATTTTTTCTAAATAAAACATGCTAGATATTCAAAAAATAAGAGCTGATTTCCCAATACTTTCTCAAACTGTAAACGGAAAGCCATTAGTATATTTCGACAACGGAGCTACTTCGCAAAAACCACAAGTTGTAATTGATGCAGAAGTAAAATATTATAACGAAATTAATGCCAACATTCATCGTGGTGTTCACACTTTGAGCCAGTTAGCTACTGACGCTTATGAGGTTGCTCGCGGAAAAGTAAAAGACCATATCAACGCAAAACATGCCCATGAAGTTCTTTTTACTTCGGGAACTACTCACGGAATTAATTTGGTCTCAAATGGCTTTGCTTCCATTTTAAAACCTGGTGATGAAGTTGTAGTTTCTTCATTAGAACATCACAGCAATATTGTGCCTTGGCAAATGTTATGCGAGAAAACTGGAGCAATTTTAAAAGTTATTCCAATCAATGACAATGGAGAATTAATCATTGAGGAATTTGACAAATTGCTTTCAGAAAAAACAAAAATAGTTACCGTAAATCATATTTCAAATGCGTTGGGTGTAATCAATCCAATCAAATATATTATTGATAAAGCACATGCTGTAGGCGCAGCAGTTTTAATTGACGGCGCGCAAGCTGTTCCGCATTTAAAACCAGATGTTCAAGAATTAGATTGTGATTTTTATGCTTTTTCTGGCCATAAAATGTGTGGGCCAACAGGAACAGGAATTCTTTACGGTAAAGAAGAATGGTTGAACAAACTTCCTCCTTACCAAGGTGGTGGCGAAATGATCAAAGAAGTTACTTTCGAGAAAACAACTTACGCAGATTTACCTCATAAATTTGAAGCAGGAACGCCAAATATTGCTGGCGGAATTGTTTTGGGAACCGCAATTGATTATTTAAACGAGATCGGTTTTGATAAAATTCATGAATATGAAAATGAATTGTTAGAACATGCTACAAAACGCCTTAACGAAATTGAAGGCATTCGAATTTACGGAAACACCAAAAATAAAGCTTCTGTAGTTTCATTTAATATTGATGGAATTCACCCGTATGATGTTGGTTCTATTATAGATAAATTAGGAATTGCCGTGAGAACAGGACATCATTGTGCACAACCAATTATGAATTTCTTCTGTATTCCAGGAACAATTCGAGCTTCATTCTCATTTTATAACACCAAAGAAGAAATTGACGCAATGGTTGATGCCGTGAAAAAAGCACAAACCATGTTAAGCTAAAAAAAGAAACCTATGAGAATATTATCACTATTGCTTTTAACTCTTTTTATTGCAACTGGGTGTTGCAGTCAAAAAAAGACCGATATGAAATCGACACAAATTGAATATTCTGCTCATTCTAGAGGTTATTTTAAAGTGATAACTGTACAAGACAAAACGGTTTCGGTTATTAAGGAACGTAATACGGAAGCCGTTAAAAGCAATATTGATGACGTAAAATGGAACAAAATTGTTGATGCGTTTTCAAAAGTAAATTTAGAAGGACTTTCTACTTTAAAAGCACCAACTGACAAACGTACTTATGACGGTGCTGCAATAGGAAATTTAAAAATAGTAAAAGACGGAAAAACGTATGAAACTCCAGGTTTCGATAATGGTTTTCCTCCAAAAGAAATCGAAAAACTAGTGAATTTATTAGTTGATTTTTCTAAAGAATAATTATGACAATAAAAGAAATACAAAACGAAATAATAGACGAATTTTCAATGTTTGATGACTGGATGCAACGTTATGAATACATCATCGAATTAGGAAAAAGTCTTCCATTAATCAAAGAAGAATACAAAACCGACGATAATTTAATCAAAGGCTGTCAGTCAAAAGTTTGGTTACAAGGAGAACAAAACGATGATAAAATTGTTTTTACAGCAGATAGCGATGCCATTTTGACAAAAGGAATAATCGCAATTTTAATTCGTGCTTTTTCCAATCAAAAAGCAAAAGATATTCTAGAAGCCGATACTGATTTTATCGATGAAATTGGATTAAAAGAACATTTATCTGCCACACGCGCGAACGGTTTGGTTTCGATGATAAAAAACATCAAAATGTACGCTTTGGCTTTTGATGCAAAAAACAAAAATTAAATTTCTTCTGCCACAAATTACACGAATTAACACTAATTTTTAATTCGGAAAATTTGTGAAATTCGTGGCAAAAAAACAAATAATAAAATGGAACAAGAAATAGACACAAACGAATTAGGAGAATCAATTGTAAGAGTTTTAAAAGGTATTTACGATCCTGAGATTCCTGTAGATATTTACGAATTAGGATTAATTTACGATGTAATGGTAAACACAGATTACGAAGTAAAAATCCTTATGACACTTACTTCTCCCAACTGCCCAGTTGCTGAAAGTTTACCAAGAGAAGTAGAAGAAAAAGTAAAAACAATCGAAAACATTAAAGATGTAGACGTTGAAATTACTTTCGATCCGCCTTGGAGCAAAGATTTAATGAGCGAAGAAGCAAAATTAGAATTAGGAATGCTTTAATTAGTCATAAAGTCCAAAGTCATAAAGTCTCAAAGTGAAGGACTTTATGACTTTCGACCTTCGACTTTCAGACGAAAAAATGGAAGAAATTATCAATAAAGTTGCCAATAGTGCTTTAGAAGTTTTTGATTTAGAGGATTATTATCCGAAAGGAATGCGTGTGCAGATTGACATTTCGCAATGGCTTTTGGAAGGATTTTTATTGAAAGAAAAAGACTTTAGAGAGCACCTTAAAAATCATGATTGGTCACAATACCAAGATCAATATGTTGCTGTATACTGCAGTACAGATGCTATTATCCCTGCTTGGGCTTTAATTTTAGTAAGTGTTCATTTGGCTCCTTTTGCAAAAAAAGTAGTAAACGGAACGATTGAAGATCTTGACGCAAGTCTCTACGAAGAGATTTTAAGCAAAATCGATTATTCTGTTTACAAAAGTAAACCCGTTATTGTAAAAGGCTGTTCTAGAAAGCCAGTTCCAATGCGAGCTTATATTTTGGCTACTACTTATTTACAGCCATTTGCCCGCAGCATTATGTATGGCGAAGCATGCTCTGCAGTACCTTTATACAAAGAATCTAAGAAATAACCTGCAATAAGACAATAACATCTCTTAACTTTCCATTGGTTTTTAGTATATTTGATCATACACTCTAAACTAAAAACCATGAGAAAGATAACCTTATTACTTTTCATTTTAGTAAACATCACTTTTTTACAAGCCCAAAATTCAGAAAAAGAGTTAATTCAAAATACCGAAAAAGCAGTAAAAAAAATTAATGACACTATAGAAGGAGAAGGCTGGAAAACAAAAGGAACTGTTTCCCTTCTATTAAACCAATCAAGTTTCAACAACTGGATTGCAGGAGGTGAAGACAGCTTTTCTGGAACACTTGGAATCAATTACGATTTCAACTACAAAAAAGAGGATCTAACTTGGGACAATAAAGTTTTGGCATCATACGGTCTTCTTCAAACCAAAAATGATGACTTCACAAAAAAAACAGATGACCGCTTAGAATTCAATTCTATAGTTGGGAAAAAAGCCTTTGGACAATGGTACTATTCATACTTCCTAAATTTCAGGACACAATTTTCAACTGGTTACATTTATGGTCAAGATGACAATGGAAAGCAAATAAGGACTGAACAAACCAAGTTTATGTCTCCTGGATATCTTACCACAGGTCCTGGTATTTACTGGACAAAAGACGACAATCTTAAAATAAATTTTGCGCCGCTAACTTCTAAATTTACTTTTGTAGACAATGCCTATACAAGTGGAATTGATAGATTTACTGGTCTGCCATATGTAGACGGCAGTTATTTTGGCGTTGACGAAGGTAAAAGCATGCGTTACGAACTTGGTTTTTATGCTTCAGTTTATTATAAATTGGCAATCATGACCAACGTAACTGCTGAGAACACGCTTAATCTTTATTCCAATTATCTCGAAGACCCACAAAATGTCGATATAAATTATTCGCTAAATGTTATAATGAAAATCAACAAGTTTTTGTCTGCTAATTTATCTTTTCAAGCTATTTATGATGATAATGCATTTGCCGGACTCCAAACAAGAGAAGTATTTGGTTTAGGAGTTAATTTTGGATTTTAATCTGAAAATGGAAACCGCTAATATTTTACCGCAAAGAACGCTAAGGTTTTCATAAGCTACGTTTTATATAAAATACAAAGTTCGCAAAGCTAAATCTACATATAGCTTTGCGAACTTTATATTTTCTGATTATACTTAAATAATCTTAGCGTTCTTTGCGATTAATAACTATTCCTCTTCTTCATCCTTTTCAACTGCATCCTTATAATCTGGATACAAGAAATTGTTATAAGGAAAACGCGTTATATGAATCTGACGAACAGCTTCATAAACTGTTTCTCTAAATTCCTCAAAATTTTCTTTGTTTCTGGCTGAAATAAATAAAGCTTTATCCTGACCAACATTACTCATCCAAGTTTGTTTCCATTCATCAAGAGTCCAGTGCCTTCTGGTTCTTTCTGTAATCAAATCATCTTGGTCAATAGTAAGATGTTTGTAAGCATCGATTTTATTAAAAACCATAATCGTTGGTTTATCGTTGCTTTTTATTTCCTGCAAAGTCTTATTTACAGATTCAATATGATCTTCAAAATCTGGATGCGAAATATCTACAACATGCAGCAATAAATCGGCTTCACGAACCTCATCTAGAGTACTTTTAAATGAATCTACCAATTGTGTTGGCAATTTTCTAATAAATCCAACGGTATCAGAAAGTAAAAAAGGCAGGTTTTTAATAACCACTTTTCTAACAGTAGTATCTAAAGTTGCAAACAATTTATTTTCAACAAAAACATCACTTTTACCAACAGCATTCATCAACGTCGATTTTCCAACATTCGTGTATCCAACTAAAGCTACACGAACCATTGCTCCGCGGTTGCTTCGCTGAATACTCATTTGTTTGTCAATCGTTTTGATTTTATCTTTCAGCAATGAAATTCTGTCACGAACAATACGTCTGTCTGTTTCGATCTCCGTTTCACCAGGTCCACGCATACCAATACCCCCTTTTTGACGCTCAAGGTGTGTCCATAAACCAGAAAGTCTTGGTAATAAATATTGACACTGAGCCAGTTCTACCTGCGTTCTTGCGTATGAAGTCTCTGCTCTCTGTGCAAAAATATCTAAGATTAAGTTCGTTCTGTCTAAGATTTTAGCATCAATAATTCGTGAAATATTTTTTTGCTGTGATGGTGTCAATTCATCATCAAAAATTACAGTCGATATTTTGTTCTCTTTTACAAAAAGATTGATGTCGTCAATTTTTCCTGTCCCAACAAAAGTCTTCGGATTAGGACGTTCCATTTTTTGCGAAAAGCGTTTAATAACTTCACCTCCTGCGGTAAAAGTTAAAAACTCCAATTCGTCTAAATATTCATTTAGTTTTTCTTCACTTTGATTCTGAGTAACAATACCAACAATAACTGTTCTCTCAAAATTTATAACTTCTTTTTCTAACATAGTCTTGAATAAGGTGCAAATTTAATCATTTGTCGGCTACAATCAATTATACAATTTTGTTTTTACATTTATATTAGAATAATAAAGTTCAAAAAAAAATGGAACCCGTCAAGATAAACTCAACAAGGTTCCACTTATCAATAAATGGTCTAAGTTTAAAACCTTTATTCGTAAATAAACGTTTTTTCCGTTTTCACAATTCCATTTTCTTCTATTTGAGAGCAAGAAATCGGGTAATTTAATTTGTTGTATTTGTATTTTCTGCTCACCGCAACTAAAGCTGTAGATGATGGGCTGAAATTCATTTCGTTATTATAAGAAATAGATTCAAACTCAAATTCCTCTTCATGATAAGAAATCATCGGAACAATAACTTTGTAATTATCTCCAAAAAGACTCTGAACGATTAACTGGTCAACCGACTTTTTATCATCATAAGTAAATGATTTAGAGATTTTATCTCCAACCAATCCTTTATGTCTTGACACATTATCGTTTACATAAACATATTCTAATTTTCCAATAATAGCCTTATTTCTATCTCGTGAAGTACGTCTTACAATAATTCCGTTTTCAACAAGATATTCAATATCGTCTACTAAATTCTGATGATTGGTACTCTTTTTTGTAGTTACTTTTACCCTTGCTCCTTCGTATACAAACGAAACCACTTTTGTAATATAATTAGGTCCTTCCTGATATTTTTTCACAAATTTGGCAATGTTGTTATCAGCGTTGTAAGTATAGTTGATTACTTCTTTCCAATCGCTTCCAACTTTGTCTTTTACAGTCATATCTAGCAAACCGTTTTTGTTGTAATAGAAATGCTGTACAACATCTGAAGTAGTTATCGTTTGAAGTTTACCGTCTTTAAAAACCATTGTTTTGTTAACAATTTCGCCGTCTTTAGAGTTTTGGTAATTGGTTTTTACAATGTTAATCTGCTTTAGTTTAACGTCGTCTTGACTGTGCATCAAGCAAGGAAACACCATCATTAAGATGGCAATAAAGTAGGTTTTCATATTTGTTCTTGTATTGATTTGGGACGACCAAAATACAAAATTCAATTAGATTTTAACGTTTTGAAATACAAAAACTACAAACTTTTCAACAATACCTTAAAAATCAGTAGATTATTTTCATTATTCTAAATTACTTCTTACTTCTCTCCAAATATCTTTACATCATCTATCATAAAAGCGCCATTTAATGTTTTGTCTTTTCCTGATCCAATATATTTAAATGCAATATGTACATTTCCAGAATAAGCAGAAAGATCGATTCCTCCAGAACTTATAAATTCTCGAGAAGGTGTTGAAAGCGTTGGCACTTTTGCTTCTAATTTTGTCCATTTTGCTTTGGTCACACTGGCACCGTCAAAATTGGCTGAAACATACACTTCTAAAGTATTTAAAGGCGAATCTACTTTTAAATCATGTTGTGCGCTTCTAAATGATAGTATCGAATTTTTATAACCGTTCAAGTTAATTTTAGGAGAAACCAGCCAAGCGATATTTTCAGCAGCCGTTGTACTCGTAGTATTAAATTCGGCATATCCATTTCCAGCATAAACCATGCTTTTCCACAATTTTGTGGCTTTCTCTACAATATTGCTCCAACCCGGAAGCGCAAAATTGACATTGTTTTTAACCGACTGAAAATCTTCTGCAAAAAATGGAGTATTTCTTTTTCCATTCATTACAATATCAGTTTCATATCGAACCATAAATTGATAATCAGTTCCAAATTTTGTTAGAATACCTCTTACTTTTCCGCTTCCTTCTGGCACGAAATGATCTGCAAATTTTGCATAGGCACTTGTTCTAAAAATAATCTGGTTTCCTGTTTTATCTCGCAGATTCCAATTTGTAGATCCACCCACATTATTTGATTCTTCATAATAATGGCGTCCTAATGCAGCTTCTGTAAATTCCACATCATTTAAATCTATTAATGTGTTTAACTTACTATCATTGAGTGCTTCTTCTATGGTTAGCGATTCAACCAAAAGTTTTTCATCAATTATTGCACAGGAAGCGTTCAGTACATTTTTATACTCATTTTGAGAAATCCTGCCAATTGTCGGATCACCGGCATTGCTTACATATAAACTCCCAATCCTTAATCCGCCATAATATAAATCTGTAAATTGATTTTTAAGTTTTACATATACTTTATTTCCAACTCGGTAATCAATATACGTATTTGAAGCATCTATTGGAACGCTAAAACCAATCGAGGGAGCGGTAGCAGTGGCCAATGTCTGCAATGAAATTGTTTTAAAAAAATTACCGCCTTCGTCACTAGAAACTACATACGCTTCGATTATATCATCGTATAAATATTGTTTGGCTGTATTATTTGAGAGTTCATAAACTTTTTCTACAGTCTTATTTACTGTGAAATCTGGCTGTGTACACATCAATTTCGGCGTTTCGACTTCGGTGCTGCAACTCGTGATGATAAATAATGATAGTCCAAAAAATGAATTTAAAAATAGATTTTTCATGAGATTTTGATTTACAAACCAAGGGTGAGATTAAAAAAATAAGTTCTTCCGTAACCGTAGTAATATTTAGGACCAAACGATGGAGACCCGCTGGAAATATCTTGATTTAGAGCTCTGAAATTTGCATTACGAGCCTGTTCAAAACCTCCAGTTTTATATATTGAATTGAAAACGTTATTGACGCTGGCAAAAAGTCCAATATATTTTTTACGAATTCGCCACGACTTTCCACCACTAATATTTAATAACGATACAGGATCAAACTTTTCTTGTTTTAATAATTCACTTCCCCTTTCAGGAGTTGCCTCAGGGAAAGGAAAGCTATTGGCTGGATTGATGTAAAATTGAGATGTTCGAGAGATTGGTGAAACATCGATATAACTTTCCGCCAAATAATTAATATTAGCAGCCAGCCACCAAAATTTTGGATCGCGATATTCCAGTCCAAACGAATAGGCTTGCTGTGGAGTTCCTGACTGTTTGTAGTTCTTCAAATAAGCCGAACCAAAATCAAAAACGCTTTGTGCTCCATCTTTTGCTTTATTTGCATCGTTTGTAATGATTACATTCGGATTGCTGTTATATACATAATTTCCAAATGCTGCAGATAATGTAGTTTTTAATGTCGGCCAAATTTGATATTCAAAACTTAATTCTGCTCCCGTATTTTTCTTATCCAAATTTGTCAAAGTCTGGCTGACAAATGCATTTGCTGAATCATAACCCGACCCGTTATCAAAAATTCCTTCCGCATAAAAATAAGAGGTTTTCGACGTGTTTTTAATCAAGGAATAGTAAGCTGTTAAACGTAATTTGAGTTTTGCAGAATGGTATACATAATTGGCCTCAGCACTACTGATATTTTCACTTTCAATTCCGTCAACAATAGTATTATTTAATCGTGAATTTGAAAAAACATTCCGAAGAGAAGGCGCTCTGGTAAAATGTGCCGCATTAAAAAACAATAACTGTTTTCCCGAAATTTTATACGTAAATCCGCCTTTGAAGCCGAAATTTTCAAAATTTACCTTTGCACTCTTTCCTAAAGAAGTTGTCGGATACAATCCATTTTGATACAATCCTTCTCTTTGGTAATCTGATACGGAATAAGATTGCGCTAAGAAGAATTCTGTTTTGTTGTAATTAAATTTAAACTGCGCAAAAACATCTAAAGTAGTAGCCAGTAAATTGTAATTGTATCCGTAAACATCTCCTTTACCTACTTGACGATTTGGATGCAGCAAATCGGACTGAGAAAGATTTCCTTTGTAAAACGGATCAATATCTTCAAAATATGCTCCGCCAAGAAGATCCAATAAATATTGAAAATTATGCGATTTTAATTTCTTAAAAGTTAACCCGCCATCAAAAGAGATATTAGGCGTTATCTGTGTATTAAGATTCGAATTTACTGCCAAAGTGCGATCATCTGTTCTGTCCTCGTAAAGCACATAATGGCTTTGCGCAGGCACATAACCATTTTGTCCAATTTTTTGATTGGCAAAATACATTTCGTCCCAATTTATCTGCGGATTTGCTAAAAAGGCTATCTTGTTTTTTTCTGCATTTTCATAATCTGGAGTAAACTCCCCCGAAAACTCTCCTTGGTCTTTAGCATAAAGTGAACTAAAATAACTTGGCATTTTTTTATAATAAACTGGATCGGGACTATCTGCATTTTGGTAATCAATATTGCTGTTTCCAACTTTACCGAATTGATACATAATTGCAGAATTCAAATTGGTTTTATCATCCATTTTAAAATAGTGGTTCACCATAAACAAAGGTTCTTCTACATTTTTTATTCTTGCATTTCGCTTTTCTCCGTTCTGAAATCCCCAGTACGAGTTGTATTTTTCCCCCATTAAATTGGTAACCTCTGCAGTATTAGCAGCATTCTTGCCGCGGGAATTTGGCGTATAAAACCCAGTAAAATTGATTGAATTTCTGTTGTTTAATTTCTTTTCGACACTAAGAAAAAAAGAATTGGCATCGAAATTTGTACCTTCAAAATACCCTTCATCTGCCCACCGTTTTCCAGCCGAAACTACAAAAGCCCAGCCAGAAGCATTCATTCCCGAAGCATAGGTTCCAATTGCCCGCCATAAATAAGTGGTATTGCTTCCCGAAAAAGTTAATGATGTTCCTTTTCTATACAAAGAAGCACGAGTAAAAATCTGTTGTGTTCCTAAAACTCCCCCAAAAGTATAATTGGAAGCTGCTGTTCCTACTGAAAATTCCTGATTGCGAAGCACATTGTTTAAACCGCCCCAATTGCTCCATTGCGGTCTTCCGTCATATATTTTATTCATTGGCATTCCGTTAAGCATCGTGATTGCATTTTCGCTATCTAAACCACGAATACGAAATCTAGCCTGTCCCCAATTGAATGCCGACGCCTGCATAAAAGCATCCCTTGACGATTGTAAAAGTCCGGATGTCATTTCTGATGAACTATTATCATCTGAAAAATCATTATCTGAGAGTGTAATCAATGCAGCCGGAACTTCGTCTGAATAAGTATCTTCTAATTGTAAAATACCGAGATTAATATCCTGTCCAGAATTAGACTTTACTTTTAAAAGAAAATCTTTGTATCCCTGACTTCTGAGTAAAAGCAGCTGCTCTTTTTTGGGAAATATATGAAGTTCAAATTTCCCTGTTTTTGATGTAAGCTGCATCACGGCTGTGTTCTGTATTGTTACCACTACACTTTCCAATGGATTCTGTGTTCGGGCATCAATAACAATTCCTGTTACCGTAATTTCTTTCTGCGAAAAAGCAAAATTAAAGAACCAAAAATAAAGAAGAATGCGTAATTTTTTACCATTAAAACCTATTTATTAATTTTGAAAATAGTTAAGGATTGCCATCCTTAATTCAAAAGATAAAATTGGTTTTTGGAAAAAGAAAATTTCAAACTTCAGTGATTGAAGTTTGAAAATCAAAAATAAATAAATTTTTTAATTATAAGTAAATTCTTTCAAATTTATTTTAATATAAGGAAAGAATAGTTAATAAAAGACAATTTTAAAAAGGCAAACTATTACGCTTCTGTTCTAATTTTAGAAACCATAAAAGCGATCAGAACACCAAAAATTCCGATAAAGGCAAAAGAAAACTGCAGTCCGAAACTTTGTGCAATATGTCCAATTACAGGAGGTCCCATTAAGAACCCTAAGAAACTTACACTTGAAACAATAGTTAAAGCTTCGCCCGCAGGAACTGTCGGGTTTTTACCTGCAATACTGTAAACTGTTGGGACAATTGTGGCAACACCCAAACCTACAAACATAAAGGCGATTGTACACGGAATAATATAAGGAAGAAAAACAGCTGTAAAAAGTCCTGCCGAAATCATTACGCCACTGATCTGCATAACGCGTTCGCGTCCAAATTTATTGATTAGTCCGTCGCCTAAAAATCTTCCGCTGGCCATCATAATCATAAAAGAAGTATAGCCTAAAACTACCAATGGTCCAGGTGCTTTTACAATATCTTTAAAGTAAACACCACTCCAGTCGAACATTACACCTTCGCTGGCCATACTGCAGAATCCGATAACACCTAACCAAAGTAAAGCGGTATCTGGTTTTACAAATAGCTTTTTGCCTTCTTGTTTTGGTTTCTTTTTTTCTTTGGCTCTAACCAAAAATTTAAAGTTAAATGCCACCATCAATAAAACAATTCCAGCTACAATTATAAAATGATGCAGCGGACTTAATTTCAAAGCCAACATTCCCAAACCTACAAGTGCACCTGTAAATCCAGCAAAACTCCACATTCCGTGAAAAGAGGACATGATTGTTTTTTTGAACAAAACTTCAGTATAAACCCCTTGGGTGTTTACGGCGATATTGGCAAGATTTCCGAACACACCAAACAAAAATAATCCTAATGATAATTGTAACGATGTTGTAGCCAAACCTAAATTGATTAAGCACAAAACATACATTATTAAAGAGAAAATTAGAATACGGTGGCTACCAAATTTGGTTACCATTTTTCCTGAAAAAGGCATAACAATTAGCTGTCCAACCGGGAGCGCAAAAAGAATAGAACCAAGATCGCCTTCTGTTAAATGTAAAGCGGTTTTGATATCTGGAATCCTGCTCGCCCATGTGGCAAAACTCAAACCCATTCCGAAATAAAACATTCCAACAGCAAAACGAATCCGATTTAAATAGGAAGCTTTAGCCTCTCTAAATACTTTCTTGATTTTGGCTTTGGTCTGAAAAAGCGATAATGGATTAATGTTTAACAGCATATTGAATTTTATTGGAATGTTGTCAAAAATACTAAAAACGCTCGTTAAAGTGCATAAAGTCTAAGGTTATGCACAATATACAACGTTATTGTTTATAAATTCAAAGGTTTTCAGTTGAATTCTTATTACTAAAATTACAATTTTTAGGCTTTAGTAGAATTATAATTTGTTTAGTTTTTTTATTGAAGCAAAAAAGGAGCATTCTCCATTTTTGAGACAACTCCTTTTTTTATATTCTATTTCTTTGTTCCTACGGAATGTATTATGATATGCCTATTACCTTTTGCTGGGCATTACTTGCAATTGCGGCTTCTATAACCTGCATTACTTTTACACCTTCATCTGCTGTAACAGGTTCTGTTTTGTTGTTTGCAATCGAATCGTAAACGCCATCAAAGAAACTGAAATAATTGCCTTGAAGCGTTGGGATTTTTTCTCGTACAATTTTACCGTTTATTTCGGTGTGCAAAAGTCCCTGCAAACTTTCATCTTCTGTTCCCCAAGAATCTAGGTTTGGCTTTTTGCCCACTTTCAAATCATCTTCCTGCACATCTCCGCGAGATTTTAAGAAAGAACCTTTTTTTCCGTGAAGGGTATATGCCGGATTGGCTTCTCTCACAAAAAATCCTGCTTTTAAACGGACTCTGAAATTAGAATAAAACAAAGTCAAATCAATCCAGTCGTCTACTACAGAGTTTTCTCTCGTTACACGAATGTCTCCCAAAACAGCCTTTGGACAGCCAAACAAACTTACCGCCTGATCTATTATGTGTGGTCCCAAATCTTTTAAAACTCCAGCTCCATCGTTGGCTGTTTCTTTATGCGCTTTCGGACTCAACAACGGATTGTATCGGTCAAAATGAAATTCAGCTTCGACCAAATCTCCTAAAAGGCCGTCGTCAATTACTTTTTTAACGGTTTTGAAATCACTATCCCATCTTCTATTCTGAAAAACAGCCAATTTCAATCCTTTTTCTTTTGCAATTTTTGCCAATTCTTTTGCTTCTGTAGCCGTTGTGGTGAACGCTTTTTCTACAACTGCATGTTTTCCTGCCAAAAGCACTTTTTTAGCATATTCATAGTGCGTACCAACTGGCGTATTCACAATTACCAGATCTACATCGTCTGCTAAAAGTTCGTCAAGCGATGCGTAACTTTTTACGTATGGATAATCTTCCTGAATCAGCTTTTTGCTTCTTTCCCAAGAACCTAAAAGTTCGAATCCTTCGTGAATATCTAAAAATGGAGCATGGAAAACCTTTCCCGACATTCCGTATGATAAAAGTGCTGTTTTAATTTTTTGCATTTGATTTTTAGTTTTTTGCCACAGATTAATGTGATTAAAAAGGATTTTTGTTTTTGCCACGAATTTCACGAATTTACACAAATCGTTGCTTTAAAAGTTTAAAATAATTCCTGAAATTCGTATCGAAAAACATTAAAAAGAAATCATTTTATTTGTAAAATCTGTGGCTAATAAAATTTAAATTTTAGCTCTTTCGTATTGTTTTGGCCATTGAATATCGGTATCTAATTCTTTAGCAAAATCTAAAGGCAAGTTTGGATTTCTCAAAGATTCTCTGGCGAATAAAATTAAATCGGCTTGGTTTTTATTTAAAATTTCTTCGGCTTGTTTGGCATCTGTAATTAAACCAACTGCGCCTGTAGAAATTCCCGCTTCTTGTTTCACTTTTTCTGCAAAAGGCACCTGATAACCCGGCCCTAATGTGATTTTCTGATGTGAAACCAATCCGCCTGATGAAACATCTATTAAATCTACTCCTTTTTCTTTTAATATTTTTGAAAGCTGCACAGATTCTTCTGGATTCCATCCGTTTTCTGCCCAATCGGTTGCCGAAATTCTAACAAACAAAGGCAGATCTGAAGGCCATTCGGTTTGAACTGCTTCTACAATTTCTAAAGTAAAACGAATTCTGTTTTCAAAACTTCCTCCGTATTCATCTGTTCTTACATTTGTCAATGGAGATAAAAACTGATGCAACAAATAGCCGTGCGCACCGTGAATTTCTAAAACCTGATATCCAGATTCTACCACGCGTTTTGTTGCTGCTTTAAAATCTGAAATCACTTTTTGGATTCCGTTTTTGTCTAAAGCTTCTGGAAGAAACGGTTCGTCATCATGATACGGAATCGCACTTGGGGCAACGGTCTGCCATCCGCCTTGAGCGAAATCCAATTTTTTATTGCCCAACCACGGAGCCGAAACACTGGCCTTTCTTCCCGCATGCGCTAACTGGATTCCAGGAATCGAATTTTGAGAAACAATAAAAGTGTTGATTTGTTTTAGTTTTTCGATATGTTCGTCTTTCCAGATTCCTAAATCGGAAGCAGAAATTCTGGCTTCTGGAGAAACTGCAGTCGCTTCCTGAATGATAAGTCCAGCACCTCCACTGGCACGGCTTCCTAAATGAACCAGATGCCAATCGTTTGCAAATCCGTCAACTGCAGAATACTGGCACATTGGCGAGATCGCGATTCTATTTTTTAAAGTGATATTTTTTATAGTAAGAGGAGAAAATAATTTCGTTGCCATATACTTGTAACTTTTAATGATTTTATACTGCCAATTGAGTAAGACAGTATTCGAAAAGTAAAGTTACAGTATCTTGTTAAAAAGAGAAATCGAAATGTTTATTAATTAACAAACATTTAAAGCAAATTCTATTCAATACTATTTTATCGCAAACAATTCTTTCTCAATTTCTGAATAGTGGCTTTTTTCAAACTCAGTAAGATTTTTATTTTGAAGTAAAAAGATTTTGTCACAATCCCTGTAGAGTATCTCTAAAATATGCGAAGAAATAAAAATAATACTCTTTTTAGAAAGTGCTCTAATATGATTCATCAACAAATAATTTGATTCTAAATCGAGTCCGTTAAAAGGCTCATCCAAAATATAGATAGAAAATTCTTTTTGAAAAACGGCATTCAGATACGTTTTCTTTTTCATTCCCGTAGAAAATTCGCGTATTAATTGATTATTTGGAACCTCAAATATTTGAGTTATGCTTTTTCTTTCTACATCTACTAAATGAGCATAAAAATCGTAAAATTCAACAGCGGTAAGCTCTCCATAAATTGGAGGATCTGTTGGGACCCAGCCTGCATTTTGTAGTACTAATTTTTCTTCATTAATAGAACAGCTTCCATTAAACTTTTCTAAACCTAGAATACATTTAAAAAGCGTTGTTTTACCTTGACCGTTTTTACCAATAACACCATAAATTCCAGGTTGATCAATACTGATATTGATGTTTTCTAATATAGATTTTTCTTTATATTTTTTCTGATCAATAATAATCTTCAACATGTTTTTAATTCGTTTAAGGTTTTAATCGCTTTTTTATAAATAAAAGGCGTTGCTAACAATGGAACTCCAAATAAAAAAATACTTGAAGCTATAAAAAGAGTAAAGAAAATCTGCTGTAAATAACTATTATTAAAATAGATATACTTCAGCAGAAGATTTAAAAGAGGGATAATAAATATAAAAATAAGGAGCATTAAATTTTCCCACTGCAATAAAATACACAATGTTAGAGCTACTGGAAGCATTAAATATGCAGTATTGATAATTGAGTTTTTAAACTGAAAACTTAAGTATTTTTGGGCACTAAAAGGATTATGTTTTATTTCTTCAATCGTTTCTCTTTCAAAAGATGGAATGCAGGCTATTAAAGACAAACCTAAAAAAACCGCATACAATAGATTTTGATTCCTACTGTTTACTGCCATAAAAATAATGGCGATCAAAATTGGAAGAATGTATATCAGCTTATATTTTCTAAAAGAGATATGCCAATAAATATTAAATGTGTCAAAAGGATATTTAATTATTTTTAAATTGAATTTAGGAGCATTGATTAATAAAGTCTTAATCAAAATAATTACTGCAATAAAAACAAACTCTCTTTTTAATAAAAGAACTAAATAAAAAGGAGAAAAATAAATCCCGTATTCGATAAACAGGATTAATTTATAGTTTTTCTTCATTTTTAAAAGTTCTACATCTAACCTCTGAAAATGATAAATCACTATCTCCAGAAAAAGAAAAGGAAAATAATTTCTGAAAATTTCGAAGTTTCTATAAATTAAAAATGCGTTGACAGAATAGAGCAATATAATAAGAAATATCGCCAGATTATCGTCTTTAGAAACTAATTTTCTAAAACGAACCAAAAACAAATATTTTAAGATTATCTTCAGTTTTTTAGTGATTTGATAGATTTAGTAAAAATTTCCAAGTGTAAAGATACACTTAGAATTTCTCAATTTAATAAGCTTTATGTGTTCCCCATAATAGACAAACTGCAATTATTAATGGAATCATTCCACCTTCAATTTCCTGTAATTCCTGAACATTAAGCTCTACTAAATTCAAATCTTCTAATTTTACTGCTACTGTTTCCATAATTCAAAATATCAAAAATTTAATTAATAATTTAAACAAAACCATTTTCTCGAGAAGCATTTTGCTAAAACAAACTTACCATAGTTCCGTCTAATAAAATTAGACGGAACTACAGATATCATATTTTAAACAAACATTTAAAGCAAATTCTGCTTATTCCATAAATTATAATACTCCATTTTTCGTTCTAGTAAATCAAAATGATTACCTGCCTCCACAATAGAACCATTTTTCATGACTAATATGGTATCTGCATTAGCAATTGTGCTTAAACGATGTGCAATTACAATTATCGTTTTTCCTAAGGACTTAAAATTATCAATAACTTCTTTTACAATTTTTTCTGAATGAGTATCGAGTGATGCCGTAGCCTCATCCATTAATAAAATTTCAGGATTTTTATAAAGTGCTCTCGCAATTGCAATTCTTTGTTTTTGTCCTCCAGATAGCATTGCGCCGTTTTCACCGATTTGTGTTTCAAAACCATTTGGTAATTTTTCAACAAACTCATAGATTCCAAGTTGCTTTGAAAGTTCTAAAATTCTCTGAATATTGGGAAAAGATTCCCCTAAAGCGATGTTTTCTATAATATTTCCAGAAAACAAATTAAGCTGTTGGGGAATAACACCAACAATTTTCCTTAAACTTTTATAATGAACATGTTTAAGATCAAAATCTCCAATATTAATTTTTCCTTCTTTTATTGGATAAAGATTTTGCAAGAGCGAAATTAACGTAGTTTTTCCGCTACCGCTTTCACCTACAATGGCTGTCGTCTGATTTTTCTTGAATATGGCATTAAAATTTTTAAAAACTTCCATGCGAGATCCATATCGAAAAGAAACATTTTCAAATTTTATATCTCCCAAATTCTCTTTTGCTAATTCAATCTTATTTTCTGTTTCCTCTCTTTCTAAATCCATAATTTCAAAAAGCCTGTCTGCCGCAATCAAAGCATTTTGCGCTGTTTTATTCATATTAATTAATAATGCAACGGGCGAAGTAAAATAACCAATTAACGCATAAAAGGAAAACAATTCTCCAGGAGTAATTGCTCTGTCGATTACGTAACCTGAACCAATCCACATTAAGATTACGGTAAATACAGATGCTAAAAATTGTGTTGAAGTTGTGGCAAAAATGCCATTTAGACCAGATTTATACGTTATGAATAATAGTTTTACAAATTTGTTTTCAGTTTTTAAATTTGAAAATTCTTCAATGCCAAACTCTTTTACTGTTCTAACATGCGTAATGCTTTCAACTAATTGTGTTTGTAATTCTGCAGCATTCTCCATTATGTTTCTTTCAACCTTTTTGTTGAATTTATTTAGCAGAAAATAAACAAAAATATAAAATGGAATAACTAGAATAATGACCAAAGCCAATTTCCAATAATATGTAAACATTAATGCAAATGAGAAAACCACAATAAAAACATTTACAATCATTTCAATTGCGGTTTCATTTATGAAAGATCGAATTTTTACAGCATCATTTATTCTAGATGTGATTTCTCCAATCTGCATGGTATCAAAAAACCGTTGAGGCAGGTGAAGCAAATGTTTATAATAACCTAAGATTAATTTAGCATCAATTAACTGGCCTGTTTTCATCACAAAAATACTCTTCTTAGCTCCGATATAAGCTTGAAGCAGAATGATTGCAATCATAGAAACACTTAATAAATTTAGCAGATTTCGATTTCCATCGACTAAAACATAATCTGTTATTTTTTGGATATAAATAGACATTGCCAATCCTAAAACGGTAAATACTATAGCGCCAATTAATGCTTGAATTAAAACAGTTTTGTGTGGCTGAATTAAATTCCAAAACCTTTTTATAGGTTGCGTTTTTTCATTGAATGTTTTAAAATCATCATTTGGTGCAAAAAGAATTAAAACACTCGTCCATATTTTTTGAAATTCTTCAAAAGTGTATATCTCCATTTTACCAAAGCCAGGATCCATAACTGTAATTGTAGATTTTTCAACTTTATAAATAACTACATAATGATGCAATTGCTCTTTTGTGATAATATGGGCAATAGCTGGAAGTGGGATTTTATCTAAAGAATCTAAACCTCCTTTTACTCCTTTTGCAGTAAAACCCATTTTCTCGGCAGCTTCAATTATTCCAAGAACATTGGTTCCTCGTTTATCGGTATTGGCATACTGACGTATTCTGGCTATGGGAAGATTAACCCTGAAATGGTTTCCAATAGATGCCAGACAAGCAGCACCACAATCTTTAATATCATGTTGTTTTATTTTTATTGAGGCCATTTATTTTTTCGCTGATAATTGTTTTGGGTTTAGCCAATTGTCTATTTTGTCAAATAGCAAATCGAATAAACTTCGGCGTGTAATTATATATCTTGTGGTTAGGGTCATTCCTTTTGAAACATCTGTTTTGTAACCTGATTTTAGATGCAAAGTTTTAGAATCTAATGCACAGCGAACTTTAAAAAAAGCCTGCTCTCCCTGTATTGTTATATTTTGGTCGATATCAATCACCTTCCCTTCCAATAAACCCCATTGATTATAATTAAAAGCATCTAACTGGAATTTTACTTTTTGATTTTTCCTAATTAAACCAATATCATTTGTAGAAACATTATTTTCAACAATAAGATGATCTGTAGAAGAAATTGTTGCAATAGATTGTGATGCGTTTATAAAAGATCCTTCCTGAATACCTGAAAAACTTTCTATAGTTCCTGAAATAGGAGCCAAAACAAAATAATTATTCGACTCAACGTTTATTTTAGCAACAGTTCCATTAAGATTTTTCAATCGTTCTTCCAAATCTCTTTTTTGGTTTTCCCATGTTGATTTTTGCTGACTTACAAAACTTTGCAAGGCTTGTTTTGCTAAGCGTAACTCATAATCCAGTTTTTCAAAATCTGCCTTTGCGATAATATCTTTATTGTACAAAATCTTATTTCGGTCATAATTTATCTGAGCTTGAGAGATTTTGCTTTGCAGTTCGTTTTTTCCAGATTGAAATTTAAATAAATCTTCACGTGCTGTAGAAGTTGCCAAATGTGTTGTTCTATTGTGCAAAAGGTTGGTAATGTCTTCTAATAATAAAGAAACTGAAGCAAACAATGTATTTTGAGTTCTTTTATCACTTTCCAAATTTTCTTTAGAAATCTTTAAAAGTGTATCTCCCTTTTTTACAAAAGCATTGTTTTTTAATGCTATCCAATTTACCCTGCCACTTACAATTGTTGCAACAGGAACATTATCTGTTTTACTGCGAATTATTCCTCTACTTTGACTGCTTATATCTAATTTAATTACTGGCAATAATCCCAATAAAATGACAACAGCAAGAAGAATTATCAAATAAATTGAAAAACTCTTTGTTTTGTTTTTTGCAATAAGATTTTCGAGAGTGTTTATAGGGTCTAAGCTAAACTGCATATCATTTAATTTGAGGTGCTTGTCAATAAATTAAATATGATATTCTCCAGAATTGTAGTTGTCAATTATTGTCTTTGCTTTTTCATAATCTTCTTCGGCTACTTTTAGTTTTATAGCATTTATATCTCCAACTAAAACTCCCCATGGATTAAAAACAGACATTAGTGATGCATCTTCAAAAACTTGAATAGAAAAACTTTCCAATAACATTTTCAAAACAGTTGCTTCTTCTTTACTTCCTTGGTGAACAGATATTCTTCTTTTTTGCTCAATCACTTTATTTTATTTTAATCTATGATCATAAAACCAACTTTGCTGTTATGATCTAATAATTTATGATTTAAACCCACTTTAAATATTAAATGAGCATAGATAAAATCTCCGACTGAACCTAAAGTCATGGAAAAGCCTATAAATAAAAAAGTCAAATTATTATAAAGAAATCCATAAATTGAAGGCAATAATCCAAGAATAAAAAATGGCGCAAGTGCAACAACTAACATCTTCTTGGATTCTAACGGTTCTGTACAATTTGCAAATGGCATTAGAAACTTTTTAATGAAACCAAATTTTACTGATTGCCATCCTTTTTTCGAAAAAAGTGCCATAAAAATTCCATGTATAATTTCATGCACAAATATGCCTATGCAAATAATTAAATTAGGAACCAGTACAATCAAAAGTACATTTAGTTTTTTATTATCAAAAAACTGCAATGATTGTTTCACTACTTTCAAATTCTCGGCAAAAACCTCATTCCATGTCAAATACAAAACAAATAGAAAAAGCAACACAATCGGAACACTTATTATTATTCCTAAAAATTGTACTTTTTTTGAATCAATACAGATTTCTTTCATTTTCTATGATTTTATAATTTCTAATTTCTAACAACTCCTGTGGAATTTTAATTTTTTCAATTGATATTAATTCTGTTTCAACAGTTTGATTTATTTGATTAAAATTTATTTCAGTTTTATTATATGCCAGAATTTCCTTTTTATCAAATGAAACACTCATCAATTGATTTTTCATATTGAAATTAAAGTAATCACTATAAGCAGTATTAATAAAATCAACATCACAAATAGTTTTTATTGTACAATTAAAGGTATTATCTCCATTGAAATAGTGGTATAAATAAGATTCAAATTCAAAAATATTTTCTGGATTTGTTTCTTTTGTAATGTTTAAAAAACCAATTCTTTTAGATATATTATCATTCTGCTTTTGAAAATTTGAAAAATCAATTGAAGATAAGTGTTGTGTTTCCGAATTTATTGAATATATCTTATCAACCTTTTTTATGTAAATACTTTTTTTATCTTCAAAAAATACGAGGGCAATAGAATCATCAACTAATATTTTTTGTAGAATATTTTTTCCGCCAAATCTTAAATCAAACAATAAACTATACATAAGGATATAAATATTTCAAGGTGGCACCATATGACGCCACCTCATAAATTAAAGCAATAATGCGCAAGCCATACCTGCCGCAAAACACACTATAACTAGTCCAATCATTATACCTCCATCAATATCAATCATCTCTTGAGTTGATAATGGAGAAACATTAAATTCAATTAAGTTCATCATGTTCTATTTTTTTTAATATTTTAAGAATAATAATATGCAATTGCACAACCCACAGCAAAACCTACACACCATGCACCTCCATATACTAATAAAGGTGCAATACCACCTTCTATTTCTTGTGACTCCTGAGTGCTTAATTCAACTAAACCGTAATCTTTTAAATTCACTAATTCTAGTTCCATAATTTTAATTTTTAAAAATGTTAATTACTAAATCCAACAAAATTCATATTCTCGAGAAGTATTTTGTTATAGCAAACTTATCAGAGTTCCGTCCAATAAACTTGGACGGAAGTTAGAGCCTCCAAAAATTTCTTTAGATTCATCATCTTTTATTGTTTTTAGCGAAAAAATTAATATCAATTCAAAAGGAGTTTCATAATAAAATGTCTCTCTCTTTTTACAATATTTTATTGGCGCATCCAGTTCTTTTATGAGGTCTAGCTCATTATAAAACTGGCTTCGGCTCAAACATAACCTTTTTGCAAATGTTAGAGGAGAGCCTGTTTTTTCTCCACAAATTAACTTATGCATTTTTTTGATTCTTTCAATTTGTCTAATAAAATTCATATTCTCACTGTAAAAAATTAATAAAACAAAACAAGACTTAAGAAATTCAAAATAGTTCTGTTAACTATTGAAGAATAACACATATAAGTCCAAAAGATGAAATTAGAACAGTATTTTAAAAAAAGACTCCCTCAATAAGTTTTAAAAATATCACAATAAGACATTTTGTAACATTTTCATGCAATGAAGTACTAATACGATAATTAAGATTAACTTTTTTGTTTAATAAAAACTAATGTAATTATTAACAAACATTTAAAACCTTAAACATTATCTTGCGCTCTTAAATTAAATAAGAAAACGCTACTTTTGTGCGTTAAATACGAACTAAAAATAAAAAATGGATATAGTTATCAAACTCTCTCAATTTCTATTGAGTTTATCTTTACTTATTATTCTTCACGAATTAGGGCATTTTATCCCTGCTAAATTGTTTAAAACCAGAGTCGAAAAATTTTATTTATTTTTTGATGTTAAATATTCACTATTCAAAAAGAAAATTGGAGAAACAGAATACGGTATCGGATGGCTTCCGCTTGGTGGTTATGTGAAAATTTCTGGAATGATTGATGAAAGTATGGACAAAGAGCAAATGGCGCTTCCGCCTGAGCCTTGGGAATTCCGTACCAAACCAGCTTGGCAACGTTTAATTATTATGCTTGGCGGTGTTACGGTAAACTTTATCCTGGCTTTTATTATCTATATCGGAATGGCATTTGCTTACGGAGATACTTATATAGCAAACTCTGACTTAAAAGATGGTGTTGCGATTGAAAATCCTGCTATGCTGAAAGCTGGTTTTAAAACAGGAGACAAAATTATTTCTATTGATGGTAAAACGGTAGAAAACTTTGACAGTGATATGAACATGAATGTAATCATGGCCAAACATGTCTTGATTGAAAGAGACGGCAAACAGCAAACGATTACTATGCCAACAGATTTTGTAGATCAGCTTTCTAAAACAGAAAAAGGAATGCTTATCGATATTAGAAGACCTTTTGCAATTGGAAAAGTTGGAGAAGAATCTGCTAATCAGAATTTGAAAGCAAAAGATTTGATTCTTTCTCTTAACGGACAAAAAGTTAAATATTTTGACGAAGCAAAAGCAATCTTAGCTGCTAATAAAGGAAAACAGATTTCTGCGGTTGTTTTACGTGATTTGAAAGAAACTCCTCTTACTGTGAAAGTTTCTCCAGAAGGAACTTTAGGCGTTTTTGCTGGTGGTTTAGACATGAAATCATTAGAAAAATTAGGTTACTATAAAATAAGCACTAAAGAATACGGTTTCTTCGAATCTATTCCTGTTGGTCTTCAAAAAGGAAAAGATCAATTAGTAGGTTACGGAAAACAATTGAAAATGATTTTTAATCCAGAAACTAAAGCTTACAAACAAGTGGGTGGTTTTGCTGCGATTTACAACATTTTCCCTAGTTCTTGGAGCTGGGAAGTTTTCTGGTCGATCACAGCTTTATTGTCGATTATGCTTGGAGTTATGAATTTATTGCCAATTCCTGCACTTGATGGTGGACACGTGATGTTTTTATTATATGAAATAATTAGCGGCAAAAAACCGAGCGATAAATTCCTAGAGAATGCGCAAATGGTTGGTTTTGTTTTACTTATTTCACTACTACTGTTTGCTAACGGTAACGACATTTACAAGGCGATTGTAGGCAAGTAAAAAAAAGTCAAAAAAAGAGTGAAAATGTTTTTGAGAAACTAAAAATAGTTTTATATTTGCACTCGCTAAAAAGAGCAACAACTTCCTCCTTAGCTCAGTTGGTTAGAGCATCTGACTGTTAATCAGAGGGTCCTTGGTTCGAGCCCAAGAGGGGGAGCAACTTTTTTTAGCAAACATATTAACCTTTTAAGGTGATTCCTCCTTAGCTCAGTTGGTTAGAGCATCTGACTGTTAATCAGAGGGTCCTTGGTTCGAGCCCAAGAGGGGGAGCTTAAAAAAAAGACGATCAAATTGATCGTCTTTTTTTTTGACAAATTCCAAAGTTTAAAATTCCAAATTCCAATACGTAGGACTGATTATTTAACCGCAAAGAACGCAAGGTTTTACGCAGACCGCCAATCTTGTCATTTCGACCGAAGGGAGAAATCACACTGGAAACTCCACAAAGTTTATTCCCAATCTGTGTCGATCTGCATGTGTGATTTCTCCCTTCGGTCGAAATGACAAAACTGATTCTTTAAATAAAACGAAAAGTTCACAAAGCTATATCCATAAAGCTTTGCGAACTTAATATTTAGATATTCTTATACTCTAAAACAAAATAACTTAGCGCACTTTGCGTAAATCTCTGCGTAAATCTTCCATCTTTTTAACGCAAAGCGCCCCAATCTTGTCATTTCGACGAAGGAGAAATCTTCGTAAGTAGCTCCGTAAAGCATGTCAATCTTTGGCGAGTTTCTCGCGAAGATTTCTCCTTCGTCGAAATGACAAACTATCTCTATAAAATAAAAAAAGCCCACAAAGCTATAGACATCGCTTTGCGAACTTAATCTTTAGATTTAACTCAAAAAACCTTTGCGCACTTTGCGTAAATTTCTGCGTACTCTGCGGTAAAAAAATAACAGCAACTTACTTCATACTCAAAGTTTCACTATTGAACCTTTTCATTAAAGTATTTGCTTTTTCATTTTCATTTATTGCTTTTAAAGACTGAGCATATCTGTAATAATAAATAGCATCCAAATCTTTGGTTTCTTCAAATAATTGAGCGTAATAACCTGCTGCTGCACTTAGATTGCCGTCAAAATAAAAACGGTCTGCGACTTTTTTAAGCATATCGACAGATTTATACCCTTTGTCCACCACTTTAGTGTACGTGTCAACCATATTAACAGTTACATATTTTGAAGTTGTTGGAGCAGGAGCTGTAATTTCGACTTTAACGGGCTCTACAGAGACAGACGAACTTGCAACAAGCGTTTTAGCCTCTATTGCATTTGGAGCTACCTTAGGTTTTCTTTTTACGTAATTAGGAATTACTGTTCTTGTATTGTTAGGACCTAGATCGTAAGTATCGACCATGTCCAATTTTGAAACTTGGTAGGTAATAATTCTACCTCCAAAAAGTTTATTTATTCTCTCTTCTACATAATAAGATTGTATAACATAATCACTATTATTAGCCAGATTATCCGTCAATAGTGTCGTTTTTCCTGTTGCTGGAGGAGCGGAGGCATGGTTGGTGCGCTGGGCAAAACAGCCAAGAGAAAATACGAACGCAAGTGTACATAAAATTGCTTCATACTTTTTCATGATTTTTGAATAAAATTAGATGCCCCAATTAAAAAACTCAGCCTAAAGTTACTGATTTTCTTTTACTTAGCTTTTATTCTGACTATAAATTACTTAGAAAAACGATAAAGTACCGCTTTTTACGAATTTATCATTTGAACGCAGGCTTTTTGTATTTCTTATAAAGAAGCTTTAGGCGTTTCTGCTGAATCGATTAAGAATTTCTCTGATGAAGCTGTTTTGAATATATGGGCAATACATTACATTACAGCACCTTTAATAATGGAAATAACTATAGCTGCACTTTCAAACCGATTGACAAAAAATCTACGATATTTTTAATTCCATCGAATTCTATGGAATTAAAAATACTCAAACAAAAAGCGCCACAATTTTCATTGTGGCGCTTTTCTGTTTTCTTAAAAACTCTCAAGATAATTAAACCCCTAATTTCTTAGCAATTTCAGCAGGAATTCCTCCTTTGTTTACTAGTAATGCAGTAGTTTTATATTTTACGAAGTTCTTAGTTACAAACAAGAAACCTTTGTAATCGTTTGTTTCTCCCCAAGAATTTTTTACGATGTAGTATTCTTTTCCAGTTTGATCTTTTGCAAGACCAATAATGTGCATTCCGTGGTCGTCTGTTGTAGTGTAGTTATCAAACGCAGCCTGACGCATTTCTGGAGTAATTTCTGGTTCTGCTTTTGGTCCGTTAAACATGTCTGCTTTTTCTTCAGCCGTCATATCGTCGAATTTTTTAGATGCAACGTAAGCAACACCATTTTTCCAGCTAAAGCTTTTCTCGCTAACATCTGTTGCCCAAGCTACAGTATATCCTTTTTTAAGTGCATTGTCGATAACGTCTGTCATATCGTTCAATTTTACGTTGTAAACTTGATCCAATGACCAGTTGTCAGGCACCATCATAGTTGTTTTTTGGTAGTACGGAGCATTGGTGAAAGATGACATTTCTACATACTCGTCTGGGTTAATTCCTACTACTTCTTTAGCAAAAGATTGCGGCGTATAGTTTTTTCCTTTGTATGTAAAGTTATCTGGCACTTTTCCTAAGTAAGAATCAATAACGGCTGCGTACGCTTTTTGCCAGTTTGGAGTCAATTCTCCGTTCGGGTTTTTCACCACTGCTGTTAGAACACCTTCGATAAGAGCGCCCATTTCAGCAAATTTGTTTTTGTCTGTTCCGTAGTTTAATCCAGTGTAAACTTCTCTTGGCACAGTTCCGTATTTTTTATACATATTAATTACATCGTGCAAAGCTCCTCCGTCTCCAAGTGTAATTGCTCCGTGCATACGAACATAGTTTACTCCTTTTTCTACATATACGTTTCTTGCAGAATAAATTTGAGATAGCTCAACTGGCTGTTTTCCTAAACGAATCATTTCTGACTCTAAGAATGAGTTTGTTGAGTAACTCCAGCAAGTTCCCGATGATCCTTGAGATTTTACCGATGTTGTACCTAAGTTAATTACTTCTGTAAATTTGAAGTTCTCTTTACTTTTGTCGCTCGCATTTAGTTTAAGTGAATTTACTAAAATGTCTTGCGCAAAACAGCCTGCAGTTCCAGCCAAAAAGATTGAAGCAGCAAACACTGATTTGAATGAAAATGTATTCATAAGTTATGATTAAAGTTTACTAAAATTAGTCTGCAATGTTTCTAATTTGTTACAAAAAAATTAAATATTATACAATTTGTGTAATGTTTAGTTGTTAATGTTTTCTTAATGGCTCTGATTATTAAGATATTTAACATAAAAAACCCCAATAACACTGTATTGAGGTTTCTTATCTTTTTTTATTTTACAAACAACTTCTTACAAGTTTTTCTAATTCTTTATTTTATCGAAGCCAGTTGCTTCCAAAAACGATATAGTACGCCCACTCTTCTGGCCCTCTGGCAACATCGACTCCCATTCGGAGTTTAAATTTTCTGGCAATGAGATATCTAAAGCCTGTTCCGTAGCTGTAAACAACAGGTTTGGCGAAAGCTTGATCCCAATCGTTAAAAGCGCTTGCAAGACCTCCGTAACCCATTAAGCTCCATCTTCTGTAAAGATCCCATCGAAATTCTAGCTCGCTCACAATACTGGTGTTTCCCATATATCTCGCCGCTGGAATTCCACGCATATTGATTCCTGGTTTTAAATAAAAAGGCGGACTCCCCAACGCCTGTTCCCCTTCAATCCTTAGTCCGCCAATTAGTGTTTTGGCTAATGGATAATATCCAATCGCCGATAAATTAATGCGCCATGCCTGATAATCGCTTCCCAGCGCTTTATCTGACCAGAAAAAATCCGACTGAAGCCGTATTCCTTTATCTGGCGTAAATATGTTGTCGCGTCCGTCAAACTGAAGCGCGAGCCCAAGCTGGCTTATGGTACTTTTTATGTCTTTTGGATCTACAAATGGCGGGGGAAGATTAAAATCGGGCAAGTTTATTTTCGAATTTAAAAATAAATATTGCGGTCCTGCACTCCATTTGGCATTCTTAAACTGTTTGAGCCATTGTGCATAAAATACCGTAGATCTAAAATTGAGCTTAAATTCCTGATCTGATTGATTGGGCAGATTATTGGCATAAAAGGATAAATTCATGTCGCCATAAGCTGCAAACGCTCGATAGAGTATTTTAGGTTTTACAAGTGTAGCTGAGCGGAAAGCTCCTGCCATCCAGCTTTTATTGGCTGTATACATTCCAACTCCTCCTGTAATATCAGGATTTACCATACGTTTGGTTCCATCTGCTTCAATAACAGGCGGACGTTTCTTTAAAAAAACGGGAGCTACGGCAGCTCCAAATCCTCCAAGGGCGGGTTCTGTAACAATAGTGGGCACTACTAAGAATCCGTTGGCGTAAATTAAGAAGTCGCTTAAATCGAAAGCTCCATCTAAGGAATCTTTTAAAACCACATGGTGCTTTTGCGCATTTAAAACGTTAAACGATAGTATTATCCAAAGCAAAAACAGGGCTTTTTTCTGTGATGTCCATTTGTTATACATATAATATTTATCGTTTTAGATTTACATTTTGATCTCTTCGAAAACACTATTTAGGAATTATTCTTTCTTAAAGCTGAATACATGTGCCAGCGTGATAAAAAAAGTATTTCCTTGAAATCTATTTATAGCATTTACTTCTCCAATCCATCTAAAACCTGCCGAAGTCATGCTGCCGATATGCAAATAATTAACCTCCGCTCCTAGTCCGCCTACTCTATCTTTGTCAGGTTCAACAACCAAAATGCTTCCTACTGGAATTTTATCGTCTGAGACTTTATATTGCAAGTAATAAATCAACCCTGCATTGAATATGCCTTTTGGTGCGGTTTTTTCGGCATTCATACAATAAAAAGTTTTTCCTAAACCTCCTTCAATACTTAAGATATCACCTGTTTTTATATCAGTGTCTTTCTTTTTCCCGTTGATTTCATAAGAGGCTAATGCAGAAAAATGAAATGTTTTTTTATCATTAAAGAATAAAGTTGTTCCCGCTGAAAACTCATTCATAAACATTCCTAAACCGCTGTTGTTACTTCCTCCAAGTTCATATTTTCCTGTTGGAAGATACAACTGGTAACTAAAAACAAAGTCAGCCTTTTTATTGTGCCAGCCTAGCTGAACAGGCTGTATGTACATGTCTGTAAACGCAAAATCGCTTTTAGAATCTATGTAACTTCCCTGAATCGTATTGGAAGCGCCTGCCAATAAAATAGTAGCACCATAATTGGCTCCTAAAATTTTAAAATCAGTTACATAAGACGCGCCGACACCTGTAATAAACATGGTGACATCTGGATTACCAACTTTGTCTCCGTCTCCGTTTCTTAAAGAAGATGCGCTATAAATATAACCCGGAATATAGACGCTTAAGGTTCTTTCGGGTGTCTGAGTTCCAGATTGAAGTCCCATTGCGCCAAGAATATGGCCGCCTTTTAGCTGGGCATTGCCATAAAAAGAAATGAAGAACAGTATGAGCACAAAAGCCAACTGTACTTTTTCTCCTGAACTATTAATTTTCAATTTCATTGTGGAATATTTTTGCATTAAAACGCTGTAATAGCCATTACTAATTATTTTCCAGAAAAAACTTTACTTAAAGTAGTATGCTCCTGCACTATCAGGATTTATTCGGATTGTTTTAAAATATTCTGATGGAGATTTTCCGGTATGTTTTATAAATGCCCTGAAACAAGTTGTTCGGGATTTAAAACCAGAACCCCACGCCATACCTTCTAAGGATAAATCTTTCCATTCTGGGTCGTTTATTTTGTCTTTAAAATATTCAATCCTTTTAAGATTAACATAATCTTGAAAATGAAGACCAAATTCAGAATTGATTAAATTGGACAAATGATGCACAGAAATTCCTGTTTCATCAGACAAGTCTCTGATTACAAAATCTTTCTTTAAAAAGAGATTTTTAGAGTTTAACTCATAATCTAATTTTAAAAGGTATTCTTCTCTTTTTTCAAGAGTCAGTTCGTTTGCAATTGGAAGCGTATTCTTTGTTTCTTTTGTTTTTACCACTACTGTATTGTCGACAACAAAATCGAATGACTCTTCTTCGTCATGAAAGATTTGGGGTTTGAAATAAAGCCAGCCCACTGTAAAAAACAATACAGAAGAAATGAGAATGTAACACGAAAGATCTGTTGCCTCTACTTTTTGCAATAAAAAATGATGCACAAAAAGTGCCGAGAATAAAAACAAAATCATGAGATTATATACTCTAATCCAGTTAATTACTTTAGTATGATGAAATTGGTTTCCTGTAAATTTTTTCAGATCATAGTTTAAAATCAACATGGTTTGAAAAAAGACATAGAAAAGCCAAATCGTCAGTGTTAAAACAGAAAATGGATTTTTAATTAATCCCGCAATATAATGGACCACTTTTATATTCGTATAACTTCCGACATAAACAACGAGTGTTAAAAAGAAATAAATAGCAAATGGCACAAAATGCAGCCAGTCGTATTTTCTGAAACTTTTATTTAATGATAAAATGTTTCTAACGTACAAAAATGAGCAAGGAGCGGTTAAAAATATAAACGCTTTTGTAATGGTAAATAGATCTGGGAAATTTTTAAACAAATTGGCCGACAAATAAAAATTGTAGATACTTACCAACGCAAGACTCAATAAAAACATTCCCAAAAAGAAACTTTTTGAGTAATTTTTTTTGGAAAATAAAACCATAATTGCAGTGGAAAGGCCAGCAATTGTGGCTATAAAAAAGAAAAGGGAAAGTAAAATATCGATCATTTTTTTAAGTTTAATTTAGTAACAATTATTTTTCTTAAAATCTTAAAAATAGAATACGATGGGGGCGTATGTAGAAGTAAAAACATTGCACTTGCCGAAGTCTGGCAAGTACAATATTTGGCTGTAGTTATTTTTTAACTGCTCCCGGAGGGAAATCAGTTAATATTTTTTTGATTGCATCATTGATAAACTGTTCTGGATTATCTGGTTTACTGTCAATTTCAGCATTTCCGATTCCCTGCCAAACCAATTTGCCAGTTTTTGTAGATACGATGTCTATTACCAGCGAGCCATCAACATAATCGTAGGTATTAAATGTTGTGCTACCGCCGCCCATCATGGCGCCTCCACCCCAATATCCGTAAGGACGATACATTCCTCCATAGCCATAAAAATTAGTATCGGCTGTCACTTGAGTTTTATTTTTTAGAATAGAAACAGCATTAACTTTTAAATCAGGATTGCTGGATTCTGTAAATCCTTTTGCAAGCATTTCATTTCGGATTGCTTTTGCCACACGATCAACATTTAACTGATTTACCTGACCTTGCTGCGCTTTTAAGTCATAAACCGCAAAAGTTTTGTATTCGCTAAAGTTAGCTGCATGATCATAATCAGTTGTAACTTTTACAGTTGGAGAGCAACTGTAAAACAAACCCAAAAATAAGATTGGGATTATACGAAGACTTGTTCTTTTAATATTCATGTTTTGGTATTTATTAAATTAATAATTAAATCAGTTTAACTCGAATGTATTAAAATCGTAAAAATCTTGAACGGAAGGCAAAAATGTAATAATAATTGTCAGAACGACACAAATACCTACTAAACAATTACTTAGACTACTCTCAAAGATAAATCATTTTATTTAATTAACAGTATTAAATAAATAAAATCTTACTTTACATTTTTTTAGTATTTTTTGTGCAATTTTTTAAGATTTTTTAAAGTTTAATTTACTTTGTACAGCTACATCAGTATTCTCTGTCTTTTGAAAATCTCAATTAAGAAAGAATTAAATTTCTGCAGCGATAGGCAATTTTCCGTGTTTTATCGCTTCCAGCATTTTATTATAATCCGATTCGTTTTGGTCGGCGTATAAAACTGAAAACTCCGAAATGGCATTGGCAAATTCGTTGGTATCTCCAATATAGCCGGAAATCAGCGAAGGATCTCCCGAACGTGCGTGAGCCCTTGCAAGTGCCCATCCGCAGGCTTTGGCGTACTCTGCCATATTTTTTGGCTTCATAACTTCTAAAACTGGTTTTACTTTGGCATCTCTAAGCTGGCGTATGTAGAAAAACTTGTTTTTGCTGTCGTCTGTCCAGCCTAGAAACATATCAGATGCAGATTGCATTAGTTTTTGTCCCATTACAATTCGCTCGCCCTGATGGCTATATTTTCCTTGTGTTTTTACATTTCCTTCCAATACGCTTTTTCTGGCTTCTTTAAACTGTAAAAAAATAGGTTCTCCAGTTGCCGACATCAGCAGACTAATTCCGCACAATGTTCCAACACTGCCAACCCCAACAACTTTTATGACAATATCATGAAGCTTATATCTGCTTAGCAAAACTTGTTTTTCTTCTGAAAGGGATTCTAAATATCTATTATGGATAATTTCGCCTTCTTTTACAACTTGTTTTTCAAGATCTCCGGTTGGATGAAATATCAAAGGCGGGTTGTCTTTTATACGTGCTCTGGCTCCATCAAAATAGGTCATTTTAGCAAATTCCTTTTCATGCGCGGTATATTCTGATGCTTTTTTTATTCTCTTCTGATCAAATTCTTTAAAGTCTTTGTCTCGTCCCAATTCGATCAATTCTGCGAGATCAATATCAGCATACCAAATTTGAAGCGCTGAGAGTTTACTATAATCCAACATGTGCCGTTTATAGCTGTCTGCAACATTCCAAGCAAATTCTTTACAATTTTTATTGGAAAATTTTCGCCATCTTCCGGCAATAACAAAGCTAGCCGCGAGCCTTTTCAAATCCCATTCCCACGGACCTGGAAATGTTTCGTCAAAATCATTAATATCAAAAACCAATTGCCGTTCTGGGGTTGCAAATCCTCCAAAATTCATCAAATGGCAATCACCGCAAAGCTGCAAATGAATTCCAGTATTTGGAGTTTGAGCCAAATCGGCAGCCATAATTGCGGCGGCTCCTCTATAAAATGCAAAAGGCGACTCCATCATTCTGCTGTATCGAATAGGCAATAGATTTTCGATTCTTCCAATACTTGTTTTAATTAGAATTTCTACAGGATCTTCACGATTTGCTGCGAGATTCAATTGCTGATGGGCTGAAAGGGGCGTAACTTCTCTAATCGCAACGCCTTTCTCAAAACGTTCCACTTTTGATGTTACGACATCAAATGAAATATTGTTTGTGTTTTTGAATTTTTCAGCCATAAGAGCAGTTTTACTACTATTTGATTGCTTTTAGTTTTCAAAGCCTTTTTTTATAGATATCACTTAATTTGTTTTTTCTGGCAATGGTATTTTCCAATCTCCGCTTGTAACATTTTTGGCTGGTCCATAAAGCCTTACAATGATGTTATAACCACCTTTTTGTGGTGATGGCAGCCAATTATTTTCTTTGTCTTTTCCTGGTGAATCTGTTTGCAGATAGATAATTAAATCTCCATTTGCTTCATATTTAAGTCCTTTTGTACGATCTCCTATAGAATATCTGTTAATTGGATTTTTCACCAAATTACGTTGTGGTAAATTATACATCGTTATGCTCCAAAAATAATCTACAGGCGGTAACTGTTCTTTCTTAAAATGAAGGATGTATTTGTTTGCAGCGTCTAATGGTTTTCCATCTTTATCATTCATCGAACCAACATAAACTGCTTCTTCTTTTGTATTACCGTATATTCCCATTGCTGCTGCAGTGGCTCGTAAAACATAATTGTTTTTTAAATCAGCCCGACTACCAAAAATATTAAGAGAACTTGTGGTTTTACTAATACTTTCTTCTAAAACTTTCCCTCCCTCTGCAATGCCTTCTTCAATTGCTTTAAGAATCTCGGGAGAAAACTTAGATTTATCAAAAGGCACACCTGGAACAATTCCGATTTTGGCAAAACGTGCCAACAGCTCTTTTTCACTTTTATCAGGAACAGTATATTGCAGTAAAGAATTTAGAACATTAATAAATTCAAGTGACTTATAATCAGATTCTTTCCACTCTGGCAATGGCATATTATATTTCACTACTTCTGGAGCAGTTGTTTTAGTATATTCATGCAATGGAATTATTCGATAACCGCTTTGGATTTTTTTGATAATGTTTGTTTCACCCACATTATCCATTTCGGTACGTCCCAAAATCGTTACTAAATTAGTCTCAGAAGTAAAGACTTTATCGATTCCTTTAGGCGTTTCTCCTTTCCATTTAGGACCTGCAATAAGGTACTTACCCGCTTTATTTCCCGTAGCTCTTGAACCTACATAGGCAAAATTGTAGGTGTACGCATCTATAAGCTGCATGACATAATAACGGTTGTTTGTAATTTCAGGAACTTCGAGCACGATAGGTTCATCTGAAAGGTTTAGTATTGCCCAAGAATATGGAGTATCATTATTGGGAGTTACAATTGTCGTATCTAATGCTGTAAAACTTTTAGAATAATTTTTAAAAGTATTAAAGTTCTTCGCACCATTTGCGTTATTTTTGTCTAAAGCATAAGAATATACCGTTTTGTAATTGTAAAATATCGGAAAACCATATATCCAAGCTTCTTTTGCGATTGCTCTGGCAGAATCAACTGAAATAGATGCGTCTGAATTGACAACAGCTTCGTCTTTTTTATCTTTTTTACACGAAACTATTATCAATGTAAGGATCGAGAAAAATAAAATTATTTGCTTTTTCATTTTAATTGATTTGTCAGGTTACTGTTTATTTTACTTCTTTAATATCATCCATTTTCCAACTCTTATCAAAATAAGCTGTTGTTGGTCCGTAAAAACGCATATAGGTAAACCAGTGTTTTCCTGGTAAAGTCTGCACCCAGTTTTTCTCTTTTCCGGCCGGAGCTTTTGGTCCAAAATACAAATCGACAGAACCATCTGTGTTTTTTATCAAATCTTTTCGAGAAGATAAATCGGCATTTTTTTGTGGGTTATCTATCAAACAGCGAGTTGCAGAATCATAAACTGTTATTGACCAGAAATTAACTGCTGGAGGATTTGCCGGAACATTTAATGTATAATTTTTACCTCCGTCTAACCAGTTTCCTTCATTGTCAAAATACGCTCCTAAATAAGCCTGACCGACATTTGGAATTTTGGTAATCATAGCTTTTGAATACGTAACGGCTTCATAGAAATAAGAAGTTCTTTCAAAGAATTCATCGTAATTATCTGCATGCTGAGACGGATCTTTGATAATCATTACATAATCCCATTTTTTATCCGGCCAGTGTTTTACATCCTTAAAGCGTTTTTCGAATGAATTTGCCATCGCCATTTGTTGTCCTTTCGCAGCAGCGGCAATTAAAATTTTCTTCTGACGTTCGTCTGGCGTAAAAGGTTTTCCTTTTTCGATTCCGAGATTTCTAAGCCAAGCCATGAAAAAACGATCGCGTTCTTCAACTGGTTCGTTTTGTAAAATAGCATGAAGGCGTTCCCAATAAGCAATTCCCGTTGGCTGAATTCCGTACCATTTTTTGCCTGCTGGCGGACTCACCACTTTTGTCGGCGTTGGATTGGCACGCTGTGCGTATGGATAAATTTTTACTTGTTTTACCAATGTTTCGGTTGTTTTTGGATCAGGATCCAAAGCTCTGAATCCGAAAAACATATTTACCGTTGTACAAGGAACTATAAAATATCCAGCGGGTTTAAAATCTTTCATTGTTGGTGGAACCAAAATATATTTTCCTCCCTTTCCTTTATCAGGCCCCATTTCGCCAATTACGGCCTGCTCGCGCTGCCAAAAATCTCCGAGTCCGCCTGCAGTGTGTCCTGGCGGCATTTCGATTACTGTAGGCCCATTTGCTGCAAGATCAATAAATGACATAATATAAGGCGTCGTAGCATTTCCTGTCAATATTCCTAAACGGTCATTATAGGAGTTATAAAAAACGAGATCATTACTGGTTGCGTTAAATGTTTTGTAATGAATCTGCTGCCATTCGGCAAAAGCCACAATTGGCAATCCCCACAAATAACATTGCGTTGCCTGCTGAAAATCCATTTCATCAAACAATTTTGGAATAGATTCTTTTGAAGGCAATTCACCATCCATTTTTATTTCAGTTCCATATTCAGAAGCAGTATCTGATGTTGACGCTTCATTTATGACTGTTTTTTTTTCACATCCAACAGCAAAAATCAGTGTAGAAACCACAAGGACAACGAGACTTTTATTTTTCATGTTATTGATTTTGACAATTAGGCTGTATTATTTTTTTTCTTCAATTGGAGCTGGAAACCATTTACCATCCTGAACTTCTTTTTTAGGGACATAAGTTCTGAAATTGATCGAAAAATGTTTTCCTGCTGGCGTTGGAAGCCAATTACTTTCTATAGCGCCTTTAGGTAATGAAGATGCCAGCCAAATACTCAAAGATCCATCAGGATTTTTCTTTAACCCAGAAACATTATTAAGGTTGTAGCGTTTTAGTTTATTGGGTACAACCCTATAATCTGGCACACTATAGATAGTTGTAGACCAAAATGCATCAACTGCTTTGTCTGGAAGTCCGTCTTTAGGAAATCTTATTTCATAAACTTTATCCCCAGTCAAAGGTTGCTTATTACTGTCTATTAATCCAATAAAATAAATCGCTTCATCAATTGTATTTGCCCATAATCCTCCGTAATTAATAATATCACGTGCCACAATATCATCTCCAAATTTTCCTGTTGCGTATGTTACTGACCAGCCATCTTTTTGCGTTCCGAAACCTTTTTTTGAATAGCCTAAAAATTCAGGAATTGCCTTTGTTTCCACTAGTTCATCAATACGCGCTTTGGCTTTGTCATCTTTTTTACGATATTCTCCAATTGCAATTGCTTTATCCTGATATTCTTTTCCTTTTGGCATTACATCAGGATAAGAATTTAGGACTTCTTCGACTTTGTCAAATATTTCTCCACCAATTGGTTTTTTTGGTGTAAAATCTGGAATAGCAACTGGAGGCGCTATTTTAATTCCTTCAGGAACTGTCAACGTGAATTGTTTTTGGAGTTTTTGCGCAACATCCGGTGTTCCTTTCAATTCTACACGAGCCAATATTTTTGCTTTTTCTGCAGGCAGTTCTATTTTTACAGCATCGGCAGGAATGGTCGGATTTGATCCTTTTAAAACCAAAGCAAATTTTCCGTAAGGAGTTTTAGGAAAGTTACGATTGTTGATATTCACAATGACATCTGCCCAACCGTCTAATAATTGTGCGGTATAATAACGTCCTTCAATTTTAGGAACGTTTAAAATAACGGCATGATCCTTATCTACAGCAATCCAAGCTTCTAGATAAGCGACATCTAAATTTGGATTTACAAATTGAGCTGACCCAAGTGGGTTATATTTGATTTTATTGTAGCCGATTTTTTCTACATTAATATCATAATTTTCCTGTTGAAGAACCAAATATCTTGCATACAAATACATATAAGCATCTACAATATCCTCATCTGAAGGAACTGCGTTTGTTTCTTCTACATTAGAAGTTGATTTTTCTGAAGTCGATGTTTCTTTTTTACAGCTAATAAACAGAAACGCTGCGACTAAAATAAGAAGTGCTTTTTTCATGGAATAACTTTTTAAATGAGAAATGATTTTGAATGAGGAAGTTTTTAAGACTCTGGAAATACAAAAGCAACTACCGCTCTTAGCCCCCAATCTGGTCTTATACTTGAATGCCCCACAATTGGTATTAAAGGCATAACTGCAAATTGCATCGTCTGACCGCCTAATTTTGTAATAGCACCAACATTTGGACTAACTGTAATAAGGGTTGTATTTCCCTGCCAGTTTTGTGTAATTTCTGAAGTGATACCTAAACTTGCACCACTTTTATAACTATGTGTTAGAAATAGCTGTGTGTAGAACTGATTGAAATCTGCTCGGTCAGCATTTCCTGCTACAGACCAAATTTGATTGGCTAAAAAACCTACCGAAAGTCCTTTTCCTTGATGCATCACCAAAACGCTTGGTCCAATTCCAAATTTTTCAGTTCCTAAAAATTTTTCTGTAGCAGTTGGCACTAAAAAAGCAGGGCCTACTCCTAAGATAATCCCTTTGGTTTTAGGAGCAAAAAATGCTGTAACTGTTGCGTCACTTAAGCCAAACTCATGTGTATTTTCTCCTGTAACATCCTGCTGATCTACAACTGGAAGGATATAACGGGTAATTAAGTTTAGATTCTCACTTAATTTAAAAGGAACAACGGGCTGTATATTGATCTGATATTTTGACCCATTATAAGGTCCAATTCCATAAGTTAGATTATTTTGAAGCGGAACACTAATTAAGCTTGCAACTGGATTTGCCATTTTATCGGCGAGTTCCTGTGCACTTGAGCCTGCTTTTGGCTCTTCTTGTGCAAAAGCTCCTATTGATATGGCAAGAAAGAGGGCGCTAAAAAAAAACTTGTGACTGATAAAAAGCTTAATTTGTTCCATAAGTATTTATTTTAAATTTTTGAGCTAACTTTCAAAATCAAAATGAAGTAGCCTTTAACTAGCAAAAGCTGCTTCATTTTTAATTTTAACTAAATTCAAATTATTTATCTGGGAAAACTTTTTTCCAGTCGTCTTTAATGCTAATTACATGGTATTTGTATTTTGCTGCAGTATTTAAAGACAAATTATCTTTTTCCTGATAATTGTATTCTCTAATAGAATCATTATGATTTACAATTAATTGAAAGGAAGGATATTTATTTCCCTGAGAATATCGTAACATGGCAAGATCACCAGCTCCACCTTCATTTCCGCAGGCAAAAACAGGTCGTTGGCCAATATGCAATTGTATGCCTACTGGTTTTCCTTCTTTATCATTAAAATGATCTAACGCAGGTTCTCTTAAGACTGCATTTTTAGCATCATCAAATTTATATTTGAAAGAAGTTCCTACCACTTGGTCTTTTGGAATTCCATAAAAATCCTGAGATATTGCTCTAACTACTTCAACAGTTCCGCCAGTTACAATGAAAGTTTTGAAACCATTTGCACGCAAATAGTTCAAAAGCTCCAATTGAGGCTGGTATCTGATTTGTTTTAGCGGTACATTTTTACCAGGATATTGGGCACCAGCAAAAAACTCTTTTGTTGAAGCTTCAAACTCATCTTCTGTCATGCCGGTATGGGTTGCGGCTACTAATTCGATAAGTGCTTTATCACCACCTTTTTCAAAATAAGTTTTATCTTTTTCGACTACTGCTTTAAAAGGCTGTTTTTGTGCTAAAGCCGGATTGGCTTCTACCATTTTCTTCACTCTATAAAAAGCAAATAATTCCTGAACATACGGTTTTTCTGCCCATAGCGTTCCGTCGTTATCAAAAGTGGCAATTCTGTTTTCAACTGGAATAAAATCCGGGCTTCCTTCTTTGGTTACCTTAGTTACGTAATCGATAATTTCTTTTTTCAACGGAGTATCATTCCAACTTGGCAGCGGATCGGAGCTCGTTGCAATTGTTGTACTATCAGAAGAAGTCGTTGTTGTTGAAACATTATCAGCTTTTTTGCATGAGACTAAAAACAATAAAAACAAGGGCAATATATATATTTTCTTATACATGATATTGATTTTTAAGTTATTGAAAAGCTTGAGTTATAGGTAAACTCAAGCTTTTTTTAATTAAATACTGTTTTTACTTTTTCTTTTTGTTTTCTGTTTCATCCTCTTTTAGTTTAGGAAGAACGTTTTTCTCAATATATTTTTGTGCTTTAATATCTTTCATCGCTTCTTCCATAATAGTATAAGCAGAGAAACTTGGCGGAATTGATCTTGGAGGATATTCTTTGAATGTTTCTGCAAATACAACTACATCCTGTATTGCCCCATACATTAGTTGCACATGATTTAACTGATAATCCCAAAAAGTATTTGATGTTATATCAGCTCTTTCAAAAGGATCTTGATATAAGTTGAATATTTTTTGTAAACGAAGTTTAGTAAAAGGTTCTGCCCAGACTCCTAATGTCCCTCCTAATCTTTGTTCTGCAAAAACATATTTATAATCTCCTTCTCTCAGCCCAACCAAAAGTCCGTCATCATCTGTATAAAAGAATTTATCTCTGGCACTTTTTGGTGTTTTGCCTTCTAAAAATTTACTTTGATCAAAGCCATCTAAATGCACTTTATATGTTTTTCCATTTGCAGAGTAACCTTTTAAAAGTTTATTTACTATATCTGGCTCACCTGCAATTGAAGCAAATGTAGGAATCCAGTCATTATGGCTCATTAATTCATTAGTTACAGTACCTGGTTTAATATGTCCTGGCCAACGTACCAAACAAGGTACACGGAAAGCACCTTCCCAGTTTGTGTTTTTTTCTGAACGGAATGGTGTCATTGCGCCATCAGGCCAAGTATTCATATGAGGACCATTATCTGTAGAATACACGACAATAGTATTATCTGCAATTCCTAAATCGTCTAATGCTTTCAAAATACTTCCAATTGTTTCATCATGTTCAATCATACCGTCAATATACTCACTATCACCATGTGTATATCTTCCTCTATGTTCTGCTCTAACGTGCGTACGAAGGTGCATACGAGTAGCATTGAACCAGCAGAAAAATGGCTTACCTGCAGCATTTTGTCTTTTAATAAAATCAATTGCGGCAGCAGACGTTTCATCATCAATCGTTTCCATTCTTTTTTTGGTAAGTGCTCCAGTATCTTCTATTTTTTGTTTTCCAACTCTTCCAAAACGAGGATCTGTAGTTCCGTCATCAACATTTGTTGCAGTACATTTTAATACTCCTCTAGGTCCAAATTTTTTAAGATACTCAGGATCTTTTGGATAATCTGGCAATTCTGGCTCTTCCTCTGCATTAAGGTGATACAGATTTCCGAAGAATTCATCAAAACCATTAACTGTTGGCAAACTCTCATTACGATCTCCCACGTGATTTTTACCAAACTGCCCTGTTACATATCCAAGGCTTTTCATGATTCCTCCAACAGAAGGGTCTAACTGACTCATTCCCATTGGAGCACCAGGAAAACCAACTTTTGTCAATCCGGTTCTCAGACCATGCTGTCCTGTTAAAAAAGCAGCACGACCAGCAGTACAGCTCTGTTCTCCATAATAATGCAGGAATCTTATTCCTTCATTGGCTAAACGATCAATATTTGGAGTAGTATATCCCATAATTCCATCACTATAGGCACTAATATTAGTTGTCCCTATATCATCACCCCATAGCACTAGAATATTTGGCTTTTTGCTCTGTGCTGTAGCAGAAACTCCAGAAAAAAACAGCAATGCTAATACTTTTAAGGTATATGCAAATCCATAATTAAATTTGATTTGTTTCATAATAAAAAAAATTCGTTAATGATTCTTGTTAATATTTAGGGAGTTTGAAAATCCAAAAAAATAAAAATGGGAAAAGGATAAACTTTCAAACAATACTTCCAAATAGATGTCCCGTTTTCATATTGTTTCAAATTCATTTTACTTTAAGAATCTGAAACACAATATTTTTAACTTTTTATTAATATCTCAAATTTAACCAATAAAAGAGCGAACAATTGGATTTATAGGGCAAGAGCTTGTTTCATTTTATAAAATGAAACAAGAAAATTTAAGAATCTGCACCAGAAGGTTTCATTTTATAAAATGAAACATCCTAAAAACGTCAGAAAATTAAGAAGTTATCTTTTTAATTAAAAAAGACAAATAAGAAGAAAATAAGGGTTGAAATTCAATTTTCAAGATGATATTTCTAAAAAAATGTTGAAATGAAACACTAAAATCTCTTTTTTTAGATAGAAATTCAACAATTTATCGGAAAATTAATTGACGGAATGCCCTTTTAAAAGACAAAAAAAATTAAAACAGGAAGAGTAATAAAAACTCTGTAAAAAATATTCCAAAAAAAAAGCCGCTTTAATAAGCGGCTTTTTAAAAATTATTTTAGAAAAAGTTATTCGATTTCAGATACTCTCATCGTGTTCACCATTCCTTTATCTTTAATTGGCATTGCCGCAAGGTTGATTAAATAATCTCCTTTTTGCGCATAACCTTTTTCAATTGCAATTTGATTTACATCTGTTACAGTATCATCTGTACTTTCTTCATTATCATAGTAGAAAGATTTAACTCCCCATAATAAATTCAATTGTGTTAAGATTCGTCTATTTGAAGTAAATACTAAAATATGAGCCGTTGAAGGTCTCCAAGCTGAAATTTGGAAAGCTGTATATCCACTATTTGTCAAAGTACAGATTGCCTTAGCTTCGATTTCGTTTGCTAATAACGCTGCTTGGTGGCAAACTGTTTTAGTAACAAAACGTTTAGTTTTTATTTGCGGTGTATTTTGAGGCACTTGAATAAGCGGAGAATTTTCTACTGCTTCACAAATTTGTGCCATTCTTTGAATAACCTGTACTGGGTAATTTCCTGTAGCAGTTTCTCCAGATAACATTACCGCATCTGCACCGTCCATTACTGAGTTCGCAACGTCGTTTACCTCTGCTCTTGTAGGAGTTAAACTAGTAATCATTGTTTCCATCATTTGAGTTGCAACGATAACCGGAATTCTAGCTGTTTTAGCTCTTCTGATCAAATCTTTTTGAACCAATGGAACTTCGTGAGCAGGAAGCTCAACACCAAGATCTCCACGAGCTACCATTAAACCATCGCAGTATGCTACAATTTTATCCATGTTCTCAAGAGCTTCTGGCATTTCAATTTTAGCAATAATTGGAATTTTAACATCCGAATGCTTAGCGATTAACTCTTGTAAGTCTTGTAAATCACGAGGTGTTTTTACAAACGAAAGAGCAATCCAGTCCACTCTTTGCTCGATTGCAAAAATAGCATCGGCAATATCTTTTTCAGTTAATGCTGGTAAAGAAATCTTTGTATTTGGAAGATTAACTCCTTTTTTAGATTTTAATTCTCCACCTTGAATAACTTTAGCAACAACCTCACTTTTTTTATCTGTAGAAACAATTTCGAAAATAAGTTTACCATCGTCAAGCAAGATACGCTCTCCAACGTTAACATCATTTGGGAAATTTTGATATTTCATGAACGCTTTTTTCGATGTTCCAATAATATCTTCTGCAGTTGTAAAAGTGATTTCATCACCATCATGCACTACAGTACCTTCTTCCATTACACCAACTCTAAGTTTTGGACCTTGCAAATCTCCTAAGATTGCAGTTGTGTAACCAAACTCTTCGTTTAATCCTCTAATGATATCGATTTTTTCTTTTACTCCTTCGTAATCTGCATGCGAAAAATTGATTCTAAACACATTAACACCTGCATCGATCATATCTTTAATGATCTCTCTTGTACTACAAGCGGGGCCAAGTGTAGCAACAATTTTGGTTTTCTTGTTTGTTAGCATTTTTTTTAAAAAATTAGATTGTTTTTTGATTTTATTTTGTCTGTATCAACGGCATAAATAGCCGCAATACTTTCTATTGTGTTTAATTTTTGTTGAATTTCTGAAAAATTAAGCGCCTCTTCGCTATTATCAATTTTCAGGAAAAAATCGACTTTTTTAAATTCAGGAAGTAAATGAATTGTTGTAGAAACCTCACTTGTTTCATTAGAAAACAAATTCTGAAAATCATTTGTACTCACAGAAATGATTTCATTTTTATTCTGAATTAAATTCCAGGAAACAGCTTTTTCTTCATCATAATAATAGAATCTCGAAAAATTTGCTTCACCTTCCTTAGTTTGAGCATGGATCTCGTTTTTGCTCTTACTTAAGTTGATCGGAAGGATTTTATTGATAAAATAGGCTAATCTATAATCTTCTAATGAAGTATGAATTGCCATTAAATAATAATCAATTTCGTCAAATTCGTCTAAATCCAATTTATGAATAGCCATGTCTTGAAAAATCAAGTTGTAAATATACTATTTCTAAACGGAGCATCAACAGTTATGACATGCTTGTTTTGTTAAATTATAAACGAAAACGTTGTAGCCTTGTGATAGTTACAACATTTTTGCAGCTATTTCTTGTCAATTTTTTCTTGAAATGCAAAATAAGCTCTTTGCGATGCTTTTTCTTCTGCTTTCTTTTTTGATGTTGCTCGCGCTCTTGCGACAACTTTATCATCAATACTCAATTTGACACCAAATAAACGCTGGCCATCTATACCATTATCTTCAAAAATGTCATAATGAAAAACTCTTTTTTCCTTCTGACACCATTCAATAACTAGGCTTTTATAACTTATAACTTTTCCTTCTAGTCGAGCAATGTCAACATAAGGAGTAACTACCCTTTTCTGGATGAATTTCTCGCAAAAAGAATAGCCTTTATCTAAGTAAATTGCTCCTATTAAAGACTCAAAAATATTACCATGAATGTTTTCTCCAAAGTGCTGAATCGGCACTTTACTTTCTACAAACTGTACTAAATTTAAATCTTTTCCTAATTCGTTCAAATGTTCTCGGCTCACAATTTTCGAACGCATTTTGGTTAAATAACCTTCATCGCCATTTGGAGCTTTATTAAATAAATGTGCAGCAATAACGGCACTTAACATCGCATCTCCTAAAAATTCTAAGCGTTCGTAATTTATAGGATGCCCATTTTGATCTAATTTATTAGAAGAGCGATGTGTAAAAGCTCTTCGATAAAAATCAACATTCGTAGGCGGAAAACCAAGAATTTTCTGAATAGTGTCAAAAAAAATCCCGTCTTCTAGAGAACGGGATTTAGAAAATATTTTTTTGATAATATTCATATACAGAAAATTAATCAGCTAGTTTTTTAAACAATACACAAGCATTGTGTCCACCAAAACCAAATGTATTACTCATAGCAACATTTACTTCTCTTTTTTGAGGTTTGTTTAGAGTAAGGTTCAAAGATGGGTCAATGTTTTCGTCAACAACTGTATGGTTAATCGTTGGAGGAACAATTCCGTGTTGCATTGCCAAGATAGAAGCAATTGCTTCAATAGCTCCAGCAGCACCCAATAAGTGTCCTGTCATAGATTTTGTAGAGTTGATGTTGATGTTTTTAGCATGGTCACCAAAAACTTTACTAATTGCTTTTAATTCTGCAACGTCTCCTAATGGAGTAGAAGTTCCGTGAGTGTTGATATGATCAACTTGATCAGGAGTCATTCCTGCATCTCTCAATGTATTTTCCATTACTGCAATAACTCCAATTCCTTCCGGATGTGGTGCTGTTAAGTGGTAAGCATCAGAAGACATACCTCCACCGCCAATTTCGCAGTAGATTTTTGCACCCCTTGCTTTAGCATGCTCATAATCTTCCAAAACTAAAGCTCCTGCTCCTTCTCCTAAAACGAAACCATCTCTAGTTGCGTCAAAAGGTCTTGAAGCCGTTTCTGGGCTTTCGTTTCTTGTAGATAAAGCGTGCATTGAGCTAAATCCTCCCATACCAGCAATTGTAACTGCAGCTTCAGAACCACCAGAAACAATAACGTCGCACATTCCTAAACGAATGTAGTTGAAAGCATCGATTAATGCATTTGCAGAAGATGCACAAGCAGAAACCGTTGTATAATTTGGTCCCATATAGCCGTTACGCATAGAAATATGTGCAGGAGCAATATCGGCAATCATTTTTGGTATAAAGAAAGGATTGAACTTTGGAGTTCCATCACCTTTTGCATAGTACAATACTTCATCCTGAAAAGTTTCTAAACCTCCAATTCCTGCTCCCCAGATAACACCAACTCTTTGTTTGTTTACGTTATCGTTTGTGATTCCAGCATCTTTAATAGCTTCATCACTGGCAGCAATTGCATATTGTGCAAACTTATCTAATCTACGAGATTCCTTGCGATCCATGTAATCTTCAATATTGAAGTTTTTTACTTCGCAGGCAAATTTCGTTTTGTGTTTTTCGGTATCATAATATGTGATCGGAGCGGCTCCGCTAACTCCATTCACAAGTGCATTCCAATATTCCTGGATATTATTCCCAATAGGAGTAAGTGCACCTAATCCTGTTACAACAACTCGCCTTAATGCCATAAATATGTATTTTGTGTCTTAAACAAATAAAACCCATTGCTTTCTTAATCGTATTGCTACTTAAGAGCCATGGGTATTTATATAAATATATCTTGTTTGATTGAAAATCAATCGAAATTTAAAAATTTAAAAAATAATAACACCCGATTTTTAGAAAATCCCATTTTTTAAAAACAAATCCCATTTTTTGGAATTTGATCATTCAAATTTGGAGTTTTTAAAATTCGGGTGTGGTATTATTATTTTTTTGCTTCTTCGATATAAGAAATAGCTTGACCAACAGTAGCAATGTTTTCTGCTTGATCGTCTGGAATTTGAATATCAAATTCTTTTTCGAATTCCATAATAAGCTCAACAGTGTCTAATGAGTCAGCTCCTAAATCATTAGTGAAGCTTGCTTCTGTTACAACTTCGTTTTCGTCAACACCTAATTTGTCTACGATAATCGCTTTTACTCTTGATGCAATGTCTGACATAATCTTTAATTTTAGAATTTAATTTGTTGGCAAAAATAAAAAACTTTATTTTAAAACAACTATTTAGTTTATAAATGTGACACTAATTTATAAAATTAATTTCAAGAAAGGTCTTTTAAAGCTATTTATTTTCGATTTTTATTCCGTTTTTTGCAGTCTTAAAACATACAACTCTATGAAAAAAATTATCGTTTTCGCCTCAGGATCAGGAACTAACGCAGAGAACATTATAAAATATTTTTCGAACACCGAAATCGCGAAGGTTGTCTCAGTCTTCACCAATAATGCTTCGGCAAAAGTTATTGACAGAGCAAAAAATCATCAAATTCCTGTCGAAATCTTCTCAAAAAACGAACTTTTAGAAAGAAATGTATTACAAAAAGTACAAGAAATCGACCCAGATTTAATAATCTTGGCTGGCTTCTTACTAAAGTTCCCAGAAAACATAATCGAACAATACCCAAACAAAATAATTAATATTCATCCTGCACTTTTGCCTAACTATGGAGGCAAAGGAATGTACGGAATGCACATTCATAGAGCAATTGTAAACAATAAGGAGAAAGAAACAGGAATCTCGATTCATTACGTTAATGAAAACTATGACGAAGGCGCTATTATCTTTCAAGCAAATGTGGCCTTGACTGATGAAGACACTCCAGAGACAGTGGCAGAAAAGATTCATGCACTGGAACAAAAACATTTCCCAGAGATTATTCATAGAATATTGGAAGAATAAAATCAAATTCAAAAATCAATTACAATTACAAAAATCAATTTTAGATCAATCTGAAATCTAAAATCTGAAATCTAAAATTAAATGAATCACGAAGTACATATATATACAGATGGCGCAGCAAAAGGAAATCCTGGCAATGGAGGTTACGGCGTGGTAATGGAATTGGTTGGCACTCCTCATAAAAAAGAATTTTATGAAGGTTTTCGTCTTACTACTAATAATAGAATGGAACTTCTTGCCGTAATTGTAGGTTTAGAAAAACTCAAAAAACCAAATATGAAAGTCCTTGTCGTTTCCGATTCTAAATACGTTGTAGATTCTGTAGAAAAAAGATGGGTTTTTGGGTGGGAGAAAAAAGGATATAAGGATAAAAAAAATCCAGATTTATGGAAACGTTTTCTAATTGTCTACCGAAAACATCAAGTCGATTTTAAATGGATTAAAGGCCACAACAATCATCCGCAAAATGAGCGTTGCGATCAATTGGCTGTTATGGCATCTATGCAGCCAAAACTTTCGGTTGATGTTTATTACGAAACCATCGGATCAAAAGAATAAAAAAACGCATCAGCTATCTGATGCGTTTTTTGTACTAACTTTTTTTACTCTGCTTATTCTTTATCTAAATCTTTTGCTGTTTTAAATCCAGTCAAAAGTCCTATTCCCGCCATGATGAAAATGATTGAAGGATAAACCGCGCCGTCGTTTAAAGAGGTATAAGTTGTAATTAACAGCGCAAGAAAAATTCCGACACCGCTACCTATTAATAAGAATGCTAGATTTACCACAAAGATTTTCCAAGCTGGAACTCCATTTCCTTTTCCCTGAATAAAAATACTGGCATCCACTCCTTTTTCTATAAGAGCCAAACGCTCTCTGTTTCTTGTTGAATAAATAAGATAAACAATTCCGAAGATCATTAAGAAAAAGCTAATTGGAATTAAAATTTTGTCGTCCATGATATTTTATGTTTTTAATTGATTGATATATCCCATATGACGAGGGTTTTTAAATTGAGGTTACAAGTTTTGGTAAAAAATTTCAAATTTTAAATCCAAAATATCAAAAACTACTGATAATCAGTTAATTTTAAAGTCTAAAATTATTTTAGAAACTCCGCTCTTTATCAAATTTAAAATACAAAGTTATATCACATTCAGACTTGTCAAAGTTTACTTCTACTTTATATGATATAAATGCTAAGATTGGAATTTGGAATTTATTTTTTGGAATTTATTTCACAATTCTTGTAACCTAAACAAACAAACTGTCGTCCTATATAATATGAGCACAATACATGATCAACATTATATCGATAAAATTCTGCAAGGCGAGACCAGTGCGTTTGCCGTTCTTGTGGATCGTTATAAAGATATGATCTTTACTTTGGCTCTTAAAATGGTTAAAAACCGGGAAGAAGCAGAAGAAGTTGCCCAAGACACTTTTATAAAGATTTATAATTCGCTGACGAAATTTAAAGGAGAATCTAAATTTTCGACTTGGATTTATAAAATTGCTTATAATACTTGTCTGGATCGTTTAAAGAAAAATAAAAAGGAAGATTTAAATATTTCTATTGATGATTTTTCGTCTCATTTAATCAAAACAATGGACAATGCTTTAAGTGCTTTGGAAGAAAAAGAACGAAAGCAAACCATTCAAAAATGTTTAAATTTATTACCCAGCGACGAAAACTTCCTTTTAACTTTATTTTATTTTGATGATCAGAATTTAGAAGAAATCGGAAAAATAATGAACATTTCGGCCAATAATGCGAAAGTAAAATTATTTAGGAGCCGACAGAAATTAGCTGTAATTTTGAGACAGCAGTTAGAACCAGAAATAATAGAATGTTATGAGAGAGAGCGATAAAAATATAGAACAACTTATTGATAAAATGATGGCTGAGGAAAAACTGCAGTCACCATCAATAGATTTCACTTCAAAAATCATGGCAAATGTTCAAATTTTAGAAGAGAAAAAATTGAAAGCGTACAAGCCTTTAATTTCTAAACCAATCTGGATTTCGATTGGCTTGGCTGTAGCGGCATTAGTAATTTATGTATCTCTATTCTCAGTTTCAGAAACTGATTTCAAAATTGACGAAGTTGGGAAATTATACTCTGATAGAATGTCAACAGCCTTTTCAGGAATTCATTTCTCTAAAAATATTTTGTATGCCATTTTAATAGTTCCCATTATGATTTTGATTCAGGTTGGGATTTTGAAAAATTACTTTGATAAGAAGTATCAACTATAAATTTAAAAATGAAAAATAAAACGACAATATTTAAACGCATCTTAAGAGCAAAAAAAACATGTACATATTCTCTTTTAATATTGTTGTTTTCTGTCACTAATTATGCAGCAGCAATTCCACCAAACTTTGTTACTAAAGAAATAAAATTTGTAAGTGAAGGAATTTCACTCGCTGGAACTGTTTTTATACCTAATAACATTCAGTCTGCCGTTGTTATTGTTCATGGATCTGGGCAAGAAAAAAGAATGTTAGACTTTGCTACAATTCTAGCCAACAATGGAATTGCGGTTTTAACGTATGATAAACGCGGAGTCGGTGAATCAGCCGGTGTATATGCCGGACCAGAAGTAGGAACTAATAATGTTGATTTCTCCAATCTAAATCTTTTGTCTTTAGATGCAAGTGCTGCCGTAAACACTTTATCTAAATCTCTGTCAAATACTAAAATACCAATTGGCTTAATAGGTGGTAGTCAAGCTGGCTGGATCATTCCATTGGCTGCAGAGAAAAATAAGAAAGTCAAATTTATGACAATATTTAGCGGAGCTCTTATAACGGTTAAAGAACAATTGAGATTCCAATTTTATACAAATGGAAATAATTCATTTTGGGACACACATTCAGAAGAAGAAGCAAGAAAACATGTGTTTAATGACCCTGATAAATACGAATTTGTTGACACAGACCCTAAAGGTGTTCTTTCTAAATTATCAATTCCAGGAATCTGGATTTTTGGAGGCAAAGACATTCAAGTTCCTGTGAAATTATCAATTGAATATCTTGATAAATTAAAATCAAAAGGAAAACATTTTGAATATAAATTGTTTCCAAATTTGGGTCACAACACCGCATTTTCAAGCTCTGAAGAACCTATGAAAGATGCTATCAATTGGATTAAAAATATAAAATAAATAAAGAATCATACGCAAATAATTTTTCGCGTTATAAGTGAAAAAAGAAAATCTTCTTCATTAAAAAAATTAAGACAGAAGAATCAGTTGTAAATTATTCGCAATTATTTTCAAAAAACTTGCAATTTAAATCTAAAAAACATATTTTAATCTCGTTAAAAAATCAATTTTAACCAATTCATTTACAATAGTTTTACTCCGAAATCGTTGTCATTTTTTTAAGAAAATTTTGAGAACCTAAACCATTGCAAGATTGTAACTTATGAAGTATCTTTGCACCCTAATTCGAAATTCATAAAATGAATAAACTATTGATTGTTGGAACAGTTGCTTTCGACGCGATTGAAACTCCTTTCGGAAAAACAGATAAAATATTAGGTGGTGCTGCAACGTATATTGGTTTATCAGCTTCATTTTTTAACTTGCAATCGGCCATTGTTTCTGTAGTTGGCGACGATTTCCCTCAAGAACATTTAGATCTTTTAACTTCAAAAAATATTGATATCTCTGGTATCGAAATTGTAAAAGGTGGAAAGACTTTTTTTTGGAGCGGTTTATACCACAATGATTTAAACTCTAGAGACACTCTTGTAACGGAATTGAATGTTTTAGCTGATTTTCAGCCAAAGGTTCCTCAAAGTTACAAAGATGCTGATGTTGTAATGTTAGGAAACTTACACCCATTAGTACAAAGCAGTGTTTTAGACCAAATGGAGAAAAAACCAAAATTAGTTGTTTTAGATACAATGAACTTTTGGATGGATTGCGCTCTTCCAGAATTATTAGACGTTATTAAACGTGTAGATGTTATTACAATCAATGACGAAGAAGCGAGACAGCTTTCTGGCGAATATTCATTAGTAAAAGCAGCTTCTAAAATCCAAGACATGGGACCAAAATATGTGGTGATCAAAAAAGGAGAGCATGGAGCACTTTTATTCCACAACAGAGAAGTATTCTTTGCACCAGCTTTACCATTAGAAGATGTTTTTGATCCAACAGGAGCTGGAGATACTTTCGCAGGTGGTTTCTCTGGATTTATAGCACAAAGCGAAAACATTTCATTCAACAACATGAAGAATGCAATTATTTACGGTTCAAATTTAGCTTCATTCTGTGTGGAGAAATTTGGAACTGAAAGGATGGAATCATTAAGCAAAGCCGAAGTAGCGATTCGATTACAGCAATTTAAGTCGTTAACTCAGTTTGACATAGAAATATAATGCCTAAGAGCCTCGCTAAAACGGGGCTTTTTTATTACGTTAATACACACAACTTACAACAACACACAAACAACAAAAAACAATGAGCGACGCTTTAAAACACGAATGTGGTATAGCCTTAGTTAGACTACTAAAACCGCTTGAATATTATAAAGAAAAATACGGAACTGCTTTCTACGGAATCCAGAAGATGTATTTAATGATGGAAAAACAGCACAACCGCGGACAAGACGGAGCTGGTTTTGCTAGCATTAAATTTGATGTTGAACCTGGACAGCGCTATATTAGCAGAGTTCGATCAAATCATTCGCAGCCTATCCAAGATGTTTTCAAACAAATCAATGAGCGCGTTAGCGAAGAACTAAAAGCGCATCCAGAACTTGGAGACGACATGAAAGAGCTAAAAGCAAATATCCCATACGTTGGAGAATTGTTTTTAGGTCACGTTCGTTACGGAACTTTTGGAAAAAACAGCATCGAGAGTGTTCACCCATTTTTACGTCAAAGTAACTGGATGCACCGTAACTTGATTTTGGCAGGAAACTTCAACATGACCAATGTTAAAGAGCTTTTCGAAAATCTTGTTGAATTAGGACAGCATCCAAAAGAAATGGCTGACACTGTTACGGTAATGGAAAAAATTGGTCACTTCTTGGATAAGGAAGTAATGCAATTATACCAAGACTGTAAAGCTGAAGGTTACTCAAAAAGAGAAGCTTCTCCAGTAATTGCAGAACGTTTGGATATTGCCAAAATATTAGGCCGTTCGGCTAAAAATTTAGACGGAGGTTATGCTATGGCAGGTTTATTAGGCCATGGTGATGCATTTGTTTTTAGAGATCCGGCAGGAATTCGTCCAGCTTACTTTTATCAAGATGACGAAGTTGTGGTTGTAGCTTCTGAACGACCTGTTATTCAAACTGTATTCAACGTTCCTTTTGAAAGTGTTCAAGAAATCGATCCTGGCCACGCTTTAATCATCAAGAAAAATGGAAATGTTTCTATGAATCAAATCTTAGAACCCACAATCAAAAAAGCTTGTTCGTTCGAAAGAATTTATTTCTCAAGAGGAAGTGACGCCGAAATTTACCAAGAACGTAAAGATTTAGGAAAATTAATTTTACCTGCTGTTCTTAAAGCAATTGATAGCGATACAGATAACACTGTTTTCTCTTATATTCCAAATACAGCCGAAACTTCTTTTTATGGTTTAGTTGAAGCCGCTCAGGATTTCTTAAACCAGAGAAAAAACAATTATATTCTTGAAAATAGAAATACATTAACAACAGAAACACTTCAAGAGCTTTTAGCTGTTAAGATTCGTACAGAGAAAGTAGCAATTAAAGATGCTAAACTTAGAACTTTTATTACCGAAGACAGCAGCCGTGATGATTTAGTAGCTCATGTTTATGATGTTACATATGGCGTAATTAAACCAGAAGATAATCTGGTTATTATCGATGACAGTATTGTTCGTGGTACTACATTGAAAATGAGCATCATTAAAATGATGGATCGCTTGAAACCAAAACGTATCGTAATCGTTTCATCTGCACCACAAATTCGTTACCCAGATTGTTACGGAATTGATATGGCAAAACTAGAAGGTCTAGTTGCCTTTAGAGCAGCTCTTGCTTTATTAAAAGAAAGAAACCTTTACCATATTGTAGATGATGTATATGCAAAATGTAAAGCACAAGAAAATTTCCTTGATAAAGATGTGGTAAACTACGTAACAGCAATTTACGACCAATTTACAGACGAGGAGATTTCGGATAAAATTGCAGAAATGTTAAGCTCACCAGAAATAAATGCAGAAGTAAAAATCATCTTCCAAACTGTAGACGATTTACACAAAGCATGTCCTAAAAATTTAGGAGACTGGTACTTTACAGGAGACTACCCTACTCCTGGTGGAAATCGAGTTGTAAATCGTGCCTTCATGAATTTTTACGAAGGAAAAGACGCTCGAGCTTATTAATAAAATACTAACAAAAGGTTAAATTGTGCATTTCATCGGTTTTTTTTGCCGTTCATCCTATTTCTTTGGTGAAATTGAAAAGCTATGATACTTTTGAGATACCATAACATTAGTAGGTTAAGTTTATGGTAGATTTGGGGCAAAAAGGGTGGAAGAAATTCCACCTTTTTTATTGGAATCAACTCAAATAATTTATAAACAGACGATTATATCTCTTAATCGGATTTACTTACCTTTCATCTAAATTTTTTTCATCACAATAATAACCACCATACATTTACTATACCATAACATTAGTAGGTTAGTTTATGGTAGATTTGGGGCAAAAAAGGTGGAAGAAATTCCGCCTTTTTTATTAAAACACTCAATCAATTGAAAAACAAGTTGTTATGATGTTTTTGTCGGATATAATTGCGTTTCATCTAAAAAATTTTATTTATAAAAATGTCCGCCATACATTTACTGAACCATAACATTAGTAGGTTAGTTTATGGTAGATTTGGGGCAAAAAAGGTGGAAGAAATTCCGCCTTTTTTATTGTTGAAAATCAACAAATTAATAAAACAGCCATTATAGACCTTTAATCGGATATAGTTGCTTTTTATCCGAAAAGTTTCTTTCAAAAAAATAGTCGCCATATCTTTACTGAACCATAACATTAGTAGGTTAAGTTTATGGTAGATTTGGGGCAAAAAAGGTGGAAGAAGTTCCACCTTTTTTATTTTGTAAAAAGAGAAAAAAGATAAGAGAATATAGATCAAAGAGAAATAAAAAAGTATAGATAAAAAAAGACGGATAATCTTTCGATCATCCGTCTTTTTTCTATATTCTATTTTCTTTAAATAGACTATTTATCTAAAGCAAATCTTCTAGCAACTTCTGTCCAGTTAATTACACTGAAGAAAGCTTCAATATAATCTGGTCTTCTGTTTTGGTAGTTTAAGTAGTAAGCGTGCTCCCAAACGTCCATTCCTAAGATTGGAGTTCCACCGTTACCAGCAACTTCTGGCATTAATGGATTGTCTTGATTTGGAGTACCTACAACTTCTAATTTTCCTCCTTTTTGAACTGTTAACCAAGCCCATCCAGAACCGAATTGTGTAGCTCCAGCTTTAGCAAATTTTGCTTTAAATTCTTCGAATGATCCGAAAGAAGCTTCAATTGCAGCCAATAAATCACCTGTAGGCAATCCTCCTCCGTTTGGAGACATTACAGTCCAAAATAAATTGTGGTTGTAGAAACCTCCACCATTGTTACGAACTGCAGCGTTAGATTTATCTAAGTTGATTAAGATGTTTTCGATTGTTTTTCCTTCTAAATCTGTTCCAGCAATAGCTGCATTAAGATTTGTAGTATAGGCATTGTGGTGCTTTGTATGATGGATTTCCATTGTACGTGCATCAATATGTGGTTCTAATGCATCGTATGCATAAGGTAATTGTGGTAATTCAAAAGCCATGGTATTATGATTTTTATGGTTTATAAATAATTTATCCCAAATTTAGACATTTAACTTTGGAATTGAAAATACTATTTCGTTATAATTGAATTAAATTCACTGATAATTTACATTTTTATAATATAAACATCTGAAAATCTTTATTTTCCATTAAATGTTGTCATTGTATTTTCTAAACCAGCGGTTCCAAAAGTTCTAATAATTTCTGCTGAAGCTTCTAAACGTTCTGGGAGTTTTGCTTCTTCTTCGGCTGTCCATTCTCCCAAAACATAATCTACCTGCTGTCCTTTTTTGAATTCATCACTAATACCAAATCTATAACGTGTATAGTTTTGCGTATTTAAAACCAAATTAATGTTTTTTAAACCATTATGACCACCGTCGCTTCCTTTTGGTTTAATTCTAATCGTACCAAATGACAGATTTAAATCGTCTGTAATGACCAAAATATTCTCTAATGGTATATTTTCTTTATCCATCCAATATTTTACCGCCTTACCGCTTAAGTTCATGTAAGTGTTTGGTTTTAAAAGAAAAAAGGTTCTTCCTTTAAATTTATATTCGGCCATTGAACCTAATTTTACAGTTTCGAATGAAAGCCCTTCTTTTTTGGCTAAATAATCCAATACTTTAAATCCGATATTGTGTCTAGTATTTACGTATTCTGTACCGATATTTCCTAATCCTACGATTAAATATTTTTTACTCACGCTTTTTATATTGTTTTTTGGGTGTTCGTGAACCTCTGGTTTCATAATGTCTTCTGTGTTCTCTTCTTTTGGTGTTGATGAAAACAGTTTTGTTATCCATTTTATCATGATTGCAAAAGTAAGATTAATTAGAGAATGTAGCAATTGGATAATTAGATAATTAGAAAATGTGTCAATTAGATAATTTCCTAAATAAAAAACCTTAGCATCTCAGCATCTTAGAAACTTAGCATCTAAAAAAAAGCCCCAATCGTAAGATTGAGGCTTTTTGTATTGAGTTTTGAAAAAAATTATTTTTTCTTTCCTTTTGCAGGAGCTTTTGCAGCTTTTGCAGCCTCTTGAGCAGCTTTCATAGCAGCACGAGAGATTCTCACTTGACAAACAACTGTGTTGTCTGGGTGCATAATTTTGTACTCTGGTTTTCCAACTTTAGTAACGTATAATTTGTTACCCATTTCAAGTGGAGTGATGTCAGCTTCAACGAAATCAGGAAGATTTGCTGGTAAAGCTTTAACTTTTAATTTACGTTGGTTTAAACGTAAAACACCTCCTGCAAGAACACCTTTAGATGTACCAACGATTTTCACAGGAACTTCCATTGTGATTTCTTTATCATCAAATAATTGGAAGAAGTCAATGTGTAAAATTTTGTCAGTTACTGGGTGAACTTGGATATCTTGCAAAATTGCATTGAATGATTTTCCTTTTCCAAGCTCAATCACAACTGTGTGTGCATTTGGAGTGTAAACCAAGTTTTTGAACGCTGCAGCGTCTGCTGAGAAGTGTACTGCTTGATTTCCTCCGTATAACACGCAAGGAACCGCTCCAGCATTACGTAAGGCTTTAGTTGACACTTTGCCCACGCTTTCTCTTTCTGATCCTTTAATTGTAATCGATTTCATTGTAAAAAAAATATAGTTATTAATATAAATATTCTATTTTGCTGTAAGCTTTAGGCACTAGGCTTTAAGCTTTTTGTAATTGCGATTAGCTTACGGCTTATAGCCTAAAGCCTATTGCTTTTACATAATGAATTTTCCACTGATGGAATTGTTGTGGTGAACCATCTGCATAACCTCAGCAAATAGAGGCGCACAGCTTACCACTTTTATCTTTTTAGATTCTTTCTTTAACGGAATAGAATCTGTCACGATTAACTCTGTTAATTTTGAGTTTTCGATTTTCTCGTATGCCCCGCCAGATAAAATAGCATGCGTACAAATTGCTCTTACACTTAGCGCTCCTTTTTCGATCATTAGGTCTGCCGCTTTCGCTAAAGTCCCCCCTGTATCGATCATATCGTCTACTAAGATTACGTTACGTCCTTTTACTTCACCAATAAGCTCCATAGTATCGATAACGTTGGCTGCTTTTCTTTGTTTGTAACAGATTACTACATCTGATTCTAAAAACTTAGAGTAAGCATATGCTCTTTTTGAACCTCCCATATCTGGAGACGCAATTGTCAGATTTTCTAACTTTAAACTTTCTACGTATGGTAAAAAGATGGTAGATGCAAATAAATGATCTACTGGTTTTTCAAAGAATCCTTGAATCTGGTCTGCATGCAAATCCATTGTCATGATTCTTGTTGCTCCTGCAGCTGTTAGCAAATTAGCTACTAACTTAGCTCCAATTGGAACTCTTGGTTTGTCTTTTCTATCTTGTCTTGCCCAACCAAAATAAGGCATAACAGCTGTAATATGTCTGGCTGATGCACGTTTTGCCGCATCAATCATTAACAACAATTCCATCAGATTATCTGCACTTGGAAAAGTTGAACATACGATAAATACTCGCAAACCTCTTATTGATTCTTCGTAAGACGGCTGAAATTCTCCATCACTATACGTTGACATCGTTACTTTTCCTAACGGAATTCCGTAATCTTTTGCAATTTTTTCTGCAAGATAAACACTTTGTGAACAAGCAAAAATTTTAGCTTCTGGTTCTAGGTGCGACATTGTAATTTGTTGTTTTATCCCGTTACTTTTAAAAAAATTCGACTTTATATTTCAATAAAGCGGAATGCGTATAAATGTCTCGGATGTAGTTAGTTGTGTGTGCTTCGTTTTAACGAGCTGCAAATTTATAAAATTTATTGAACACTGAAAGCAAAAATTTAAGTATTTTTAGTAGTTGGTTTAAAATTATTTTTTACATTTGCACCGTGTTAAAGGAATGGCGCCATTTATGACTTCATTCTATTGCGTTAAAATAATCGCTTTTGATTATTTTTTCGTCTGCTACGCCCGGATGGCGGAATTGGTAGACGCGCTGGTCTCAAACACCTGTGGGAAACCGTGCCGGTTCGACTCCGGCTCCGGGTACAAAAACCTCTTCTTAACGGAAGAGGTTTTTTGATTTTATACTGCATCACAACTCGCATCATGCAAAATAGGAAAGTTGCAGGAATTAGCAATAAAGCATAATTGATTTGCTTTTTGATGCAATTCTAATGCTAAGTCAATTTGATCTGGATTTGAGATTTTTACTTTCGGATATAATCTTGCTTCAACAAAACGCCCGCTCCCATCTGGATTTACTTCTAATATTGCTTCTGCGTTATCTGAATATTCGATAACTTCTATTCCGTTTTGAGAGCACACATACAAATATGACATCATGTGGCACGAGACCAAACTGCTCAATAATAAATCTTCAGGATTGTATAAGTCTGAATCGCCTTTGAAGGCTTTGGCCGCTGAAATATCTAAAACTGGTTTTCCTTCAATTTTTATTTGATGGCTTTTGCTGTAGAATCTTTTGGAAGAATCTAATGCAACTTGCTTGGAAGTCCAGTTTGCTTCTACTTTGAATGTATGTTTGAAAGTCATTTTTTTGTTTTTTTAGCCACGAATTAAATGAAGTTGAAATTCATGGCTAAAATAACATAATTCTGTTGATTGAATTTTATTTACCCCATTTAGTCCAATCTGAATCTGGTCTTTTAAAGGGTTCAGATAAAAAATTATTTGCTAATGCATTAAATAATTCTGGACTTGAAGCTGGCGCAAAATGCGTCTCTCCAGGCATAATACATAACTGCGCTTTAGGTATATTTTCGAAAATTTCAACCGTATGCTCATTTCTGATTACATCTCTATCTCCAGCTATTACAAGAACTTTTGCTTTAATTTTTGATAAATCTTTTGTTGCAATACTAGGCTGATCTACTAAAAGTCCTGAAATTTGTTTCATTAGACCCCAATTCTCGCTAGTATCTTTTTCTTTAATCTTTGAAGCAATTGTTTTTTTCAGATTCTGAACATCTTTTGCCGCCCAAGAATAAATAGCCGTAGAATCAGGTCGTAAATTGGCCCCCATAGCTATAATTTTCTTTATTTTTGACTTCCCCGAAATCCCCATTTGCAATCCAACAATTCCTCCATCACTCCATCCAATAATACTTATCGAATCCAGTTTTAAGTGACTAACCAATGCTTCTGTATCTTTTGTAATTTGGACATATGTTAGAGAATCTGTTTTCAACTCCGATTTACCTTGTCCTCTGCTGTCGGCAACAATTACCCTATATTTACTTTTAAAATAATCAATTTGATTTCCCATTGATTCAATATTTCCTCCGTTTCCATGTATCAATAACAAAGGCTCTCCTTTTCCATATTCTTCATAGTAGATTTTAGCTCCGTTGAGTTCTGCAAATTTTCCAACAGCAGTATTTTTACCGTAAGGCGTGTCGAATTTAAAATTCATCTGAACCTGAGCATGTACGATTCCAAATAATGAAGATGTTAATAGCATTACTAATGCTTTAAATGTTTTTTTCATAAGGGAGGTTTTTGTTATAGTTATATCACAAACGTAAGAAATAATTTAACAAATTAACAAAGTCTCTATAATCTTAATGCATTTTTTATTTGTTAAAAAAAAACCTCGAAAACACAGAGCTTCCGAGGTTTTTAGAGAATTACTAAACTAATTAACAAGATCCTAAAACTACTTCTTCACCGAGAATTTGAAGGTAGTTTTAGTTTTATAATTTTCTCCTGGGTTTAAAACCGTTGTTGGAAAATTTTTCTGGTTTGGTGAATCTGGATAATGTTCTGTTTCTAGACATAATCCTGTTCTGTGTGCAAAAGTTCCTCCGTTTGGCATTGGCAGAGTTCCGTCAAGAAAATTTCCTGAGTAGAACTGAATTCCAGGTTCATCTGTTGTCATTTCCATAACTCTTCCGCTTGCTGCATGGTATACTTTTGCAATAATTGTTTTTCCCTTTTCAGGGTTATTCAACACCCAGCAGTGATCGTAACCTTTTCCTTTTTCTAATTGGTCATTTTTAGCATTGATGTCTTTTCCAATTAATTTAGAAGTTCTGAAATCGAAAGGTGTACCAGCCACATCTTCTAATTTTCCTGTCGGAATCAAATCTGCATCAACCGGAACTAATTTATCTGCATTTAGAGTCAATTCGTGATCTAAGATTGTTTTGGTAAAATCTCCAGATAAATTGAAGTATGAATGTTGTGTCAAGTTAACAACCGTTTTTTTGTCTGTTGTTGCTTCATACAAAACTTCCAACTGATTGTCATTCGTCAATGTATAAGTCACAAAAACCTTTAAGTTTCCTGGATAGCCTTCTTCCATATCTTTACTTACATAAGATAATTTTAAAGAAGCTGTATCTCCAGATTTAACCTCATCAGCTTTCCAAACTACGTTAAAAAATCCTTGCGGACCTCCGTGTAAAGCATTTGGCGCATTGTTAATTGCCAATTGATATTCTTTTCCGTCAAGCGAAAATTTACCTTTAGCAATTCTGTTTCCGTATCTTCCGATTAAAGCTCCAAAAAATGGATTTTCTTTTTCGTACTGCGCCAAAGAGCTGAATCCGATTACTACATTTTCAGAAACGCCTGCTTTATTAGGCACTTTCAAATCTGTAATTCTTCCTCCAAAAGTGATGATATCCACTTCCATCCCATTTTGGTTTTTCAATTTATAGCTCTCTACTTTTTCGCCTTTAGCAGTAGTTCCGTATTCCGATTTGTCAATTGTAACTAAAGCTTTTTCATCCGTTTCAACCTTTTCTGTGTCTGCTTTTTTATCGTTTTTACATTGAACAGAAACTGCAGCTAGACTCAAAAGGCTTAAACCGAAAACGCAACGTTTTAATACATTCATAAATGGTTATTTTTTTTTAGTTAGTAAAGTTTTAAAGTCAAAAGTCATAAAGTCTTTTCTTCAAAGTAACTAAAACTTTCGGACTTTATGACTTTCGACTTTTGACTAATTTATAGTCCATGCTGAAACAAATGGAAATACGCTTCGTTAGCATTGATTTTATCTTTAAACTCTCTTACCGTTGTTTTTTCATCAATTACCAATAATTCGATTCCGGCAATATCAGCAAAATCTTCCATATATTCTGTTGTGATTGACTGGCTGTAAACAGTATGGTGCGCTCCACCAGCTAAAATCCAAGCTGTTGCTGCAACCTCTAAATTTGGTTTACAGTCCCATAAAACTCTAGCAACAGGAAGTTTTGGTAATTCTGCCATTGGTTTAATAGCTTCCACTTCGTTCACAATTAAACGGAAACGAGTTCCCATATCCACCAAAGAAACATTGATTGCATCACCCGCAGGCGAGTTGAATACCAAACGAGCAGGATCTTCTTTTCCTCCAATTCCTAATGGATGCACTTCGCAAGAAGGTTTTCCGTCAGCAATAGATGGACAGATTTCCAACATGTGAGAACCTAAAACGTATGATTTTTGTGGAGTAAAGTGATAAGTGTAATCTTCCATGAAAGAAGTTCCGCCTTCTAAACCAACACACATTACTTTTAAAGCTCTAACCATTGCAGCTGTTTTCCAGTCTCCTTCTCCACCAAAACCATAACCATCGGCCATTAATCTTTGTGTTGCGATTCCTGGTAATTGTTTCCAAACTCCAAGGTTTTCAAATGTATCTGTAAAAGCGCCAAATCCTCCTTCTTCAAGGAAAGCTCTTAATCCTAATTCGATTTTTGCCGCTTCAACCAATGAACTTCTTTGTGCTCCGCCTTCTTTTAAAGAATCAGTTAAATTGTATGATTGTTCGTAAACGGCTAATAAATCGTTAAGTTCTTTTTCTGTTACTTTTTCAATATGCTTGGTAACATCTGAAGAATCATATCCGTTTACAGACATTCCGAAACGAATTTGAGCTTCAACTTTATCACCTTCTGTTACGGCAACTTCACGCATATTGTCTCCAATACGAGCTACTTTTAGGTTTTGAAGTTCATCCCATCCTAAGACAACTCTTGACCAGATTCCTAATTGTTTTTGAACTCTTTGGTCTTCCCAATGTCCAACCACAACTTTACGTTTTTTACGTAATCTAGACATAATGAAACCAAATTCACGATCTCCGTGAGCCGATTGGTTCAAGTTCATGAAATCCATGTCGATGCTTCCCCACGGAATTTCAGCATTATATTGTGTATGTAAATGGCATAATGGTTTTTTAAGGATATTTAATCCGCCAATCCACATTTTTGCTGGAGAGAAAGTGTGCATCCAAGCAATAATTCCAATACAGTTTTTAGCCGAATTCGCAGCCAAACATACATCTAAAATCTGCGAAGGCGATTTTACCACATCTTTGTAAACCACTTTTACTGGAATACTAGATGATGCGTCTAATCCTTTTGCAATTATCTGAGAATGTTCTGCTACTTTTCTAAGTGTTTCTTCACCGTATAATTCCTGGCTTCCTACTACAAACCATACTTCTTTTTGAGAAATGTCTATCATTTTTTTATTTTGTTTCAAGTTTTCTTTGTTTCAAGTTTGAAATCGCAGAAAATCTATGTTCTATATTCTATGTTCTTTTTTCTAAATCTAAAATCTGAATTCAAAAATCTAAAATCATTTACTGTCCGTAATACGAATCTTTTCCGTGTTTGCGGTTGTAATGTTTTTTAATTAATGAATCTTTTAATCTTGGTGCGTTCGGATTTATTTGTAAAGTCAGGTACGCCATTTCTGCCACAACCTCTAAAACTTTACTGTTGTAAACCGCTTTTGCAGCATTTTTTCCCCATGCAAACGGACCGTGATTTCCAATTAAAATCATTTCCACTTCTTCATAAGAAAGATTTTTTTCTTTGAAACAATCCAAAATCTGAATTCCGGTATTGTGTTCGTAGTTTCCTTCAATTAAATGATCTGCCATCGGGGGCGCACACGGAATATCAGCTGTTAAGTGATCGGCATGCGTTGTTCCGAAAATCGGAATATCTTGCTGCGATTGTGCCCAAGCCACAGAATAAGTTGCATGGGTATGTGCAACGCCTCCAATATTTGGCCAATGTTTGTACAAATAAGCATGCGTTTTAGTATCTGAAGACGGGCGCATTGTACCTTCGATAACATTGTTATCAAAATCGACAATTACGATATCTTCAGGTTTCAAATCTTCGTAAGGAACGCCGCTTGGTTTAATGGCAAAAACACCATTTTCTCTATCCACAGCGCTTACATTTCCAAAAGTATACACCACCAAATTCAATGCGTTTAACTGCATGTTGGCTTCGTAACATTCTTGTTTTAAATCTTTATAAAGAGAGCTCATGTTGCGATATTTTTAAGTTTGGATCTGCAAAAGCACTTAATTTTTCGTATCCTAAAAGCAGTTTATGATACGCTTCTACTTTATCTGTTTGAGGGAAATATTCTCCGTCAAAATCACTTCCTATTTTCTGGCTTGCTTCGATTACATTTGGATAAATTCCTGCTGCAACTGCTGCGTAAATTGCTGCACCTAAAGCTGGAGTCTGGTCTGAAGCTGCAATTTTAATTGGCTTGTTTAAAACATTCGCCAAAGTCTGCATGATAAAAGGCGATTTACGAGCAACACCACCGATTCCGATCACGCTGTCGATTTTTACTCCTTCTTCTTCAAAACGATCTACAATTTTCTTCGCTCCAAAACAAATGGCGTTAACTAAAGCTTTGAAAATATGAGGTGCTTTTGTTCCTAAAGAAAGGTTCGAAATAGCGCTTTTTAATTCCTGATTGGCATCTGGAGTTCGTCGCCCGTTAATCCAATCTAAAGCAATTGGAAGACTTTCTGAAACCGGAATTTTCTCCGCTTCTTTTGTTAATTCAACAATTAATTTATCGCTAATTTCTTCTCTTAACTGCTCTTTTTGAGCTTCATTAATAATAAAAGTATTCGCTATTAATTGTTCTGTCGGCCACATTAAAAGTTCTTTGTACCAAGCCAATAAATCTCCAAAAGCAGATTGTCCTGCTTCTAAACCAATAAAGCCTGGAATAACTGAACCGTCAACTTGTCCGCAGATTCCGCGAACGGTTTTGGTTCCCACTTCATCATAAGAACCAACTAGGATATCACAAGTTGAAGTTCCCATAACACGAACCAAAGTATTCTCTTCGATTTTAGCTCCAACTGCACCAGAATGCGCGTCGAAAGTTCCAACAGCCACAACTGTTTCTGTAGAAAGCCCTAAACGTTCTGCCCATTCTTTGCTTAGATTTCCAGCAACTAAATCTGATGTATACGTTTCATCATATAAATTACCGCGAAGCTGCGCTAAATACGGATGTAATTTTTCTAAAAATTCAACTGGCGGTAATCCGTTCCAGTCTGCATGCCACATTGCTTTGTGTCCTGCGGCGCAACGGCTTCTTTTAAATATTTTTAAATCTTTATCTTCAATTAACAAATACGTCATTAAATCGCAATGCTCCATCCAAGTGTGCGCTGCATTACGAACCGCTTCATCTTGTCTTGCAATGTGAAGAATTTTTGCCCAAAACCATTCGGAAGAATAAATTCCTCCAACATATTTGGTAACGTCTTCTCCGCCCCAGCTTACTGCCAGTTCGTTGATTTCGTTTGCTTCATTAATCGAAGTATGATCTTTCCATAATACCATCATGGCATTCGGATTTTCTTCAAAACCTTTTGTCAAAGCCAATGGCGTTCCGTCTTTTGTAACTGGAACTGGAGACGATCCCGTTGTATCAATACAAATTCCTTTTACTAATGAAGGATCTACTTTACTTTCTTTTACAACGTTTTGAATCGTAATTTCTAATCCTTCGATATGATCCAAAGGATGCTGACGAAATTGGTTTATAGAAGCGTCACAATATTGTTTGTTTTTCCACCTTTTGTAATGAGAAACATTTGATGCTAGCTCCTGCCCATTTTCTGTATCAATAAGCACCGCACGAACAGAATCTGTTCCGTAGTCCAATCCTATTACATAATTTTTCATTCGTATTTTATTTTTAAAATATTGACAAATATAATTATTAAAATTTTATAAGTGTACAAAAAACACTTAATAAAATTCTGCTCCTTAATTTTTACTAAAAATGCATCAAAACAAAGATTTAAGCTCAAAACAAAAAATAAATGTCAATGTTACATTTATAATGTTGCGATTATTTCATCTTAATTTTAAAAACAGTCACAGAATTAGATGAGAAATCTTAATCAACTTAGTTAAATTCGAATATTGGTGTACCATTTTTATCAAATTTTAATTTCATCATTCTCGCATGACGATTAGGATCATATAACGGATCTGCAATTATTTCTTTCAACGGTCTTTTATCTGTCGCAGGCACAACTTTTGGATCACCAACAGCTTTTTCGTAATCCCTTGCATGATAAATTACTAATGGTTCTCCGTTTTCATCTACTGTAAATGAGTTATGCCCTGGCCCATAAATATGTTTTGCTTCATTGGTTTTTAGTACTGGATATCTGGATTTTTTCCAAGAATTTCTATCTAGTAAATCAGCATTTTCATCTGCTTCCATCATTCCCATACTATAACAAGAACCAGTAGCACTTGCCGAAAAAGTAATGTAAATTTTCCCCTTGTGTTTAAGAACTGCAGGACCTTCATTTACCCAAAAACCTATGCGCTCCCAATCATAATCGGGAGTCGTTAGCATGAATTGAACAGTTTTTAGTTTTACGGGAGATTCCATTTCGGCTAAATACAAATTAGAAGCGGCGAACTGCCCGCCTGTTTTTTCTGCCCAGCAGAAATAGCGTTTATTTTTATGTTCGAATACAGTTCCGTCCAGAGAAAAATCGGTAAAGCTTTTTGGATCTGCGTCAGCTGCCTGCATTTGCCCCAATTCAATCCACTTATCATGCAGAGGATCTTGACCTGTACATTCCAAAACATAAGGTCTTAATTTCCAAATATCATTTTCTTCGCTTGCGGCAAAATACACGTACCATTTTCCATCTAAATAATGAATTTCAGGAGCCCAAACATGACGGCTCATGGGGCCGCTTTTATGTTTTTCCCATACTCTAAAGGTTTCAGCATTTTGAAGTTCATCAATAGATTTTGTACGTCTTAACTCTATAGCGTCGTAGGTTGGTACCGATCCTGTAAAATAGTAATACCCATCTGTATGCTTGTAGATAAAAGGATCTGCTCTTTGCAGCACTATAGGTTTGTTGGTTAAGGTTGTTTTTGTGGTAGTCACTTCTTTTTTAGACAGCTCTTTTTCTGCTTTTTTATCTGTACAGGAAGAAACACTTATAAAAACAACGGCTGAAAGTGCCCAATTTTTTAATATGTTTGTTTGCATGTTATATTGGTTTGTTTGAGTTTAATTTATTTTTGAGGAATTCAGTCTTTAAAATCAATCCACACTTTCATTTTTCCAACGCCACGGTTTGACCATGAATAATATGGAATAGCTTTGAATTTTGAATTTTCGATTACATTTACGCCTTGCAATAAGTTCGCTTCTTTTCTCACTTTGAAAGTATCTGAAGTCGAAATATTGATTTTCTCAAAATTGTTTTTATTATCCATTTCTTCAACTGCATATACTAGCGGACCATATTCTAAAGAAACTTTGTTTTTGTTTGTCTCTACTTTAGAATTGGTTTCTACTTCCTGAACTTCCATTGGGAAATTGAGAGCGATTTTGTCTCCTTTTTTCCAGTTTCTAGTTACATTGAAATAGCCTTTTTCAGGCTGAATTACTACTATTTCTCCATTTATGCTGATAGTTGGTTTTTGAGTTGAAACTTTTTTATATGTATATAAATCTCCCGGTAAAACTTCGTTTCTTGCCCAACCCGGAACGCGAAGTTTAATTGTGAATTTGGCTTCTTTTTTAGGATTAACTGAAATTCCCACTTTTCCGTTCCAAGGATAAGAAGTCTGTTGCGAAATCTGTAAATCGGTTTTTCCTAATGTGAAAGAAGCGTTGTTTGAAGCATATAAATTCACATATAGATCATTCTTAGTTTTAGAATAAATCAATCCCGGAATTGATGGAATAAAACGAATTAAATTAGTCGGACAACAAGAGCAGTCAAACCAAGCCTGACGCGTGCAAGAACCTCTGTTTGATTTGTAAACACCGTCTGCTTCTAAGGCATTTGGATAAAAAAATTGTTTTCCGTCAAGCGAAATACCCGAAATTAATCCGTTGTACATAGTTCTTTCGATCACATCAAAATATTGTGCTTTTCCGTATAAATTATGCAATCTGTGATTCCAATATACATCACCAATTGCAGCACAAGTTTCGTTGTAAGCAGTTAAATTTGGCAATTCGTAGTTTGTTCCAAAAGCTTCGCCATCATGTCTTGATCCGATTCCGCCTGTGATGTACATTTTTTTATTGACCATATTGCTCCATAAATTATTTACGGCATTTTCATAAGATTTATCTTTGGTCATGGCAACAATATCGGTCATTCCTGCGTACATATAAACGGCACGAACAGCATGCCCGACTGCTTCATTTTGCTGAATTACAGGAATATGATCCTGTGCATATTCTCCGTACAATTTATGATTGTTTGGATTTCCGCGATTGTCCAAATAGTATTTTGCCAATTTCAGATAATCTTCTTTTCCTGTAATCTGGTATAATTTTATTAAGCCCGTTTCTACAATCTGATGTCCTGGAACTCCTTTTACCTGTCCTGGATTATCTCCAAAAGTTCGTACCAGCATATCGGCAGCTTTTATAGCAATGTCAAGAAAATTGGTCTTTCCTGTTGCTTCGTAATGCACAATTGCCGCTTCAATTAAATGTCCTGGATTATACAATTCATGACTAATCTGCAAAGATTCCCAACGTTTTCCTTCAATTACAGGAACCCAAGGCGCTGGTGGTTTCGCGGGATTTATCGTTCTCCAAGTGGTAATATATCCGTCTGGTTCCTGACCAATTTTTACAATGGCAATCATCGAGTCTAAAACTCTTTCCAATTTCGGATTTGGTGCACTGATTAAAGTGTTTGATGCTCCTTCTATGATTTTATAAACATCGGTATCATCAAAAGGCATATCACCTCGCACTTTTCCAGTTTTTTGTTTTCCAGCAATTAAAAAGTTGTCAAAACGTCCTTCTTCATCACATTTCTTAATCGCATATTCGATTGTCACTTCTTGCACTCTTTTGATAATTGGAAGCCAGAAAGAATCGGTCAGTTTTACATTCTGAATGTTAACCGGCTCTATTTCGTAACCTGCTTTTAAAACTGATGTTTTATTCTGCACCACATCATTTTTGGTTTCTTTACAGGAAACTAAAATCAGAAGTGATATGAAAATCGGTAAAATTGGTAAATTGTATCTTTTCATTATAATCGAATTCTATTTTAAAACAGGCCACAAATCAGTATCCCATTGTATTTCTTTGACTACTAATCTTGGCGTTCCATTCGTTTTCTTTTCGTATGCGTGATAAAACATATAATCTTTTCCGTCAAAAGTGTAAGCGCTATTATGCCCTACTCCAAAGTAATTTTCATCACCTTGAACTACTAAACTTCCTCCACCTTGATCGAGTTGTTTTCCATCTTTATCCAAATAGGGTCCTGTTACATTTTTAGCTCTTCCAACAACCACTTTATAAGTGCTTTTTTCTCCGCGACAGCATAAATCCCAAGAAAGAAATTGATAGTAATAACCGTTTTTCTTAAAGATGAAAGGAGCTTCAAGCGCACCGTCTCCCGGATCTGAATCTGCTAATTCGAAACTTCTTTTACGTTTTGCAATCGTATGCCATTCTTGAGGTTCTGCAATTGATTTTAAATCGGGATTTAATTTTACCAATTTCAATCCTTCCCAAAAAGAACCAAATGAAAGCCAAGGCGTATTATTCTCATCAAAAACCAAATTCGGATCGATGGCATTCCACATGTCTCGATTCGGTTGCGATTGAATGACAATGCCGTGATCGACCCATTTGTAATTTTTATCTTTTGGATCTAAAGTCGTATTGGTTGCAACACCAATTGCCGAAGTATTTTTAGCGAAAGCCGAAACAGAATAATACAAATAATATGTACCGTTGTGGAATGAAATATCTGGCGCCCAGATATGATTTTTAAAATCGGCTGCAACGCCATCTGCCCAAACTGGTTTTTCTGCAAAAATCTGTGGTTCTTTGTTCCATTTTTTTAAATCTTTCGAACTAAAAACACTGATTCCGTTGCCTGTGCAGTACAAATAGTAGGTATCTTTTTGTTTGATAGCAACAGGATCGTGTACAACAATTTCCTGTGCCATAACCGCAGAAACGGTAAACATCAGAAAAGCCGAAATTGTATATTTTATATTTTTATAAACCATATAAGTGATATAAGAAATTTAAGTTTTGGGTTGACTGAAAACTATTGAATTCCTTCAGATGTCATTACGACACGTTTCATTGTTCCGTCTTTGTTATAAAATAATTTATCTACACAGACAGATCTTCTAAAACTTCCTCCGTTTGGTTTTGATGCTCCGTTGTGATAAATGAAATAAGATTGCCCTTTAAAATCAATTATGGATTGATGATTTGTGTTACTGTTTCCTGCTAATTCATTCAAAATTCCTTTAAACTCCCAAGGTCCAGTAATGGATTTGCTCATGGCGTAGGCAATTTTTTCTGGAAACTCATAAGCGTATGACAAATAGTACCAGTCGTTATGTTTGTGAATCCATGGTGCTTCAGTGAAATTTGGCAGTTTTATGTGATGAATTTCGCCGTCTATTTCGGTCATGTTTTCTTTTAATTTAGCGTAATGACAAGCTGTATTTCCCCAAAAAAGGTAGGCTTGTCCATCAGTATCGATAAAAACCGTTGGATCAATATCATCCCAACTTATATCGCTAAATTTGGTCATATCATTGGTGATTAATGCTTTTCCTAATGCATCTTTAAAAGGCCCAAGAGGATTATCTGCAACAGCAACTCCGATCGATTTTCCTGAAACAGTTCCATGTTCAACCGTTACGTACCAATAAAACTTTCCATTTCTTTCTATTACCTGTGAAGCCCATGCATCACTTTTTGCCCATTTAAAATCGGTTACTTTCAATGGCACAGGATGCGGTTCCCATTTTTTCATATCAGAAGAAGAATACACCAGCCACTCATTCATTTTATAAAAATTAAAATCGTTTGGCGCCTCATCATGACCTGCATACAAATACACTTTGTCTTGGTAAACCAATGCTGCTGGATCTCCTGTGTATTTATCTGTAATGGCAGGATTGTTAAATTTTACCGATTGAGCAGTTGCTGCAATCGATAAAAGCAAAACAGAAAGGTTTATAAATAGGTTTTTCATTTGTTACTTTTTTTTGCCACAGATTAAATTGATTTTTTATAATCTTTGGCTTATTTTTTCTCTCGCAGATTTGGCAGATTGCGCAGATTTTATTTTTAATTTCAAATCGGAACTTTCTAATTTATCTTTTTACCCCAAACAGCCAATCCCGCACTATTGATTCCTGTATAGCTTAAAGTCACTTTTCTGGTTGCCGATTCCCAATCCCAAGCATCAACCACATTGCATTTAACTCCGTTTATGGTAGCAATTTTTTTAGCAGAATCGTAAGACCAAGTTCCCGTTATATCTCCGCTTACTTTTTTGTCGGCAGTTAAAAAAATTGTAACTGCTTTCTGCATGGTTTTGTATTGGTAATTCATGGTAATTTGTTCCCATGTTCCAACCAGATTTCCTTCTGCAAAAGTGGTTAGTGGTACTCCAGCATAACGTTCTGGTTCTATTACAGGCCAACCGTCTTCTGTCCATTGAATTCCGTGCACATGTCCCATCATTACTGCATTTGAAACCGCAATTCCTGCAACTCCTTCTGGCAAACGGGCCTGCGAAGCATAAAACCATTGTTTGGTTTCTGGATTTTGAAAAACAGCGCAGTGCGCAAATCCAACCCAGCCTGTATGGTTTTTAAATTGATACGGATGCGTTACCAACGGAAAACATTCTGCACCGTTTGTAATACTCATTCCCGTGTTGGTTACATAAGGACCCAGAATATTTTTAGAACGAGCTACACGCGTGTTATAAGCAACCGATAATTCGTCATAAGCCAAAAACAGATAATAATATTGAGTATCGGGATTATAGATAATTTCTGGTCCTTCGAGTGCCTGCCAGCGGTTGGCATTTACGTTTCCACGACCCGCAATTCGAACTCCGTAATCGTCGATTGTTTTTAATTTATCTGGTTTTCCTGTTGTCGGATTTAGTTTTAAAGCCGCGATCCCAGAATGCCAAGAACCGTAAATTAAATATTGTTCACCTTCTGGAGTTTCAATAAAACTCGGATCAATGGCATTGAATTTAAAATAAGCATCCCAATCGTTTCCTCCGTTTCTAACATAACTTTTTACGCCGTCTGGTTCAGAGCAGACTACCATTCCTTTATCAACCCAATTATTAGAAGCCAAATCTGTAGTTTCAGCCAAACCAATAAAAGCACGTTCTGTCCACGAAGTATTGGTGTCTGTTCCCGTAATTGGATTGGTTACCACAATGCTGTAATACATTCTGAAAACATTCCCTACTTTTCGAACGCATGGCGCCCAAAATCCATAATTTGGATTTTCTATCGGAGGAAGTGCTGGACTCATTCTGGCTCTTTTATTATTTAAAGAATCTTTTACCCAAGCTGGAGCCTGAAGCATTGAAGGTCCCATAAATTCCCAATTGATTAAATCTTTTGATCTTCTGTAGAAAAAATGTCCGTTGCCATCATGCGCATTTCCATATGAAGCATCGGTTTGATACATATAATAGTATTCTCCCGATTTTTCGACTGACGGATCATGTACGTTTGCCAGATTCCATTGGGATCTACTGGCCCAGCTTGCAAATGCAGTATAATTATCTGCATAAGTTGGTCCTGCAAATGTTGGCGTTACCACTGGAGGTGTCACCACAGGATCTGGATCGGGTGCTTCTACCGCTGGATCATCTTTGGAACAACTTGCCATTAGAATTGCTGCCACAAAAAATCCGATGAAAGAAATGGTTTGGAGAATGAAATTTGATTTTTTCATCTTTATAATTTTATTTTCCTTCTAAAACAACTACTGAGAAAGGAGGAATCGTGATTTCCAGTTTTCCTTTTTTATTTTCGAAACCTTTAAAAGCTGTCGGAACAATTTTATTCGGATTTTCGAATGAATTGTAATCTTGTAATTTAGCTGATGTTATAACCGTTCCTGTAAAGTTTTTCACTCCCAAATCTTTTACATCAATTTCAATTTTGTTTTTGTTTTTTGCATCAACATTCACCAATGAGATATGAACCGCTCCGTTTTTATCTTTTGATGCTGATACTGAAACTGCAGGAAGTTTTTCGCCATTAAAAGTGTATGATGGTGATTCGAAACTTACTGGCAATAATTTTGCATCTTGATGCACGCTGTACATTTTCATTACATGATAGGTTGGCGTTACAATCATTTTTGCTTTATCGGTAAGGATTACGGCTTGTAAAACATTCACACATTGCGCTAAATTGGCCATACGAACACGATCTGCATGATTATTGAAAATATTCAGCGTTGCTCCTGCTAAAACCGCGTCACGCATTGTATTTTGCTGATATAAAAATCCAGGATTAGTTCCTTTTTCTACTTCATACCAACCTCCCCATTCGTCAACAATCATGGCTACTTTTTTCTCAGGATCGTACTTGTCCATAATGGCAGAATGCTTGGTAACCAATTCTTCCATTTTTAAAGCCGACTGCATCGTTTTGAAATAACCTTCTTCAGTAAAATTTCTGTCGTCTCCTTTTTTACCCCAGTCAATAACCGCGTAATGGTGCACTCCAACTCCGCCTAACATATTTAGCGGAATACCTTTCATTAAAACTTCTGTCCAATTATAATCTGCACTGTTTGATCCAGAAGCAATTCTTGTGATTCCTCCAGTATTTTCCCAGTCTGACATGAAAGTCGCATATTTACGGTATTCTCCTGCATAATATTCTGCCGTCATATTTCCTCCACATCCCCAAGCTTCATTACCAATTCCCCAGTATTTTACTTTCCAAGGTTCTTTTCTTCCATTTTTTGCACGTAAATCACTCATCGGACTTTTACCACTGAAGTTCGTATACTGAACCCAGTCTGCCAATTCCTGAACTGTTCCGCTTCCTACGTTTCCAGATAAATAAGGTTCAGCGCCTAAAAGTTCGCACATATTAAGGAAATCATGAGTTCCAAAACTGTTGTCTTCTGTTACACCGCCCCACCATTTGTTTACAATAGTTGGCCTTTGTTCTTGTGGTCCGATTCCATCTTTCCAATGGTAAGTATCCGCAAAACAGCCTCCTGGCCATCTTAAATTTGGAATTTTCAAATCTTTTAAAGCCGCAATAATATCATTTCTTACTCCTTTTGTATTTGGAATTTTCGAAGTATCTCCCACAAAAAATCCTCCGTAAATACAACGACCTAAATGCTCTGCAAAATGACCGTAAATATTTTTGTCAATTGTTGGCGCGTCGGCCGTATTTTTAATAGTGATTGTGGTCTGCGCAAAATTCAGCTGACTGCAAAACGAAATAAGAAATGTGATTAAAAGTGCTTTTTTCATAGTGGTTTTTATTTTAGAGGAAAGCCCGAAAACTTTCCTCTGAATTTTAATTTTTTTAATAAGAAAGTGTCGGCCATCCTGATGACCAAGTAAAGTATACAATTTCAAGTTTTGGATTTCCGTTGTCGGCTCCGTCATAATAATGAACAGCTCCTTTTTGAGTTCCTGTGATTCTGGACAAATGCCCTGGCCCAATATAATTTCCTTGTGAAGCCAAAACGGTCGTTCCGCCGCCGCTTTTTAGAGACACTCCGTTTTTATCCACAAAAGGTCCAAACGGACTTGTAGAACGTCCAACTACAATATAATAGGTGCTGTTCACTCCATTGCAGCAAGTTCCTCGGTTTACAAATAAGTAATAATAACTTCCTTCTTTAATTAAACAAGGAGCCTCCCAAGATGCGCTGTTTCCACCCGCAACAATGGTTCTGCTTCCTGTTGTTTTTCCTGTCGAAGGATTAATTTGAATTACGCCAATACCAGCATGCCATGAACCATAAGCCATATAAACATTGCTTCCGTCTACTAAAATAGATGGATCGATCGCATTAACATCTGATGCTGATGAAGAAGAAACAACAACTCCCCTGTCTGTCCATGTTGTTCCTGCACTTTGCGAAATGGCTGGCGTTGTAACCAATCCAATAGCTGATGTTGCTGAACCAAATGTCGAACAGGAATAATACATATTCCACCTGTTATTAAACCAAGCAACATCTGGTGCCCAAAAGGTTTTAACGAATCCTGGAACGTATCCTGTAATCCAACTTGGCGTTGATGAAAACACCGATGTTCCCCATGCCCAGCTGGTTAAATTTGTAGAATATGTTACTGGTATATTATCTCCCGTAGTAAAAACATAATAATTAACGCCGCTTTTTACAATTGTACTTGGATCGTGCGATGGCACATTGCCGCTGACTGTTTTAGCTGTTGAATTGGTAACCTGTGAATCCTGAGCATTAACAACTGTTGTTGCTTCTTCTGTTGGGACAATATCTTCATTTTGACAACTCCCAAATAATATCGCTAATAAAACCAAACTTGTAATTGTTTTCATTATTTTAATTTTAGTTACTGTTAAAAATTACTTCTCTTGTATTCCAAATTCTAAGGCATAATATCATGTGAAGAATCCACACCTTCACATGATATCAGGTATTTAACTAACTCAAAAATATTTTTAGCCTCTGTTTTCAGTTCCAGCATACAGTGAGACTGCGACTGAAACCCAGACTGTAAGCTTAATAACTGTCGTTTTGGATTGTTCCCGGGTTGTTATCCATTTCTAATTGTGGAATTGGGAAATATTCTCTTCCTGCTGTATAAGAATTAAATTCTGCATCTCTTGCTTTTAACCAAGCTAATTTAGTAGGATCCTGAAGCCATCCCCAACGACGAATATCATCAAAACGGTGTCCTTCAAGAGGGAATTCTAAAAATCTTTCATGCCCAATCTGCTCTCGCATTTGTGCTTGAGACATTCCAGGTTTCGCAGTTGCTAAATCAGGAAGATTAACTCGGTCTCTTACCATTTGAATATAAGTATAGGCTCCTTGCGTATCTCCTGTTTCATTTAAACATTCGGCATACATTAAAAGAACATCGGCATATCTTAACAAACGCTCATTGATTCCCGAACGCCAATCGTATTCGTCTGCAAATTGTCCATCAGAGTTTTGGTATTTTCTGCAGAATAAATCATTTAAATCGGCTGGACTAGAAGCATAAAATGTGGCAAAATCTTTTCCGTACAATTGCATTCCTCCTGGCTTATTGTAGAAAATAGTAGCATCTAAACGAGGATCAAGCTCTCCTGTTTTTGTTTTTTCATCGTGAAATTCATTAAACAATGCCCAAGTTGGCTGAACGTCTGTCCATCCAAAAGCACGAGGTGCATAGGTAATGGCTCTTGCAGATGTTTTTCCCCATCCAGAAGCAGGAGCACCACCCCAACCTAAATCAACACCACCAGCATCACGGCTAAATTGAACTTCAAAAAGAGATTCTGAATTGTTTTCGTTTGCTGTTGTGAAGTTATCACGGTAATTTGTTACCAAAGAATACACCCCTAAATCTATTACTTGCTTAAAAGTTGTTTTTGCATTTGCAAAATCTTTTGTAAACAAATAGGCTTTTCCTAAATATCCTAACGCAGCACCTTTAGTTGCACGTCCTTTTTGTCCTGCATCTAATCCTGAAATGCCAACATAAGAATTTGGAAGTAATTCTGCTGCGGCTTTAAAGTCTGCAATAACTTGCGCCCAGCCTTCCTCCTGTGTTTTTTGAGGATAATAAACCGCTAAATCTGTTGGAAGAGGCACATTCTTAAACATGTTTACTGCATGAAAGAAATACAATCCTCTTAAGAAATAAGCTTGTCCTATAATCCTGTTTTTTAAAGCTTCGTCTTCAAATTCAATTCCGGGTACATTTGTCAATACTTGATTGGCACGGTAAATACCTTGATAATAGGTTTCGTAAGCCCACCCATAAATCGCTGCATCTGCAACATTTGAGTTAAAGTGCCCCACATTATACATTGAAGCCCAAGGGCTGTTTGTACGAGAATCATCTGCTTTTGCGTCCAGCAATAATGGTGTACTTCTCATGTAAGTTCCATCTGTCAGTAAACTTCCGTAAGCAGCATTTACACCTTGCAATGCATCTTCATCTGTTTTCCAAAAGTTATCGACTGAATCATTATTTGGATCTAGTTGAGTCAAATCTTCGTTATCCACACAGCTTGTGGTTACCAAGGCTAGTGAAAGGAAAACGGTTATATAGCTAAAAAATTTAGATTTCATTTTAATACGTTTTAATGGTTAGACCTGGTTAGAAGCTCACTTCTACTCCTAAAGAAATTGTTCTTGGATTTGGAAAAGATCCTGCATCATATCCTCTTGAAAGCAATCCGTCACTGTTAAAGTCAGGATCATATCCTTTATATTTAGAGATAATCAACAGATTTTGACCATTTAGGTAAACCTTAGCTTTTTCAATAAATTTATCTTTTATCGGAATGTTGTAACCGATTTCCATTGTTTGCAGCTTCACATAATTGCCGCTTTCAATAAATCGGTTTGAATCTCTGCTGTTTCCATTTGGATCTCCAATAACTGGAGCTGGAATATTTGTATTGGTATTAGTTGGTGTCCAATAATTTAACTCATCTGTATGATGATTTGTATATTGTCCGATCATTAAATTGCGGTACATCGCATTAAATACTTTGTTACCTCCTGCTCCTTGCCAAAACATTGAGAAATCAAAGTTAGAATAAGAAGCACTGAAATTAAATCCGAAGCCATATTTAGGAATTGTTACTCCTTGAAAAGTTCTATCTGCATCTGTAATTATTCCGTCGCCATTTACATCTCTAAATTTCACGTCTCCAGGAGCTGCACCAGTTTGAGTTGGAGAAGCCGCAACTTCAGCTGCATTTTGGAAAATTCCAATTGCTTCCCAAGCAAACATTTCGCCAACAGATCTTCCTACTTCAGTTTTAGAAACTGCTCCGTAGATCGGATTTCCGTTTACACCGATTTTAGTAACTTCATTTTTCAGTGTTCCAAAGTTTGCAGAAATATCATATTTAAATTTATGATGATGATTGCTGTAAGCTGCTGTAAACTCAACCCCTGAATTTTTCATTGATCCCGCATTTGTGGTAACACTTGCCGGAAATGCGCCTGTAGAAAACGGAAGCGGAACTCCTAACAATAAATCATCTGATTTTTTTACAAAGTATTCTGCTGTAAACTGCAAATCATTGTTTAAAAAACCTAATTCGATGCCCACATTTGAGTTTGTAGATTTTTCCCATTTTACATTAGGATCAAGTGCCGCAACTACAGTTGTTCCTGGGGCAAGCTCATTATTAAAATCATAACCTGCAAAACTGTTTACGGTTGAAGCAAAGAAATATTGCGAAATGGTATTATTTCCTAATGTCCCGTAACCTCCTCTAAGTTTAATATTGCTTATCCATTCTGGCAATGTCCAGAATTTTTCGTTGCTAATTTTCCATCCTCCTGAAAAAGAGTAAAAATTTGCCGAATTATTTTTCTCACTGAAAAGAGACGTTTTATCTTGTCTAAAGTTAGCCTGCAATAAATAACGGTCATCGTAACCATAATTTAATCTACTGATATATGATATTCCTGTAATCGTAAATTTATATTCGGATGCATTTCTGGCATCAGCATATTGAAGCATCGGAATGTCGTTTGGAGTAAAACCTACACCTCTCATATTGTATCTGTGATAATCTCTTTTTTCCTGAATCCAACCTGCAAGAGCGTCAATTTTATGCTTACCAAGAGTCACTTCATAAGTTAGCAAATTATTCAAAAACGTTCTTAATTCGTTTCCTGTTTCAACATCTAGAGATGCTTCGTCATTTGTAGTAATATAATACCATCCTAAATCACTTGGCGGAATAAATTTTCTATTTTCCCAGTCCGTTCTGTCATAACTTACATCCAGTTTGTATTTAAGACCTTTTACGATTTCGATCTCTCCCCAAACATCTCCAATGAAACGATTTCTTTTTCCATTATTATCAATCAGATTGTTGTATCCAATAGGGTTCATAGAAATTGCTCTCTGAGTCAGGTTGTCTGTACCTCCATAACCACCAAGTCTATTTGCATCATAAACTGGCATAGTCGGAATAGCTCCTAAAATATCACTTACAACCGTTTGACCTGCATTGTATTCATTAAAAATTTCCTTATCAGATTGTGTATAAGCTATTTTTGCGCCATATTTAAATTTTCCTTTTTTACCATTTAAATTTAAATTGGTAGACAATCTCTCATAGTCCTGAGGTGTTTTAATGTAACTTGTATTTTTAAAATAGTCAACATTAAAGCTGTAAGCAATACTTTCTGCACCTCCTGTAAATGTCAAGGCTTGATTTTGTACAACACCAGTCTGAAAAGATTCTTTCTGCCAATCTGTATCGACATTCGATATGTACGATGAACTATTTGGATCATTTCCTGGAGCAATGCTAACAGGAACACCTGCTCTAATATCTCTATTTCTTTCAGCCTCGCTAGTAATTTTCTGATACCCAACTCGATCGGTAACATCCCATTTTTTAGCAACATTTTGAAGACCTACAATCGACTTGAATTTAATGTCCATTTTGCCTTGTTTTCCTTTTTTAGTCGTAATAATTACAACACCATTTGCACCGCGCACACCATAAATAGCAGCCGATGATGCATCTTTTAAAACCTGCATTGATTCTATTTCTCCTGGAGCAAAATCATAAGGTGAATCGACCATAATTCCGTCGATTACAAAAAGTGGATTATTGTTGCTAAATGAAGTTATACCTCTAATCTTCACATTCACAAAACCTCCCGGTTCTCCTGAAGATTGTACAGTAACACCTGGCACTTGTCCTTGAAGCATTTTTGCAGCATCATACGTAACTACTTTTTTAGCCGATTCTAAATTAACAACACTTACAGAACCTGTTAAATCTGATTTCTTTTGAGTTCCGTAACCAATAACAACTACCTCGTTAAGTTTATTAGTATCTTCACCTAAAGCCACATCAATTTTAGGCTGGCTTCCTACAACTATCTCTTTGTTCTGAAATCCTATAAATGAAAAAACTAAAACATCATTTGTTGATGCTTTAATCGAATACTCTCCATCAAATCCAGTTGTAGCAACTGTTTTGGTTCCTTTTATTATAATGTTTACACCCGGCAAAGGAAGATTGTCTTGCGCCGATGTAACAACCCCTGTTATCGTTTTGCCTTGAGCAGACATCTGATTAACAGAAAATAATAGCATTAATACTGCTAAAATCCAATTTGTTTTTGGCAATAGAAAATTGCAATACAAAAGTAATTTTTGTTTTGTAATCATAATGGTTTAGTTAAGATTGGTTAGTGGTTTTAGTTAATAAGTGTTAATCTTACATTTGTAAATTTAACTAAAAAAAAATCATGTAAACAAATTAATATCACAAAAAAAGAGCTAAAAAAAAACACATATCGCAAATTAAGTGTCAAATTAACATTTAAAAATTCAAGGTTTTTTCAAAAAAACTGCTCTTTTGTTGATTTTAATTGTGTAAAAAATACACTTTTAATGAAAAAGAAGGTTTTTAATCAAAAAAAGAAGGGAAGAAAAAAAGCATAAATAATCTGTTTTTTAATGTTTTGAATTCAAAAAAAAGACTATTTTGTAGGTAAAAGATTGTTTATTTTTGAGTGTTTTTGTCTAAACAGAACCAATTTTTGCAAAAAACTATCCTTGACTGTCCTGTTTTTTTCTTAAAAAAATCTTAAAAAGAAGATTTGTATGTTATTTTTATCTAAAAAGTAACTTTTTTAACTATACATTTGAATAGTTAATTATGTAAGTGTAAAATCTACATTAATAAATTATGATACGTTTTAAGAAGTTCATATATTTACCCATCCAAATTAATTATATATGCTAAATAGTTATAGCTCTGCTGATAAAGTTTTACTGGCAGTAGACTGCATCATTTTCGGATTCGACAATGATGGTCTGAAAATCCTTTTGATTCAAAGAGATTTTGAGCCTGAAAAAGGGAAATGGTCCTTAATTGGAGGTTTTCTAAAACGTGATGAAGTTTTAGATGCTGCCGCAACTAGAATCTTAAATACCTATACAGGTCTTAACGATATTTATATGGAGCAACTTTATGCTTACAGCGAAATTGATCGTGACCCTGTAGAAAGAACCATTTCGGTTTCTTACTTTGCTTTAATTAATATCGAAAACCACAATGCAGAATTGATCCAGAATTACCACGCTGAATGGTTCCCGATTAACGACGCTCCAAACTTAATTTTTGACCATAACGAAATGGTTCAAAATGCTATTAAGAGGCTTCGATACAAAACTTCTGTAAAACCAATTGGCTTTGAATTGCTTCCTGAGAAATTCACCATGCGCCAGCTTTTAGAACTGTACGAAGCTATTTTGAGCAAAGAATTGGACAAAAGAAATTTCATCAGTAAAATAAATTCTCTGGAAATTCTAAATAAACTAGAAGAAAAAGACATGCAGTCTTCTCGAAAAGGTTCTTACTTATATACCTTCAACAAAGAGAAATATGAAGAAAAACTACTAAATAATTTTGTACTCAATTTATAATTTACACGAATAGCTTATAAAGAGTTACGCAATATAAGAGCAGATCTATTTTCGATCTGCTCTTTTGTTCCTTTCAAAACCATATCAGCCAGAATTTTTCCCATCAACTCAAAATTGGTTGAAATAGTGGTAATTCCGTTTGCGGCAATTTTCTTCAATGGAGTTTCATTGTACGATATAATTCCGAAATCTTCTCCCAATTTTAAATTTCTGCTCATTGCATTTTCTATAACCAAAAGCAAGTCACGATCATGCGGTATAATATACAAATCTCCCAACGCAATAGATTGATTGCTAAAATCTGAAATAATTTCATAATCCAAACCATAAGTCTGGCAAAACGATTCAAATCCTAATTTCATTCCTGGAGGTTCTCTAAAACCTGGGAAAATTAAAATCAGTTTCTTGTATTTTGATAATCGCGATTTGCCTTTCATCAAACCTTCAAAAATATCTTTTTGGTGATTTTGATAAATTGCAGGAAACATTTTTAAATCTGAATTGGTCTGATCCAAAATAATTACGTCGCTTACTGGTAGGGTTTTTATAGAATCGACGATATCGTTTAAGTTCGTCGGCATAATAATGTATTTTGTATAATTTCCGTTGCTGTCATTTATCAGCTTTTTGAAAACTTGAACATTAAAGTGGTGGAAAAAAATATCAACCTGAACATTTTTTCCGATGTTTTTTAAAAATGAATTATAAATATCTTCTTTGAAAATATTCAACTCATCAAAAAGTAAAAAAACCTTCTGAGTTATAGTGATTTCAACGCTTTTAACGTAATATCCCTTTCCTGGAATAGCGTAAATGATTCCTCTTTTCTTCAATTCGTCATACGCCAGCAAGACCGTATCACGAGATAAAGAAAAAGCCAGACAGACTTTATTTACCGATGGAAGCCTATCGCCTTTAATCAAATTTCCTTCTTCAATCGCTTTTTCGATTGAAAGAATAATCTGCTTATATTTTGGCAGACCGATGTTATTTTGAATTGAAATAATGTTCATAATAAAAGTCATTTTGACTATAAATAACAAAAACTGGTAGGTACTGGTATGCAAAAATAATAAATGTTTCTATTTTTGGATTTCATTTTTGGTAAAATTTTTATGGAAATAAAACACATATCGCATTTAAAAGAGACTCACAATTGCAAATTATTTGGTTTAATGCCGAATAAGGAAGAAATTTATTCTTTTGATCTGGTTAATAAAACTGGAATAAAGGTTCAGATCATCAATTATGGAGCAACTGTAACTTCTATCCAAATTCCGGTAAACGGAAAACTAACAGATGTTGTATTAGGGTTTGATAATTTAGAATCGTATTTAGAATCCTATAATTTGCCAAGCGCTCCTTATTTCGGAACTACTGTGGGCCGTTATGCAGGTCGTATTCATAATGCAACTTTTAGCCTTGACGATAAAAAGTTTCAGCTAGACGGAAACAACAACGGCAACACGCTTCATGGAGGAGTAATGGGATTTGGAAGAAAAGCATGGAGTGTAGTTAATGCAACTTCTGGCGAAAATCCTTCTATTACTTTTGCCCTTTTGAGTGACCATTTGGACGAAAATTTTCCTGGCGAAATGACGGTTTATTTAACTTATACTTTGACTGAAGAAAATGAATTGAAGTTAGAATACAGAGCAACCTCAACAGAAGATACCATTATCAATTTGACGCATCATAGTTATTTTAACCTTGATGGACATGACGGAAATGTTTTAGAACAGCAAATGTTTATCAAATCGGCTAAAATGCTGGAGACCAATTCTGACAATATTCCAACAGGAAATTTTACCGACTTAAGCAATCATGATTTTGATTTTAGAAACCCAAAATGCTGTCCGTTTCCAATTGATAATTCTTTTGTAGTAAATTCTAAAACTGAAATCGTAGCGCAATTAATCAGCTTAAAAAATAACCTAAGAATGAATGTTTATACCGATCAGCCAAGTGTACATATATATGTAGGCGGAAATTGTTTCGGAAAACTGAAAGGAAAAGAAAACGTTGATTACAATGCCCAAAGCGGAATTTGTTTTGAAACTCAAAATTTCCCAGATGCACCAAATCATGCTCATTTTCCAAATGCTGTTTTGAAAAAGGGGGAAGAATACACTCAAAAAACACTTTACAAATTTGAAACTTTAAACTAACTATTTACACAATACCACAATTACAACAACTATAATGAATGATATTTTAATACAAAATACCGTTGCTTTTTTTGAGAAATCTTTCGGGTCTTCTCCTCAAAAAACGGTACTTTCTCCAGGCAGAATCAACATCATTGGAGAACATATTGACTACAATGACGGTTATGTTTTGCCTGCTGCAATTGACAAAGTGATTTGCTTTGCTTTTGAAAAAAATAATACTAAAACTTCTAAAGTAATTGCTATCGATTTGAATGAAGAATTTGAAATCGATTTAACTCAGGAAGTAAAACTGAGCGATGTGGTCTGGACCAATTACATTCGTGGCGTAATCAAACAATTGCAAGATAACGGATTTTCGTTTGATGGTTTTAACTGTGTTTTCAGCAGCAATATTCCGGTTGGTTCTGGATTGTCTTCTTCTGCAGCTTTGGAATGCGGAATGATTTTCGGAATCAAATCTCTTTTTGATTTAAAAATTGAGAAAAAAGACATTTCATTATTAGGGCAAAAAGCAGAACACTGGGTGGGTATCAACTGCGGAATTATGGATCAGTTTTCAAGCGTTCACGGTCTTGAAAATAAAGTGATCAAATTAGATTGCAACACTTTAGATTTTGAATATCACAATGCCGACTTCAAAGATTATTCTCTAGTTTTATTTGATTCTAATGTAAAACATTCGCTTTTTACATCAGAATATAATACGAGAAGAATTGAATGCGAGGAAGGTTTATCTATCATAAAAAATCACTTCCCAGAAGTAAAAAGTTTCAGAGATTCTTCTGTAGAACAAGTTTTGAGCTTAAAGGATAAGATGACTGAAAAAGTTTTTGACCGAGTTCATTTTGTTGTAAAAGAAATCAATCGTGTTATTAAAGCTTGCGAAGCTTTAGACCAAGGAAATATTGAACTTTTAGGAGAACTGCTTTTTGAAACACATTATGGCTTATCTAAAGAATACGAGGTAAGCTGCGAAGAATTAGACATGCTTGTTGATACCGCAAAAGAAGATGATGCCATTATTGGTTCCCGACTTATGGGAGGCGGTTTTGGAGGCTGTACTATCAATTTAGTTAAAAAAGGAAATGAAAATGAGGTAAAGCGTAAGTTCTCTAAACTTTATTTAGATACATTTGGAATTGAATTAAAATTCTATGATGTAAAAATCTCTAACGGAACAACGCTACTTTAAAACCACAACTGTACAATGAAAAATTTTGACATTAACGAAGATCCACACAGACGCTTCAACCCATTAATTAACGAATGGGTCTTGGTTTCACCTCACCGCGCAAAACGCCCTTGGCAAGGACAAAATGAAACTATTTCTACAGAAGAACTTCCTAAATACGACCCAACTTGTTACTTGTGTCCAGGAAATGTTCGTGCCAACGGAATGAATAATCCGCAATACGAAAGCAGTTTTGTTTTTGAAAATGATTTTGCAGCCATGAAACAGGACGAAATCATTTTTGAAGACGATATCAAACATACTTTTTTTAAGGCAAAACCAGAACAGGGAATTTCGAGAGTGGTTTGCTTTTCGCCAAGACACGATCTGACTCTTCCAGAAATGGAAATTGGAGACATTGAAAACATCATTAGAACTTGGCAGAAAGAATATACCGATTTAGGAAATATTAAATTCATCAACCACGTTCAGATTTTTGAAAACAAAGGAAGTGTTATGGGCTGCAGCAACCCGCATCCACATGGCCAAATTTGGGCACAATCTTCTCTACCAACTCAGGTTGAAAAAACACAAAATAGCTTAAAATCGTACTACGATAAAAATCAGACAACATTGTTAGAAGATTACGTAAAGGCCGAATTGAAAGCTGGCGATCGTATCGTAATCGAAAATGATCATTTTGTGGCATTAGTTCCGTTTTGGGCAATCTGGCCGTATGAAACCATGATTATCAGCAAAAGAGCTGTAAACAAAATTACCAATTTTACAGCAGCTGAAAGTACCGCTTTCGCGAAAATCTTAAAGCAACTTACAACGAAGTATGATAATTTATTTAATACTTCATTTCCATATTCGTCAGGCATTCACCAATCGCCAACAGATGGTTTAATCCATCCTGAATGGCATTTCCACATGCATTTTTATCCGCCTTTGTTGAGATCTGCAACGGTAAAGAAATTTATGGTTGGATATGAAATGTTGGGCGAATCACAGCGTGATATTACACCCGAAAAAAGCGCCGAAATTTTGAGACAGCTTTCAGATGTACATTACAAAAGCCTAGTAAAAGCTTAACAGTTTCGTGTTGACTTAATCCAAAACTAAAAATTTAACACAATTCCTATTGAATAAATGTAAAAAACACATTTACTAATAGTTGATTTCTAAATTTTTATTTTACATTTGGCTTCTGCTTTATTTTCGCAAAAAAATAACAGAAATAAAACACATCTTGCATTTTTAACAAGATTTGACAACACAAAAACTGATTTAAAACCACATAAACAAACAACTCTATAATAATTATTTAAAATACTACTAACAATGAACCAAAACCTCGCTTTCGCAGACTATGCGGTTTTTATTATTTATTTTATCGTAGTCTCTGTCTACGGTTACACCGTTTACCGCAAACGTAAACAAGACGAACAAGATGCTAAAGCTTACTTTTTGGCTGAAGGAAATTTAACTTGGTGGGCAATTGGAGCTTCTCTTATTGCTTCTAATATCTCTGCAGAACAATTCATCGGAATGAGCGGTGAAGGATTCTTCTTAGGAATCGCTGTTGCTGCTTACGAATGGCTTGCCGCTATTGCACTTATTATTGTCGCTGTATGGTTTATTCCTGTTTATCTTAAAAACAAGATTTACACGATGCCACAATTCTTAAAAACACGTTACAACGAATCTACTGCTTTGATTATGGCAGTTTTCTGGTTGTTTTTGTATGTTTTTGTAAACTTAACTTCTATTCTTTATTTGGGAGCAGTTGCTATTAATGGTCTTGCGGGAGGTCAGTATCTTCACGCTATTATGATCGGTTTGGCTGTATTTGCTTTATTTATTTCCCTAGGAGGGATGAAGGTTGTAGCATATACAGACGTTATTCAGGTTGCGGTTTTAATCATTGGAGGTTTGGTAACTTCTTACATCGCTTTGACAACTGTTGGTCAGTATTTTGGTGTTGGCGAAAATGCAATTGCAGGTTTCAAAGTTTTAATGAAAGAAGCGCCGGAGCATTTCAAAATGATTATTCCAAAACCAACTGCAGCATCATCTCAACTTGAAATCGATAAATATTTAACTTTCCCTGGATTGTTATCTTACGCTGCTGGTATCTGGATCATCAACTTAAACTATTGGGGATGCAACCAATACATTACACAAAGAGCACTTGGAGCAGATTTACAAACTGCCCGTACAGGAATCTTATTTGCGGGTATGCTAAAATTATTAATGCCACTTATCGTAATGCTTCCTGGTATTGCTGCTTATGTTTTATACACAAACGGGCATTTGCCACAATTAGTTGGAGGAAAAGACGGAGCTTATTCTGCTGTATTGACTTTCCTTCCAACAGGATTAAAAGGTCTTTCTGTTGCCGCACTTACTGCTGCTATCGTAGCTTCTTTGGCTGGAAAAGTAAACAGTATCTCCACAATCTATACATTAGATGTTCACAAAAAATACATCCAGAAAGATGCTGGCGAAAAACAGCAGGTAAACATCGGTCGACTTGCCGTTTTTGTTGCCATGCTTTTAGCGGTTTTATTTACATGGAATGACGTTTTAGGAATTGGTGGAGTTGGAGGATTTACATACATCCAGAAATATACTGGATTTATTAGTCCAGGAGTTTTTGCAATGTTCTTCTTAGGTATGTTCTGGAAAAGAACAACTGGAACAGCAGCAATCGTGGGTGTAATCTTAGGATTCTTATTATCTGTATTATTCAATGAATATGCTCCGGCTTTATTTGGAAACGATACACTTTTATATACCGCTTACCCTAACGGAAAAGGTGGATTTGAAATTCCTTTCCACATTTGTATGGGATTATCTTTCTTATTTACAATGTTAGCAATGATCGGAATCAGTTTTGCAGGACCAAAAGTAAATCCTAAAGCATTTGAAATTGATTCTGAAATGTTCAAAGTTAAACCGCAGACAACAGTATTAATAGTAATTACGCTATTGATTATTGCCGCGCTTTATGTTAAGTTCTGGTAATAAATTATCAGTTCTATTCTCTCTATTTTTACAGCTGTTGTTTATCTGAACAACAGCTGTAAATTTTTAAAAATAAACCTAATACATATAAATATCAGTTTTAGAAATAAATAAAAAGAGTAAGAATCTAAATTGGAACAAAAAATATTCAAACTAGATAAATGAGATATCTTTTTAGACAAAGTTAGAACTATGATTCTATAGGTTTAAAATACATTTGCTATACCTTTATAGAGTCTTTAAATTATAATAAATAAAAATCATGCAGTTATCATTAACCCAAAAAATCATTATCGTTACTGGAGGCGCAAAAGGAATCGGTTTAGGAATTGTTAAAGTTCTAGCCGAAGAAAATGCAATTCCGTTTATCGTTGGACGTAACGAAAATGACAACATCAAAGCCGTAGAAGAATTAAAAGCCATTGGAAAAGAAGCGCATCAAGTTGCCGCAGATTTGACAAAACCTGAAGACTGCAAAAAAGCCGTTGAAGCCGTAATCGCAAAATTTGGCAGAATTGACGGATTGGTAAATAATGCCGGAGTTAATGATGGTGTTGGATTAGAGAACGGAAATTATGAAGATTTTGCTGCTTCTCTTCACAAAAATTTAGTGCATTATTATTTAATGGCACAGCATGCGCTTCCGTATTTGAAAGAATCAAAAGGAGCAATTGTAAACATTGGTTCTAAAACTGCCGAAACAGGACAAGGCGGAACCTCAGCTTACGCTGCTTCAAACGGAGGAAGAAATGCTTTAACCAGAGAATGGGCAGTTGAATTATTAAAATACAGTATTCGTGTAAACGCCGTAATTGTAGCGGAATGTTACACGCCGCTTTACGAAACATGGATTAATACTTTTGAAAATAAAGAAGAAAAATTAGCCGCAATTACAAAAAATATTCCGCTAGAAAACAGAATGACAACGGCAGAAGAAATTGCTAATATGGTGGTTTTCTTGTTGTCTGAAAAATCAAGTCATACCACTGGACAGATCATTTATGTTGATGGTGGTTACACTCATTTAGATCGATCTATTTAATTTTTTTTAGCCACGAATTCACGAATTTATTCTCAAAGATTGTCAAAGAATAATTCGTGAATTCGTGGCTATTTTTTTGTCTCAAGCAGATCTAGCAGATTGGGCAGATTTAAAAAATCCTTTTAATCTTTATAATCTGGGGCAAAATTCATCTTCGCATTATTTTTAAAATCAGATGGTGTTATTCCTTTAACTTTTTTGAAGAGTTTATTAAAATTTGAAGCTGTTTTGTAGCCACATTCATAAGCAATCTCAGACATACTTTTATCCGTTTCAAGCAACAATTTACAGGCATTCGAGATTCTGATTTCGTGCAGATAATCCACAAAATTTTTCTTCGTTTTAACTTTGAACATTCTACAAAAAGAAGTCCGAGTCATATTCGCGACAGCGGCAATTTCTTCCAAGGAAATATTCTTTTTATAATTTTTATTGACGTATTGAAAAACTTCTGAAAGACGATCTACCTTTGAATCTTTCTGCATCAAAGAATAAATTTCATCATTGATGTAAATCGTATCCTGACTTTCTGAAAGAATAGACAAAATTTCAAAAAGTCCGACAATTACCTCAAAGTCTTTTTTTGAAACTAACTTCTCCAATTTTTTTGCAATCTGCTTATTGGTTTTTCCAATAATCGAAATCCCTTTTCCAGCCTGAAAAAAGAGTTCGTTGATTTTTTGGGTTTCTTTTAATTCGTAAAAAGTCGGTCCAAAAATATCTTTATGAAAATATACGACAATCGAATTGGCTTTTAAATCTTGAATTCCTTGATAATATTTCTCGTCATTTAGCCAAACGTGCGGAATATCAGAACCTAAAAAAACCATATCGCCGGGTTCAAATGGCATTACCGAATTTCCGATAATTCGTTTGCCATAACTCTCTTTTACATACACCAATTCCAATTCTGGATGCGAATGAAAGGGCGCCTGAAAAAAAGGCTCAATACGATTTAATACCGAAACTTTTGTATTGAGATAAGATGCTATTTTGGTTTGTTCCAATTTCATTCTACAAAGATAATTAAAGATTATACACGGATAATATTAGACTAATAATAAAAGGCTAAAAAAACTAATTTTATTTTTCGTTTACTGCCCAAATTTTAGTGAAATCAAAGTGCTTAACTTCTTCCCTAACTACAGAAAGCGACAACACAAAAAAGAAAAAAAACAACAAGACAATGCTTGATACAACTAAAAAATTAGTCGTAAAACTGCATCCGGACGATAATGTTCTGGTAGCTTTAACCGACTTACCAAAAGGAGAATCTATTCTTTTTGAAAACGAAACTTACGTTTTACAAGACCTCATCAAAGCCAAACATAAATTCTACATGCAGGACATGAAGCAGGGAGAAGAAGTAAACATGTACGGTGTTTTGGTAGGAAAAGTACAATGCGATGTGGCAAAAGGAAGTTTAATGACGACCGAAAACTTAAAACACGCCGCAGATCCTTATGCATACAGAAACGCTTCTTACGAATGGAATGCGCCTGATGTTTCGAAATTTGAAAACAGAACTTTTAAAGGTTATAAAAGGAAAGACGGACGTGTTGGAACTGCCAATTACTGGCTTTTTGTTCCGACAGTTTTTTGTGAAAACAGAAATCTTGACGTTATCAAAGAAGCATTACACAAGCAATTGGGGTATGCTGTAACAGACAAATACAATCAATTTACGCACGAATTACTGGAAGGTTATTTGAACGGAAATGACATTAACGATATTAATATTGAATTAAATCCGACTCCGAAAAACAAACGTGTTTTTGAAAATGTAGACGGAATAAAATTCTTAAATCATCAAGGCGGCTGTGGCGGAACGCGTCAGGATGCTTCTACTTTGAGCGCTTTATTGGCTTCTTATGCCAATCATCCAAACGTTGGCGGAATCACGCTTTTGAGTTTAGGATGCCAGCATTTACAAGTTCAGGATTTTGTAAATGATGTAAAAAGACAAAACCCAGAATTTGACAAACCTTTGTTTATTTTTGAACAACAGCAGACAGAAAGCGAAGAAGTTTTGATTACTAATGCCATCAAAAAAACATTTGAAGGTTTAATCGAAATCAACCAATATGAAAGAACCGATGCGCCTTTGAGCGATTTATGCATTGGTGTAAAATGTGGCGGAAGCGATGGTTTCAGCGGAGTTTCTGCAAATCCTGCTGTGGGTTACACATCTGATTTAGTGGTAGCTTTAGGTGGAAAAATTCTTTTGGCTGAATTCCCAGAATTATGTGGGGCCGAGCAGAATTTAATTGACAGATGTATTACGGAAGATAAAGCGAAAAAATTCATAGATTTAATGGAATCTTATGATGAACTGGCGCATAAAGTGGGTTCTGGTTTTCATATGAATCCGTCACCAGGAAACATCAAAGACGGATTAATTACAGATGCTATTAAAAGCGCTGGAGCGGCTAAAAAAGGCGGAACTTCTCCTGTTGTTGATGTTTTAGATTACACCGAATTGGTTACAAAGCCAGGTCTTAGTTTAGTTTGCACACCAGGAAATGATGTGGAAGCGACAACTGGCAAAGCGGCTTCTGGAGCAACTTTAATTCTATTTACTACAGGGTTGGGAACTCCGACTGGAAACCCCGTTTGTCCTGTAATTAAAGTGGCAACAAACTCTGTTCTAGCAACCAGAATGAAAGATATTATCGATATTGACTGCGGACCAATCATTAGTGGTGAAAAATCTATTGAAGAAATGGGCGAGGAAATTTTAGAATACTGCATCAAAGCGGCCAGCGGGGAAATAATTCCGAAAGCAGTGCAATTAAACCAAGACGATTTTATTCCGTGGAAACGCGGCGTATCTTTGTAACAGACTATTAAAAACAACTCATAAAAATTTATATCAAATGTTTTCATTACAAAATAAAAAAGCAATTATCACGGGCGGTGGAAGCGGAATTGGAAGAGCGATTTCGGTTTTATTTGCGAAACAAGGAGCTGAAGTTCATATTTTAGAATTAACTGAAGAAAGTGCAAAAGAAACGGTTGAAGAAATAAAATCAAACGGTGGAAATGTTTTCGCGCACGCGTGTGACGTTTCGAGCCACGAACAAGTGAAATCAACTTTCGAGAAAATCGGAAATATCAACATTCTAGTAAATAATGCTGGAATTGCTCACGTTGGAAAAGTAGACACGACTCCAGAATCTGATTTTGACCGTATTATGAATGTAAACGTAAAAGGAGTTTACAACTGTCTTCACGCTTCGATTCCTGCACTTAGAAGCTCTGGCGGAGGTGTGATTTTAAACTTAGCTTCTATTGCATGCTGGGTTGGAATTCCTGATCGTTTTGCTTATTCTACTGCAAAAGGAGCGGTTATGGCAATGACTTTATCGGTTGCAAAAGATTATTTGAATGATAAAATCAGATGTAATTCTATTTCTCCTGCGCGAGTTCACACCCCTTTCGTAGACGGATTTATTTCTAAAAATTATCCTGGAAAAGAAGAAGAAATCTTCGAAAAATTATCTCAGTCACAGCCAATCGGACGCATGGGAAAACCAGAAGAAATCGCAACTTTAGCATTATTCTTGTGCAGCGATGAATCTTCTTTCATCACAGGTTCAGATTACCCAATTGATGGAGGTTTTATTAAATTAAACAACTAAGAAAAGAAATAGCCACAGATTAAAGAGTTCAAATCTGTGCGAAAAAATAGCCGCGAATTCACGAATTAAAAGGATTAAAAAATCTGTGAAATTTGCGTCAAAAAAATAACTGCGAATTTCACAAATTATGATTTATAAAAATTCGTGAATTCGTGGCAGAAAAAACACTTTACTAAAAAATTAAAGATTATGAAACTTATTAGATTTGGAGAAGAAGGAAAAGAAAAACCAGGGGTTTTACTAAATGATAAAAGATATGATGTTTCGTCTATCGTAACAGATTATAACGAAGCTTTTTTTGAAAATGACGGATTAGCAAAATTAGAGGAAGCTTTAAAAAACAATCCATCTTTACCAGAAGTTAGCGATTCAGTACGTTTAGGTTCGCCAGTTGCGCGTCCTTCAAAAATTATCTGCATCGGATTAAATTATGTAGATCACTGTGAAGAAACTGGCGCTGCAATTCCAGAAGAACCAATTATTTTCTTTAAATCTACAACTTCTTTATGCGGGCCAAATGATAATTTAATCATCCCAAAAAATAGCGAAAAAACAGACTGGGAAGTAGAATTGGCATTTGTTGTAGGTAAAAAAGCGAGCTATGTTTCTGAAGAAGATGCTCCAAATTATATCGCTGGATACTGTCTTTTGAATGATTACAGCGAAAGAGCATTCCAAATCGAGCGCGGCGGGCAATGGGCAAAAGGAAAAGGTTCTGATACTTTCGCTCCTCTTGGACCAATTATGGCGACTCCAGACGAAATTGGTGATGTAAATAACCTAAAAATGTGGCTTACTGTAAACGGAAAAACATTCCAAAACAGTAATACTTCAAACTTGATTTTTAAAATTCCATTCTTGGTTCATTATTTAAGTCAATTTATGACCTTGCTTCCTGGCGATGTTATCAGTACAGGAACGCCTCCAGGAGTTGGCTTAGGAATCAAACCAGATCCAATTTACATTAAAGCGGGAGATGTAATCGAATTAGGAATTGAAGGTTTAGGCACAAGTAAACAGACTGCTGTAGCTTATCAACAAAAATAAAATTATGGCAACTCAAAAATTTTGTCTTGCACTAGACTTAAAAGACGACGCAGATTTGATTGCAGAATACAAAGAACTGCATGAAAATATTTGGCCAGAAATCAAAAAAAGCATTCAAGATGCTGGAATTTTAGTTTTGGATATTTATTGCACAGGAAATAGACTATTCATGATCATCGAAGGCGACGAAAATTTCTCTTTTGAGAAAAAAGACAAAGCCGATGCTGAAAATGAAAAAGTTCAGGAATGGGAAAACTTGATGTGGAAATTCCAACAAGCGCTTCCTTGGGCAAAACCAGGACAAAAATGGATTTTAATGGATAAAATATTTGAATTGTAATTCATTAGAAATATTCCGTTAGGAATATCTGATCGGTAGAAAAAATATTGTCGTTTTGCATTAATGTCCCGTAGGGACATCTGATTTACGGAAATAATATACCTGAATCAATTAATCAAACGTTCCTACGGAACGTATTATCGCAATTCAAATTTCATATTCTACCGATGAGACATTCCTAGCGGAATGAATAAAAAAAAGCCCTGATTATTCAGGGCTTTGTTCTTTTTGCATATTTAATAAATACGCCATATTGGCTATTACGTGATCATGTTTTTTGACAAACGGATTTTCTTCATTCCAAACATATCCTGCCAATACCGAACATATTTTTTCTTTCACATCTGGATTTTCAGGCTGATGGAAAAATAAAGTCTGAAGATTTCCTGTGTACCATTCTTGTACATACGTTGTGAAAACTGCAATTCCGCGTTTCATATATTGCGTAAATTCAACTTCCCAGTCAACAGAAATTCCTTGTGATTCTTTTAAGTATAATTTTGCCGCCAGCATTCCAGATTCAGTTGCAAAAGCTACACCAGATGAAAAAACTGGATCTAAGAATTCAGAACTATTTCCTGTCAAAGCAAAACCATCGCCGTACATTCTTTTTACCGCCCTTGAATAGTTTTCTAATTTAACTGGCTCGAATAAAAATTCAGTTCCAGCAAATCTTTTAATATAATAATCCGATTTCTGAATGGCATTTCGGAGAGCCTCGGCATTATCTTTATTTTCAGAAAGCGAATTAATAAAATCGGTCGGGCCAACAACGCCTAAACTCGTATTTCCATTCGAAAACGGAATTACCCAAAGCCAAACTTCGGTTTCCAAAATATCGAAAGAAATTTGAGTTCCCTCTACCCCTTCTTCTCTATTAATATCTTTCACATGTGTAAAAATAGAAGAATGCGGATCTAGTTTTGACGGAGTATCCAAATCTAAAAGTCTTGGCAAAACACGTCCGTATCCGCTTGAGTCGATAATAAATTTAGCGTGAATTTCTTTTAGGTTTCCCACTGCATCTTTTACGATAGTTTTTGAATTTTTCCCCTCAAAAGAAACTTCCAAAACTTCGGTTTCAAATTCTAAGTCGATTCCTTTTCTTATGACTTCCTGAGCCATTGTATTGTCAAAATCAGCTCTAGGAACTTGCCAAGTCCAATCCCAGCCTTCGCCAAATTTTACACTAAAATCAAAATTGCAGATTTCTTCCCCTCTAATAAAACGAGCTCCCAATTTTTTCTCGAAGTTCATTGCATCAAGCGCTTCAAACAATTCTGCTTCAGCAAAATGATCCATAACACGGGGAATAAGACTTTCGCCTACTACCAGTCTCGGAAACTTCGTTTTTTCTACAACTTTAACCTTAACATTGTTTTTATACAGATACGATGCCGAAACACAACCAGATGGTCCTGCACCAATCACTAAAACATCAACAAACTCCTTTGTCATATTAGAATTATTATCATTAATTAGCCTACATTTGCCTACATCAAAATAACTACATTTATTTTGATAAATAAAATTAAATTAGCACAACCAAAATCGATTTAATGAATACAATTAATGAATATTTAAGTTTAACGGAATTTGAAGCCATAATATTTGGAAATCAAAAAGTTAAAATTAGTGATGTCGTTCTAGACCGAGTAAATGAGAGCTTTAATTTCTTAAAAGAATTCTCAGGAAACAAAGTTATATACGGAGTAAATACTGGGTTTGGTCCAATGGCTCAATATAGAATTAAAGAGTCTGATCAAATTCAATTACAATATAATTTAATTAGAAGCCACTCTTCTGGAACAGGAAAACCATTAAGTCCTGAGTGTGCAAAAGCTGCAATTTTAGCAAGATTAAATACTTTGTCTTTAGGAAATTCAGGAGTTCATCCTTCTGTAATTCATTTAATGGCAGAATTAATCAATAGAGATATTACGCCTTTAATTTTTGAACACGGCGGCGTGGGTGCCAGCGGTGACTTGGTGCAATTATCACATTTAGCTTTAGTGTTAATTGGTGAAGGTGAGGTTTTTTATAAAGGAGAAAGAAGACCAACTCCAGAAGTTTTCGAAATTGAAGGTTTAAAGCCAATTCAAGTAGAAATTAGAGAAGGTCTGGCATTAATCAACGGAACTTCTGTAATGACAGGAATTGGCGTTGTAAATGTTCATTATGCTCAAAAATTATTAGATTGGTCGCTAAAAGCTTCTTGCGCAATTAACGAATTGGTTCAGGCATATGATGATCATTTCTCAGCAGAATTAAACCAAACCAAACGTCATAAAGGACAGCAAGAAGTGGCAGAAAGAATGAGAAAAAATCTTTCTGACAGTACTTTAATCCGCAAAAGAGAAGACCATTTATATTCTGGAGAAAATACAGAAGAAATCTTCAAAGAAAAGGTTCAAGAATATTATTCACTAAGATGTGTGCCTCAAATTTTGGGACCTGTTTTAGAAACTATAAATAATGTAGCTTCTATTTTAGAAGACGAATTTAACTCGGCAAACGACAATCCAATTATAGACGTAAAAAACAAACACGTTTACCACGGAGGAAATTTCCACGGAGATTATATTTCGCTTGAAATGGATAAACTGAAAATCGTTATTACCAAATTAACGATGCTGGCAGAACGTCAATTGAATTATTTATTGAATTCAAAAATCAACGAAATCCTTCCTCCATTTGTAAACTTAGGAACATTAGGATTTAATTTCGGAATGCAGGGAGTTCAGTTTGTTGCAACCTCAACAACTGCCGAAAACCAAATGCTGTCAAACCCAATGTATGTTCATAGTATTCCAAACAACAATGACAATCAAGACATTGTAAGCATGGGAACCAATGCTGCGGTAATTACATCAAAAGTAATCGAGAATTCTTTTGAGGTTTTAGCTATCGAATTAATCACAATCGTTCAGGCCATTGATTATTTAGGACAAAAAGATAAAATTTCGTCTGTTACTAGAAACTGGTACGACGATGTTCGCAAAATAATTCCAGAATTTAAAGAAGATCAGGTAATGTATCCTTTTGTTCAAAAAGTAAAAGATTATTTGATAAACAGTTAAAAATCTTTGTTTTACAGTATTAATATTGAATCTTAAAATCATGAAAAAGTCACTTGTTTTTTTATTGCTAAGCTGCATTCAATTTGTTAATAGTCAAGAATTGGCATTAGTGAAGAAAAATTCCAAAATTGGATATCTTTCTAAAGATGGATCTTTTAAAATCGAACCGCAATACAAATCTGCCAGAAGTTTTTCTGAAGGCTTAGCTGCTGTAGAAAATGGCGGAAAATGGGGATTTATTGATGCCAAAGGAACTTGGGTAATTCCAGCCGATTTTAAAGATGCTAAAGATTTTAATAGCGGAATTGCAGTTGTACAAAAAGATAAAGACTGGGTTTATATTAATACAAAAGGAGAAATTCAAAAAGCACCCGCTTCTGACAAAGTATTTGATTTTAATGATGGAGTTGCTTTCTTCAGACAAAACAATAAAGTGGGTTTAATCAACAATAAAATGACTGTTGTTTTAGAACCAAAATACGATCAGATCAAACCTTTTGAAAATGGTTACGCCAGAGTTGAACTGAACAAAAACTGGGGAATTATTGATACTAACGGAAAAGAATTGGTTGAACCGGTTTATGCCGAAGTTGGAAATTATTTTAAAGGAACAACTTGGGCTAGAAAAGAGAAAACTTTCGGATTGGTAAGCGGCGGAAAATTTATTCCCGTTGATGGAGCTGAAAAAATCTGGGATTTTGAAACTCAAGATTTGACGTTTGCCAAAAAGAACGGAAAAATTGGTTATATCGATTTAAAAGGAAATTGGGCCATTCTTCCTATTTATGACAAAGGAAAAGCGTTCTCAAAAAACCTAGCGCCAGTTTTGGTTGGAAAAAAATGGGGATTCATTAATCCAGAAGGAAAATTTGTAATTGAACCAACTTACAGTGACGCAGAAGTTTTTAGCACAAACGGATTGGCTCCAGTAAAAGAAAGCAATTGGGGATTCATCAACGAATCTGGAAAACTGGTAATTCCAACACAATACGGCATTACAACAAACGCTATTATTGCGATGTTTGTGCAACAAGACAAAGGATTTATTGATGGCGTTGCCCGAGTAAAAAACGAAGGAAAATGGGGATTTCTAAAACCAGATGGAACCGTTTTAGCCAATCAATGGTTTGAAAATGCCGAACTTTTTTCTAAAAGCGCTGAAAAACCTCAACCAGCTGCAGCTCCTGTTTCTGCCGAAAAACCAAAACAAGAGACTAAGCCTGCAGCGAAACCAGCTGCAAAATCAGCACCGAAAAAAAAGAAATAATATTTATCTCCAAATAAATTAGAAATTTGCATAAATGAAATCGCATTCTATAAAGCGGTTTCATTTTATGACGAATAAAAATAAACCCTACATAAATGAAGTGTGTATTAGTAACAGGCGGTTCGAGAGGAATTGGAAGTGCGATTTGTAAAAAACTGGCCGTAGAATCCGATTATCATATTCTGATTAATTATCATTCGAATAAATCAGCTGCCGAAGAAACATTACAAGAAATACAAAAATTAGGCGCGACAGGAGAAATCTTAGGTTTTGATGTTTCTAATTTTGAAAACGTACAAAATGTTTTAACTGCTTGGCAGGAAGCAAATCCTGAAAAATTGGTTGAAGCAATTGTCAACAATGCTGGAATTACTAAAGACGGTCTTTTTATGTGGATGACACCAGAAGACTGGAACGGCGTTATGAATACAAGTGTAAACGGTTTCTTTAATGTTACACAATTTTTTATTCAAAAAATGCTACGCAATAAATACGGCCGAATCGTAAATATGGTTTCGGTTTCTGGAGTAAAAGGTACTGCGGGGCAAACCAATTATTCGGCTGCAAAAGGTGCAATTGTAGCAGCAACCAAAGCTCTGGCTCAGGAAGTTGCAAAAAGAAATATTACAGTTAATGCTGTTGCTCCAGGTTTTATCAGAACTGATATGACGAGTGAGCTGGATGAAAAAGAATTATTAAAACTTATTCCGGTAAACCGTTTTGGCGAAGCCGAAGAAGTTGCAGATTTGGTAAGCTTTTTGATTTCTAAAAAAGCAAGCTATATTACAGGAGAAATTATCAATATTAACGGCGGAATATATTCTTAAAGAATACTATGTTTGCGAAGTTTGTTTTTAAGTTTTTTATTTAACAACAAAAATTGCTCGCAATCCCGATAGCTATCGGGAGCTAAGTTGCAAAGTTTTTAGCAAAAAAGACTTAAAAAAACTTTGTGCCTTAGTGCCTTTGCGGCAAGATTAAAAAATAAAAACTTTGTGCCTTTGTTTTAAAAATTACACTTTAAGGATAAAAAATTACTTTTGAAAGACGATGAATAGACGAGTTGTAATTACTGGAATGGGAATTTATTCTTGTATCGGAACTTCTTTAGACGAAGTAAAAGATTCGTTATACGAAGGAAAATCTGGTATTCAGTTTGATTCTGAACGTAAAGAATTTGGTTTCCAGTCGGCCTTAACAGGGATGGTTCCGAAAGCCGATCTTAAAAATTTATTGACGCGCAGACAACGTATGAGCATCGGTGAAGAAACCGAATATGCTTATATGGCCACTATAGAAGCATTAAAAAATGCAAACATTGATGATGCTTTTTTTGATGAACACGAAGTAGGTATTATGTACGGAAACGACAGCGTTTCTAAAGCAATCATTGACGCAACAGACATTGTTCGCGAGAAAAAAGACACTGCTCTTATTGGTTCTGGAGCGATTTTTAAATCGATGAATTCTACGGTAACCATGAATCTTTCTACGATTTTTAAACTTCGCGGCATCAATCTTACGGTAAGTGCAGCCTGTGCAAGCGGTTCGCATTCAATTGGTTTGGCTTATTTTTTAATTAAAAGCGGTTTCCAAGATATTGTGATAACTGGCGGAGCACAGGAAATCAACAAATATGCCATGAGCAGTTTTGACGGATTAGGTGTTTTTTCCAACAGAGAAGGCGATCCTACAAAAGCTTCAAGACCTTTTGATATTGGTCGTGACGGATTAATTCCGAGTGGCGGTGGTGCAACTTTAATTCTCGAAAGCTACGAATCTGCTGTTGCACGTGGCGCCAATATCATTGCAGAAATTGGCGGTTACGGATTTTCATCAAACGGAGGGCATATTTCTACTCCAAACGTTGAAGGACCAGCAACAGCAATGAAACGCGCACTTGACGATGCAAAATTAGAAGCTTCAGATATTGAATATATAAATGCTCATGCAACCTCAACACCAGTTGGAGATGCCAATGAAGCCAAAGCCATTTTTGAAGTTTTTGGAGAAAAAAATCCTCCTGTAAGTTCTACAAAATCAATGACTGGCCACGAATGCTGGATGGCTGGAGCCAGCGAAATCATTTATTCTATCTTAATGATGCAGCACGATTTTATCGCGCCAAACATCAATTTGGAAACACCAGATGAAGATGCGTCAAAATTAAATTTAGTTAAAACTACGTTAAACAAAAAATTTGACATATTTTTGTCCAATTCTTTCGGTTTCGGAGGAACCAACTCTGCGTTGGTAGTTAAAAAGTTTAAATTGAACAATGAATAAAGAAGAGATTATAGCAAAAATTAATGGTTTTTTAGTTGATGAATTTGAAGTAGACAATGACGACATTGAACCAAATGCTAATTTAAAAGATACACTTGGGTTAGACAGTCTGGATTATGTTGATTTAGTCGTTTCAATAGAGGCAAACTTTGGTGTAAAACTAGTTGAAGCAGATTTTGTTGGAATTTCTGATTTTCAAAGTTTTTATGACTTAATCGAAACTAAAATAAAAGCCAAATCAGCTTAAATGAGTCAATGGAATGGTAAATCCAAAGGAACTGTATTAGGTTATAAAATATTCGTTTTTTTAATTCAAAAAGCGGGTGTAAAGGCGGCTTATGTCCTACTTTATTTTGTTGCTTCTTATTATTTTTTATTTCTAAAAAAAAGCAACAGAGCCATTTTCTATTATTTTAAAGAAAGACTGCAATACTCCTATTTCAAATCCAAAAAAATGGTTTTCAAAAGCTATTATACTTTTGGACAGACTATTATTGATAAAATTTCTATTTCCGCAGGAATGAGAAACAAATTCACTTATGAATTTGACGGAATAGAAACACTAAAAAAATTACTTGCCGAAAAAAAAGGTGGTGTTTTGATTAGTGCACATGTTGGTAATTTTGAAATTGCCGAACATTTTTTGGGAGATATTGATCTTAATTTCCAAATTAATCTTGTTACGACAGATCTAGAGCATTCTGCCATTAAGAATTATCTCGAAAGCGTTTCTCAAAAACCAACTGTAAAGTTCATTATCATCAAAGAAGATTTGTCTCATATTTTTGAGATCAATGCCGCTTTGGCCAATAACGAATTAATCTGTTTTACAGGCGATCGCTATTTTGAAGGAACAAAATCACTTTCTGAAAACTTTTTAGGCAAAGAAGCCAATTTCCCTGCGGGTCCATTTTTAATTGCTTCACGATTAAAAGTTCCTGTGGTTTTTGTTTATGTAATGAAAGAACCAAATCTTCATTATCATTTATACGCAAGAGAAGCCGAAGTAAAACACCGAGACGAAAAAGCGCTTTTGAAGGAATATGTAAAAAGCGTCGAAAGCATCTTGAATCGATATCCTTTGCAATGGTTCAATTATTTTGATTTTTGGAACCACTTAGAAAATAAAAATTCATTGCCAAAATAACATCAAATAAACACTTTTCGGTTTAGTTTTTTTCAATAAATCAAAAAATTGGGAATTCTATGTCATTGGTCGAAATAAGAAAATTCGTTTAAATAAATTTACTTATTTTTGCTGACCATCAAAGCCCAAAAACCTAAAATGAAAAATGTTCTCGTAATTTATTATACGCAATCTGGACAGCTGGAATCTATTGCAAGAAATATTGCAAAACCATTTCTAGATTCAGAAGAAATAAATCTCACATTTCATGAAATACAATTAGAGAAACCGTTTCCTTTTCCTTGGAATAAAGAATCGTTTTTTGATGCCTTTCCAGAATCATTTTTACAGATTCCGGCCGCATTAAAACCTGTTTCTGAGGAAATTTTAAACACAAAATTTGATTTAGTATTATTTCATTATCAGGTTTGGTATTTGTCTCCTTCTATTCCGATCAATTCATTTTTGAAAAGTGACGATGCCAAGAAAATTTTGAACAATACACCTGTTATTACCATTAGCGGTTCTAGAAACATGTGGATTATGGCTCAGGAAAAAATCAAAGTTTTGTTGAGAAAAGCCAATGCAAATTTGGTCGGAAACGTAGCTTTGGTAGATCGTGTTGGAAATTTAATCAGTGTAATCACCATTGTAGAATGGATGTTCTCTGGAGTGAAGAAAAAATATTTAGGTATTTTTCCGCTTCCGGGAGTTTCAGAAAAAGATATACAAGAATCAAGTCAGTTCGGAGAAATCATGCTTGATTCTTTACAGAAAAATAATTTAGCCCAATTACAGCCCAAATTGGTCGATGCAGGAGCTGTAAAAATAAGTTCATATCTGGTAACTGTTGACAAAACGGCCAACAAAATTTTCAATAAATGGTCAAATATCATTTATAAAAATCAAAAAAACCGAAAACAGCTGCTTAAAGTATTTAATGTTTATTTATTCCTTGCGATATGGTTAATCTCACCAATAGTGTATATATTGCACCTTATTACCTATCCGCTTAAGTTAAAATCTATAAAAAAGGAAACTCAATATTATCAGGGAGTTTAGAAGACGAAATTTAAATTATGTTTGAAGTATATATTACAAAAGCTGCAAAATATTTGCCAAACGAAGCCGTTTCAAATGAAGAAATGGAAGCCTACTTGGGCCTTATCAATGATACTGCTTCTAAAGCAAGACGCATTATTTTGCGCAACAATAAAATTACAAGCCGATATTACGCTGTTGACAAAGAAGGAAAAAGCACACACAGCAATGCCGAATTAACCAAAAATGCTATTTTACCGTTATTCGACGAAAATTTTACGCCTCAAGATTTAGAAGTACTTTCATGTGGGACCTCAACTCCTGACATTTTTTTGCCTTCGCACGCTGCGATGGTTCACGGTCTGCTAAAAAATAAATCGGTAGAATTAAACTCATCAACTGGAGTTTGCTGTGCCGGAATGAACTCTCTTAAATTTGGTTTTCTTTCTATTAAATCTGGAAATTCAAAAAATGCAATCTGCACAGGATCAGAAAAAGTTTCGACTTGGCTGAATGCTCAAAAATACAATCACGAGGCTGACAATTTAAAAAGCCTTGAAGAACAGCCAATTATTGCATTCAAAAAAGATTTTCTTCGTTGGATGCTGTCAGATGGTGCTGGAGCTTTTCTTTTAGAAAACAAACCAAGAGGGCCAATTTCACTAAAAATCGAATGGATGGAAGCTTTTTCGTATGCGTACGAATTAGAAACCTGTATGTACGCCGGAGGTGATAAATTGGAAAATGGTGAAATTAAAGGCTGGAGCGATTATTCGCCAGAACAATGGCTAAACGAATCTGTTTTTTCAATAAAACAAGACGTTAAATTATTAGACGAATTTATCCTGTCAAAAGGTGCTCAAAGCATGAAAGACGCCATGGATAAAAACAATATTAAATCGGAAGATATTACTTATTTTATTCCTCACGTTTCTTCTAACTTTTTTGTTGAAGGATTGAAAAAAGGATTAAACGAAAAAGGTATCGGAATGAGCGATGACAAATGGTTCATGAATCTTTCTCGAGTTGGAAATGTAGGTTCTGCCTCTATTTACTTGGCTCTTGAAGAATTGATGGGTTCAGGGAATTTGAAAAAAAGAGATAAAATTTTATTATCTGTTCCAGAAAGCGGAAGATTCTCTTTTGCTTATGCCTATTTAACGGTTTGTTAATGGAAACAATGCTTTTAGAAAAAGAAATGGTCGAAAATTTACTGCCTCAAAAGTTCCCTTTTGTAATGGTAGATGCTATGCATTCTTATTCTGAAACTTCTTTGGTTTCGGGTTTAGAAATTCAGCAAGATAATATTTTCGTGTCAAACGATGTTTTTCTTGAAGCTGGATTAGTAGAACATATGGCACAATCTGTGGCATTGCATACAGGATATCAATATTTTTTGAAAAACGAAACTGCTCCAACAGGATATATTGGTTCTATTAAAGAAATTGAAATTAAGAAGCTTCCAAAGCTTAGCGATACTATTCAATCTGAAGTGACGATTCTACAAGAATTTGCTGGAATTACTTTAGTGGATATTGTTACTACTTTAAATAATGAAGAGATTGCCAGAGGACAAATGAAAACCGTTTTGGCAAAATAAAAGCAATCGATGAAAACTACTTCTGCTGTTGACATACAAAATTATTTACCGCACCGAGCACCGATGCTTATGGTGGATTTGATTTTGGATATAGATTCCAACTTTGTAGAAACCATCTTTTTGATAAAAGAGGACAATATTTTTGTTCAGAACAAGGTTTTTATTGAAGCAGGATTAATCGAAAATACAGCCCAGACGTGTTCGGCAATTGTTGGAAAAAAATACTTTTTTGACGACAACGGAATCGAAAATGAAAACGTAAATGTAATTGGATTTATCAGCGCTTTAAAAAGTGTAAAAATTCATGCTCTGCCAAAAGTTGGCGACACCATTATAACTAAAGCCGATTTGGTTTCTAAATTTACTGGAGACGATTATACTTTATGCACAATGAAATGCAAAAGCTTAGTAGAAGACCAGATTCTCTTAGAATGCGAAATTAATTTGTTCATTCAAAAAACAATTTCCGTTTCGCAATAATTTCACTTGAAAATAATAACTAGGTAATGGAAAAAGATAAAGTACCTCAGGATCAAAGCAATTTAACTAAAAACAACGTTAAAGAGCTTTTGTACGCAACTGATGAAAATGGCAATTATACCACAACTTTAAGTACTGGCTGGGAACCTAAAACAATTGCCCTTTCAAATTCTATTGATGAAATAAACGAACGTATTGCCGATGCCAGACAACAGGTTGTAAATGGCGAAGTAAGTCCGATTGTGTATTTTATGGAAGTCAATAAAATGGATCTTACTATTTTAGCTAGCTATGTTGGATTCTGGAAATGGCGCGTAAAAAGACATTTTAAACCAAGCGTTTTTGCAAAATTAAACGATAAGATTTTGCAGAAATATGCCGATACTTTTGAAGTATCAATCGAAGAATTAAAAAACAGCATTACCAAATAAATGGAATTAAATTTCACACATCATCAGTCTGCTCATTGCGAGAATGGAGTAGCGTCAAATCTGCTAAAAAACAGCGGACTAAACATTAGCGAACCGATGGTTTTTGGTATTGGCTCAGGATTGTTTTTTGTATATCTGCCTTTCATTAAAGTAAATTATGCTCCCGCAATCAGTTATAGAACTTTGCCTGGACAGATTTTCAATAAAGTGGCAACCCGTTTAAATTTAAAAATAAAAAGACAAAAATTTTCTTCTGTGGCAAATGCTAATAAAGCATTAGATGAAAATTTAAAAAACAATATCCCAACCGGATTACAGGTTGGCGTTTACAATTTAAGTTATTTCCCAGACGAATATCGTTTTCATTTCAATGCGCACAATTTAGTGGTTTACGGAAAAACCGAAACCGAATATTTAGTGAGCGATCCTGTTATGGAAACCGTTACGACTTTAACTTACGAAGACATGAATAAAGTACGTTTTGCCAAAGGGGCTTTTGCACCTCGTGGACAAATGTACTATCCAATTCAGATTCCCAAGGGTGTCGATTTAAAAAGTGCCATTATTAAAGGAATCAAAAATACCTGTAGAGATATGCTGGCGCCAATGCCAATTGTTGGTGTTCGCGGAATTAAAATGGTTTCGCGCCAGATTCGAAAATGGCCGAAAAAACACGGAGTCAGAAAAGCCAATCATTACTTGGCGCAAATGGTTCGTATGCAAGAAGAGATTGGAACTGGAGGCGGTGGTTTCCGTTTTATTTATGCCGCATTTTTACAGGAAGCTTCGGTTATTTTAAATAATGACGAATTAAAAGATCTTTCTAAGGAAATGACACAAATTGGAGATTCATGGCGTGATTTTGCCGTTGAAGCTTCTCGCATTTATAAAAACAGAAGTGCAAAAGAAGACGCCTACAACACTATTGCCGATGAACTTTTGGACATTGCCAATAGAGAAGAAATCTTTTTCAAAAAACTAAAAAAAGCGATCAGCTAAAAAAATATTTTGCAGTCTATCATTCAAATAGAATCCCTTTCGAAAAAGTACAAAAATGCAGAAATGTATTCTTTGAACAATGTTTCGCTTAATATAAATGAAGGCCAGATTTTTGGTTTATTAGGTCCAAACGGTGCCGGAAAAACAACCTTAATCTCCATGCTCTGCGGATTAGTTAAATCAACTTCGGGACATTTTACAATCGATGGTTTAGACTATCAGCATCATTCTTCAAAAATAAAAAAAATCATAGGTGTTGTTCCTCAAGAATATGCTTTGTATCCGACTTTGACGGCCAGAGAAAATCTGCTTTATTTTGGTAGCATGTACGGTCTAAAAGGTTCTGATTTAAAAGATAAAGTAATCGAAACTTTAGATCTTTTAGGTTTATTGAAATTTGCCGATAAACAAGTTCAGACTTTTTCGGGCGGAATGAAACGCCGTGTAAACCTGATCGCAGGAATTCTTCACAATCCGAAAGTTTTATTTTTGGATGAGCCAACGGTTGGTGTCGATGTACATTCTAAAAAGGCAATTATTGATTATTTGAAAGTTCTAAACCAAAACGGAACAACCATTATTTATACTTCGCATCATTTGGCCGAAGCCGAAGATTTCTGTTCTCACATCGCGATTTTAGATCAGGGACAAATTTATGCGCAAGACACTCCATTGGCATTAATTGAATCTACAAAAGATGCCCGAAATCTCGAAGATGTTTTTATTTCATTAACCGGTAAAGCTTTGAGAGATGATATATAAAATTTGGATGTCGGTAGTAAAAGAATTCCTTTTGCTAAAAAGAGATTTAGGCGGACTGATTATTTTATTTGTCATGCCTTTGGTTTTGGTAATCGCTGTAACCTTAATTCAAGACAGCACTTTTAAAGCCGTAACCGATTCTAAACTTCAGATTCTTTTGGTGGATAATGACAAAGGATCTGTTTCAAAAACCGTTTTTGAAAATTTAGAAAAAAGCAAATATTTTACCGTTGTAACACAAATTGACAATAAGCCAATTACAGAAGAAATTGCTAAAGAAAATGTGTATAAAGGAAAATTTCAGCTTGCAATTGTAATTCCTGAAAATCTAAGTTCCGATTTACAGACTAAAGTAGAACAGAATGTAGAGAAAATTGTCAGCAATTTAGGTTTGACGGACAGCACTTCAACAGCTGAACCTCAACGCATCATAAAAGAAAAAGAAGTTAAACTGTATTTTGATCCAGCGGTTCAGATGAGTTTCAAAAATGCGGTCATGAGTTCAATCGACAAAATGATTTCGCAGATTGAAACCAAATCGATCTACAGCACTTTTCAAAAACAATTAGGAGAAGAAACGATTGACTTTGAGCAAAAAAACTTTATTACTTTCAAAGAAATAATCCCAAGAATAAACAACAAAGAAGTTCGCCCGAATTCGGTACAGCATAATGTTCCTGCGTGGACACTTTTTGCGATATTTTTTATTGTGATTCCATTATCCATCAATATCGTAAAAGAAAAATCACAGGGAACTTTTGTCCGATTAAGAACCAATCCCGTTTCCAATCTGGTTGTGATTATTGGCAAAACCATCACCTACTCAATCATTTGTATGATTCAGTTTTATATGATGGTTGCTGTGGCGGTATTTTTATTTCCCTCAATCGGATTGCCTTCTCTTAATATCGAAGGCCATTTCTTATTGACTAGCGTTGTAGCCTTATTTTCAGGTTTTGCAGCAATTGGTTTCGGAATTTTATTAGGAACTATCGCCAGCACACAAGAACAATCTGCGCCATTTGGTGCAACAAGCGTTATTATTTTAGCCGCAATTGGAGGCGTTTGGGTTCCTGTTTTTGCTATGCCGAAAATCATGCAATATATCGCAAAATCATCTCCAATGAACTGGGGATTAGAAGCTTTTTACGATGTTTTATTGCGCAACGTTTCTTTTGTCGAAATCATACCAAGAATAAGTTTGTTATTTTTGTTTTTCATTATTACCACTTCCATCGCATTATTTTATGATAAAAAGAAAAGAGCAGTTTAAAGAAGCTACAGATCTAACCGTTTCACACGAAATCAGGATTCGTTTTAACGAAACAGATCCGCTTGGAATTGTTTGGCACGGCAATTATATCACGTATTTCGAAGATGGACGTGAGGCCTTTGGCCGTCAGCACGGACTTACGTATCTGGATATTGCCAAAACTGGTTATACAACGCCAATTGTAAAATCGACTTGCGAACACAAATTGTCTTTGCGTTATGGAGATGTGGTAACGATAGAAACCACAGTTGTTGATACACCCGCAGCCAAAATGATTTACCGTTTTAAAATTATTGATGAAAAAGGAGAAGTAGCCTGTACGGGCGAAACCACTCAAGTTTTTTTAGATAAAGAAGGGAATTTAATGCTGACGAATCCTCCTTTTTACGAAGAATGGAAACGAAAAGTGGGATTGTTGAAATAAAACACGGATTGCACTAATTTACACGAATTCATTTTTGTTTTCGTTTTCCTAGAAAGTTTTTAAAACCTTTTAGGTATAAAATAAAAAACAGTAATCGAAAAAATAATATTATGCCCAATCAATTAATCTTGTTTCCAAAATTGGAAGATGTTTTTAACAAGATAACAGATAGACATTCAGAAATATTTATGCCCGTCGTTTCAATTCCAAAATCATTAATTAATGAAAATTGGGAAGGATTTTTTCATGTTATACAATTTAATGAAGATCCTTATAACGGAGAAACTGTAAAATATTTCACTGAATATTGTACTGACACAATGATTTCGTTTACAATTACCAACGGAAAATATGACTTTGATACTGACTTAGGCTATTTTGATGTAACAGATGATTGGAAAAAATATCAAATTGAAACAAAGGAAAAATTTGAAGACTCCAAAAATGAGTTTTTAAATACTGGAAAACAATTCAATATAGCTAATATAAAAATTGGTGGAGAACCGGAATGGTGGCAAGGAGATGCAACACCAAACGATCCAAGTGGTAATAAGATGATATTTGTAACCGAAATAGAAACCTATCCATTTTGTGAAGATTCATGCGATAAAAAAATATATGTGTTTTACAGTCATGAACATAATTTAATAGTTCATTTATATCAAATAACTTAAAAAAGCAAAACACAATCCAAATAGGTTTGTGCTTAAATTCTATGCCTATAAGGATTTGGAAACCTTGTAGGAGAAATAAAATCATAAAATGTTAAGAGAAATATACATTACCGAAACAAATTGTATCACGCCGTTAGGTTTTGATGTTGAGTCCAATATCGAAACGATTCTTCGTGGTGATTCTGGCATTCAGCTTCAAAATGATATTTCTTTGATGCCTAATCCGTTTTATGCTTCAATCATTTCTGATGAAAAAATAAACAGTGCTTTTGCAAAAATCAGTACTGAAACCCAATATTCCCGTTTAGAGAAATTGATGATTTTGGCTTTAGATCCGATTATCAAAAATGCTGGAGTTGAATTCAATTCAAAAATGGCTTTTATTCTTTCTACTACAAAAGGAAATGTTACGGCTTTAAAAGACAATTCTGAGGAAAGTTTTAATAACGCACATTTAGATGTTTTAGCAAAAAATGTTGCCGATTTCTTTCAGTTTCAAACACAACCAATTGTCGTTTCAAATGCCTGTGTTTCTGGAATTTTAGCCGTTTCAATTGCCAAAAGAATGATTCAGGCTGAACTTTATGACAATGTTTTTGTGGTTGCCGGCGACGAAGTTTCAGAATTTGTTTTGTCTGGTTTTAATGCATTTCAGGCCATGAGCGATTTGCCTTGTAAACCGTATTCTAAAAACAGAACCGGAGTAAGTTTAGGCGAAGCAACGGCTGCTGTTTTAATTTCGGCGGAAGCCAAAAACGCCAAAATAAAAGTAATTGGAGACAGTTCGATAAACGATGCGAATCATATTTCTGGGCCTTCAAGAACGGGCGAAGGTTTGTTTAGAAGTATTCAAAATGCTTTGAAAGAAGCTCAAATCGAAGCTAATAAATTAGATTATATTTCAGCACACGGAACCGCAACTCCATTTAACGACGAAATGGAAGCCATTGCACTCAGCCGTTTGGGCTTACAAAATGTTCCTGTAAATAGTCTAAAAGGATTTTATGGGCATACATTAGGCGCTTCGGGATTGTTGGAAACAGTAATTGCAATAGAATCAGCCAATCAAAATATACTTTTTGAATCGAAAGGTTTTGATGAAATCGGCGTTAGTGAACCTATCAATGTGATTGAGAAAAATGAAGAAGCGGCTATTAAATATTTTTTGAAGACGGCTTCTGGTTTTGGAGGCTGTAATACGGCTGTGGTTTTTGAAAAGATAAAATGAGAAGTTTAAAAAACTTAAATATTAGGAAAAGTATCGAACAAAGAAAATTGGTTTATTCAGAAAATTGGTTTGACAAATTTGATGCTATTACTATTTATATGTTTTTTAGTTGGGGATTTTTAATGCCTTTTTTAGTTTATTTTAATCCATATCGTGATTATTCAAAAACTGGGATTGAATTTTATCTTCTTTTCATTTTTAGTTTATTTTGTGGCTTTACAATTTACAGAAAGGCAACTGAAAAACAACTGACTAAAATTGTCAGCAAATACAATGCAGAACAGAATAAATTATATATTAATGAATATTGCCAGAAAAAAGGTTTTGAAAAATATAGAAATTCTGGAAATGTAATAATTTACAATAACCTCAATTATCTAGCTATAAATTCGAGATTTCAAACAAGTCGAATTTTTATTTTAGATAAAAATGATGTTTATTTTACAATGATAAAAGAAAATCAAAAAATGAATATTCCTGTACTTTTTTCACAAATATTTTTAAAGAGAGATATTAAAAAATTATGTCAATGAGGTTTATAAAATTATCAAAACCCATATTTATAATTCTAGTTCTTCTTTCATCTTTTGGATGTAAGAAGAAAGAATTGCCTGAATCTGAATTTGAAAAAGAGGTTTTAAATAATGTTTTTGTCGAAATTGTAGATTCTATTTATATGGATCGAAGAATGATGCTTGGACCACCGCCCCCAATATTTACTTCTAAAATAAATAAAGTAGACACGACAGGACATGCCACCGAATTAAGGAAATATTTACATTATAAAGACAGCATAAAAAACATTAAAGAAAGAATTTTATTAGGTGTCTATGAACAAGTTGGAAAGATTAGTTCTTTAGAAACAGAAATAATTTCGAAAGAAGTTGAGCTTTCAAACTTTGCATATGACACTTTAAAAGAAGGTGACGAATTTAAATTTGATTTAAAACCTTTTAAGAATAATAGGAAGTTCCGTTTTGAAAGTACTTCCAAATATCTTCATGAAAAAAATTGGAACTTAAATGATAAGAGTAATTCTTTGATACCTGTTGGAACTGTTTTTATATCCAGAATTCAATTTGATAAAACAAAAACAAAAGGAGTTTTAACAGCTGGCGCTTCATGTGGTGGTGGAAAATGCGGAAGGGGTTTTCTAGTCATAATTGAAAATAAAACTGGAAAATGGAAAGTAAATAAAATTATTCATCTTTGGGATTCATAATTGAATCCGTTATTAAGTAATGACTCAAAACAAAACCTACATACAATCCCATATCACCATCCAAAACAACGAAATTGTTTTGAACGGAACTTCTGTATTCAAAATTGAACCGACAGATTTTGCTGATTTCGCTAAACAAGCCTATCGTAATTTTGAAATGCAATATCCAAAGTTTTTCAAAATGGATGCTTTGAGCAAACTGGCTTTTTTAGGATCAGAATTGCTTTTGAGTCCGATCACTTCAAATGAAGAGGAAAATAATATTGCTTTGGTTTTGGCCAATAAATCGTCAAGTTTAGATACCGATGTAAAATATCAGGAATCGATTTCAGACAAAGAAAACTATTTTCCGAGTCCTGCAGTTTTCGTTTATACGCTCCCAAATATATGTTTGGGCGAAATAAGTATCCGCCATCAGCTAAAAAGTGAAAATTCTTTCTTTATATTTGATGCTTTCAATTCTGAGTTTTTGTGGAACTATTCGGAGATTTTGTTAAACACAAATAAAGCGGATACCGTTCTCTGTGGCTGGGTTGAATTTTTTAACGACAATTATAAAGCTTTTCTTTGCACGATCAGCAAGGAAGAAAACGAAAAATATACAAACGAAACTATCAATACATTATATAATAAATAATCATGGAAGCATTAAAAGAAGAATTAAAAAATAAAATCATTACGACTCTTAACCTTGAAGATATCACAATCGAAGACATTGCTGATAACGATCCTTTGTTTGGAGACGGTTTAGGTTTAGACTCGATTGATGCGCTTGAACTGATCGTGATTTTAGATAAAGATTACGGAATTAAATTAGTAGATCCGAAAGAAGGAAAAACAATTTTCCAATCTATCGAAACTATGGCCGCTTACATTAGCGCGAACAGAACAAAGTAAGACTTACTTAGACTTGCTTAGATTTACTTAGATTTTTAGACTTCTTAGACAGAAGTTAAAAGTCCAAAAATCTAAAAAGTCTGGAATCTAAGAAGTCTGAAATCTAAGAAGTCTGGAATCTAAGAAGTCTGGAATCTAAAAATCTAAGCAAGTCTAAAAATAAAAATCTAACAATCTAAGCAAGTCTAAATGAAAGGTGTTGCAATAACGGGAATGGGAATTATTTCTTCGATCGGAAATTCGGTTGAAGAAAATTATCATTCGTTAATCGAAAATAAAATCGGGATTTCCCGTATCTCCAATATTTCGACAGTTCATGCAGATGTTATTAAAGTTGGTGAAATTAAAAAAACCAACGATGATCTCATCGCAGAATTGAACTTAAACAGCGATAATAATTTTTCAAGAACCGCTATGATTGGTACTTTGGCAGCCAAACAAGCTGTTGAAAATGCCGGCATAACCTCAATCAACGAATTTAGAACCGGACTTATTTCGGCTACAAGTGTGGGCGGAATGGACATGACGGAGAAGCATTATTACGATTATTTTGAAAAACCAGAACTCGTAAAATATATTACGTGCCATGACGGCGGTGATGTTGCAGATAAAATTGCCGAAGAACTGGGTTTAAAAGGAATGGTTTCAACGATCAGCACTGCTTGTTCTTCTGCTGCAAATGCGATTATGCTGGGTGCGCGACTAATTAAAACTGGAAAATTGGACCGTGTTATTGTGGGCGGAGCCGATGCTTTATCTAAATTCACTATCAACGGATTTAAGACTTTGATGATTTTATCTGACGATTACAACAAACCTTTCGACAATAACAGAAAAGGATTAAATCTGGGAGAAGCTGCTGCATTTTTAGTTTTAGAATCGGATGAAATTGTCGAGAAACAAAATAAAAAAGTGCTGGCAAGAGTTTCGGGTTACGGAAATGCAAATGATGCTTTTCACCAAACGGCTTCTTCAGAAAATGGAGACGGCGCTTATCTAGCCATGAAAAAGGCGTTTGAAGTTTCGGGATTAAAACCTTCTGAAATTGACTACATCAATGTTCACGGAACTGCAACCCCAAATAACGATTTATCTGAAGGAAGAGCTTTACGCCGAATTTACGAAAATGAGACAGTTCCTGATTTTAGTTCTACAAAACCATTTACGGGACATACTTTAGCGGCTGCGGCTGCGATCGAAGCGGTTTATAGTGTTTTGGCAATCCAAAATAATGTCGTTTATCCAAATTTGAATTTTGAAACTCAAATGGAAGAATTCGATTTGACACCGCAGACTTCCTTAAAAAATAAAAATATCGAGCACGTTTTATCTAACTCTTTTGGTTTTGGAGGAAATTGTTCAACCCTTATATTTTCAAAAAGCTAATGAAAAAAACATATATAAATGGAGTAGGCTGTATTTCGACTCAAAAAACATTTGATACTGTTTTTTTAGAAGAAGCCATTGTCAATCATGATGAAAATGTACTGGCGATTGTTCCGCCAGCATACAAAGAATATATTTCGCCTGCTGCAAGCCGACGTATGGCAAAAGGCGTAAAAAACGGAATCGTAGCTTCGGCTTTAGCTATGAAAGATGCGAATGTTGAAAACGTTGACGCCATTATTACCGGAACTGGTTTAGGATGCATTGAAGATTCTGAAAAATTCCTGAAAAGCATTCTCGATAATAAGGAAGAGTTTTTAACACCAACCTCATTTATTCAATCAACTCACAATACTGTTGGCGCACAGATTGCCCTTTTACAGCAATGTAAAGGTTATAATTTTACGTATGTAAATGGAGCAGTTTCTTTTGAATCGGCTCTTTTGGATGCTAAAATGCAGATTGAAGAAAACGAAGCCAATTCAATTTTGGTGGGCGGTGTTGATGAAAACGGTGAATATACAACCGCTCTTTTTAAATTAAACGGCCGTATTAAAGCAGACAATACCGCTCCATATGATGTTTTAACTTCTACAACAAGTGGTGCAGTGTATGGCGAAGGTGCTAGTTTTTTTGTGTTGGAAAACGAAAGAAAAGAAAGTACATACGCTGAACTTCTGGATATTGCAATTGTAAATAAGCTGGAAGAAAATGAAATTGAAGCTGAAATTTCATCCTTCCTAAAATCTCGTAATTTAGAAATTTCAGATGTTGATGCTTTGGTTTTAGGTTTTGACGGAAACGCAGCTTTCGAAAATTATTATAAAAATCTGACTGAAAACGCTTTTGCACAAACGCCTGTTTTATATTACAAACATTTGAGCGGCGAATATGATACGGCATCTGCTTTTGCATTTTGGATGGCAGCTAAAATTTTAAAAACACAGGAAATTCCTGAAATCGTAAAAGTAAATTCGGTTTCAAAATCAGCTTACAAAACCATTTTATTGTACAATCAATTAAACGGCAAAAATCATAGTTTTACGTTACTGTCAAAATGATAACGCATAAAAACATCTCGATATTTTTTATCTTTTTATTGCTTTTAATGTTTCTTATAAACTTTTATATGGCAATAAATATATGGTGTTTTTTTGCTGTAATTTTAATTTGGCTGGGAATAAATGCTTTTGGTTCTGCGAGGATTTCATCCAATTATCATGTAAAAGCTTTTTGCAGCAATCCATTAGAAAATCAAAAAAAAATTGCTTTAACTTTTGATGACGGCCCAAGTGAATTTACTTTAGAAGTTTTAGCACTTCTGAAAAAATACAATGCCAAAGCTACTTTTTTCTGCATTGGAAAAAATATCGAAACACATCCTGAAATTATCAAACAAATTATTGAAGAAGGACATTTGGTTGGAAACCATTCCTACAGCCATTCAAAGTTTTTTGATTTTTATAATGCCAAACAAATCCGAGAAGAAATTCAGAAAACAGATGCACTCTTGGAAAAATATACTTCCAAAAAAATAAACTTTTTTCGTCCACCTTATGGAGTTACAACTCCTTCGATAAGAAGAGCTTTAAATGTAACCGGACATATAACAATCGGGTGGAATATTCGTTCGCTTGACGGAGGAACTAAAAATCAGGACTTAATTTTCAATCGGCTAATTAAGCATATTTCTCCCGGCGGAATCGTACTTTTGCACGATACAGGAAAACACTCTGTTTTGGTACTGGAACAGTTTTTGCAATTTTTAGAGCAAAACAGTTATGAAGTGATTTCGATTGAAGAACTTTTGAATCTTAAAGCTTATGGAAATTGAACACGGATGAAACAGATTCACAATCGCGAAAACGCAGATAAAAACGGATTTTTATTCAATAAAATAATCTGTGTGAATCTTTTTAATAAGTGGAAAATAAATTAAAGCACATTTTTGAAAAAATATGAAAACTAAAATAGCACTCTTAATTCTATTTATTTCAGGCAATCTATTTGCTCAGGAACAAAAAATGACGGCTGCAGAAATAACACAATTTACAGAAGATGTAAATGTTGTTTCTAAAAAGATAAAAACGTTAACGACTGATTTTGTCCAATACAAACATTTGGATTTTTTATCAAAAGACATTGAAACATCTGGTAAAATGGTTTTTAAAGAACCTGCACTTCTGCAATGGCAATACAAAAAACCATATAATTACAGCATTACTTTTAAAAACGGAAAAATCCTAATTAACGACGAAGGAAAGAAAAGCGCAGTTGATATTGGAAACAGTAAAATCTTTGCCCGAATCAATAAATTAATTGTAGGAAGTGTGAGCGGTAATATGTTTGATGACAAAGAATTTACTATTTCGTATTTTAAATTGAAAGGTCAGAATCTGGCGAAATTTATTCCGAAAGATGCGACGCTTAAGAAATACATCAAACAAATTGAACTGACTTTTGACAAAGAAGAAGCAACTGTGGTTCAGGTGAAATTATTAGAATCATCTGAAGATTACACTAGAATTGTACTTAAAAATAAAGTGATCAATGCAAAAATCGACGATTCAGTTTTTACTAATTAATTGCTTTTTGGCAATTGTTTTAATTTCCTGTGGCTCGGTCACAAAAAATTATACGCCTAAAAAATTGGACAAAACCTCTTATACAGTTCCGTATTTTTCAGATTCCAAAACCGATTATGTTTATAAAACCAATATTAGTGTTTATGGAAATGAATTGTCGGGAATTTTTATTGCCAAAAAAATAAATGACACTACACACCGAATTGTTTTTACGACAGAATTCGGAAACAAATTAATGGATTTCGAAATTTCAGAAACCGATTTTAAGGTCAATTCGATTGTGTCGGAATTAGATCGAAAAATCTTGATTAATACTTTAAAAGAAGATTTTCGTCTGCTTTTAAAAAAAGAATATCAGATTCAAGAGCAATTCGAGAATGAATCAGCTGACATTTATAAATCGGCAGATGGCAAGCGCGACAATTATATTTTTATCTCCAAAAAAGATCAGAAATTAGAAAAGATCGTCCATGCTTCTCAAACAAAAGAAAAATTTACCCTGCTTTTCAGTTCAGAAAACAATATTTTTGCTGAAAAGATTCAGATAATCCATCAGAATATAAAATTGAAAATTGAGCTGAATTATTTCAAATCAGAATAAAAACTTAAACTAATCCTAAACTTTAAATCAATTAGAAATGAGAAATTTTGTTGTACTTGCATTTGTTTTATTAATCGGAATCCAAGCAGAAGCTCAGGTAAAAGTAAGTCCTGGACTTAGAGGAGGTTTAAATGTATCGACATTAACAAATATAGATGATAACAGTTCTAAGACAGATTTCTATGTTGGTGGATTGATAGATATTAAATTTAATAAATTTTTCACTTTACAACCTGAGATAACTTACTCAAGACAAGGTGATGAAGGAAGAGAATATTTTGACAACGGCAGTTATCGTAATGTAAATTATGAACTGAATTATATAACGTTTGGAGCTGTTGCAAAGTTTAATTTTAATGGAGGAGGTTTTCATGTATTGGCAGGTCCGTCTTTAGATGTAAAAGTTGGTGATAATTATATCAATTCTAATCCTGAAGATTTTGACCTTGCAATAGTTGGAGGTGTTGGTTACACATTGCCAAACGGACTAACTTTTGAAGCAAGAATTAAACAAGGATTGGTTGATATTTATGGTTATGATTACTATAATAATGACGGATATTACACTAACGATGCAATCTTAAATCAGGTTTTTCAGATTGGAATTAGCTATACGTTCAAGACAAAATAAAAAAGCATGAGTAAAAAAATAGTACTTTTAATTGCTGTCTTTTTTACAGTATTCAACATACAAGCCCAAGCATCAGTTAAACCAGGTTTAAGAGCTGGATTTAGTTTTTCGACTATTTCTGAAATGCATGCCGATTATAAAACTGATTTTTATGCTGGTGGTTTTACGGAAATTAAGATAACAAGAATTTATTCCCTTCAGCCTGAAATTAATTACAGCAGACAAGGTTCTAATAATGTTGCGCGAAATTATTTTGATGAAAACACGCAGACAAATAAAGTTGAGCATTTAGATCTTGACATAAACTATTTGTCTCTTTCTGTAATAAATAAATTTACTCTGCCACAAGGAATTCAGTTTCAAGCAGGACCAACATTAGATATTTTATTGAATGATAATCTTGCGGTTAGAAAAGCGCAAAATGATCTTGGTCTTGTTTTAGGAGTTGCTTATGCCCTGCCTTCAGGTTTGACATTTGAAGCTCGATTTAAAAAAGGTCTGCTGGATGTTTTAAGCAGCGATTATTATCAAAATGACTCCAACAACCATTATTTGTTTGGAGATTATAACACCAATATTAATTTTCAGTTAGGGGTTTCCTACTCATTTGGAAAATAAAAAATATGATTTTACAAGATTTTTATAAAATACTATCAGAAGAAAAAGTATCTGATTCAAAATATATTGTTACAATTTTAGTCAACGAAAAACATGAGGTTTTTAAAGGACATTTCCCTGGAAATCCAATTATGCCTGGTGTTTGTATGATTCAGATTATCAAAGAACTTACAGAATCAATTACCAAAAGTTCTCTGATGATCCAGTCTTTGGCAAATGTAAAATTCATGGCACTGATTAATCCAGAGTCTACTCCAGAATTACGATTGGAATTGGACGTTACAACTACTGAAGACGGTTTAGTAAAAGTGAAAAACACGACTTACTTTAACGACACAACTGCTCTTAAATTGAGTAATGTGTACAAAAAGATATAATTATGAAACTACTACTGACATTATTTTTATGGGTAAGTTTTGCTGGAACGCCAGATTTGGCTTCAATTCGCAAAATGTATTCTGATGTGGCAAAATCAGAAAGCAATGCCAAAGACTTTGTAGCCAAACTTTCGGGTGTTTCAAGTAATGATGATAAAATTTTAGTGGCTTACAAAGCTGCTTCTATTTTAGTAGATTCTAAATTTGAAAAGAAATTAGGTGAAAAAATTGAGCGTTTTAAAGAAGGCGCAAAATTGCTTGAAGCAACAATAAAAAGTGATCCAAGTAACATAGAAATGCGAATGATCCGATTAAGCGTTCAGGAAGATGTTCCTGGTATAACGGGTTACAAGAAAAACATTAAAGAAGATAAAAAATTCATAACCACATATTATGCATCTCAAGGTGCGGCTTTGAAAGATTATCTTAAAGACTTTGTTTTACAATCTAAAAGTTTCTCTGAAAAAGAGAAACAATTCGTGAAGTAAGCTCAAAAACACCTCATGAAATCACAACAAGAATTACTTATTTCGACCAACTTTTGCGTTATTGTACCCACATACAATAATCAAAAAACGCTGAAAAAAGTATTGGATTCTATTTTAGATTTCACCACAAATGTCATTATTATCAATGACGGCTCAACTGATTCTACGAGCGAAATTCTAAAATCATACTCGCAACTTACTCAAATTCATCATCCTCAAAATTTAGGAAAAGGGCGAGCACTTAGAAACGGATTTAGAAAAGCGCTTGAATTGGATTTTGAATATGCCATTACAATCGATTCTGACGGACAGCATTTTGCAGCAGATATTCCTGTTTTCTTGGAAGCAATTCAAGATGAGCCAAACGCTCTCCTGATTGGAAGCCGCAATATGACTCAGGAAAATGTTCCAAAGAAAAGTAGTTTTGGCAACAAGTTTTCTAATTTCTGGTTTAAGTTTGAAACTGGAATTAAACTAGACGACACACAATCTGGATTTAGATTGTATCCGCTTCGATTACTGCCGAAACGATTTTATTCCAATAAATTTGAATTTGAAATCGAAGTAATTGTGCGCGCTGCGTGGAAAGGAATTGTAGTTAAAAATATTCCGATTCAGGTTTTGTATGATCCTGCAGAAAGAGTTTCGCACTTTCGTCCGTTTCGAGATTTTACCCGAATCAGTATTTTGAATACGGTTTTGGTAACCAATGCTTTGTTATATATTAAGCCTCGAGATTTCTTTAGAAGAGCAAAAAAAAAAGGTTTTAAAAAATTCTTTCTGGAAGATATTTTAGAAAGCAACGATTCTAATTTTAAAAAATCGGCTGCTATTGCTTTGGGAATTTTTATCGGACTTTCTCCTTTTTGGGGATTCCAGACTATTTTGCTTTTTACTTTTGCCGCGATTTTTCGACTGAACAAAGTAATCGCATATTTAACTTCTAATGTGAGCTTTCCGCCTTTTATACCCTTTATTATTTACGGTTCTTTGAAAGTAGGCAGCTTTTTTGTTTCCAGCGATGCCCCACTAATTTTAGATAGTTCGATGACATTTGATGATATTCAAAAAAATGCTGCACAATATATCGTCGGAAGTCTTATTTTAGCAACCGTTTCGGCACTATCAGTTGGTCTTATTAGTTATTTACTTTTAACTGCTTTTAGTAAAAAACGCATCAAATAAAATTTCTTTATTTTCGTCACGAATTCACGAATTAGCACATATTAATTCGCGGAAATTAGTGAAATTCGTTGTAAAAAAAATTTTAAACCTAAACCATGCATCAGTACTTTTATGCCATTCATTTATTTGTAAATCGAAGAAAATCGCTTTCGGTTTTTTTGGCTGTTTTGATGCTTTTAGTTTTTGGATTTTTTGCTTCAAGATTAAAGTTTGAAGAAGACATTACCAAACTTATCCCAACCAACGATAAAACCGATGTTACCGCCAAAGTTTTAAAACAATTAAACTTTGCCGATAAAACTACCGTAATTTTCAGCTTGGATAAAAATGGATCCCCTGAGGATTTGAAAGAAATGGCAACTATATTTTCAGACAGCGTTTCAAAATCCTGCAAACCTTACATAACAGGAATTCAAGGAAAAATTGACGAAGAAAATATTCAGGAAACCATAGATTTTGTTTACAATAATCTACCTCTTTTTCTAGATGATAACGATTATACAGCTATTGAAAAGAAGCTCCAAAAAGATAGTATTGCAGCAACCGTTCAAGGAAATTACAAGTCAATTATTTCTCCTTCTGGATTTGTTACCAAAGATTTTATTTTGCAAGATCCGTTTGGGATTTCATTTATCGCTTTAAAAAAATTACAGCAATTAAATATTGGAGACGATTTTACACTCGAAAATGGTTTTGTAATGACGAAGGATAAAAAGAAATTGCTGCTTTTTATCACTTCTAATATTCCTTCGAGCGAAACAGAAAAGAATACGATTTTTGCTGAAAAACTGAAATCGATTCAAGAAAATCTAAATACACAATTTAAAGGAAAAACTTCCATCAGTTATTTTGGTTCTGCTTTAATCGCTGTTGCCAATGCCAATCAGATTAAAGGAGATATTATTTTGACAACATCAATCGCGATGTTTACTTTAATGCTGATTTTGATTTTGTTTTATCGAAAAGTCTTAATTCCGCTTATTATTTTTCTGCCGACCGTTTTTGGCGGTTTGTTTGCTGTGGCATTTTTATATTTTGTTAAAGAACAGATTTCGGCAATTTCATTAGGAATTGGTTCTATTTTATTGGGAATTACGATTGATTATCCTATTCATATTCTCACACATTACAAACATAATAGCGATGTAAAAACGTTGTACAAAGACATTACAATGCCCGTTATTATGAGTAGCTCTACAACTGCCGTGGCGTTTTTATGTCTGCTTTTTGTAAAATCGGATGCGTTAAATGATCTCGGAATTTTCGCTGCTGTTATCGTTATGGCTTCGGCTATTTTCTCCCTTTTGATTGTTCCTCATTTATATAAACCAAAAGAAAATCCAGCAGAACACAAGAAAAATGTGATTGATAAAATGGCACATTTTTCTTTTCACAACAATAAAATTTTAATTGGACTTTGTGTTATCATTACCATTATCTGTTGTTTTACCTATAATGATGTGGGTTTCAATAATGATTTATCGCAGCTGAATTTTATTCCGAAAGAAATCAAAGCTGCAGAAAAACAATTGGAAGAAAGCACAAGTTTAACTTCCAAAACTATTTATGTCGCTTCGTACGGAAAAAGTATGGAAGAAGCTTTGCAACATAACAGTAAGCTTTTTGAAGATTTATCTAAAGAAAAACAGCAGGATAAAATTTTAAATTTCAGTTCAGTTGGCGGTATTGTACTTTCACAACAAGCGCAAATTAAAAAAATTAATAAATGGAATTCATTTTGGACTTCACAGAAAAAGCAATTCATAAAATCAGAATTAATTGCTGAAGGCGCTAAACTTGGTTTTAAACCTACCACTTATAATTTATTTTTTGATCATTTAGATTTTGATTTCAAACCTGTTGCTGCAGCTGAATTTTTAAAAATTAAAGCGCTTCAATTACAAGAATTTATAACCGAAAAAAATGGTTTTTATACGGTTTCAACCTTAGTAAAAGTATCGCCAGAACAGCGTGATGTTTTTGTAAAATCTGCTTCAGCAAAAGAAAACATAATTGCAATTGACCGTCAGCAGATGAACGAAACGTTTTTCAGTACTTTAAAAACTGATTTTAATTCACTTGTCAATTATTCATTTGTTGCCGTAATCTTGATTCTGTTTTTCTTTTTCCGAAGAATCGAATTGGTTATAATCAGCTGTATTCCAATTGCCCTAACAGGAATTGTAACCGCAGGAATTATGGGCATTTTTGGCATTCAAATGAACATTTTCAGTATGATTGTCTGTACTTTGATTTTTGGTCACGGAGTCGATTTTAGTATTTTCATGACGAGCGCATTACAAAAAGAATATTCGACTGGCGTTAACGAAATTGCCATTTACAGAACCTCAATTATTCTAGCCGTTATCACGACGATCTTAGGAATCGGTGCAATGATTTTTGCCAAACATCCTGCGCTTACTTCCATTTCACTGGTTTCGTTAATTGGAGTTTTTGCGGCTCTGATTATTACTTTCATTTTTTATCCGATTTTATTCAAGCTGTTTTTATCGAATCGCCCTAAAAAAGGAAATCCACCTTTCCAATTGCGAACTTTTGTACATGGCGTAATTTCGTTTGCATATTATGGTTTGGGCGGAATCGTAATGTCGATTTTCAGTTTTACCATTATGCCAATTTTGCCTTTCAGCAAAAAATCAAAAATGAAAGCGTTCCGATATGTGATTTCAAAATTCATGAAATCGGTATTGTATTCCAATCCTTTTATACGTAAAAAAGTCGTTAATAATTTCAATGAGACTTTCGAAAAGCCAGCCGTAATTATTGCCAATCATTCATCCTTTATAGACATTTTGACAATCGGAATGCTGAGTCCAAAAATTATTTTCTTGGTTAGCGACTGGGTTTACAACTCCCCTATTTTTGGTGGCGTAGTTAGAAAAGCAGGATTTTATCCCGTTTCTGAAGGTCTGGAAGGAGGCGTTGAACATTTACGAAAAAAAATAAACGAAGGATATTCTTTAATGGTTTTTCCAGAAGGAACACGATCAGAAAATAATGTGATTAAACGCTTTCATAAAGGTGCTTTTTTCCTTGCAGAAGAATTCAATTTGGATATAATTCCGATTGTCATTCATGGCGCTTCAGAACTGATTCCGAAAGGAGATTTTGTAATTCATCACGGAAATTTGACGGTTAATATCTTGAAAAGAATTAGTCCTGATGATTGCTCATTTGGAACTAATTACACAGAAAGAACCAAACAAATTAGTTCATTCTTTAAAGCAGAATATCGTAAAATTCGCCATGAACTTGAAGGCCCAGAGTACTTCAAAAAAATGCTGATCGCCAGTTATGATTACAAAGAAATTGAAATTGGCAACAGCGTAAAAGAAGATTTAAGGCAAAATCTGGAAACCTATTATAAGTTAAATAAACACATTCAGCCAAAAGCAAAAATCTTGCATTTAGGAAATAATTTCGGACAGCTGGATGTTTTACTGGCTTTACAGGAACCACAGCGAAAAATATTTTCTTTTATAAATGATCAAGAAAAATTGCTGGTTGCCAAAACCAATTATATAGTTACAAAGAGAAAAATAGTTTATCTCGATAAACTAGAATCGGTGCTTGAAACTCATTTTGATTTACTTTTAATTTCTGATGAAAGTTATAACAATGAAATCGAAAAAGTAATTTCTAATGTTTCTATTATAATTTTAGTCAACTGTTCTAGTTTGAAAAATCAGTTTGAGAATTTTGAAATTGTTTCTGAAGAAAATGCTTTACTAGTTTTAAAGAAAAGAGGATGAAAAAACAATACGATGTAGTCATAATTGGCAGCGGTTTAGGCGGATTGGTTTCTGCTGTTATTCTGGCAAAAGAAGGCTACAGCGTTTGTGTACTCGAAAAAAACAATCAATATGGCGGAAATCTTCAGACTTTCGTAAGAGATAAAACCATTTTTGATACGGGAATTCATTATATCGGAGGTTTAGGCGAAGGCCAGAATCTTCATCAGTATTTCAAATATATTGGAATAATGGATCATTTGAATCTGAAAAAATTAGACGAAAATGGTTTTGATATTATTTCTTTTGATAAAGATCAAACCGAATATCCGCACGCGCAAGGTTTCGAAAATTTCATTCAACAATTAACCAATTACTTTCCCGAAGAAAAAGAAAACCTCTTGAACTATTGTCAAAAGATAAAGGAGGTCTGCAAAGCATTTCCTCTTTATAATCTAGAATCGGAGGGAAAATATGATGATGAAATTTTAGCGCTTAACGCGAAAGAAACCATCGATTCTTTTACTCAAAATGAAAAACTAAAAGCTGTTCTCGCGGGATCCAATTTTCTATATGCTGGAATTCCAGATAAATCGCCTTTTTACGTTCATGCGCTTGTAGTCAACTCGTATATCGAAAGTTCATGGCGATGCGTAAACGGTGGAAGCCAGATAACTAAACAATTGCTGAAACAATTAAAAAAATATGGCGGTGAGTTTTTCAAACACAAAGAAGTCACCAAAATTGAAGTCGAAAACCAAAAGGTAAATTCGGTTAAACTGAAAGACGGAACAGAAGTTTCTGGAACGTATTTTATTTCAAACATCGAACCAAAAACGACTTTGAAAATGGCAGGTCAGGAAAATTTCAGAAAACCGTTTTTCAATAGAATTCAAAATCTTGAAAGCGTACTTTCTGCTTTCAGCTTATATATCGTTTTTAAGCCCAAAACTTTTAAATACATTAATCATAATTATTACCATTTTAAAAGTACTGATGATGTTTGGACTTCTTATGAATACGATGAAAATTCATGGCCAAAAACCTTTATGGCTTCTATGAATCCTTCGAAAAAAGACGAAGAATGGGCAGACGGAATGACGTTTTTGACTTATATGAAATATGATGATGTCAAAGTTTGGGAAAATACTTTTAACACCACTTTTGAAGAGAATGATCGCGGAGAAAGTTATGACGAATTCAAAGCTAAAAAAGCGGCAAAATTTTTAGAAGAAGTCGAAAAGAAATTTCCTGGAATTAAAGACTGTATAAAATCGGTTCATACTTCTACCCCGCTTTCTTATCGTGATTATATTGGTGGAGATGGCGGAAATATGTACGGATATGTTAAAGATTCTAATAATCGGATGAAAACTATGATTCCTGCTAAAACTAAGGTAGAAAATCTTTATCTTACAGGCCAAAGTATTAACATGCATGGTGTCTTGGGTGTTACGGTTGGAGCGGTCATAACATGCTCTGAAATTGTAGGAAAAGAATATCTGCTGGCAAAAATTAAAAAAGCATCTGAATAATTGAATCATGAAAAGCCGAATTTTTTATTTCTTCCTTATCGGTTTTTTAAGCTTGATGGGTTCCTGCGGCACTTCAAAATCAAAAAAACATATACCCGATATCACTGCTTTTAATTCGAAAAAACCTCTTGTTGAAAAAATATCGGACAGTATCTTTCTCTCGGGAAAAAACTCGCTTTTAAAAAATAAACAAGGTCTTTGGGAATTGTACGTAGAAGGCGATCCGCTCGAAATTGGACTTTCAACCGGTGCTTTAACTGATTCTCTATTGCAAAAACAGCAGCGTATTTTTTTCTCCAAAATAACCGATTTAATTCCGTCAAAATTCCAGCAGAAAATGCTTCGTCAATTTTTAAAATGGTACAATCGAAAATTATACTTGAATGTTCCTGACGAATATCAGACTGAAATTTATGGCGTTTCGCAATATACTTCGAATGACTTTGATAATATAGCACCGCAATATCAGCGCAGTTTATATTTACATGCCGCTCATGATATTGGGCATGCGTTACAGGATTTGGCTTTGGTGGGCTGTTCTTCTTTTGCAGCTTGGAACGAAAAATCGGAAGATGGAAATTTAATTCTGGCTCGAAATTTTGATTTTTATGTCAATGACGCTTTCGCGGAAAATAAAATCGCCGCCTTTATCAAACCAAAAGAAGGACATCCGTTTATGATGGTAACTTGGCCAGGAATGATCGGAGCGGTTTCCGGAATGAATTATGAAGGATTGACTGTGACAATAAATGCTTCCAAATCTAAGATTCCGCTTAGCGCGAAAACTCCGATTTCAATTCTGACACGCGAAATTTTGCAGCACGCCAAAAATTTAGATGAAGCTATTGCTATTGCAAAAAAAAGAAAAGTATTTGTTTCTGAATCCATTATGGTTGGAAGTGCCAATGATAACAAAGCCATTTTAATTGAAGTTTCACCAAATAAAATGGATGTTTATGATGTTGCCAACAGCAATCAAATCATTTGTTCCAATCATTTTCAAGGTGAAGCTTTTGCAGCTGATAAACGAAATCTGGAACAAATTGCCAACAGCCATTCTGAATATCGTTACGAAAGAATGCAGGAATTACTGGCTGAAAATCCGAAAGTAAATCCTGAAATAGCATCAGAAATTCTTCGAGATAAAGACGGTTTAAAAAACATTTCTTTAGGATATGGAAATGAAAAAGCATTAAATCAGTTACTGGCGCATCACGGAATTATCTTTAAACCAAAAGAAAAATTAGTCTGGGTTTCGGCAAATCCGTTTCAATTGGGTGAATTTGTCTGTTATGATTTAGATTCGATTTTTGGTGAAAACCACAATGCAACAAAATCTTTTCAGAACGAAAGTTTGAATATTGCCAAAGATCCTTTCTTAGAAACGACCGCTTTTCAGAATTTTAAAAAATTTAAAATTGAAGATCATAAAATAGATTCGATTTTAAAAAAGAAAAAAAACGTTTCTCCCGAGTTTCTTCAGAATTATCAAGCGTTAAACCCTAATTATTGGGTTGTATATTATAAGGCAGGATTGTACTTTTACCAAAAAAAAGAATTTCTTCAGGCAAAGCTTAATTTTGAAAAGGCTTTAAGTCATGAAATCACTACAGTTCCTCAAAAAGAAGAGATTGAAAAATATTTAAAAAAAGTCAAAAGAAAATTACAATGATTCCAGCAATAGAAAAAGATTCTTTAGAAGAGATTAAAATTTTTCAAGAAAAAAAATTAGCCGAACTTTTAGCTTACATCAGTGAGAATTCTCCTTTTTATAAAAGACTTTTTGCAGGACAAAATATTGATATTTCGAAAGTAAAAACGCTGGAAGATTTACAACATTTACCTGTTACAACCAAAGAAGATTTACAGCAATATAACGATGATTTTTTGTGCGTTCCGCAACATAAAATTATAGATTACGCTTCGACTTCGGGAACTTTAGGCGATCCCGTTACTTTCGGTTTAACTGATTCAGATTTGGATCGATTGGCTTATAATGAAGCTATCTCATTTGCTTGCGCCGGAATTGCAGAAGGAGATGTTGTACAATTGATGACTACAATTGACCGAAAATTTATGGCTGGTTTGGCTTATTTTTTAGGTCTTAGAAAATTGAAAGTCGGCGTAATTCGTGTTGGTGCTGGAATTCCAGAAATGCAGTGGGATTCTATTTTAAAATACAATCCGTCTTATTTGATTACGGTTCCTTCTTTCCTTTTAAAATTAATTGAATACGCTGAAGCCCACGGAATCGATTATAATAACTCGAGCATTAAAGGCGCAATTTGCATTGGAGAATCTTTGAGAGAACAAGATTTTTCAATGAATATTCTATCCAAAAAAATCACCGATAAATGGAATATTAAGTTGTTTTCGACTTATGCTTCTACCGAAATGAGCACCGCTTTTACAGAATGTGAACACGGAAAAGGCGGACATCATCACCCAGAATTAATCATTGTAGAAGTTTTGGACGAAAATAATCAGCCCGTAAAAAACGGGGAAACGGGCGAGTTAACATTTACTACTTTAGGAATTGAAGCGATGCCTCTTTTGCGTTTTAAAACTGGAGATATGGTTCAGTTTCATGATGAGCCTTGCGCTTGCGGAAGAAACACCTTACGTGTTGGTCCAGTTGTTGGCCGTAAAAAACAAATGATTAAATATAAAGGCACAACTCTTTATCCGCCAGCAATGAACGATGTTTTGAGCAGTTTTGATAATATTGAAAATCATTTGATTGAAATTTCAACTAACGATTTAGGCACAGACGAAATCCTGATTAAAATTGCTGCCAAAAATCAAACTCCCGAATTTCTTCAGGAAATAAAAGATCATTTTAGAGCCAAATTAAGGGTAACTCCAAAAATAGAATTTGCTTCAAAAGAAGTTTTGAATCCGTTGGTTTTTAATCCGATGAGTAGAAAACCAATTCGATTTTTTGATTATAGATAAACTTTCTGTTTAAGAGATAAAAAAAAGCCTAGTTTTTAAACTAGGCTTTTTGTGTTTTAGAGATCAAAAGGTACTAATGGCCCTGTTGACTGAACTACTTTTGGCTGTGTTGTGAATGACTGCCCATTGGCATCAACAACCCTTACATACAAATTATAGTATGTCGATTTCACAGATGTATTTGTTGACATATATAAAATAGAACCTGTTGCTACTTGCAAGTAAAATGAATCTGGATCTTGTTGTCGTTTGAGCCACCAATAATAAGAATATGGTGCTGTTCCTCCAGATGCTGTCGCAGACCAAGATCCCATTGAACTTTGTGTTACATAGCTAGAACCTGTAAAACTTGCGGTAAGAGGAACTGGTAATGGAGTTGGATCTCCTTGTAAATTAATGGTAACTCTTTTTGTTAATTCTTTTGGAACTGAAATTTGATCATAAATTTTTCCTCTTTGATGTTGTGCCTTTAAAGTAATTGTATAAGCTCTTTTAGGAGCATACTCATTAAACTTTAAAGTACAGCTACTACCATTGTTAACAATCGTCAAATAATCAGCATCTGATGCTGCTATTTCCCAATTGTAAGACACTTCTAAAACAGCTGATGCATCATGAGCAACAGAAAGAGTAAATGGTACGTTTCTTTGTGGATTTGTTTCGTATGGATTTAAAGCAAGATTTAAAGCATACTTTCGATAAAAATAGTTAGGTGGTGGAGGTGATGATATATTTTCCCATAAATAATAATAGCTTATACAGTTTTTATATAATCCTGTTAAACCTTGTTTTGAATAAACCATATTTCCTCCAGCATCAGAGAGAATTGCTGCATGATCAATTCCTTGAACTCTTTTAGCATCAAAATCCTCTTTATTATTCCAATATAGAACTTTAGATGCATTACTACTATTGTCTTCTACAAAAATATCAGTACTTATAAACTGATTATAAATTTCTGCATTGTCCAATGATGTTTTATACTGTGTTTCACTTAATGAAAATGCAAGTCCAAAGCAGTTGTAAGCATTATCTCCAGAAACTAATAATGTCTTGCTTGAACAATCTTCAACTAAAATTTTTTGTGTAGTGGTTGTGCTTTTTGTGGTTGAAACTACTTCAGCATCTTGTTTAATGGTTTCCTCAGAACAGGAAAAAAATGTCAAAACGACAAATGACATCATCAATAATTTTAGATTTTTCATAGGATTAATTGGTATTTGGGGGCTTGTTAGTACTAAATCAAATATATAATAATTTAAGATAAATCTTATGTTGCTCATTAAATTATTGTAAAATTATATTTACAAGTAAAACGTTTATCCTTTGTTACTCTGTACCTTTAACGTCAATTTGGTACAAATTGAACTAAATGTTGTAATTTTGCAAAAAATTACGAAGATGGTCAAGATTGGCAACATAGAATTACCCGAATTTCCTTTATTACTAGCTCCGATGGAAGATGTTAGTGATCCGCCGTTTCGCAGGTTATGCAAAACGCATGGAGCGGACATGATGTACTCTGAATTTATTTCGTCGGAAGGATTAATTCGTGACGCTATAAAAAGCCGAATGAAGCTGGATATTTTTGATTACGAACGTCCTGTTGGAATTCAGATTTTTGGTGGTGATGAAGAAGCGATGGAAATGTCCTCTAAAATTGTTTCTACTGTAAAACCAGATTTAGTGGATATCAATTTTGGATGTCCGGTAAAAAAAGTAGTTTGCCGTGGTGCAGGTGCAGGAGTTCTAAAAGATGTTGATTTGATGGTGCGTTTAACGAAAGCGGTTATCAAAGGAACTGATTTGCCTGTTACAGTAAAAACTCGTTTGGGCTGGGATGAAAGCTCAATTAATATTGATGAAGTTGCTGAAAGACTGCAGGATATTGGCGTTCAAGCCTTAACGATTCACGCAAGAACTCGTGCTCAAATGTACAAAGGTCATTCTGACTGGTCACACATTGCGCGTGTAAAGAACAACCCAAGAATTACAATGCCTATTTTTGGAAACGGCGATATCGACAGTCCTGAAAAAGCATTAAAATATAAAAATGAATACGGAATTGATGGTATTATGATTGGCCGTGCTGCAATTGGATATCCGTGGATTTTTAACGAAATCAAGCACTATTTCAAAACTGGCGAGCACTTGCCTGCTCCAACGGTTATTGATCGTGTTGAAGCTGCGAGAAATCATTTAATGTGGTCAATGGAATGGAAAGGCGAACGTTTGGGAATTGTTGAAATGCGTCGTCATTATACGAACTATTTCAAAGGAATTCATTCCTTCAAAGAATTCAAACAAAAATTAGTTACCACTGATGCTCCTGAAGATTTATTTGCTATTATGAAAGAGATTGAAGAGGTTTATGCGGGATATGAGTTTGTTTAAAATCTCCATCCTCAATATTTGTCGAGCTTCTTGCGAAGATTTCTCCTTCGTCGAAATGACAAAAATGTGTAAACTAGTTTTGAAAAAATACTGACACAAAAAAGGCTTTCAAAATTTGAAAGCCTTTTTAAATTTATACTTGAGTTCTCTTCCACTTCCCTCTTTTATAGAAAACAATTCCAGTTAATGTAATTGCAGTTTCAGCAACAGGAATTGCAATAAAAACCCCAGTTGGTCCCATATTGAAATGTTTGGCTAATACATAAGCCAGTGGAATTTGAAACAGCCAAAATCCGAAAAAATTTATTCCTGTTGGTGTCCAAGTATCTCCCGCTCCATTGAAAGTATTTATTAAAACCATTCCGATTCCGTAGAAGATAAAACCGATGCTCATAATCTGCAATGCTTCAATTGCAATGGTTTTTACTTGCTCGTCATTCGTGAAAAAGGAAATTATATATTGTCCAAAAACCAAAGTAATAATCATAATCGAAGCCATGAAAATTACATTATATCTGGCTGTTGTATAAACCGATTTTTCGGCACGTTCGATTTGTTTGGCTCCTAAGTTTTGTCCGACCAAAGTAGCGGCTGCGTTACTCAATCCCCAAGCGGGAAGTATGAAAAACATCATAATTCTTAAAGCCGTCTGATAACCTGCAGAACCGTGATCTCCACCCGTTGTCGCAACTAATTGTGCTAAGAAAATCCAGCTGCAAGATGCTATTACAAATTGAAGAATTCCTGGTGCTGCAATTTTTACTAACGCTCGGATCTGTTTAAAATCGGGAGTAAAATAAGAAATCTTAATTTTTAAAATGCCGTTTCCAAAAAACAAATGATAAACCTGATATAAAACCCCGATACTTCTACCGATTGTTGTTGCCAGAGCAGCACCAACTAATCCGAAGGCAGGAATTGGTCCGAAACCGTTAATTAATATCGGACATAAAATAATATTACAGATATTGGCAATCCAAAGACTTTTCATGGCAATAGCTGCATTTCCTGCTCCACGGAAAATTCCGTTAATCAAGAACAAAAGCATAATGCATAAACTAGAACCAATCATAATCTGAGTAAATCGGAAACCATGTTCGGCAGATTCTACAGAAGAACCCATTAAAATCAAAATATCTTTTGCATATATAATTCCTAGAATGCTCATTATACTATTAATGGCAAATGCAATTATAATGGCTTGCATTCCGGCTTTGGCTGCAGCAACAGGATCTTTTTCTCCAATACGTCGCGCAACAACTGCGGTTGCCGCCATACTCATTCCGATTGCAAGAGAATAAATAACTGTCAATACAGACTCCGTTAAACCAACTGTTTGAATGGCAAAACTGCTATGTTCCAAATGTCCAACGAAATATAAATCGACTAGAGCAAAAACCGATTCCATCATCATTTCTAAAACCATCGGAATGGCTAGAAGAATTACGGCTTTTTTGATACTCCCAGAAGTATAGTCAAAAGATTCGTCGCCTTTTAAGGCTTGTTTTAGAGTGGTAAAAATTTTAGAAAAGAAGCTTTTCTTTATAATTGTTTCTGTCATGATGTTTTAGGATAAATAATAAAATTGGTCCAGATGTATTTTAATCTGAACTGAAAAAGTAAACGTAAGTATCCTAATTATTCTAAAAATAAAATAGGATTAGGCAGAAACAATCATATGCTGTAGATTTTAAGGCGGTAAATATAATTAATATTTCTTAAGAAGTTATTAATCAAGTAGTTTTTTACTTACTCGGCTGCTTGCAATTAATGAAGCAACAAAACCTAATGAAATTATTGTTGTCATTACAATTAGAACATTTTCTATTGTAAAAACAACTGGGTAAGCCAAAGTTGGCGTGATCATGATAAGTTCAAACTTCTGCTGTAATATGACAAGGATTATACCTAAAGCGAGTCCGATTAAACCCCCAAAAACACTCAATAAAGTTCCTTGAAGCAAAAATATTTTTCGAAGTCCCGTAATATCTGTTCCTAAGTTGAACAGCGTTTTAAGATTTCCTTTCTTTTCTAAAATCATCATAATCAATGCGCCAATCAAATTAAAAAGAGCCACAATAATTACGAGTGTAAAAATAAGATAAACTGCAATGTTTTCTGTATTTAGCATTCTATACAAAGATTCGTTCAGCTGCGCTCTATTTTTTAAAGTGATTTTATTTTTAAAAATAGATTTGAGCTGTGCCTTTACCGCTGCCTCATCTGCATTTTCTTTTAATTTAAATTCAATTCCAGAGATTTGATTTGGTTTATACATTAGTAATTCCTGCGCCAATCCTAAATCTGCAAATACATATTTTGAATCTAAATCTTCACTGATCGAATAAATTCCAACAGGCAAAACATCCGTTTTAGTGAAAGCTTCTTCCGGATTTTCGATTGCACCTTTTCCTGGTTTAGGAGCAAAAACCTGAAGTGGGTTTTCAAAATCAAGAATTCCCATTGAGAAATTTTGAGCTAATCCGTAACCAATTACAACCTGATAACTGTCTGGTTTGAGCCACTGTCCATTAAAGAGTTTTTTCTTAATATCGTTGACAACCGGGTAAACACTATCAACTCCTTTTAGATAAGTAACTTGCTGTTTGTCTTTAAATAAAAACAAAACACGTTCTTCTATTATTTGGGTATAAGAAGCCACACCATTTATTTTTTTTATCTGATTTTCTTGAGCGGGGGTAAGTAAAAAAGACTTTCCGTAGGTATTTACCAACTTTAAATCGGGATCTATTTCGTTGGTAAATGAAAGACTAAAAACTTTAAGTCCGCTAAAAACAGATAAAACCACAAACAAAGCCATAGTACCAACAATGATTCCCATGCTGGCAATACGGTTGATAATATTTATAGCATTGTTTTTACTGCTGCTAAAAATATATCGTTTGGCTATGTATAAAGGGAAATTCAAATTAGGACTTTCTTCTTTTTTCTAAAAGATCACGATTTTCTATTGGGTTTTCTTTTCCTGCAAGTGCATTGTCGATTTTCTCGATGTAATCTAATGAATCATCTATGAAGAATACTAAATTCGGAACACGGCGCAATTGCAAACGAACACGTTGTGATAAATCATGTTTAATTAATGTTGTATTGGTTTTAATTGCCTCTAAAGTTTCTTTGGCTTTTTCTTGTGGAAAAATACTTAAATATACTGTCGCCACAGATAAATCTGTAGTTACACTCACTTTGGATACAGAAATTACCAAATTTGTAATTCCGTTTTTTCTCACTTCACCTTGCAAAATGTCAACCAGATCTTTCTGAATAACACCGCCTATTTTTTTCTGTCTATTTGTTTCCATACTGCAAAAATACTAAAATTTAGTCGTATTACATGTTCTTTTAATTGTTTTAAAAGCTGATAAAGGTCATAGCGTTTGAGGGAATTATTCTACATATTTGATATAAATATAAAACTAATCTATCATGAAAAAAAGAGAACCAATTAGTCATATTATGACAAAAACTGTAGTGACTGCAAACGAAAATGATGATCTTAAAAAAGTGGTCGAAAAATTAAAAGCACATACAATACGTCACATTCCGATTTTAAAAGGTAAAGAAGTTGTTGGAATTATTAGCCGAACGGATATCAACCGATTAACTTTTGGAGCTTTATTTGAAGGTCAGGAAAATGCCGATGAAGCGATATTAGAAATGCTAACTATTTCTCAGGTTATGACTTCGAAACCGAAAACAGTATCATCTGATACCATAATAAGAGATTTAGCCGAAATTTTTGTGAAAGAAGAATTTCACGCTCTTCCGGTTGTTGACAATGGAGAATTGAAAGGAATTGTCACTACAACCGATGTCATGAAATATCTCTTAGAACAGTACGAATAACCACTATTCATCGTACATAATTTATTCTTAAAAGTGGCAGAGCGTTCTTTCTGCCACTTTTGTCTTTTTACACATACATATATCAATAAATTATATAATTTTTTAAAAATAACAACAAAAAATGAATCAAGATTTAATTATTAAATAATTTTATTATTGTTAAAATTTCACGTTTTTTTTGATAAAAATAAAATTAGTACTACTAAACTTAAAAAGCAGTAAATCAGCGTTTCAAAGAAAAAAAGATTCAAGTATTCTTTAAAAAAGAACTTATACAATTCAAAACTAACAGGATAGAGCAGGATACAAAGGGTTTCAGTTATAAATAAGTTTAAAACACTTTAACTAACCGAAATCTATTCTTATGAAAAACAAAATTAGCCATTTGTTAATTTTGATCTTTTCCATTTTTGTGCATCTAACCACACTAGCACAAAACAAAATGGTAACTGGATCAATCACGGATTCTAATGGAATTCCAATTCCCGGAGCGAATATTGTCGTAAAGGGCTCACAAATTAACACCATTTCCGACTTTGATGGAAAATATTCCATAAACGCGAGTACAGGAAGTATTTTAATTTTTAGCTCTACTGGTTCTAAAACAATCGAAAAAACGGTTGAAAAATCTTCGATTATCGATATTACATTAAGCGATGAAGTTGCCGAGCTGAAAGAAGTAGTTGTTGTTGGTTATGGAACTATGAAAAAAAGTGATTTAACGGGTTCGATCACACAAATTAAAGGCGATGTTCTTAATACTGTTACTAGTTCAAATCCGTTAGAAGCTGTTCAGGGACGAGCGGCCGGTGTTGCTGTTTTAAACAACGATTCTTCTCCAGGTTCTTCTCCTAAAATAAGAATTCGCGGGAACGGATCTGTCAGTGCAGGAAATGATCCCTTAATTGTTGTTGATGGTTTCCCGCTTGTAAATAGTAACTTAAACGACATTAGTTCTAACGACATTGAATCTATGGAGATTCTTAAAGATGCTTCTTCGGCTGCAATTTACGGGTCAAGAGGTGCAAATGGCGTTATCTTGATTACAACAAAAAGAGGAAAAAAAGGACAAAACAATCTGGAAATCGTAGGCACTCAAGGAATCTCAACTCCTACTCGACTTCCTAAAACGTTAAGCAGAGATAGTTTTGTCAATTTTATAAATGATGCCTACACATATTCTACTGGAAAACCAGTGTACTCTGCTACCAATCCTGCCCCAAATATTAACACAGACTGGCAAGACGAAATCATTCAGAATATGGCGCTTATGCAAAACTATTCTTTGTCTTTTAGCGGAGGAAAAGACAACACAACTTATCTCCTTTCTGGTAATATTTTTTCGCAAGACGGAATCGTAGAAGCATCTGGTTTTAAGAAACTAACTCTTAGAACCAATTTAAATCACGAATACAAACCTTGGCTTACGGTTGGAACACATTTACAAGTGGGACGCTCACAAAGAGATATCCGAAACAATCCTACTGGAGATATTTTTAGATATGGCTGGCCAACAATACCTGTCAAGAATCCAGATGGAAGCTGGTATTATGCTACAGAAGACCCTGCGGTAAGTTCTTATTTTGAAGGTACTTGGAATCCGGTTTCGGAGGCATCAGAAATGACAAACGAAATTTCTACAGACCGTATTCTTGGCGATGTATATGCGCATTTTAAACTTGCCAAAAATCTAACTTTTAAAACCAATTATGGCGTAGATATTTCTAATGAAAAACAATATGAATATTATACTTCAAAATCTACTGCCGGAATTGGATCTGGAAACACAGGAACTGGAGGACAATATTACAGAAGACAAAGCTCTCAGCTAACAGATAATATTTTAAGTTATGCTAATACTTGGAAAGATAAACATAGTCTTACTGCAACGGCCGTTTATTCATGGCAAGAATATGTTTATGAAGATTTGGGTGTTAAGGGCTCTGGCTTTCAAAATGATGCAACAGGAGCAAATGATATTACGTATGCAGATCGAGCAAGTATTACCAACTCTTCTAATAAATATTCCAGCAAATTAATTTCATGGACCGCAAGAACTTCTTATGCTTACAACGAAAAATATCTTATAACCCTAACAGGTCGTTATGATGGATCGTCTCGTTTTGGAAGCAACAACAAATGGGGATTTTTCCCTTCTTTGGGACTTGGCTGGAATGTTGACAAAGAAAATTTTCTTAAAGACAGTAACGTAATTTCTGCTTTAAAATTAAGAGCAAGTTATGGTGTTACAGGTAATCAGGAAATAGGTAATTATCAGTCTTTGTCTAAACTTGTTAAAGCAAATTATGTGTACGATAACAATCCGATTTTTGGGTTTGTAGAGACAATTGGAAATCCCGATTTGAAGTGGGAACGTAACATTCAGTACAATGCAGGAATCGATTTAAGTTTATGGAAAAGATTTGATTTGAATTTAGATTTTTATCAGAGACAAACTTCAGATCTTTTATACAACGTTCCTATTCCTACCACTTCTGGTTATTCTAGTATGCTTCAAAATATTGGCGAAGTCAAAAATATTGGCTTTGAGGTTACTGCAAGAGTAAAAGTAGTAGATTCTAATTTTAAATGGGATATAAGCGGTAATTTCTCTAAAAACAAAAACGAAATTGTGAGCCTTTATGGAGATGTTAGCCGCATAAATGTTGGAAGTTCTTCTGCTGGAATTGCTAAATATCTAATTGTTGGCCAGCCAGTAAATAGTGTTTGGGCTAGAGAATCTGCCGGTATTATTAAAACTCAAGAACAGTTGACGGCTTATCAGCAAATACGTCCTACGGCACAGCTTGGAGAAGAAATGTATGTGGACAAAAACAACGACAAAATCATTAACAATGACGATTACGTAAATATCGGAACCACTTCTCCCGATTTCTTTTACGGAATATCAACTAATCTTAGTTACAAGAATCTGACACTAGACATTTATGGACAAGGCGCAACTGGCTTAGCTTCTGACGAAGATAGCAATTATATGATTTTTGGTGAAAACCAGATTCAAAACAGAAATTATATTCCGACGCAATATGCTTATGATAGAATGTGGAGTTCGACAAATCCGTCTGGAAATTTCCCTAGAGCGGGCGCTAAAGATGTGTACCTATCTGATCGTACAAACGGAGACTGGAATTATTTTGTGGTTAAAAACATTAAACTGGCTTACAATTTATCTAACGTAATTAAAAGTGTTGATTGGGTAAAACAGCTAAACGTGTATGTGAATGCACAAAACTTTATCAATATTGCAAACCACAGAGGCTATAATCCAGAAAGCGGAAATGTAACTTCTCCTTATGTAAAAACAATGCTGATTGGTTTTACTGCGAAATTTTAATTTAAAAAAATATACAAATGAAAATTCTAAAATATATATTTTCGGGTTGTGCAATACTGCTTTTTTCACAATGCACCGATTTGGCTGAAGAACCTTATACTTTCCTATCGCCTAGTAATTACTATAAAAATGCAGACGAATTAAATACTGCTTTGGTAAGCGTTTATGATGGCTATCAAAATGGTTTTAATGGAAATTACAAATATATTATGTACTTGGAAGTGTTAACCGAATTTGGTTCGCCTGCTTACGCAAAAGACGATGTGCAACTTTGGAATGTGTGGTCCGACATGAATAATGCTGACAAAATGGTTATTACCAATTGGGACGATGCCTACAATATTATCAATCGAGCAAATTTAGTTATTGGCAGAGGTTCAGATGTTGAAATGGATGAAACACTTAAAAAAAGATATTTTGCAGAAGCTCGTTTTCTGAGAGCGGCAACTTATTACAATTTAGTGCGTATGTACGGAGGCGTCCCAATTCCTGAAACTTTTACCGAGGGTTTAAAGAATTTAGCAATACCAAGAAAAACAACCGAGGAGACCTATGCTTACATTATCGCCGATCTTGAATATGCTGAAGAAAATTTACCTCAAAAATCGGGTTATCAAAGTGATAATATTTGGCGAGCTTCAAAAGGAGCTGCACAAGCTTTATTAGGAGATTTATATCTTACACGAGGAAGTATGACGGGCGATAAAACCTTTTTTCAAAAGTCTAAAGAGTACACCACAAAAGTGATTCAGTCTGGTCAATACGATTTACAGTCTAATTTTAAGGATCTTTGGTATTGGTGGAATATCAATAATAAAAACGGAATTGAATCTGTTTTTGAAATGCAGTATGGCGGTGTCGAAAATGAATACAACAATAACCATGTCATGTTTGGTGTAAATATAACTGAGACGACATTAGGCTGTTATATGTATCACAGATTCGGCCCTTCAATTCAGCATTATCTTTCTTACAGCAACGACGATACAAGAAAAGAAGGTAGTTTTTTAACAACAGTTAATGTTACTGAAAAAGGAAATTCGAGTCAAATTTTGCAAACTATCGAATTTGTTCCAGCCGATAAAGGTTTCTTTCCCGGATCAAAAGGATGGAAAACAGCTTCGCCAGGAAATCTGAAATTTTATGACAGAACCGAAAGTTCTGCTTCGCTAAAAAAACCGCAAGCAAATTCTTATGTCATTCGTTATGCCGATGTACTGCTAGATTATGCCGAAGCAGAAAATGAAATCAACGGTCCGGCTGCGGCTTACGCTTACGTAAACAGAGTGAGAAACAGAGCAAAACTTTCAGATCTAACTCCAGGCTTAAACAAAGAGCAATTTGCAGACGCCATTTATAAAGAAAGAGGATGGGAATTTGTTGGTGAAGGATTATTGTTTTTTGATGAATTAAGAACCAACCGAATTGGGAAAAATGTTTCAGAGCACGTGAAATATGGAAATGACAACGGAATTAATATGTACGTAAACAACCCTTTACAATTTGTTCCTTCTAAAAATTTCCTATTTAAAATTCCGCGATATGATTTAGATTCTAATCCTGCACTAATTCAAAATCCTGATAACGTAAGCAATTAAACTAGAAAATCCTTTCCATCAGTTTGATGGAAAGGATTTTTTATAGAGTAATCTTTTCAGAAGAACTTTATCTGTTTTGCAACCATCCTTCTGGATTCATATTTGTTGTATTTTGAAGAATCAAAAACTTAATAACTGTTTTTCCTGTATCTCCACTTGTTCTTACTTTTCCAATACTTTGTTTTATATTTACTTTATCACCTTGCTCAACAGATACTGAACTCAAGTTTTGATAAACTGTAAAGTAATCTCCATGCTGAATAAAAACAGCTCTATTTACAGGAGATAAAGCTATAACTTTAGATACTACTCCTTCAAATACAGCTCTCGCCGTTGCACTTTGTTCTGTGGTAATTTCAACTCCAGAATTATGAATAGTAAGTGACGGATGTATTGGATGCGGCTGATCTCCGAATCCTAAAGAAATAAATCCTTTTTCTACTGGCCAAGGCAGTTTTCCTCGATTTGCTTTAAAATCTGCAGCTAAAATTTTACCCTCTGGTGTTAATGTGATTTTATCTGATGAATAACTTTTAGGTGTTGACGCCTCTGCTTTTTCTGCTTCGCTAGCTTTTCCTTCAGCAATTCTTTTTTTTCTTTCTTCTGCTGCTTTTCTATTTGCTTCGGCAATTGCCTCACGAATTAAACGATCAATTTGTCTGTCAATTCTTTTTGATTCTGCCTTTTTATTTTTTATATCAGCAGCAATCTTGTTTTTATCTTTTTTAATAGCATTAACAAGCTTTTGCTGTTCTTTTTTCTCTGCTTCAAGTGTAACTTTTTCTTTTTGATTCTCGGCAATAATCTTCTTTTTTACCTGTCTTTGTCCATCTAGTTTTGCATTAAAATCAACTAATTGAGCTGTTTTAGACTGAATTTCAAGACCTTGATTTTTTCTGAAAGCAGTATATTGTTTTAGATATTGCGCTCTTTTATAAGCTTGTAAAAAACTTTCAGAAGATAAAATGAACATCGCACGGCTCTGTTCAGAACGGCTTTTGTATGATTTTAAAATCATCTCGGCATAGTCTTCCTTTAGAACTTTCAGTTCTTTTTTAAGTTTATTAACCTGAACCTGATTAATGTACATATCATTACTAATCAGTTTTTCTTGTTTTGCTGTAGTATTGATTAATTTCTCTTTTAGCTTGATTTTGTTTGCCTGAATTAAATATTCATTTACAGCAGATTTCTCTTTTTTTCGAACAGACTGTAGCATCTTTTCGTTATCTCTGATTTCCTGCTGAATTTGAGCTTTACGCTGTTCCAGTTTTTCTTGCTGAGAATCTTGTGCCCATACAAATGTAGTGGCACAAACTAAAACTAGACTTAGGAGAAATTTTGGCATGTTTCTATTTTTATTTTTGCAAATTTACTTAATTGTAACTTTTTTATAACCGCTTGGAACACTATACGGAAAAGAAAGTTCTTCATTAAATGAAATATTGTTATAATTCAAGTTAATACTTGTTTTGCCTTTTGGCTGCACTGCATTGATTTCGACGCTTGTAGGTAAGACTCCTTGATCAAAATTTTTAGTATCAGAATACGCAATTTGTAAAGTTCTGTTTTCAGATGGCTGCGAAATTTCTTCCTTTTGAATTAAATATTTTTCTCCATCTAAGAAAAAAGTTTTCTTCAAATTGGCATCTTTTTCTTCGTCTAATCTAAAAAGATTGTCTACAATTGTCTGCGTATATTTTCCTTTTCTTAAATCGTCAAAAGCTTCTCCAACCAATAGATTTTGAACTTTAGAATAATCTAAATCTGTTCCTAGCCATTTGCTCAAACTTGAAAAATCTCCTTCGTAATAAGTACTATTTATTTTCTCATAATAACTTACGGCTGAAGGTGTTATTAATGCTTTCGCCATTGTAATTCCTAAAAAGCGAACACTTATTAAAATCTGTTTGTCTTTTTCGATTCTAATTTCGGCAGTAACATTTTGACTTTGTTTTTCATCAACATATTTTGCGCTTGCCTTAATATATAAAGTAGAAAAATCTAACTTATTATCGTAATGTTTTTCGATTACTTTTTTGTCTTCTTTTGGTGCAATTGTCTGGCTTGTATTTCCTTGCACTGCTACTGCTTTCGATTTACATGAAATTACAGCAATAGACAATACTAGTATTGATATATATTTTTTCATCTGAATTCTCTTTTTTATTTTTTCTTCTTTAATAATTCATTTGCCTTCAAAAAGTATTCCTCTTTTTTCTTTGCATCTCCCAAACCATTGTATGCCTCTCCTAACTGAATATTAAAATTTGATTCTAATTTTACGTCATCCACCACATAATCAAGACCCATTTCTAAGACAGTTTTTGCATTTTTAAACTGTTTAAGCTGATTGCTTCCTAAACCAGCATAATAGTAAAACTGAGCTTGACTCGGATAAACTTCGATCAGCATCATAGCTCTTTTGGTCATTGGCTCGTATTGTTTTGCTTGCGCATACGCTTCCAGCAATAACATATTGGTTTCAAGATCTGTATCTGAATTTGCCTTTAAATCTTTCTCATAATATTTAATCGCATTTTCAAATTGTCCTTTGCTGTGATAAAACTTTCCAATTTCTTTAGCTACATCAACATCTTTATCGTTGTCAAAATAAGAAATGGCTTTTTCTAAATCGGCAGAATACTGTGGGTTTTTATTTACGTAAATCAAAAACTCATTCAAAGTTCTATGTTTGATTTTTGAATCGATTTTTGAACTTGCTAAAATCACATTCATCGATTTTATCGCCTTATCCGCTTGATTGGCATCCAAATAAGTTTTGAACAAACTCACTTGCGCCCATTCTGAATTTGGAATTTCTTTTGCCAGCTGTTTTGCTACCTCAAGCGATTTCTCATTCTCATTATTTTTTGAATACAAAAGAATTAGGTTCAAATAATTTGCCTCTTCTTTTGGATTTTTTTTAATCTGTTCAACTAAATTATCAATTTCGGCATTCTGATATTTTCCTTGCGATAAAATCTGCGCTTTATAAATTTCTCTATCAGCAGATTTTCCGAATTTATCATTCATTTCATTAATCGCTGTCAATGCCTTATCATACTGATTTGTAATCATGTATAACGAAATCAAATCGTCTTTATATTCTTCGTCAAAAACAATGATTTTCTGGATAATTTCAATTGCCAAAGGATAATTTTTTGTCTCGTAACTTACATCGTAAATTCCAAGCCAAAACCATTTATTTTTAGGATCAAGTTGTGTGGCTTTTTCAAAAGCATCTTGTGCGTTTGGATATTGCTTAAGCGCCAAATAGTTTTTTCCTAATTCAAAATAAGCAACTGCATCATTGGGTTTGAGTTTTATACATTTCTCCAATGATACAATGGCTTTATCATAATTTTCAATCCCTTTTTGTTTTAAAGATTCATAAAACGAGTCTTGGTATTCGTCTGGTGCCATGGCAATATCTTCGGGTTCTGTCTGTGCAAAAACCGAAAATGATGTGCTGAATAAAGCAAAAAACAAAACTGTAAAAACTCTTTTTTTGATCATTTGTAAAAATTACATTTTAAACAAAACGAAACTTTGCTAATTTTTATTTTATTCTAAAACAGCGTAATCTCCAATGCTGATACTTGTAAATTTACCGTCGTAACTTACATGATTTCCAATCATTGCATTATCAAGATTAGCATTTTTAATTTTAGAATACGTTTGTACCAAACTGTTTTTGATTGTACTGTCTGTTACGTGACATCCATTTCCAAGAGATACATTTGGTCCGATTGTCGTATTTTTCAAGACCACATTTTCCCCTATATAACAAGGAGGAATAATTGTCGAATTTTCTAAAGTTACACCGTAATCTACTAAATGTTCTCCATCATTATGAAGAAAACCTAACATTCTAGTATTAGTTTCAACCGTAACATCTTTATTTCCGCAGTCCATCCACTCGTCTACACTTCCTGTTTTGAAAACTTTTCCGTTTGCCATCATCGCTTTGATACCATCATTAATCTGGTATTCTCCACCATTCTGAATGTTATTATCCAAAACATTTTGAAGTTCGTTTCTTAAAACTCCAACTTCTTTAAAATAATAAATTCCGATAACGGCTAAATCGCTAACAAACTCTTTTGGTTTTTCAACCAATTCTACAATTTCATTATTTTGGTTTAGTTTTACAACACCAAAAGCCTCAGGCTGATCTACTTGTTTTACCCAGATTACAGCATCTGCTTCTGGATCTAATTCAAAATCTGCTCTAATTAAAGTATCTGCATAAGCAATTACCGCTGGTCCAGATAGAGATTCTTTTGCACACATGATCGCATGTCCAGTCCCTAAAGGCTGATCCTGACGGTAAATTGAAGCTTTAGCCCCTAATCCTTTTGCTAAATCTTCTAAGCTTGCTACAACATCATCTCCAAAAAAAGCCTCGTCTCCTAAAATAAAAGCAACCTCTTCAATTGGTTCTTTTAATATTTTGGCAATATCTTCTACTAAACGGTGAACGATAGATTTTCCCGCAACTGGAATTAATGGTTTTGGAACGGTTAATGTATGAGGCCTCAATCTTGATCCACGGCCTGCCATTGGCACAATTATCTTCATTTTCTTATTTAATTTTATGCGAAGATTTTATAAAAATCTTCATTGGGTTTGGTCTTTCTTTTTTATTATTTCACTCCAGTGCTTCCAAAGCCGCCTTCACCTCTTGATGTTTCTGTAAGTGTTTCAACTTCAATCCATTCAGCTCTTTCGTGTTTAGCAATAATCAGCTGTGCAATTCGTTCTCCATTTTCGATTACAAAATCGTCATTAGATAAATTTACTAAAATTACTCCTATTTCTCCTCTGTAATCTGCATCAATAGTTCCTGGCGAATTTAAAACCGTTACGCCTTTTTTTGCAGCCAGACCGCTTCTAGGTCTTACTTGTGCTTCGTAACCGATTGGCAATTCGATAAAAAGTCCTGTTTTTACAATGGTTCTTTCTAAAGGTTTTAACGTAATTGGTTCTATAATATTGGCACGCAAATCCATACCTGCAGAAGCAATCGTTTCGTAATTTGGTAAATCGTGCTGTGATTTATTGATAATTTGAATTTTCATTTTTAAATATAAAATTTTTAAAAGCGTCTTATTTTCTCTTCATTATTCCTTTAATAGTATCTTTTTCAAAATGGTAAACCATATACATAAAGACTAAAAGAAGCGGAATTCCAACATAATATTTTTCTCTAAATCCGTAAAAAGAGATAATCGAAAACAATATTGAAACACCTAGATAAGTGCCAATTTTGTTCATGTCATAAGGAATCGGATAATATTTATTTCCTAAAACATAAGAAATAAGCATCATACTACCGTAAGCTGAAATAGTTGCAATTGCAGAACCATAATAGCTGTATTTCGGAATTAATAGATAATTTAAAATCAAGGTGACAATTGCTCCTACAATAGAAATATAGGCTCCAATTTTTGTTTTATCAGTCAATTTATACCAAACCGATAAATTGTTGTAAATCCCTAAAAAGAAATTTGCCAAAATAATTAATGGCACAACTTTCATGGCTTCCCAATACGATTTGTTGTCTAATAGCAAATATTTCAAAACGTCAGCGAACACAATTACCCCTAATAAAATCAATGACCCTAAAATCACAAAATATTTGGTTATAACGGCATATGTCTGTGGTGCATTTTCATTCTTAGCATGACTAAAAAAGAAAGGTTCAATACCTAATCTAAAAGCTGTTGCAAAAAGAACCATAAATAATCCTAATTTATAACATGCAGAATAAGCTCCAACTTCAGACTTTGCTAAGTTTTCTGGAAGTAAATAACCTAGTAGAATTTTATCAAAATGCTCATTTACCGCAAAAGCTAAACCAGCAACCAAAATAGGAAGTCCGTATTTCATCATTTTCTTCCAAAGTGCAGGATCGAATTTTCGCCCAAGCGAAAGATAATTTGGAGAAAGTACAATAAAAGTTGCCAAACTTGCCAAAAGGTTGGCAATGAAAATATAAGCAATTTGGAAATTTTGTACATATAAATTATCCCAAATCGAATTTGGATTTGATTCTGCCAATTTTGGAAGGTAGATCAGGAAGAATATATTCAGCAGTAAGTTTATAACAACATTTCCAATCTTAATTGCTGCATAAACCATTGGCCTCTGATTGGCTCTAAGTTTAGAAAACGGAATTAAAACCAGTGCATCTAAAACTAAAATCCATACGGTATAAGTAATGTATTGAACATCGACTTCGGCCAGATTTGCCAGTGTATTTCTAAAAATCAATCCAACGAAAAGAAATATTATCGAGGTCCAAAATATAGAAATAGTCGAAGTGGCTATTACATTTTTCTTGTCCTCTTCGGCACTGTAAAATCTAAAAAATGCTGTTTCCATTCCGTAAGATAGAACCACGTTAAAGAAAACCATCCAAGACAATACGATCGAAACTTCACCATACTCAGCTGTAGGCAAAATTCCTGTATATAATCTCACTAATAAAAAACTTAGCATTCTCGGTAAAACTGTAGCCAGTCCGTAAATTGCCGTTTGCTTGAATAGATTTTTATATAATCCCAAAATATAATTCTAATAATGTTTGTAAGACAAAAATAACCATTTCTTTTGTTTAATGGAGCTTTTGTTGATGCAATAAAGAAAACTTCTGATCGTTTTTAGACAGTCATTTTCTTTTCATCTAAAATTTTGACAAAATGAAATCCTTTTGGAGCATAACCTTGATTATAATAAAATCTATGTGCTCCAAAATTTCCCGTAAAAGCATCCAAAACTATACTGCTGCAATTTAGCTCAATTGCTTTTTTCTCTATATAATCGGTAAGTAATTTTCCGATTCCTTTAGATCGATAATCCGGATTAACAACAAAATTGTCAATCTCTAGATATTTTCCCGTCCACAGTTTCGTAGCCGACCAGCACCCCGTCAAACCTACACAAATCTCATCTTCAAATATTGCAATTTGTGTATAATTATGAGGTACCATTTCAGAAAGAAATGATTGATACTTTTCTAGAGATATATTAGGATTAAGAAATCGAATTGTACTTATTTGAGCCACCATTTCCTCAATGGTAGTTAGCTCTTTTATTTGTAAAGCCATTGTTTAAAAAATGAAATAGAATTCAAAAATACTCAAAATATAATCATGAAAGAATCTGTTTTCCATCATATATCTATTCTTCTTAAACGTTTTAACTAATTTATTGGACATTAATTATAGCTCACAAAAATAAATTCACATTTTATACGTTTTCTATAAAAGCACATGCTTTAAAAAACTTCTTGATAGCAGACTAAAACTGAGGAATGTCTGGAAAAAACGACAGAAACAGTCGTAATATTTCATCAATCTACTTACTTACAGATAATTATACTGTTTTTTAACACAACATGTGAAATATATAAAACAAACATGAAAATTATGTAACATTTTTTTAACAGTCTTTTTTTAAATTTGTTTCAAAGGGATTGAGAAAGCTAAATATAACCCTTTTAAAAAAAAAGAAAGCACTGGGACTAATAAAGCTTGTTTGTTCCCATAAAAGACAAAGCATAAGGGATTGATTCAGCTGTAGTAACCCTAAAAAAACAGAGCACTGGGACTGATAAAGCTTGTTTGTTCCCATAAAAGACAAAGCACAGGGATTGATTCTGCTGAAATGTAACCCTTAAAAAAACAGAGCATTGGGATTAATAAAGCTAGTTTGTTCCCATGAAAGACAAAGCACACAGAGTTATCTGTCTATTTTTATAAAATGGTAGTGATTCTCAACTTAATTATAATTTGAGAATCACCATTTTATAAAAATATTTTTAAAAAAGAATAAAACTTCCAATAAAAAGAAAAGCCAGCTAATGCTGGCTTTTCTTTTATATATAATAGGATAAATTATCCATTTAAAGCTTCTGCTCCACCAACAATTTCCAAAATCTCACTTGTAATCGCTGCCTGACGAGCTTTGTTATAAGTTAATTTTAATTGGTTTCTTAAAGCTGTTGCGTTGTCTGTTGCTTTGTGCATTGCAGTCATACGTGCTCCGTGCTCAGAAGCAAATGAATCACGAATACCTTTGTACAATTGTGTTTTTAAAGACTTAGGAATTAAAGCCAATACAATTTCTTCTTTTCCTGGCTCAAAAATATAATCTCCAGAAACAGCAGCACCATCAGTATTAATAGGCGCTAATGGTAAAAACTGCTCTACTTGAACAATCTGAGTAGCAGCATTTTTAAACTGATTGTATACTAACTCAATTCTATCGTATTCTCCAGATAAGAATTTCTCAGTCAAATTATCTGCAATTCCAGCAACATTTTCAAATGTTAAATGATCAAAAATTGCATTATGATGACCGTGAATTTTATGCGTTTTAACTAAAGCATCACCACCTTTTTTACCAATGGCAAAAACGTCAACTTGTTTTCCAGCATAAAAATCAGTACGATTTTTAATCTCTTTAATAATATTCGAATTGAAAGCACCACACAAACCTCTGTTTGAGGTTACAGCAACTAACAATACTTTTTTTACTTCACGTTGTGTAGTGTAATCTCCTCCTATTTCACCTTCTAGTGTAGCAGAAAGATCTTGCAATAACTCCGTTAATTTCTCGGCATAAGGACGCATTGCAGTGATTGCATCTTGTGCTTTCTTCAGCTTTGCAGCAGAAACCATTTTCATAGCCGATGTAATCTGCATCGTCGATGAAACGGAAGTAATTCTATTACGGATTTCCTTTAAATTTGCCATCTATTAATTAGAAAATGCGACAATTTTAAAATTAGATAATTAGAATAATGATCGAACATTATCTAATTATCTAATTTACCAATTATCTAATTAGTTATATTTTGCTGAAACTTCTTTTGCCGCTTTTTCGATAACATCTGTAATAGCGTCATCTAATTTCCCAGCTTTCAAAGCGTTAAGTGTATCTTTATGTTTGCTGTTTAAGTAAGCTAAGAAATCTGCTTCGAATTCTTTTACTTTATTAACAGGAACATTTTTTAATAAGTTTTTAGAACCAGCGTAGATAATAGCTACTTGGTTTTCAACTGTATAAGGATCATTTAAACCTTGTTTCAAGATCTCAACGTTTCTTTTTCCTTTTTCGATTACATTTAAAGTAACAGAATCTAAGTCAGAACCAAATTTAGCGAAAGCTTCTAATTCACGGAATTGAGCTTGATCTAATTTTAAAGTTCCAGAAACTTTTTTCATTGATTTAATTTGAGCATTACCTCCAACACGAGATACAGAGATACCTACGTTAATAGCAGGACGAACCCCAGAGTTGAACAAATCTCCATCAAGGAAAATCTGACCATCTGTAATCGAGATTACGTTTGTTGGGATATATGCAGAAACGTCACCAGCTTGAGTTTCGATAATTGGCAATGCAGTTAATGAACCACCACCTTTTACGATAGACTTGATAGAATCTGGTAAATCGTTCATGTTTTTAGCAATTCCATCATCAGCAATTACTTTACAAGCACGCTCTAATAAACGAGAGTGTAAGTAGAAAACGTCTCCAGGATAAGCCTCACGTCCCGGTGGTCTTCTTAATAAAAGAGAAACCTCACGGTAAGCAACAGCCTGTTTAGATAAATCATCATAAACGATAAGAGCTGGACGACCAGAATCTCTGAAATATTCTCCAATTGCAGCACCAGCGAATGGAGCGTAAACTTGCATTGGAGCTGGATCAGAAGCATTAGCAGCAACGATAACAGTATAAGCCATTGCTCCTTTTTCTTCTAACATTTTAGCGATTCCTGCTACAGTTGAAGCTTTTTGTCCAATTGCAACATATATACAGAATACAGGTTTTCCTGCATCGTAAAATTCTTTTTGATTTAAGATTGTATCGATACAAACAGTTGATTTACCTGTTTGACGGTCACCGATTACAAGCTCACGCTGTCCACGACCAACTGGAATCATAGCATCAACCGCTTTTACTCCTGTTTGTAATGGCTCAGTTACTGGCTGACGGAAGATAACTCCAGGTGCTTTTCTTTCTAAAGGCATTTCGTATAAGTCACCACCGATTGGTCCTTTTCCATCAATTGGAAAACCAAGAGTGTTAACTACACGTCCTACCATTTGCTCACCAACTTTAAGAGAAGCAATACGTTGAGTTCTTTTTGCTGTAGATCCTTCTTTAATTCCAGTTGATGGTCCTAATAATACAACCCCAACATTATCCTCCTCAAGATTCAATACGATACCTTCCATACCGTTATCAAATTCCACTAACTCACCATATTGAACATTAGATAGCCCGTAAACACGAGCAATACCGTCTCCAACTTGAAGTACTGATCCTACTTCCTCTAGCGTAGCACCAGATTCAAAACCTTCTACTTGCTTTCTTAATATTGCTGAAATTTCAGCAGGTTTGATTTCCGCCATCTTAATTTATAATTTAGACACTTTTTGTGTTATAAAACTAATTACTTAACTCTCTTTTTAATACTTGTAATCTGTTAGCAACTGAAGCGTTGTACTGATTATCTCCTATTCTCAAAATAAATCCACCAATAATTGAAGGATCTACTACATTTTCTATTGTAATTTTTTTATCTGATAAAGTTGCAACTTTTGCCAAAACTTTAGCTTCTAAAGCTGCATCCATTGGAATAGCTGTTGTAACTTTTGCTACTTCAACACCATTACTTTCATCAAATAATTTATTGTATTCTAATGCAATTGCATTTAGAATTTCGAATCTTTTGTTTTCAAATAATAAATGGAATAGTCCTTTTGTTACTCCATTTACATCTGCAAAAACTTCCAAAAGAGCACCTTCTTTAACTTCAACAGTAGTTGTTGGGTTTTGGATAAATGTACTCAATTCTTGATTCGTCTCAATTGCATTTGCAATTGATTTCATATCGTTATTGACAGCTTCGGCAACACCTTTAGAGTTTGCTAAGTCTAGAATTGCTTTTGCATAACGAATTGCTGCTCTTGTACTTGCCATAATCTTAGTTTAACTTTACGTCACCTAATAATTTCTCTACCAATTTAGTTTGAGATTCTTTATTAGATAATTCTTCTTTCAATAATTTTTCAGCAATACTCAAAGATAGAGTTGAAACTTGAGATTTCAATTCTGCCATTGCAGCATTTTTTTCGCTTTCGATAGCCGCTTTAGCTTGATCAATCATTTTTTGACCAGCTTCTTGAGCTTCGTTTTTAGAATCAGCAATCATTTTCTCTTTCATTTCGCGAGCTTCTTTCAACATCGCGTCACGTTCTGCACGAGCTTCATTCAAAATTCTTTGATTGTCAGCTTGTAAATTTTCCATTTCTCTCTTTGCGTTTTCAGCAGAAAGCAATGCATTTTTAATACCTTCTTCTCTTGCAGTAATAGATTCCATAATTGGTTTCCAAGCAAATTTTACTAAAAGCAAAATTAATATTACCAAGATTAAAGCCTGCCAGAAGAATAATCCGAATGAAAAATCGTTAATTAACTTATCCATTTTATATAACTATATTAAATATTTAATTTCTTTTTTAAAAGTAACAACATCTTTAACCAACCGTTAAAGATGCTGTTATTTCTCTCTTTATTATTTTCCTAAGATCAAAGCAGCGAATGCTAAACCTTCTAATAAAGCCGCGATAATAATCATCGCAGTTTGAATTTTACCAGCAGCTTCTGGCTGACGAGCAATAGCGTCCATAGCAGATCCACCGATTTTACCTAAACCTAAACCTGCACCGATTACTACTAAACCAGCACCTACTAAAGTTGGAATTGTTCCCATAACTATTTATATATATAAAATTAAACTTCTAAATTAAATAATTGCTGTTTCATCTTCATGGTGGTGAGCATGATCATGATCTTGAACTGCCATACCAATAAACAATGATGATAACATTGTAAAGATGAATGCCTGTAAAAATGCAACTAAAATTTCAATAACAGAGATAAACAATGTTAATCCTAATGAGATTGGCAAATCTGCTGCTAAATTTTTTCCAACAAAAATCATTGCGATCAAACTCATAATTACTACGTGACCTGCAGTAATGTTTGCGTACAAACGAATTAATAATGCGAATGGTTTTGTTAATGTTCCTAAAACTTCAATTGGAGCTAAAATAATTTTCATTGGAACTGGTACTCCTGGCATCCAGAAGATGTGTCCCCAATAATCTTTGTTTGCACTAAATTGAGTAATAATAAATGTAAAGGCAGCTAAACAAACTGTAATAGCAATATTTCCTGTTACATTGATTCCTAGCGGAGTCATTCCTAATAAGTTCAAGATCCAAACAAAGAAAAATACAGTTAATAGGTAACCCATATATTTACGGTATTTTTTCTCTCCAATATTTGGAACAGCAATTTCGTCTCTGATGAAAATTACTAATGGTTCTAAAACTCTACCAAATCCTGTTGGGATTGGTCCTTTTTTGTATGATCTTGCTAAACCAGTAAACATTAATAATAATAATACTGATACGAAAAGCATTGAAACAACATTTTTAGTAATTGAAAAATCTAATGGTTTTTCATTTGATGGATGACCGTGCTCATCAAAGTTGATTGTTCCGGCAGCATCTGTTTTATAAATTTTACCGTGAACTAATTTGTAGTAGCTACCGTCAACTTCTGCAACTTCTTCTCCGTGGTGTAATTTTGAAGAAGAGAAAACTTTTAAACCACCATCAATTAAAATAACTGGTAATGGGAAACCGTAGTGTTTATTTTCTTTTTCATCTGAAAAGAAAACAAAGTCATGAGAATCTTGTAAGTGGTGATCAATAAAAGCATCTACTTTAGCCTTTGGATCAAGAGCAACATGCTCTCCTTCTTCGTGAGCAGTATGTGAAACTACTTTCTCTTCGTGAGCTGTTTCAGTTTGAACATGCGTCGAATCATTCTCTTGATTTGCAAAACCTATAATAGGTAGAGAAGCTACAAAAGCTGCAAGAATAAAGCTGAGTGGTTTGTTTGAAATCACCATATCGTGGAAAATCTTATTTTTTTACGTTTCTAAAATTTGGTGCAAAGGTACATTTTTTATTAATATTCAAAAGGATATGAAAAATTATTTTTAAACCTTGTTTTAAAGAATTGTTATTTTAACGCTTTTCATTTAATAATCGGACAGTTAAAAGCGTCTGAAATAACAAAAACAGCACAAATGTTATAAAAAAACTGACTTTTTCAACATTGCTTTCTCCCGTTTTGTTTTTTAAGATCGGCTGAAGAAATAAATAGGCTAATAACATTTGTGTAAAAGTTCCAAATAAAAACGCCATTCCGACAATTTCAAAATTCTTCTTTTTTACTACTAATAATATAAGGTATAATAAAGACGAAATCGCGAAGAAAGAAAAATACAGTATTTCTAAACTGTAATGAAACTTCTCCGTACTAATTTCACTAAATAAAAAAACGGCTTTATGAATACTATAAGTTCCTAAAGCAAGACATAACAAATAAAAAACTGGTTTGTAATTTTTTGAAAGCATTTAAAATAATTTTTGTGCAAAGATGCAACTTTTATCTCAAGGCATTTTTATTTACAAACTACTTTGTTTTATTGATATCGTTTACTTGTCGGATTACATTGTACAATGCAACTCCAACACCGGCTAATACAAAAATGGTGTTATAATATACTTTTGGACTTGGATGTTTCTCATCGAGCCAGGTTCCGAAATAAGAGAATACGAAAATGATTACTCCCATTTGAAAGGGAATATTAATAAATGCCAACCATTTATTTCTCCTATTATTATTCGGCTCCTTTTCCATCTTCTAGCATTATGACTGTATTTGAATGGGCAAGCATAGTACAGGTTGCTGTAAAGTCAGCTCCTGGTTCTATAGAAAGTTTTCCTACTGCTACTTCTCCATGAATTTGAGCAGTCGATTTAATATTAAGGGTTTCAAGAACTTTTATTTTTCCATGAAATTCTCCTTCGATGTCTGCATTGTTACAGATAATTTCTCCTTTGATAACTCCTTTTGCTCCAATCACAATTTTGCCCTGCGAAGTAAAATTTCCTATCAATTCACCGTCTAACCTAAAGTCGGCTTTAGAGACTATATCTCCTACTATTGATGTTCCTTCAACAATTCTATTGGTTTTTCCTAATTGTTCAGTTCCGTTTTTTTTTACTTTTTCAAACATGGCGGTTAAGATTTAAGGGGTTTTCGGGGTAAGGTATGCGTCTAGATTCTTTTTAATCTGAACAATTTTGTAATTATCATTTGATATAATTATTGCTTGATCTGGGATTTTATATTTCTTATCTTCTCTGAAAACTCCAGCAATATCATTTGCATAAGCTTCAGATTTTAAACCATGAATAACTACAAAACTTTCTGTTTTATTGTATTTATCTAGAGATGTTGTCAATCTTTCGTAGTTTTCAACTAATAAAAACACTCTAATTGCTTCTTCTATTCTTTTAACCGCTTTTGTATCGTTGTTTGCAACACGATATAGTATTTTCCAGTTTTTAGTATCTGTTGTTGTAAAGTTAAGTTTCTCCAAAACAGGAACTTGTTTTTCTAAAATCTCTCTTGCATTTTTACCTTCTTCGCTATTTGGATAATTATCTGCAACGTTCTCAAGTCCTTTTTTATAGGCTTCTAAACCATATACTTTTCCTAAAGTATTGGCTTTTAGTAATTCGTATTTTGAAACAATATCATCTCCCGAGTATTGATTAATTAGATTATCAATATTGGCCAAGACTTCATCAAAATGTTCTTCTTCAAAAAGTTTATACCATTTTTGATATTCTTTGTCTGGACTAGAATTTGGATCGTCTTCTTTATTGTTTAAAATGTGCGCATATCTCGAATCTGGATATTTAGATGAAATCTCTGCTTTTATAGCGTCAGCTTTTGCCGGATTTGTAATTTGATAAATTTTATACAAATTGTACATTGATGGCAATACCAGTTTTTCTTCAGGATTGTTCTGAAGTAGCTGTTCTAGTTTGTCGCTAGCCAAATTATATTCTTTAAACTTCTCCTTATATATAAGTCCTAATTGATAGTATGAAAAATTGCGTTCTTTACCAATACTATCCATAGCAGCTTGAGAAGTTGGCAGTTGTTCTACATAATAAGCTACTGTATATTTTTCAGGAACAATTGTATCATTCAGCGGGTTCGCAACTTCTTTTGTATTAATAGTATCGTTCATTGCTGCATCGTTTGCAGATCGCACTCCTGCCAATCTCCAGTTTCCACCCATAGTTCTGTTACCCCACATTTTTTTAAACTGTAGTTTTCCGTAAGCAACTGTTGTTGGGTTATAAAAATAGAATGAACTGGCATTATCATTTCCTCCAGGAGGCATTCCAACTCCTTCTGGTTCTACTGGTTTACCTAAAGAATTAGGATTAACAGCTCCATTTCCTGCAAAATCTGCTTGAGAGTTTCGGTCTATATTGGCTAATCGTTCTTTTTCCTTTTCTTCTAAAAGTTTTTTTGCTTCGTCCTTCTTTCTAAGTTCGGCAATATAATTTTCGAAATAAGCTTTCTTATCGTTTGGTGGCAGGTTATATACTTTAATAATACTATCATTGCGTTTTGCAATAGCTTCGTATTTAATTACATCATCAAGATTTTTTCTGTTTTTTTCTATAAATGCAAACTCTCTAGTTTTAGGATCCAGTTTAACCAAAGTACTATCATAATACTTTGCCGCCATCGAATAATCTGTATTTTTAAAATACATGTTTCCAATGTTTCTATAAGCAGAAGCCATTAAATACGGATCTTTAGATTTTCTTCCTAAAGACTTATTGTAAAATTTTAATGCGTTTTCTTGATCTTTCTTTTTATCATAATAAACTCCCATTTCATAAAAAAGAACATCATAATAAGGACGATTTTCACGATCAGTCACCAATTTATTAAATGTTTTTAAGAAAATTGTATCATTATCTTTTCCATAATCAAACATCTGTGCTTTTTTGGCGTAAGCGTGCATCATGTACTTGCGATCTGCCTTTCTGTTTAAATCAATAACCGCATCATAAAAATAAATAGCACTGTCACGTTTTCCTTCTGCCTGATACATTTGGCCAAGGATAAAACGATATCTTGCGCGTTCTTCATTATTTCGAGTAAATTGTTCTGCAACTCTAAGTTTAGAAACAGCACTGTCTTTTTGTTCCAGATTTAGAAAAGCTTCTGCCAAAAGTGCGTTGGCATCTGCATAAGTTTGCTTATCTAAATCTGTTTTTTTCAGTAAAATTTTAATATTCTTAAGAGCAATAGCGTCATTACCCAAACGCATATTGGTTTTTTCACGCCAGATTTTTGCCGTATAAATATTGTTGCTTTCAGGGTATTTGTATAAAATATAATTGAAAGCCTCAATTGCCGGAATAAAACGCTGATCATAATACCTCGCTTTTCCAAGCATAAGATACGCTTCATCAATCTGCCAGTTTCTTTCTCTTCCGCCAATATTCATTGAGTGTTTTTGAATGGCTTTTGTCGCTTTTGTTTCTGCCAGTTCAAAATCAGGATTTTTTGCTTTTTCGGCTTCAGAAAAATTTTCGTCGAACTGCATTTTTTCAATTGGCAGTTGTTTCCAGAAATTATCTTCGTTATTGGCCTGAATTGATTTTAAACCTTTGTCTAAACCAATTCCTCCATTGTAAAGAATGTTATATTTTGTCCCGATCGAGTGAGAACTTCGAGCCAAAAAGGTATTTTTTTTGGTAGAACAAGCTATCAAAAAGAATAAAAAAACGAAAGTAAAACTATATTTAAGAGTATTCTTTTTCAATAGAAAAGAGTTTAAAACAGATAACTACTAAAAATTGATTTTAGTATATTCATTTGTAAAAATACGCTTCTTTTTGAAATATAGAAATTCTTACACAGCAAAAAACAATTCTAATTCTTGTAAGGTTTCTTCTGAGGTCTGAATATCTTTAACAATTTCGCCTTTATTAAGCGCGACAATACGATTACAAACTTCTACAGTATGCTGTAAATCATGACTTGAAACCAAAACAGTTACATTTGGATCGTCGGCTAATTCTTTGATGATTTTTTTTAATCGACTTACTGTTGTAGGATCTAGATTCGCAAAAGGCTCATCTAAAATTACAACTTCAGGGTTACCAATAAGTGTGGCAATAATACCCGCTTTTTTCTGATTTCCTTTTGATAGATCACGAAGATATTTTTTGTTGTTCAAAATTTCTCCATTAAAAAACTCCTCGTGTTTTGCTAGCAATGCATCAATATCTGCCTTATTCTGATTCCGTAAATCACCAATAAAATAAAAGTATTCTTCTGGAGTTAAATATCCGATAAGGAAATTTTCATCTAAAAAAGATCCCGTAAAAGTTTTCCAATTCTCACTTGTATTTACCTGAATGTCATTACTTTTTATATATCCTGTTGAAGGCTGGATGAGATCAAGAAGCAAGCTGAAAAAAGTTGTTTTTCCTGCTCCGTTATTTCCTACCAATCCAAAACTTTGTCCTTTTGGGATTTCTAGATTATTAATATTTAAAACTGTTGTTCCGTTATATGTTTTTGAAAGCTGATTTACTTGTATCATAATAATTTTAGATTGTTGATTTCAGATTTTAGATTTAAATAGAGATAATTACCTCATTTTTAAATTGACAAATTATCTAATTAACCCTTTTGTTTATAAGCACTTATTGTACTGTATTTTTCTATTTTGTACCTCTTTTCGATTATCGAAAACACTTTCTCTTTAAATATAAAGCCCAAGATACCAGCTCCTGCAACCAAACTTAAGGCTACGGTTTTATCTGCAAAACGAAGTCCAAGCCAATACAATAATAAAGGAAGAAATATTTTTGGCAAAGACAAAAGCATCGAGTTTACATTAAATGCTTTTTTATCTCCAAAGGCACCACCAGCACTGCTTAAATCAATTGGCGTTTTAGTAAAAGCACCTCCCAAAAGTACCAAATGAGAATTTACGCCAATATTATAAATTGCACCAACTACAATAGTTAGATAAACTTCCCATCCATAAAAAAGATAAAAAGATGCTAGAATTGTAGAAATAAAAGTAGCAATTACAATTAGCCACCATTTTGCAGTAATATAACCTCTATACGGAATATTCTGTGTCATCATTAATTGATAATACGAACTATCCCAGCTGGGTACAAACTGTCCGAATACAAATAGAAATCCTCCTGAAACGAATATTCCAGCAAAAATTTGCATCGCAGCCGGTTGATGCGTATTTCCGAAAAAAATCAATCCGTAGAATAAAAAGATTACACTCATTACTATAGTAGTTTTTGATCTTTTATTTCTTTTGATAAGTCTAATGTCATTTTTAAGAAAAGTCCCCAAAGTACCAAACTGATTTAACCAAGAAAGATTTTCTGTAGAGGCAACATCGTGTTTTACAGAAAGTCCTGCATCGAGATATAAATTCTTTTCGAAGTATTTAAATGTAAAATAATGCAACGCAATTAATACTAGAATCGAAATCAAAAACAATCCATCTATTTCATAAAAGCTTTGAAAAAATGGAGTTGTAAACTGCGTAATATCAAATAATTGATAATACTGTACACCTCCTAGAACTACAATTAGCAGTAGAAAAAGAGCAAATAATCTATCTATATTGCTTAAAATAATATTCAGAAAATTGTTAATGTAAATAATAGACATTACTCCCAAATGCCAAAAAATAATTTGTACAACATCGTATCCGTTCAAAATTAGGACAACTGTAAATGGAATAAAAAATAAAGCGTGTATCCAGTTAAAAAAAGATAAAATGGTTTTGCCTAAAGAAAAATGAACAATGGTTGTTTTCTTTAAAGGAAGAGCTAGCAAAGGTTTGATATTTAATACAGGTATTGACTGTAATAACAATCGAACTGCTAAATCGCCTAGAAAATAATAAATTAGAAATTTGTTTAAAGTTACCAAAGGTTCCAAATTCATTTCCTTAAGCATATAAAATGCACCCACTCCCATAGCAATAAAAATTAATGAAAAATAGATCATTAAAAAACCTATTATTATTTTCATTGTCAGATTTTTACCGAAAGATGCCGACCTAATAAAGGCCTTCCATTCGAGATAAATAAACTTCTTAATCATGGTTTATGGTTTTAATATTTTTGTAGTAAGAGACCAAATGTAGGAAAACGTTACAAAAAAAGTTAAAAAAAATAATTTCGTGCTAAAATTTTAATAGTGGTTTGCTACTTTTGCATAAAAATTCTATCATGCCTTCATTCTTAAAACTTATAATTAAAGAGGTTAAACGCGAAACTGCAGATGCTGTTTCGATTCTTTTTAATGTTCCTGAAGAACTAAAATCTGACTATAAATTTACAGCAGGACAATATATAAATTTAAAATTAACTCTTGATAACCAAGAAATTAGACGTGCATATTCTATTTGCTCTGCACCAGACAGCGGCGAATTAAGAATTGCTGTAAAAGCAGTAAAAAGTGGTCTTTTTTCTCAGTTTGCCAATACTACCTTAAAAGCAGGTGATGTTCTTGAAGTAGGCCAACCAGAAGGTAAATTTACTTTTGAACCAGATGCTGAAAGACAAAAAAACTACGCGGCTTTTGTTGCAGGAAGCGGAATTACTCCGGTTCTTTCTATCATAAAATCGGTTTTAAAAAATGAACCAAAAAGTTCATTTGTATTGGTTTATGGAAATAAAACTCCCGAAAGCACAATCTTTCACCAAGAGCTTCACGATTTACAATTACAATATGTAGGCAGATTTTTTGTGCATTATGTGTACAGCCAAGCAAAAGCTGAAAATGCTTTATTTGGAAGAATTGAAAAATCGGCTGTTAATTTTGTTTTAAATAACAAACACAAGGAACTTCAATTTGATAAGTTTTTCCTTTGCGGACCAGAAGAAATGATTAACACCGTTTCTAATGTTTTGAAAGAGAAAAATGTAAAAGAATCTGCTATTAAATTTGAGTTGTTCACGTCTTCTTCTGAAGAACATGAAATTCAGGGTTCTCAAGAAGGACATACAAAAATTACTGTTTTGGTAGACGATGAAGAAACTACTTTTGAAATGTCTAAAAAACAAACTATTCTTGATGCAGCTCTAAAACAAGGTGTTGATGCTCCTTATTCTTGTCAAGGCGGAATTTGTAGCAGCTGTTTAGGCCGTGTTACAAAAGGAAGCGCAGAAATGACTAAAAATTCTATTTTAACAGATAGCGAAATTGCTGAAGGTTTAATTTTAACTTGTCAGGCACATCCAACATCAGAGACCATTTATGTTGATTACGACGATGTTTAGTCTGTAAAATCCCAATAGCAAAATTCCAAATTCCAACTTTACCATTGGGGTTTGGAATTTTTTTTGTTTAATTGCGTTATTTCTAATCTTTGTCAAAGTTTAAAACTTGACAAAGATCTGGCTTGGAATTTGGCATTTAAAAATTGAAATTTAATTGAATATGAAATCGGTACGAGAAATTTTTAGAAATAAAGAATATCTTTTGGAAGAGCCCGAAGTTATGAAGCTGGTTGATTACTGTGAAGAACTTCAGGATGAAATTGTTGAATTTAAATTTCAAAAAACCGACAATAAAGAACTTGCTTTACTCGACATGATCAAAGAAGTTATAAAAGGATGTGATGCCATCGAAAGAGAACAAATGGAACATGAACGCTACGGTTATGACGCACCAAATTATCAGGAAACCATCGCCAATCTAAAAAGCTATATTTACCGTCGGTGCCATGATGAGAAGATTTGGCTCTAATTGAAATAAAAGCAAAATTTTATCGAAATATTGCTGATTTTTCATTAAATTAGGGGTATAATTATGGCAATCTCAATCTCGTAATCTGAGAATTTGTAGGAGCTAAATCAAATTTGTCAAACATTTAAAACATTAAATATCATGACAGCTCACGTACAACACTTTCATTTATATCTATTTATCATGTTTTTTGTAACTGCTTCGCTATGCGTTCTAGCAATTATTATAAAAATGAAAAACAAAAAAGGTCCGAAGTTGCTCGAAAGAGAAAAATACAATTCAACTTTGACCGAAAAAATGATAGAAGTAAAAAAGACAGATTCGAATATCTTTAATATCTGGCCTTATGTAAGCAGGCTTAAATCGGCTAAAATTTTATCTAAAAAAATTAAAGATCATGACTTAATTTATAAAATTTATAGAGATTCATCCGATAAATTCGAACATATTCTATTATCAACCGAAGACAAAAATAATTTTGTCACGATTATAGTAAACAAAAAAAGAAAAAAAACAATCGGATATTCTTTCCTCGATTCTGATGAAAGATACGATCTAAACAAAAATATTGCTTAAAAATTATTTTTATCAGCAATACACATCTGGGTAAAATATATAGAATCTCAATAGAAACAAACGAAAAAAGCTCCAGAGAAGCGACTATATAATAAAAAATATGTCGTTCCTCTGGAGCTTTAATATTATAGACGTTATTTTCTTTGCTATAAATATTTAGCTTCGTTTTTTAATCTCTTATGAGAGCTGCTTCACAACTTTGTCAACAACTTGTTGTGGTAAAATTGTCCTCATTGCATCCTCATATCCCTCAACAACTTTATTTCCATAAACTGAAGTTGGCAATTTTGGAAATTGATTTCGGTCTGAAGTCAGTGCATTTTCTAAACTTTGATTAAATGGCAAAAATCCTGCGTAGGGATGTGTAGCACCCCAAAGAGTAACGACTTTTACGCCCAGCATTGCTGCAATATGCGCATTTCCAGAATCCATAGAAAGCATTACATCAAGATTACTGATCAATTGTAATTCCTGCTGAAATTTAATTTTCCCAGCCATATTAATTACATTTTCAAATGGTTGAGCAAGAGAATCTAAAATTTCGATTTCTTTTTTTCCTCCTCCAAAAAGCAAAATGGTCTGATCTTTATTTTCGGACAATATTGAAATTACCTCTTTCATTAAGTCCAAAGGATAAACTTTAGAATCATATTGTGCAAAAGGCGCAATTCCAATAAGCTTTTGATTTTCTTTTCCTATAATCTTTAAAATCTCTTCACTTAATTTAGCTTTTTCAGGAAAATCAGGATTCGATAAATTTAACGGAAAACCAAGCTTTTCAAACACTTTTGCATGCCTTTCAAACATTGTCGGCAATTGCCTGAAAATCTTATTATCGGCTCTTGTCAATTCTTTTTTTCCCTCTCTTCCTTTATCGACAGTAGCTCTTTTTTTTCCGCTTAAAGCGAAAAGTAAACTCACAACTTTAGATCGTAAAACATTATGAAGATCTGCAAAAGCATCAATTTTTAGTTTTTTTACGTCTTTATATAAGTGCACAAGACCTAGAAAACCTTTGTGCCTTTCTTTTTCATCAAAAGCAAAAAACTCCAAGTTGGGAATTCCGTCAAAAAAAGGTTTAAAAAAAGGGCGAGAAATAACGGTTAGTTTTACCGTTGGATATTGTTTTACAAAAGCGCGTAAAACAGGAACCGTCATGGCGACATCTCCCATCGCGGATAGTCTCATGACGGCTATATGCTTAATTTTGCTAGACAAGTCTGCCAAATTATTATTTTTTATTTTGATATAAAACTGGGTTTAATTCATCATCGTTATACATTTTCATTTGTTTGTACACTTTCATGAATTTATCTCCATTTTCGATATCCGTAAGTAAATCATCTATTGCAGTTGATAAATCACTTCTTTGTTCTAAAAGGACATTTAGTTTTTCTTGGCATTTATCTCTATGTTCTTGAGAAGCTTCTGCACGTGTAGCTTCTTCATGCATATGATAAATTTTTAAAGCTAAAATTGACAATCTGTCAAAAGCCCAAGCTGGACTTTCAGAATTGATTTTTGCTCCGTCTTTTACTTTTACATCACTGTATTTTTGTAAAAAATAACTATCTATATATTCCACCATATCAGTACGTTCCTGATTTGATGCGTCAATTCTTCTTTTTAAAGTTAATGCGGCAACTGGATCAATTTGTGGATCACGAATAATATCTTCAAAATGCCATTGAACGGTGTCAATCCAATTTTTTAGATATAACAAATGCTCGAACTTATCTTTTGGATAAGGATTATTGATCGGCTGATCTACATTATCAAACTCGTGATAATCTTTGATGCTTTGCTCGAAAACAGAATATGCTAATTTTGAAAACATGTTTTTATTTTTTTATAAAACAAAGATACTTTTTATACTTTTATACTTTGAAAAAAAACATCAATTTTTCAATTATTCTTAAAAAACAATTGCTCTTATAAAAAAATAGTATGAAAATCCATTATATCTCTGAGAACAACAGTGTCTTAAATCATTTTTTAGGTCAGATTCGAAATATAAATGTTCAAAACGACAGTATGCGTTTTCGTAGAAATATTGAACGCATTGGAGAAATTATGGCTTATGAATTAAGCAAAATTTTGCCTTATAAAAAAGTTGAAATTCAGACGCCTCTAGGAATTAAGAATACTACAGAAATTGATGCCGATTTGGTATTATGCCCAATTTTAAGAGCTGGATTGCCACTTCACAATGGGTTTTTAAATTATTTTGATCATGCCGAAAACAGCTTTGTTTCTGCATGCAGATATCATCCAAATAATGATGACGAATTTGAAATTCGGGTTGAATATCAAGCCATTTCAGATTTAAATAATAAAACCGTTCTGCTTCTTGACCCAATGCTGGCAACTGGGCAATCAATTGTTGCTGTTCATAAAAAATTAGTAGAAAATGCAAGTCCAACAGAAATACACATTGTTGTTGTAATTGCTGCTCCAGAAGGAATTGCTTACCTTGAAAAAAATCTTCCAGAATACTGCCACTTGTGGGTTGCTTCTCTAGACGAAAAACTAAACGAGAAAAACTACATTGTTCCTGGACTTGGCGACGCTGGCGATCTTGCTTACGGAAGTAAACTATAATTGAGAGAAAAAAGTAAATAAACTACACACAATCAAGGTATAATATACAATTTCGTTGTTAAGTTTCTGCTGTACGTATTCTACATGACTTGTTGCCATTATCGTTAATGGCGCAATACTGAACAATAATAAATCGTTACTTTTATTTGGTGAAATAATGTAAACAAAAGCGGCTATAAAAAAACAAGCTACAACTTTTTTGTATGAAGAATGTACAATTTGTGGTCTGTTTGACAGCGTCATTAGCATAGAAGTAACAAAAAATAGTGCTACGGCTGTGTATATAGAAAGTGCCGCGTTTTCGTAATTATTCTTAAAATAATCTATTCTAAAATCGACTACAGCTCTTTCTTGAATAAATGCTATGGCATCAAAATTTAAAATTAATGATGTCATATAGAATAAAATTATTACGGCCAAAAGTGCTATAAAAGGCAAAACCCAGTTTCTATAATCTCTTGAAACGTGAAAAATAATAGAGATATAAACCAATATTATAAAGAGAATACTCCAAAATTGAAATAAAGAAGCTACAAAAATCCAAAATGCAGCATCAAATATTTTTTCTTTTGATGCTTTTAGGGATTGCAGCGAAATTAATCTTCGAAGCGCCAATAAAATGAAAAAATTGGCATAGATAACATTTGAATCATTAAAGATCGTTGGAAAAAATAAAACAAACAACAAGTAGAAAAGTATCGCGTAACCGTTGTCTTTACTAAGTCCGTTCTTTTTTACGATAAAATTAATCATAAAAAAAGAAGCCAAAATAAAGCACAACAAACTCACTTTTTGAAAAGCCAAAAAATAAGAAGTAACCCAAGATGGGTCTTTAATTTGGAACATAAAAAAGAAAACCAGTATTAAAATTACAACCAATGAATAATTTAATGGTGTAGATTTTTTAAAAACACTTGTTATCATAAGGATATTTTATACTTTTGTGATTGTAAAGATAATACTTGTTTAAAAGGAAAAACCTAACAAGTTGAAAAAAAGATTTGGTTTACCGAATTTTATCTTCAAGGCATTACACAACAATAAATAACATATAATTTTTAAAATTATGACAGCTTTTTTTGAAGGAATTCAATACCTATTTGTTAACATTTTGTTTGCTCCTCTTGACTTTTTACGTCATTTAGAATTAATTACATGGTTTGGTGCAAACACTATTAACTGGATTTTTATGATCATCTGTGCATGCGCAATCGTTTATTGGATTAAACAATTACGTATTTTTGATGACGCTGGAACAGAAAACCAAGATACAACGGCTCATTCATTTTTAAAATAAAAAAAGCAAACCCTTTAATTAAAAAGGGCTTGTGAATTTATTTTTTAGATTAAATCAAAACCGATATCTTTTCTAAAATACATCTTATCAAAACTTAGTTTATCTATGTTTTGGTAAGATTTTTTTATGGCTTCCTGGAAATTATCTCCATAAGAAGTTACAGCAATTACACGTCCTCCATTAGTAACGACATTTTCTCCATCTAATTTTGTTCCCGCGTGAAAAACTATAGAATCTGTAACATTTTCTAAACCAGAAATTACTTTTCCTTTTTCGAAATCTTCAGGATATCCTCCAGAAACTACCATTACAGTTGTTGCACTTCTTGGATCAACTTCTAAATTAAAGTCTCCTAATTTCTGATCTGCAACAGATAAGAACAATTCAACTAAGTCTGATTTTAATCTTGGAACCACAACTTCAGTTTCCGGATCTCCCATTCTTACGTTGTACTCAATAACTATCGGTTCGTTTTTAACATTAATCAAACCAATAAATACGAATCCTTTATATTCTATTCCGTCTTTTTGGAAACCTTCGATTGTTGGTTTTACAATGCGTGTCTCAATTTTTTCCATTAAAACAGCATCAACATAAGGAACTGGAGAAACTGCCCCCATTCCACCTGTGTTTAAACCTGTATCTCCTTCTCCAATTCTTTTGTAATCTTTTGCCGTTGGAAGAATTTTATAGCTTTTTCCGTCAGTCAAAACGAAACAGCTTAATTCGATTCCATCCAAGAATTCTTCGATAACAACTTTTGCACTTGCTGTTCCAAATTTTGCATGAACCAACATATTTCTCAATTCTGTTTTTGCTTCTTCAAGATCTTGAATAATCAAAACACCTTTTCCAGCTGCTAATCCATCTGCTTTTAAAACATAAGGCGGCTGTAATGTTTCTAAAAACTCACATCCTTTTTCAACTGTTTCAGCAGTGAAACTATCATATGCTGCAGTTGGAATATTATGTTTCATCAAGAATTCTTTTGCAAATTCTTTACTTCCTTCTAATTGAGCACCCAATTTTGATGGTCCAATAACCGGAATATGTTTTAAGCTTTCGTCGTTTTTAAAATAATCGTAAATACCTTTTACCAATGGATCTTCTGGCCCTACGACTACTAAACTTATATTTTCTTTAAGCACTAATGCTTTTACTGCTTCAAAATCAGTTGCAGATATTGCAACGTTTTCAGCAATTGCAGCAGTTCCCGCATTTCCAGGTACTACAAAAAGTTTTTCGCAAAGCGGACTTTGAGTCATTTTCCACGCAAATGCATGTTCTCTTCCGCCTGATCCCAATAGTAAAATTGTCATGGTGTTGTTGTATTTAGTTGTGGTGCAAAAATACTTGCTTTTGTACGTAAAAAATAATTAAATCTTTAAAAAGTTGTTGAATCATTCCGAAACATTATTTTTGACGAAAATTATTCTGAAAAATGATTCGTCTTTTTGATATTTCCCTCCAATTAAATGGTTTTCCGATAAAGAAAGCCAAAGCCGAGATGGATGAAATTATTCACTTTTCTGAAGAAGAATATGCTTCATTTCTTGAAAATAAGAAGAAAGAAATTGTTGATTTTCATTTAAAAAACAACTCTTTTTACAAAGAATTAGTTGGAAATACTTCAGTTCAAAATTGGGAAGATCTGCCAATTTTGAATAAACAGAATCTTCAGAAGCCATTAGAAGAAAGACTTTCCCAAGGTTTTTCAAAAAAAAACATCTACCTCAACAAAACTTCTGGTTCAAGCGGCACCCCTTTTGTTTTTGCAAAAGATAAGTACTCTCATGCTTTAACTTGGGCTTCCAATATGATGCGTTTTGGATGGTTTGGAATTGATTTTAATCGTTCGTATCAGGCCCGTTTTTACGGAATTCCAATGGATATTATTGGTTATCAGAAAGAGCGTTTCAAAGATTTTCTGACGCATCGTTTTCGCTTTCCGGTTTTTGATTTATCTGATGAAGTTTTAGAAAAATTCTTAAAAAAATTCAAATCGAAAAAATTCGATTATATCAATGGTTATACGAGTTCTATTGTTTTGTTTGCTAAATATTTGGAGCAAAAGAATATTATTTTAATTGAAATTTGTCCAACCTTAAAAGCTTGTTTTGTCACTTCGGAAATGCTTTTTGAAACGGATAAAAAACTGCTTGAAAAACAATTTGGAATTCCTATCATCAGCGAATATGGCGCGTCTGAATTAGACTTAATTGCTTTCGAAAATCCTAAAGGAGAATGGCAAGTTAACTCCGAAACCCTTTTCGTAGAAATTCTCGATGAAAATAACAATTCTGTTCCACATGGAACGGAAGGAAAAATTGTGATTACTTCATTATTTAACAAAGCAAATCCTTTCATTCGATATGAAATTGGAGACATCGGAATTTTGGACGAAAAAAGCACACTTCAAAAACCAATTCTAAAAAAACTTATTGGAAGAACCAACGACATTGCGATTTTACCAAGCGGAAAAAAATCTCCTGGATTGACGTTTTATTATGTAACCAAAAGCATAATTGAAGACGATGGAAATGTAAAAGAATTTATTATCAAACAAACTAAATTAAACACTTTTGAAATTGAATATGTTGCTGAAAATGAATTAATTTCAGAACAAATTCAAAAAATAAAAGAAGCAATTAATTTATACTTAGAGCCTAATTTAAACTTCTCTTTTAGAAGAAAAACTGTTTTAGAAAGAACCAATCGCGGGAAATTAAAACAGTTTAAGTCGTATTTATAAATATAAATAAAATCTTACATTTGTTTTTATAATTAAAACTTATGGATGATCATTCTTTACTTTCTGAAGAAACAATTTCTAACAAAATATATTTTATTCGCAGTCAAAAAGTGATGCTTGATCGTGATTTGGCTTTACTTTATGGAATAGAAACTAAAGTTCTTAAGCAATCCGTTAAAAGAAATATCTAAGGTTTCCTGAAGATTTCATGTTTGAACTTAATAAATCAGAGTTTGAAAATTGGAGGTCACAATTTGTGACCTCCAATTCCGATAAGATTGGTTTGCGACATGCACCGATGGCGTTTACTGAACATGGGGCTATGATGTTGTCTAGCATTCTTAAAAGTGACAAAGCAATTCAAACCAATATTCAAATCATGCGTATATTCACGAAAGTGAGACAAATGCTTCTGGATACAACAGAAATTAAAGTAGATATTTTACATCCCGAAGCCTCGGGACAGAAGAAGTTAGAGAATCATGATAAAAATATTGAATTGGTATTTTCTTATCTAGACGAATTAACGGAGAAAAAAGAAAATGAATCTGAAAGAGTGAAAATTGGTTATAAAAAATAGCTCTTTAAAGTCGTAACTTACGACTGCTAGTTCAATTTTAAATTTTCTTTATATATTTTGGTTTGATTATCAACTGAGTAAACAAAAACCTCATCATTAATAAAATAGAAAAAACGATGTTAGAACCATGAAATTCTCTGTAAACGCCAAAATTATGTTTGATCAATTTAAATTTTGAAGAGGAAACAGAATCTTTTCTGATTCTGTAGAAAGCTAAAGATTCGGGTATTGGTTTTGCTATTTTAATTTGTTTTAAAATAGTAAGCCATATTCTCCAATCTTGTCTTTTTTGTGAGGTTTCCAATATAATTTTCCCAAAATAATCTACGTCGTAAATAGCTGTTAGATTTCCTATATAATTGCAAAAAAACAATTGTTTATAAGTCAAAGGATTTGGCGATTCAACTCTTCGATTCAAATCATTTCCTTCTTCATCAATAGAATCGTAAAAACTAAAAGTAAAATGTAAATTATTAGCTTTTAAAAACTGAATCTGTTTTTCTAATTTTTCAGGAAACCATACATCATCAGCATCTAAATAGGCAATGTATTTTCCAGTGGCTTTTTCTAAAGCAGCGTTTCTAGCAAAACCATTTCCGCGATTTTCTGGTAGTTTGAAAAGCTTTATTCGGCTATCTTTTTTAATAAATTCTTCAATTATAGCAACCGTATTATCTGTAGAAGCATCATCAACCAAAATCATTTCCCAATTTGTATAGGTTTGATTTTTAGCTGATTCTATTGTTGATCTAATGAACTTTTCAGTATTATACGTTGGAGTTAAAATAGATACTAAATCGTTCATTAGAATTTATATTCTTTAAAAATATTATTTGATATAACTTGAAAAGTCTTTGTGTTCTTCTTTTGAAAGTTCTTCTGGAGATAATGATCTAAAATAATCATAGGTAATTTTCATTCCCTCAGCACGGCTTACTTTTGCTTCCCAACCCAGCAATTCTTTTGCTTTTGTGGTATCTGGCTGACGCTGTAATGGATCATTTACTGGCAATGGATGATAAACTACTTTCTGATTTGTTCCTGTCAGTTTTATGATTTCTTCTGCAAAATCTTTAATCGTAATCTCATCTGGATTTCCAATATTTACAGGATACACATAATCTGAATGCAACAATCTGTAAATACCTTCAACTTGATCATCTACGTAGCAGAAAGAGCGGGTCTGCATACCGTCTCCAAAAATTGTTAAATCTTCTCCGCGAAGTGCTTGTCCGATAAAAGCAGGAATTACACGTCCGTCGTTTAATCGCATTCTTGGTCCGTAAGTATTAAAAATACGAACGATTCTGGTTTCTACGCCATGAAAAGTATGGTACGCCATTGTGATAGATTCCTGAAAACGTTTTGCCTCGTCATAAACACCACGTGGGCCAATTGTATTTACGTTCCCGTAATATTCTTCTGTTTGCGGATGCACCAAAGGATCTCCGTAAACTTCTGATGTTGATGCAATCAAAATTCTAGCCTTTTTTACTCTTGCCAATCCAAGTAGATTATGCGTTCCTAAAGATCCTACTTTCAAAGTCTGAATCGGAATTTTTAAATAGTCTATCGGACTTGCCGGCGAAGCAAAATGCAATATATAATCTAAATCACCAGGAACATGGACAAACTTAGTAATATCATGATGATAAAACTCGAAGTTTTCTAGTTTGAATAGATGTTCAATATTTTTAAGATCTCCCGTAATCAGATTATCCATTCCGATTACAAAATAACCTTCTTTGATAAATCTGTCACATAAGTGTGATCCTAAAAATCCTGCCGCTCCAGTAATAAGTATTCTTTTCATAATAATTATTTATACACCGCAAATGTAGTTGATTTGAAAAGTTTTTTTTGCTTATAATTTCAATTTATCTTGTATTCAGTAACTCTTGATGCTCTTTAAATTTTATATCAACAAATTCTTTTATCTCATTTTCAAATCGTTGTTTTGAAAATTTAATAGCATGTTCGCGAATTATTTTAGGTTCAAAATTTTTAGTTCCAAAATGAATTATTGCTTCTTTAATTTTCTCTGCAGTTTGTTCGTCAAAGAAAATTCCTGTTTGATTCTCAACAACTGTTTCCAAAGTACCGCCTTTTGACAAAGCGATAACAGGAGTTCCACAAGCTTGTACTTCAACCGGAATAATTCCAAAATCTTCTTCTGCCGCAAAAATAAAAGCTTTCGCTTTTTGCATTAAACTTCTGAGCTTCTTGTTTTCGACATAACCAACAAATTGTATATTGTTTTTGGCTATTTTTTGAAGCTTTTCTAATTCTGGTCCTTCTCCTGCAACGATCAGTTTTAAATGAGGCAATTCATTAAAGGCTTCTACAATAAGCTGCGTTTTTTTATACGCTACCATTCGTGAAGCTGTTAAGTAATAATCTTCTTTTGTTTCTTCTAAACCAAAAAAATCTACATCAACAGGCGGATAAATTACCACAGAATCTTTATTGTAGGTCTTTTTTATTCTTTGCGCAATATGCTTAGAATTAGCTATAAAATAATCAACGTTTTCTGAGTTTGAAAGATCCCATTTTTGAATTTTATCTAAAACTGATTTCGCATAAAATCCTTTTAAGCCTTTGGTTAATCCAGCATCCTTTAAATATTGCTCTCTTAAATCCCACGCATAGCGCATTGGCGAGTGACAATAACAAATATGCAACTGGTTTTTATTTACTTTAATTCCTTTTGCAACAGCCGAAGAAGAACTGATTATTAAATCGTAATCAGTTAAATCAAATTGTTCTATTGCAATGGGAAAAAGCTGTAAAAATTTACGATGGTTTTTTTTAACAGTCGGAAGTTTTTGAATAAAGCTGGTTTTCGCTTTTTTTCCATTCAAAATAAATTTTCGATCTTCTTCATTCAAAAAATCAATTAGCGCAAAATGTTCAAAATCATTCCAAATTGAATTGATAGAATGAATCACTTTTTCGGCTCCTCCATTTACATAATACCAATCGCTAATTAGGGCTTTTTTCAAAATGATCTATTCGGTTAATAAAAAAAAGTGAATTAAAAAAAGTAAAGAAGACAACACCAACTTGTCTGTCAAATATATTTTCTGTCAACATTGCTACCATAATTACAAATATAAAAATACCATATAGTAAATCTATATTTTTAGTGCCCCAAAGTAAGAAAACTAAAAACAGAATTAAGCCAAATATACCATATTTAAGCCAAATATCTAAATACTGATTATGTGAATTATATTCTATTTTTGAATAATCATCATAATTTTTATAGGTGTAACCTGAGTAACAGTTGTCTAGTTTTTTTTGAACATTTCCTGGTCCGACTCCTAATATCCAATTTTCCTTTAAAATAATACTTACACAATTGTAAATACCATATCTGAAGTTAACCTCTTCTGATTTTTGATCTTCGTTTGGTAATATTAGTTTCGTATTTCGTATTTCATCTATTCTTTTTTTTGAAGAAGGTATAACAAAGATCAAAAAAATGGAGGATGCAAGAAATATTATAAAACCAATCTTAATCCAGACTTTCGGTGTTTTTTTTAAAAGTAAAAAAATTGATAATACAAGAAATAAAACGAGCGCTAATCTTGCTGCATAAGTAATAACTGAAAAAATAAGTAATGCTATTCCTAAAAATCTAAAAATGAAAACATAATTGAATTTTATTCGATTACTTAATATATCATTTAAAAGCACTAAGCTGGAAAATACAAACAAAATTCCTAAGTATGGTAAATGAATTTCGGATATATCGCTAAAAAAATTCCTGATAATTGGATTGTAATAGGTATCAGAATTCATTACATTTTCATAACCATTTGATAGAATTACAATCCAAATATAAGACGCTAAAATTAGATTTGAAATAATAAAAACATTAATGGATTTTCGTAATGTGCTGTCGTAAATAAAATTTTTATTTACAATTATAAATAATGGGAAAATCAAAAAGGCAACGTTTTTTTCTAAAAATCTTGTGGCAAGTTTCTTGTCTTCAATAAATAAAAAACTAACTACAAATGCTAAATAATAACTTGTTAAGACCAGTAAATTAATCTTATCCCTTTTCTGAATCGTTTTATAGCTTTTCTCAGAAATCATTATTACTAATGAAAAAACAGCCCATACAATAATTGCTAAAACACTTTTCTTTAACCCAAGGATTGGAAAAGATCCTAGCAAGATTGTTGAATAATTATATAAATCTATTTTATTAATTTTCATCTTGAATTTCTTTTTTCAAAACAGATAAATAATTATTTTGGGTTAAAAAATCCTGAGCATTATCTGCCATTTTTTGTTTTGTGTCAATATCCATACTAAATGTTTTCAATATTGCATTTATAAAATCTTCTGGGCGGTCTGCCTCAAAGTACATCTCATTTTTTACCAATCCTGTTCCTTCTACACCAGTTTTAGACGAAATTAGAATTAAACCGTTTTGAATTGCATTAATAGATTTTATTTTTACTCCAGCTCCATGAAGCATCGGATTAATAAAAATGGTCGATCGTGAATAATAACTGCTTAAATCATTATGATTTAACAGAACCTCAACATTGGAATATTTTTTAAACATATCCTCAAATATTATGGGTTCTTTGTCGCCTGTACTTCCAGCAATAATTAGTTTGTAATTTTTTTCTGTGATGAAAGAATGAACGTTTTGTAAATACCACATTATCGCTTCCAAATTATTTGGCATAAATAAAGCACCTACAAAAAGAACCGTTTTATTAGATAATTCTTGTTTTACAAAAACCTCATTTACTGATGCTGGCAAGTATATAGATTTATTTCTAAATAATATATGGCAATTTTTTATTTCTTCATTAGAAATAAACCAAAGTCGGTCTGCTTTTTCAAAAATTGCTTTTGAATACTTCTTGTACTTTATTCCTTCAAGGTAATAATATAGTTTTTCTGTATATTTTTTGGCGCTTTTAGCTAATTGAAAAAAGTAATCTGATTCATTGTTATGAACTCTTACCACTATTTGCGAAGCTTTTAAATATTTATTTTCAAGTATAATTCCAACACTTTCGGCTTCTAAAATTGCATAATCATAATTCTTTTTTAATGCTACTTTTTTAAGTGATTTTCTTGAAATGACTTGAAGTGGTTTAGCAGAAAATAAGTTAATAATTCTGTTTTTTCGGGGAACGATTATAAGTTCATTTATAAATTGTTTTAAAAAAACTACATTTTTTTCTTCCGGAAATTCTTTACATGTGCAGACTAAATCAATATCATGTCCTAATGACTTTATACCTTTAATACGTTCTAAAACATCAAAAGCACCGCCAAAATGAGGCGGATAAGGGAAAAAACTAGCTACTATAAGTATTTTCATTTTCTTTTGAAATTTTATTGTTTATTTGACTCTGTAAAGCATCTAAAAAAGCCATTAAAAACCATACGTCGTATTTTATATAAAAAGTAATATAAATTAGTCCTGCTAGAATACAAAATAAAAGAGGCGCTTTTATAAAAAAGAAATTTGTATCACGAAACTTAGAGAAAAAGAAATATCTCTTAATGAAGAAATTGTAAAAGAAAACAATAAACCCAAGTCCGCCGTACATCAAATTGTCAAAAAAATCAGTCTTTGTTGATAATGCTTTTGTAGTTGTTAAATACCCTTTTATTTCTTGTAAATTTAATGTACTTACCCAAGATGTATTGATTATATCTCTAATGGCTTCCGGATAATAATAAATAAACCCGCTCCAGCCTACTCCAAAAGGATGAGTAATAAAAACTTTGAGCGAAGCTAAGTATGATGTCAATCGTGTACCAAACGTTATACTTGTATGAAGCTGGTCATCAATATTTTTTTGTAAAATCACAATTACAAAAACAGCAATAATGAGAATTATTGGAGATCCAACAAATAAAACCTTTTTAAGTTTATTATGACTATACATATACTGAATTGCCATTGGCAAAACAGAAATTACTATTAATAAAAGATATCCTTTTGACTCACTAAAAAATGTATAATAAAGAAATATAAAGGTTGATAAGGCGTATATTTTTTGCTTTAATTTTTTGGGCTTTTTTAAATAATTTGCTAGAAAAATGGGAATAAAAATAAAGATGGTTAGTACTGTACCAATCCAGCTTTCTTCTAGAGTTAATAGTCTCACCCTGTAATATTTCAAATTGTCTGAATGCAGGAAAGAAGCAAAAATTGTTTCTTTTTTTAAAAAAATTACTTCAAAAAACAAGTAAACTGCTAAGAGTATTTGAAGCGTGAAAAGAGCATTAAAAAAATAATCAAAGCTGTTTTTACCAGAGCTAAATAGCATGTAAACAAACTGATAAAAAATCAATATTGAAAGCGGGTATACAAATAATTTTATAGCCTTTAAAATTATGTTTTCTTTTATGATTAAAAACGAACCATTGAGATAATAAACAATTGGAATAAATATTAAAGATATTATAAGCGCATACAAGATATAATACATAAAATACCTTGTGTATTTTGAAAGTATTAGTTTTTGATGCATTAGTATATAGATTAACATTGGAAGTGTTAAGAATATAAGAGGTGAACGTGCTATTTCTCCAAAGATATTGACCAAAGGAAAATCTTGATAGAGTGCTAATAGAAGAACTACAAAAAATAGTAATGTTTTTATCTTAATTTTCATTTGTCAAAAGTAATCTTTAACAATTCTAATCCAAGTTTAAATTTTCCTTTTCTAACTCTATTTAAAATCAATAATAAACTTGATATATAAAATTTGAATCCGAGGTTATAATATTTTTCGACAAAAATCTTTCTGCTTTTAAATACATTTATTTCAGAAAATAAAGACTTTTGGTTTGAATTATAAGAAGAACCTATAGTTGCTCCTTCTTTATGAAAAACTAGAGATTCTAAACATGAATCTAAAGACCAGCCTTTCTTTTTTGCTCTATAAGCCCAGTCTAATTCTTCGTAGAAAAGAAAAAAATCTTCGCACAAAACACCTGCATCAGCTAAAAATTTATATGTAACAAGCATTGATGCTCCAATAACATAATCAATTTTATCAAATTCAGATTTCAATTTATCTATAGATTCTCCCTCTCCAATATGACTTGAGATGTAAAATTTTTTATTAAACTTACCGCCAACAGCTTGCAATGTATCTTTTTTATAATAGTAGACTAGTTTACTTCCTAAAATCCCGATTTTAGAATTTTCATTTCTTTCTAAATACGAAATTTGCTCTTTTAATGATTCTTTATCTACTACGGTATCATTATTTAATAACCAAATGTAAGAATCTAATTCTTTGGTGTTTAAAATGGCATTCAGAGCAATATTATTACCCACTGCAAATCCTTTATTTTTTTCGGCTTTTACAAAAACAATCTGGCTTTTATTTATTGAAAGATCTAACTTCTTTTCAATTGTATTATCAAATTTAATTTTTTTTAATGATGCCCAATCTATTAAAATTTGAAATGGTAAATCTGTTTCACTATTGTCTATAACTATAACTTGATAATTGAAATAATTTAGCTGTAAAATGCTTTCTAAACATTCTATTGTATCTTTAGATCCTTTATGATTTAGAATAACGATATAAACCTTACGATCCAAATGAGTCATATTTAAATTATCGGTAAATTCTGTTTTCTTAATCATTTTTTCTAAAAAGTGATAAACTAGATATAATAATAGATGTAGTTATAAATACTTCAACAATATATATCGAAATTATACTTCCTTGCAAATTGAAATTTTTTGATAGAAAATAACAGCTTACAAACATTAATAAAGAGCCTAAAAACGATATTCTAGCGATTTTGTTTTGATGGTTTTTTAATATCAACATCTGATAGAATGGTATGTTTAATGCAACTATCAGGGAAACAAATAAAAAGTTGGTACAAAATAAAAGCGAGTTTAGCAGTTTTTTATCTAAGCCAAATTCATTAATAAAGAAAAAAGATATAACACATAAAGTAATGACTATAAGCGCTAAAAATATAATATTAGCTATATTTATTTTCTTTAAATGGGAAATCGCTTCTCTTTTATTTTCAAAGTAAATATTGCAAAATCTAGGAAAGCTTACATTAAAAAAGACAGTCAAATAACTTCTCAGAATACTTAAAAACATATCTCCAATCTTGTAAATTCCAGCATAAAAATCTCCCAGGATATATTTTACAATCAAAATTGGAAAATTAGTATAAACTGCTATTGATAAATTAGAAACTATTATCGGGTATTCTCTTTTAATATTATCAATTAATCTATTTTTAGAAACAGAGGATAAAGACATTTTATATTCTTTAAATATCTTTAAGTAATAAAAGGAATAAACAACTGTATTAGCTAATCCTAATAAAAAAATTACATATATATAATCTGACTTTTGATTAACAACCAAATAAACCGAAAGGATATAGATTGCTTTCGAAAAAATTATTACTTTATTAATCCTTTTAAAATTTTCAACTCCAATATAAAACCAAATCGGATTGAAAAACTGTGATATTAATAATGATGATCCTAGAAAATATAGTTTGAAATCTAAATTGTGTACTAAAAATAAAACTAAAAAAAGGCAGAAAATAATAAATAGCAGTACGATAAAACGAAATGCATAAGTAACATTTAGATATTCGGCTATACGATTCTTGTTTTCTTTATTAGAACTAATTTCTTTTACTCCTAAAAGTTTAGAACCAAAGTCTATAAATATTTCTAGTAGTATAAAAACAGATGTTGCAGCACCTATTTTTCCCCATTCTTCAATTCCACAAACTGATATCACATAAGGAGCAACCAGTAACGGAGCTAATAAATTAACAAACTGACCTGATCCGAAAATTACATAATTTCGAACTTCTTTAAATTCAATCTTCTTTAAATTCATTAGCCTAAAAAGATATAACCAAAAACAAAAAACTACCTCAAGATTTGAAGTAGTTTTTTGTTATTCAGTAATTTTTACTAACTGAATAGCAAGTTCATCATTACCCATTAAAAATGGATCATATTTATCATTAATAGCATTTAATCTATAACCAAAATAATTAGGATCCCAAGTCACGAATTCATTAGGATAAAAGTACTTTGTATATTTCTCAAAATCACCATTTATCTCTTTTGATTTATATTTTACTGAAATGTTTTTTATAGTAACATTTGTTTGCGTTGGATTAAAACCTAAATCAACTCTAATGTTTTCTGGAACAACTTTTTCTGGAAAATTGACTACAATTTTCTGCATTTCCTTTGAAGCATAAACAGGTTGTGAAACCGAATTTGCATCTTTCCAAACATCGCCTGCTATTAAATAAAAAACTTGAATTTTGTCGTTTTTTTCAAATACACCTTCAATAATGACAGTAAAATTTTTCTTCTCTTTAATTACTTTTTCTTCTTTACACGAACTGAAAAGAAGTCCGCAAATTAAAACTGATAATATAAATTTTATTTTCATTGAATCTTTTTTGCGCAAAAATATATCTTTTTACTATTGAATATTATTTAACATTAATATTTTAAAAAAATTTAAATTCTCAAAGTTAAGAGACGCTTAAGTTCTTTTGTCTTTTATAAAAAGCAATAAAAAATCGACAAAATATAAAGAATAGTATAAATAATAATGGTAATACAAATTTTAAATATTTTCCAATAATTTTTTGAGATTCTATATTGGCAGTGACACTACTTTCTTTAACAATTTTATCGAATGTAATTAACTCTATTTGATGAATTGCTTGTTCGTTAATTAAAGCGTCTTTTGTTTTAATTATGTCATTCAACTGTGTATTTTCATTGTAATAAACAAGTTTATCGCTCTTATAATTAGTATTTGAAGATTTAGAAAAATTATTTAAAACACCATCTATTTGTTTAATAATTGTATCATTTTTTCTCATTTTTAACTGAACATTTCGATACATTTCTTTTTGTATTTTATTGTAATGATCAGAGGTATTAAAGTATTTTAAAAGTGGTTTAACAATTTTGTCTTCAGATATTTTACTTTTTGTTCCTAAAACTATGGTCTGAAAAGTATAATTTTTACTGGTTATATTCTCTTGAAGAACCTTATTAATATCACCATCTTCAGCCATCAATTTTATTAATTCAAAATTTTCAGGCTTGTTTTGAATAAAATTATAAACATCGGCAATAGGTTTTATTTCTATAGATTTCAGATTTTTTGGCTGTTGAATTCCTACAACATTTTTCAAAAACAAAGTGTCATTTTCTTTAATTTTTGAATCTATTAAATCGATTTTTGAATATAAATAATCGGTGCTTCCAAAATTAGGCGTTACAATAATTTGGTGTTCATAACTCTTTTGGGTTTTATCCAACAAAATACCTAGACCAAACCCAGTCAAAATTAATATTAAAATAATAATCCAATTTCGAACAAAAAACTGAATTCCTTTAAAAATAGAAGTATTAATTCTAGCAAAAAAATTACTAACCTTCTTTGAAATCAGAACTAAATCAATTTCTTGATCTTCTGCATTTTGTGGTACTTTTGTACTCATTTAAAAGTGCTATTATAAATTGAAAATCTGTTCTAAAATTTTAATGGTAATCAAATAAGTTGGTTTTACACCTGTCGTTCCTAATCCGCCAGAGGCCAAAGTACTTCCTGTTTCTAGAGGATTATCTGAAGCGTAATACGCATAACGAACTTTAATATCGTGTGGTACACTTTTTCTAATTTTTGATGCCGACTGAATTGCTTTTTGGTAATAAGATCCTTCCATTTCCAAACCAATTACACCCCAAGTCGATTCGTGGAAAAATTTCAATAAATCTCTGTTTTGCAATGAAGTTCCTAAAACGGTAACCATTGCTCCTTCATAAATATCAATATCATTTCCTTCGAACATTGCGCCATTCAGTTCATTTTCAAAGAAATAATTATCAGCCGTTCCTTCGTTAATATGTGCAGACGGAATCATGATATCTCCTTTTCCACCTTCTAGAATTCCTGCTTTACCCATAATAGAAACCGATTTTACATTTAGTAAAGTTTCTTTTTTAAATGGTTTTAATAGCTCATCGATTGTTTCGTAAGCCTGCTCACCAAAAGCATAATCCATTACAATAATTACTGGTTTATCTTCGCCAACATTTGCGTGAGAAAAGGCTGTTTTTGACCAGTCAATTTTTGCTGTATCAAAAATTTGAACATCAATATTGGTTCCTGAGCAATCTGGCAATGAAATCATTCCGTTTTTTAAAGCCAATTCTTCAACCTGACTTCTAATTTCTTTTGAACCAGAACTACTTAATTCTTCATAAATAAAGAAATCTGTTTTTCCTTTGTATTTTGTTTTTAACAATGGTGTTGCAAAAATCGAATTCATTACACTGTGCATATTAGCACTAATGACGTGAATTGGTCTTTTTAGCAAATCGTTTGCTTTAAGAACTTCTTTGATATTTGTTGCCCAAATTTCTCCATGAATATGGTGTCCCAGACGCTCACGTAAAACTGGGCTAAAAGTAATTGTACGTTTATTATTTTCAACAATTTCTTCGATTGCTAATTTTCCTAACCAATAAATAACGTGCAAGAAACGATCTGGTGCAGTTTCTGAACCAAATGCGTCATAAATGTCTAAAACCTCTTCAAAAGTTCTCGCCAAAATATTCGCAACGTGAGAAATTGCTTTTTCTTTTTCTACCAAAGTAAGCTTTTTGGTCTGCATAACAGCTTGTTCCAGTTTCTGCCAATCGCGAGAAACCTCTCCTCCATCGTCTATTAAAACTCTATTTTTAATTTTATGAGATTCAATAAAAATGAAAGTCAAGTGAGTTAGAATATCGTAAATGTCTGAACGTCCGCGTGTGATTTCGACATTCATTTGCTCTTCGTCGATTCTATAGCAGTTTCTTCTTCTTTTTGGAGGAACAATTGCCTGGAAATGCGATTTAGAATATCCTTCGTCTGAAGTTAAATTGATAAAACGGCATTGCTCGATTCCTATTGGAAGACGCTCAATAACGTACAAAAGTCCGTTAAGTTCTACTTTTTCTTCGGCAATATTCCCGTAAATCTCAGGACGTAATGCTAATAATGATTCTCTTAAACTATCGCCCGAAACTCCCATTGGTTTGTAAAAACCACGGTTGAATAAATGGCGCATTGTAATGTACATTTTTTCTATCGCCGCAGAGGATTCCTGCGCTCTAGATCTTGATATATGTTTGGTTTCTTTCATGTCTTTTTATTTAAAAAAAATCAACTTTCTTTTTAAGAAGATCGAATATTTCGAAAGGCGAAAGTAGGAATTATATACATAACTTTAATGAATTACCATTTAACAAATTGTTAGAAGGTTTTTTAAAAAAAGCTAAGTTCTACTTCAAATTATCCGCAATATCCCTATTATTTGATAATCTAGGAAGTTTATTTTGCCCGCCCAGTTTTCCTTGCGATTTCATGTAATCTTGAAATCCATTTTTAGAAACTTTCGTGATCACTACTTTTCGTAAAACGTTTCCGGTAATTAAATCATCGTAATAAATGTTCTGCTTGCGCATTGAATTATCGATTGTTTCCGCAAAAATTTCCATGTTTTCTGGTTCGTTTTCGAATTCTATAAGCCATTCATGATACGGAAGTCCGTTTGCTGGATTAATCTGCGGTGCAACCGTGAATTCGTTAATTACAATATTAGTAGAATTTACGGCTTCTTTCATCGCATTTTCGACCTCATTGGCAATTACATGTTCGCCAAAAGCCGAAATATAATGTTTAATACGTCCAGAAACTATAACACGATGCGGAGCCAAAGAGGTAAATTGAACAGTATCTCCGATATTGTAACGCCAAAGTCCTGCATTGGTCGAAATAATCAAAACGTAGTTAACTCCTACCTCAACTTCCCCAATTGTATATACTTTCGGATTTTCGTTAAAAAATTCGTCTGCTTTTATGAACTCGTAGAAAATTCCTGAATTCAACAATAAAAGCATACCTTTTTCTTTCTGAGAATCTTGATAGGCAAAAAATCCTTCAGAAGCAGGAAACAGTTCAATGCTATCAACTTTTCGGCCTATCATGTTTTCAAATTTGGCACGATAAGGTTCATAATTTACACCTCCGTAAATAAACAAATTAAAGTTTTTGAAGATTTCGCCAATCTTTTTTCCGCCACTTTTTTGCTGTAAACGTTCAAAATACATCTGGACCCAAGACGGAATTCCAGAAATCACCGACATATTTTCTTTGATTGTTTCATCTGCAATAGCATTTACTTTGGTTTCCCAATCTTCAATACAATTGGTTTCCCAAGATGGCATTCTGTTTTTCTGCAAATATTTAGGAACAAAGTGTGCTACAATTCCAGAAAGTCTTCCGAATTTGATTCCGTATTTTTCGGTTAGAATTGGACTTCCCTGCAAAAAGATCATTTTTCCGTCAATAAAATCGGCATTTCCCGTTTCATGAATATAATGTAAAATCGCATTTCGAGCCGCTTCTATATGATAAGGCATTGATTCATTGGTTAGCGGAATAAATTTTGCTCCCGAAGTTGTCCCCGAAGTTTTAGCAAAATACAATGGTTTTCCTTTCCATAAAATATCAGATTCTCCTTTTACAACCTTTTCAACATAGGGTTTTAAATCTTCATAATCTCTTACAGGAACGCGTTTCTGAAAATCCTCAAAGTTTTTTATCCGATCAAAATGATGATCTTTTCCAAATGCAGTACTTTTTGCATTCTCGATCAGACTTTTAAAAACCTTTTGTTGGGTTTCAACTGGTTTTTCAGTCCATTTAAGCGTTTGTTTATATATTTTTCGGGCAAAAATTTTTGCCGCAATTGACTTAATTGACATTTTCAGTGGTATTATTTTTTGTCACTTTTCTTTTTGTCTTGAGATTTTGTCTTTAACTCTTTTTCTGTTTCGGCTACGTCTTCTCTTAACTTTATTTCTGCATCAGATGCTTTCATATTTAAATCTGAAGCATCTTCAACAGATTCTGCCAAGATAGAATCTTTATTAAATTTTGAATATTCTAATTCCCCTTTTAAAACTTTCTGAATTCCTTTTATATAAACTTCATTTTGTTTTAAAGCCGTTTCTAAAGAATCTGATTTAATAGCCAGTTTCGTAGCATTTCGTTTTAATTCTGTCGAAGAATATCCGGGAATAAATTCGCGTAGTGGGGTAAATGCAATAATGAAAGTTGTTACCAAAATTAGAAATATTCCGCCTAAAGTAAACGTTACAAAGACATTCATTAAAGTAAGCCTAAAAGAAAAGATCTCTTCAAAAGTGTCTTCATTTAAAATTACTAATCGGTTTTTAATGAATAGTTTTTTCCTAAAATTCTTTTTCTTATTCTTAGTCATTCTACTTCTTTATGCTAGCAAATATAGTAATTAATCGTCATGATATTTATTCTAAAAATTTCATGAAGAGCTATAATTTACGATTTTATAAAATATTTAACGCGGTCTGATCGAAATATTTTAAACTAAAAATACTTCTATTTCGTATATTTCTATATACCTTTGCGGAATAATTAAGAAAAACAATTTGCTTCGGCATTAAATATATTAGTCATGGGAAGATTAGGTCTTACAGAAATCCTTGTTATCGTAGGTATTGTGATATTACTTTTTGGAGGTAAAAAAATTCCAGAATTAATGAAAGGTTTAGGAAGTGGAATTAAGGAATTTAAAAACGCTGCTAAAGACGATCAACCTGCTGCTTCTAAAAAACAAGAAGAAGAAACGAAATAATAAATTCGAAAAACTTATTAAATCCCAAATTACAAATGTAGTTTGGGATTTTTTTTATATCTAAAAAATCTTACTTTTAGAGTCCCTAAATCTATTAAACAATAATTATGAAAAACCTACTTCTGATTACTGTTGCTTTTTGGTGCCTCAAAAGTAATGCACAAAAGCAGCCGTTTCCTGCCAATGTTGTTTTTGCAAATGGCTTAATGCCTTCGCCCAAAAACAGCCAAGATGCCAAAAACAATTATGATCTTTGGAAAACCAATTTTGTTGAAGCTTGTTATAATGGAAGATACAGAGTGAAATTTGATCCTTCTTCTCAAACCGTTTCTGAAGGAATTGGTTACGGAATGCTCTTATCTGCTTATAAGGCAGACAAAGACCTTTTTGACGGACTTTGGTTGTATTACAAAGACAATGTAAACGGCAACAAGGTAATGAACTGGAAAATTAATGGCTGTTCTGAAACCATTGGTCAAAACGGAGCTACAGATGCAGAGCTTGATGCTGCATTTGCCCTTATCGTTGCCGATTATCAATGGGGAAGCACTGGAAACATTAACTACAAAAGTGATGCGACGTCTTTAATTTCTGCTATTAAAAATTATGAAGTTGAAGCCAATACTTACGTTTTAAAACCTGGAGATCAATTCGGCGGCAGCCAAATCACAAATCCTTCTTACTTCTCGCCTGCTTATTACAGGGCTTTTGGAGTTTTTACAAACGATGTGACTTTTTGGAATCAGGTTGCAGCTAAATCTTATGCGGTTATCAATAATAATTTAACTCAGAATAATGCTGTCGGCGGTTTGGTTTCTGATTGGTGCCAAGCTTCTGGAGCCTATTCGCCCATAGCTTCAGAACATAAATATTATCAAAGTGGAAAAACTTATTATTATGATGCCGCGAGAACTCCTTGGAGAATTGCAGTTGATTATCTATGGTTTGGAACTGCAGATGCTAAAACCTATTCTAAAAAATCATCCGATTTTGTTCGAGTAAATCTTGGCGGTTCAGCAAACATAAAAGACGGCTTTAACCAAAACGGAACCGTAAACGGACAATGGCATAATGCTACTTTTGTCGGCGCGTTTGCCTGCGCTGCTATGGCGGGAGAAAATCAAGCGCATTTAGATGATTCTTATGCCGATTTAAAAAACCTCAACGAACCAAACAGCTATTTCAATCATACCCTAAAAACATTATACTCCTTTTTACTAACAGGTAATTTCTATTTACCGTTAAATGCCACATTATCAAATGATACTTTCGATATTAAAAAATCTACAGTCACGCTTTACCCCAATCCGAGTGCTGATCGAATCACAGTTAGTGCGCCTGGGCAATCTACTATCTCGATAATTTCTTCTTCAGGAAGTGTTATTCATCAGCAAAAAACAACTTCAGAATTGACAGAAATAAATTTAACCAATCAATCAAGAGGTGTTTATTTGGTTAAAATATCTAACGACGATTTTAAAAGTGTGACTAAAAAAGTGATTTTGAAATAATCTGAAGATAAAAACTCCCAAATTACGATCGTGGTTTGGGAGTTTTTTTTATTTATAAATTTCGTTAAATATTCTTGAGAGAAAATTTCTATATATTTGATTAAATTTTTTTATATGAAAAAAACTCTACTTTTTTTACTTTTCTTTTTACAATTTTCAATTACTATTGCCCAAAATCCTACCGAAATTGATACTAATTTTGGGGTTTTTCCTGGCTTCAATAATCCTGTACTTACCTCAGCATTACAATCTGATGGAAAAATTCTTGTAGGTGGTCACTTAATTGCTTATCAAGGATTAACTGCTAATTATTTGATACGCCTTAATTCTGACGGTAGCAGAGATGAATCTTTTAACCTTGGAAAAGGATTAAATTCAAGTGTTTATACAATAGCTGTTCAAGCTGATGGAAAAATTCTTGTGGGTGGAAATTTTACTAAATTTCAAGATAATAATCAAAATTATCTTATTCGTCTAAATCCAGATGGAAGTAAAGATAATACCTTTAATATCGGTACTGGATTTGTTAAAGCTAAGGATTACGGTCGTGGTGGAACAGTACATACTATATTGATTCAACCTGATGGAAAAATACTTGTTGGAGGCGGCTTTAAATCTTATCAAGGCAATATCCAAAACTATTTGATCCGATTAAATCCTGATGGAACGAAAGATACAACATTTGATATCGGTAACGGATTTGATGATATAGTTTATTGCTTAGCAATGCAGAGCGATGGTAAAATAGTAGTTGGTGGTGGTTTTTCTAAATTTCAAGATGCTTACAACTATGATTTAATTCGATTAAATGCTGATGGGACAAGAGATTCTTCTCTCAATACTTATACATTATTTAATAGCGCAGTTCGAAAATTACTTGTTTTGCCAAATGGAAAAATAATTGCTGGAGGATGGTTTTATCGATCTGGAACGCAAACAGAGACAGGCTTAATCTCTTTAAATTCTGATGGAAGTACAGATACTCCTTTTAATTTGAAATTTGCTTTAAACTATAATGTTGAAGCCCTTTGTCTTCAACCAGATGGAAAAATAGTGGCTGGAGGAAACTTTGTTAATTACAGCAAACCTAATGAAAATCACGTAATTCGTCTAAATATAGATGGAAGTGTTGACGATTCTTTTAAAACTGAGGATGGTTTTGGAATTGCAAATGGTTACTCAGTCTATACGATAAATTTGCAAAGCAACGGAAAACTTATAATGGGTGGTGACTTTACTGTTTTTCAAGGAATAAGAAACGATTATCTATTAAGCTTAAATTCTGATGGAAGTAAAGATTCTTCTTTTAATAAAGGAAATGGATTAAGTAATCTTGTCAATACAATTACCATACAATCTGATAATAAAATTTTAGCAGGTGGAAAGTTTACTACACATAATGAAGCTTCTCAAAATCATATAATTCGCTATAATTCTGATGGAAGTAAAGATTCTTCTTTTAATATAGAAAGCGGATTTAATGATGCTGTAAATACTATAAATCAACAAACAGACGGAAAAATAATTGTTGGGGGTGTTTTTAATAAATATAAAAATGAAAATAATTATTATTTAATTCGTTTAAATTCTGATGGAAGTAAGGACACTTCATTTAATGTAGGAACTACTGGATTTAGTAACAATGTAAATTGTACAGCTATTCAGAGTGATGGTAAAATTCTTGTTGGAGGTCTTTTTTCATTTTATCAAAATAATAGTCAAAATCGTTTGATTCGTTTAAATTCAGATGGTAGTAAAGATAATACCTTTAATATAGGAACTGGGTTTGATGCTGAAGTTTTATCTCTATGCCTACAGTCTGACGGAAAAATAATTGTGGGCGGAAAATTTAAAAATTATCAGGGATTTAGTCAAAACTATTTAATTCGTCTAAATTCTGATGGAAGTAAAGATGAAACTTTTAATATAGGTACTGGATTTGGAAGTACTTATACATTGGGTGATATTTTATCAATTGTAGTTCAACCTGATAACAAAATAATTGTGGGTGGAAAATTTCAATACTATCAAAATAAAGCTCCTAATTATTTGATACGATTAAACTCTGATGGAAGTATAGACAGCACATTTAAAACAAATAATGGCTTTAATTACTATGTCAATTCAATAGCTTTACAAGCAGATGGGAAAATAATAGTTGCTGGTCAGTTTTCACTTTATAATAATTATGTAGCTAACAGAGTAGCAAGGTTAAATTCTGATGGAACTATAGATACAACATTTACTGGTAGTAGTTTTAGTCTAGTATATAATTATATATCTGAAAATGATACGGTAGGAATAAATTCTATTGCTTTACAAAAAGATGGAAAAATTGTTTTAGGAGGAGCATTTTCTAGTTTTAAAACAGATATTCCCGCTGCTTTTATAATACGCATTAAAGGAACTGAAGTGGTCTTATCAAACGAAGATTTTATCAAAGAAAATAAATCATTTTCTGTATGGCCAAATCCAGTACAAAACACATTAAATATCAATTCATTAAACGAATCTAATTATTCTGTAAAAATTTATGATTTGCTAGGAAGGTTGATTTACACAAAAGAAAATGTAAGTACTTCGATAGATGTAAGTTCTTTTACATCTGGTTTGTATTTAATTAAAATTAAAGCCGAAAAGGGAGAAACATCTCAAAAGTTTATTAAAATATAATTGATTTATAAACTAAAAACTCCCAAATTACAAATTAGTAATTTGGGAGTTTTTCATTTAAAGATTCCAAACAGTTTGGAATTTGGAATTTCAAAAATTTAAATTTCTACAAAATCATCGTCAGCTGAATTCTCTTTCTATCTTCATCAACTTCCGTAACCTTCACATCAACATGTTGATGTAATTTTACCACTTCGTTTACATCGCTTACAAAGCCTGCTTTTAATTGTGAAATATGAACTAAACCGCTTTCTTTAATTCCGATGTCAACAAAACAGCCAAAGTTGGTAATGTTATTCACAATTCCTGGCAAGATCATTCCGGTTTTCACATCTTTGATTGATTTTACGTTGGCATCAAATTCAAAAACCTTAGCCGACTTTCTTGGGTCCAATCCAGGCTTTTCAAGCTCTTTTATAATGTCTTTTAGCGTAAGTAAACCAATTTCAGGAGTAACATATTTTTCCGCTTTAATAAGCGCTGTTTTCTCTTTGTTTGCAATTAATTCATTCAAAGAAATATTCAAATCCTTCGCCATCTTCTCCACAACCGGATAAGCCTCTGGATGCACCGCCGAATTATCTAGCGGATTTTTAGCATTGGTAATTCTAATAAACGCCGCTCCTTGCTGATACGCTTTATCTCCCAAACGAGGCACTTTTTTCAACTGTTTTCTGTCTTCAAAAGGTCCATTTTCAGAACGATATTGTACAATGTTTTCAGCCAGCTTCTCTCCTATTCCACTCACATAACTTAGTAAATGTTTACTTGCTGTGTTGATGTTAATTCCAACCGAGTTTACGCAGCGAATTACCGTATTATCTAATTCTTCTTTTAATTTCGTCTGATCCACATCGTGCTGATATTGTCCTACTCCAATCGCTTTTGGATCAATTTTTACCAATTCGGCCAAAGGATCTGAAAGTCGTCGCCCGATAGAAACCGAACCACGAACCGTTACATCGTAATTTGGAAATTCTTCTCTAGCAATTTTGGAAGCCGAATATACTGAAGCTCCAGCCTCAGAAACTATAAATACCTGAACTGGTTTATCAAACGCGATTTTTTTGATAAAAAATTCAGTTTCGCGAGAAGCCGTTCCGTTTCCAATAGAAATCGCATCAATTTGATAAGCATTAACCATCGAACGAATTTTTTTAATCGCCATAGATTCTTCGTTTTGAGGCGCGTGCGGATAAATAGTTTCGTTGTATAATAAATCGCCTTTTTCGTCCAGACAAACAACTTTACAACCGCTTCTAAATCCTGGGTCGATTGCCAAAATACGTTTTTCTCCCAACGGCGGAGCCAATAATAACTGACCTAAATTGTTGGCAAAAACCTGAATAGAATTTGCATCAGCTTTTGCTTTTGCTTCTTGCAGAGTTTCATTTCCAATCGCCGGATTCAATAAACGTTTATAACTATCCTCAATTGCTAATTGTAAATGAGCTGTTGAATTATTTTGTTTTTTAATGATGATTTCGTCAATAACATCGTACGCATCATCAATATCAACATCTATTTTCATTTTGATAAAACCTTCATTTTCTGCACGAAGCATGGCCAATAAACGGTGTGCTGGCGCTTTTGTTAAAGGTTCTTCCCAATCAAAATATTGGTTGAATTTCTGTGCTCCTTCTTCTTCGGCTTTCTTTTTAACCACTTTTGTAGTGATCGTCGCTTTTCGTTGAAATAATCTACGAAGCTGTTTACGAACATAGATATTCTCATTGATCCATTCGGCTACAATATCTCTCGCACCTTGAATAGCGGCTTCTTCGTTAATAACATTTTCATTAATGTACTGTGTTGAAATAAAATCAATATCAGCATCACTTTCAGATATAATCAGTTTTGCCAAAGGTTCTAAACCGAATTCACGCGCCACATCGGCTTTTGTTTTTTTCTTCTTTTTATATGGAAGGTAAAAATCTTCGATTTCTTGTAAATCAAAACTGTCTTCAATTTTTTTCTTCAAATCTGGCGTAAGTGACTTTTGCTCTTCAATAGATTTTAAAACGGCTTCTTTACGTTTTATAAGTGTATCATAATCTTTTTGAAGTTTTGCAATCTGTTCAATTACAGTTTCATCAAGATTTCCGGTAGCATCTTTTCGGTAACGCGAAATAAACGGAATCGTACAGTCTTCTTCTAGTAATTTTACTGTGTTTTGAATACTAACTGCTGGCGCCTGCACAGACTTGGCAATGAATTGAATATTAGTCATACTTTTAATGAAATGATTTTCTTACTTAAAAATAATATAATTTACTTGTTAAAACGTTTCTGAAAAATAGTAAATCATTTGGCTAAAATAATATCTTTGTTTTTAATTTTAAACCAATGGAAGTTTTATTACTATATTTTTTATAAATGTTCTCGTTTTTATTTTCGCTGGATATGACAAATCTCAAGCTCAAAAAAATAACCGAAGAATTCCTGAAAAAACCTTGTTTCTCATGGCTTTAATTGGAGGTTCGCCTGGGTTATTAACAGCGATGTTATTATTTAAACATAAAACGAGTAAAACTTCTTTTATTGTCAAGTTTGCTTTTATTTTACTAATTCAGGCAGCGCTTATAATTACATTTCTGAATTACAGAAAGTAGATATTAACATTGTTGATAACTCAAAAAACAGTGTTTTTATAGGAGTTTAAATAACTGAATTATAAATACTTAAATAAAAAAACGGGCAAATTAAAAAATCGGCCCGGTGTGTTTATTAATAGGTGCGAAGCACCGAATTTTTTTTTTGACTTTTTATGCACAAGCAATTTTATTCACTCTATTTTGATGTCTTCCACCTTCAAAAGCGGTATCAAGGAAAGTTTCAACGATTTCAACAGCCTGATGAATAGATGTGAATCTTGCTGGAATACTCACAATATTTGCATCATTATGTAAACGAGTTAAATAGGCAATTTCTTTAGTCCAACATAATCCAGCTCTTACTTTAGGGTGTTTATTAACAGTCATTGCAATTCCGTTCCCGCTTCCGCAGATTACGATTCCAAAATCAGCTTTTCCTTCAGATACATCATTTGCCACTGGATGTCCAAAATCAGGATAATCAACAGAAGCATCTGTATCTGTACCATAATTAGTTACTTCATATCCTCTAGCTTTCAGCATTTCAACAATTGCTTTTTTATATTCTGGTCCTGCGTGGTCGTTTCCTATCGAAATTTTCATTTTTCTATACTATTAAGTTGTGTTATGCAAATTTACTCAATTAATAAATGGTTGCCACGAATTACACTAATTTTCACAAATTATTTTCTTTTTCAATACTATATAAACATTCCAATATAAGTTCGCGTAATTATTCAAATTCATCGCAAAAAAATAAGAATCACAACTATCTTACTGTCAAAACCTTATAGGTTATTAACAATTTTAATAACTCTATAACTATCTCACAATCAATAAAGAATAAACAGAATATTTGTTAAAATTTTGAGGTGTTAATAGGACTTTGTAATTGCTTGATATTCAATTAACTTTAAGTTAACAGAAAATGTTAATAAGTTCGAAAAGAAAATTAGAAGTTTTTTTTGGTTGTTTCAAAAAAATGCCTAATCCAAAACAGGAAATAAATATGCAAGAAAAGTTTCGTGAATTTTTGGAAAAGTTATCAATATCAAAAATACCATTTTCAACAGAAATCAACATATCAACTTATCTACAAAATCAATTCAAATTTGGTTGTCAACCGTTGTTAATTAAAATACAAAAAGTCTTATAAATTAATCATTTAACTAAAAATAACTATGTTGATAACTCAGAATAAATAAGTAAAACGAGATTTCAATGACTTCAAAAAAAAATTTATTCGACATATTAACACGCTATAATAACCATAAATTTTTTTTAAATTTTTAAAAATCTTTTTTGTTGTATTTAATATATGTTGAAAACTAAAAAAGTTGAAAAGGAAAAAAAAATATTTTGAATTGAATTTTACTTCTAATTTGAGTTTGTTTTGAAGTTTTTGTTTCAGACGATTTTGAGAGGATTGTTGAGATTGTCCAAGATTTCCTGAACTTGCTCGAAATCGTTTGGATGAACTTTGAGTTTGATGCCACCGAGTGCGTTGGAGTAAAAAGGCATGACAGAGAGTGTCATTTCGTTTTCAAAAAAGAATGGAATTTCTTCTTGTTCTAGTAAGTGTTTGAGTACTACGGTTTCGTGCAGATAATTGAATACAGCGATTGTTTTAAAGCTTTCCATTTTAGGTCTTTTTGTAAATGTACGAAAAGTTATAATTTTAATAATTCTATTTGTTAAAATCTGTAATCTGATTTCTTATTCGTAATTTTAAACCTTATTAGAAAAGATATATGAGTAAGAAAATTAGAAAGCCGATAAAGAAAGAGAAAGATTTCTCTGGAAAAATAATAAAGATTTTATCGCAAAATGCTAATAAACCATTCAATTATAAACAGATAGGAGCAAAGCTTGAACTTGACGATACCAATAGCAGGAATCAAATTATAAAAGAATTAAAAATTCTAGCTTCGCAAAAGAAAATTATAGAAACAGAACCTGGAAAATATCTAATTAAAGCAATTAGCCAGGATTATTATGAAGGAACAATAGATATGACGAGCAGAAAGACGGCATATTTTATTTGTCCAGATTTCTCAGAAGATGTTTTTATTCCTACTAATAATTTGAATCGTGCATTAGATAAAGACAAAGTAAAAGTCTATGTTTATAATAGAAGAAAAGGAAAAAGACCTGAAGGTGAAGTAATTGAAGTTGTAGAAAGAGATAAAACAGAATTTGTTGGTGTAATAGATATGCAGCCAAATTTTGCGTTTGTGTCTACTGCAAATCCTAAAATGTATACCGATATTTTTATTCCAAAAGATAAAATTGGTGAAGCAGAAAACGGTGATGTTGTTTTAGTTAAGATTGAAGACTGGCCAAAAAGAGCCGATAGTCCGTTTGGATCTGTAATTCGTGTTTTAGGAAAACCTGGAGAACATAATACTGAAATTCATGCTATTTTAGCCGAATATGGCTTGCCAGCAGATTTCCCTGTAGAAGTCGAGGTGTTTGCACAAAAGCTAGACACTTCTATTCAGGAATCTGAGATTGCAAAACGTCGTGATATGCGTGATACACTTACGTTTACGATTGATCCAAAAGATGCAAAAGATTTTGATGATGCCTTGTCTTTTAAAAAGTTAGAAAATGGAAATTTCGAGATTGGAATTCATATTGCCGATGTTTCGTATTATTTAGAAGAAGGAACAATCCTGGATGATGAAGCGTATCAAAGAGCAACTTCGGTTTATTTGGTTGATAGAGTAGTGCCAATGCTTCCAGAGGTATTGTCTAACTTTGCTTGTTCGCTACGTCCAAATGAAGAGAAATATACCTTCTCTGCTGTATTTGAAATTTCACCAACTTCACAAGTTATTAACCAATGGTTTGGAAGAACAGTAATTTATTCAGATCAGCGTTTTGCTTATGAAGAAGCGCAATATATCATTGAAACAAAAGACAATACAATTCCAGTTGATATTTCTATTACCGGAGAATCGTATGTTGTTTCAGATGAAATTAGAGAAGCTACTTTAAAATTGGATGAATTAGCTAAGATTTTAAGAAAGAAAAGAATGCAGCAAGGCGCTATTTCTTTTGATAAAGTGGAAGTTAAATTCAACCTTAATGAAGAAGGAGAACCAGAAGGAGTGTATTTTAAAGTATCAAAAGATGCTAATCATTTGATTGAAGAATTTATGCTTTTGGCAAACAGAAAAGTAGCAGAATACATTGGTAAACAAAAGAAAACCTTTGTTTATCGTATTCACGATGAGCCAAATGAAGATAAATTGGTTGCCATGCAAACTGTAATTGCTAAGTTTGGTTATAAAATTGATTTTAGAACAAAAGGCGATATAGCAAAATCGATAAATGCTTTGATGGAAGAAGTAAACGGTAAGAAAGAACAAAATCTTATTGATACTCTTGCTATTAGAAGTATGAGCAAAGCCAAATACTCGACTGATAATATTGGTCATTATGGTTTAGCTTTTGATTATTATAGCCATTTTACATCGCCAATTCGACGTTATCCAGATGTTATGGTACATCGTTTGTTACAATACTATTTGGATGGTGGAGCTTCTGTAGATGAAGAAACCTACGAAACCAAATGTCTGCATTGTTCAAACATGGAAAACTTAGCTACAAATGCTGAGCGAGATAGTATTAAATACATGCAGGTTAAATACATGCAGGATCATCAGGATGAAGAATTTCTTGGAGTTATTTCTGGTGTTACCGAATGGGGAATTTATGTTGAAATCGTTTCTAATAAATGCGAAGGAATGGTAAGAATCAGAGAAATAAAAGAGGATTACTATACTTTTGACGAAAGACAATATGCATTGGTTGGAGCAACTTCAAACCGTTTACTGCAGTTAGGAGACGAGATTTATGTGAAGGTAAAAAATGCCGATTTAGTTAAAAAACAATTGGATTTTCATTTTTTAAGAAGAGCAGAATAAATAATTAATTTAAAAATAAAAGTATGAGAAAGCTAATTATTGGAGCAGCAATTTTATTTGTACAAATGTCTTTTGGTCAAGTTACCAAAGAGTTAGGTGATTTTGATACCGTAAAAGTATTTGATAAATTAAGTGTAAAATTAGTTCAGTCATCTGAAAATAAAATTGTTATCAAAGGAGCAAGAGAAGCAGAGGTTGAAGCGGTTAATAAAAATGGTATTTTAAAATTAAGAATGCCTTTTCCAAAACTTCTTTCAGGAAATGATCTTGATATAACTTTGTATTACAAACATTTAGAACTTATAGATGTTAATGAAGGAGCAGAGGTAAAAAGCAGTGAAGCTATTAAAGCAACTTCTTTTAAAGTAAGTGCACAAGAAGGAGGCGTTATTAATGTTGATTTGAATGTTGATAAACTCAAAGTAAGCTCTGTTTCAGGAGGTTCTATCACTTTGACAGGAAAAGCAGAAAACCAAGTTGCAAGTTTAGGAGCAGGAGGTTATTTACTTGCTAGTAAATTAGAGACGTCTCAGACTACTGTAAGCGTTTCTGCGGGAGGAAAAGCCGATGTTAATGCTTCTACCCTTGTTGATGCAAAAGTGAGCGCAGGAGGCTCTATTTACATTTATGGAAAACCAAAGCAAATAAACCAAAAAACTGTTTTTGGTGGAAAAATAGAAGAAGTAAAATAACAAGTAGTAATTGATGATTAATGATATTCTAGCGGGACTTCCCTGGGGACTTGTTCTAAGTTTTATGGTAGGTCCGGTATTTTTTGTTTTATTAGAAACCAGTATTACAAAAGGATTTAGAGCTGCGATGGTTTTTGATCTTGGAGTCGTACTAGGTGATATTTTTTTTATTGCTATTGCTTATCTAGGAAGTTACCGTTTGATTTCAAGTTTAAAAGACGATCCAGCGCTTTTTATTTTTGGAGGAATAATTATGCTTTCCTACGGAATTATTTCGTTTGTAAAACTAAAGAAAGAGGAAAAAATAAACGATGAAGAAATTGATCGTGACATTCTGAAAAGAAACTATGGTAGTTTGTTTGTAAAAGGCTTTTTATTGAACGTTATTAACATTGGAGTTTTAGGCTTCTGGCTAGCAGTAATTATCTCTGTAGGACCAAAGTTAGATATGCAGACTTCTAGAATGATGACCTTTTTTACTGCAGTAATTATCACTTATTTATTAATTGATTGTGCTAAAATTTTATTAGCCAAACAGTTAAAATCAAAAATGACTCCGACTAATATTCTTAAAATTAAAAAAGGAATTAGCATTGTTTTAATGGTTTTCGGATTTGCTTTAGTAATTCAAGGCTGGTTTCCAAAAGAAAAAGAAATGGTTAAAAATGCTTTCGAAAGAATAGAGAAAAAGTAGTTGTTAATAACTCAAAATTATAAAATTAAACCTCTGAATTTCAGAGGTTTTTTTATGTTTATAACGTTCATGAAGGTAGTACTTTGCCAAAGTTTTGGACTTTCACAAAGTTCTTTACGTATAGTTTGTCATTTCGACGAAGGAGAAATCTTCACAAGAAACTCCGTAACAATGTTCAATCTTTGTAGAGCTTCTCGCGAAGATTTCTCCTTCGTCGAAATGACAAGATTGAGGAAAAATTAGACATAAAAAAACCTTCAAATTGCTTTGAAGGTTTTGAGGCATCGTCCGGATTCGAACCGGAGTAGGAGCTTTTGCAGAGCCCAGCCTAGCCGCTCGGCCACGACGCCATTACTTGAACGGTTGGCAAAAGTAACTAAAATCTTTAAATTTCAAAAGTTTCGAATGAACTATTTTAAAAAAATACGGATTTAATTGCAGTGATTACTTTCTAATTTCCGTCATTTTTATAGTAACTGACTCAACATCACCACCAATAGGAGGATTTATTTTAGAAACCCAAACTGTTGTTTTTTCTACAGTTTCTATCTCTGCCAGCACACGAATATTGATTCTTTTAGCCACATGTTCTAATAAATGCGAACGAATTGCCATTTCTTCAGCTACAATTTTGTTCAAATGAACATAATCAACAGTATCTAAAAGATGATCTGTTTCTGCTGATTTCTGTAAATTAGTTTTAATTTTTAGATCGACTGTATAATCGGATCCTATTTTTCCTTCTTCAATTAAACATCCGTGGTAAGAAAAAGTACGGATATTTTTAAGTTTAATAACTCCCATTTTTATAATTTTATTCGTGTAGTGTTTGGATCTTGGTAATTAGAAGTTACAGCATGAACAGCAACTATTTTGTTAATTTCATCAACTGTGAAATGAATAGTGTAAGGGAATTTCTTTAAAGGTAAAGTTCTAATGATATTATATTTTTCCTCAAAAAACGGAAATGTACTTAAAGTATCTACATATTTCTGATACTCATTAAAGAATTTTGTTCCTAAACCATCTGATAGAGATTCATAATATTCGGCAATTTCATCTACTTCTAAATCAGCGCGTAAAAGAATAATTATTTCAAACATTATTTTTTATTTATTCCATTTAGCGTTGAGTCTTTTTTTTGATTCTTCCCAGCTTATATAATCTTCTGGCTTAGCATTTTTTATACGTTCCAAAACCATTTCTTGTTGCCATAGAGGAATTTCATTTCCAACATTTTCATCTATAGAAACATCTGGAATGTGTTTAAAAAAACTAATAAAAGTTTCGTAAAAATCATCTGGAATTGTAACAGTTAATTGTCTCATAATTCTTAATATTTATACAAAAATACTAAATAAATTAATTTAAGGTTTTGAGTTTAACGTTTCATGTTTTGTGCCACTTAAACAACTTTAAACCTGAAACCTGAAACCTTTTTTTTATCTTTGCTAAAATTACTATAAAATAATGGCATCAGAAGAGAAATCACTCAATTTTATTGAACAAATCATAGAGGAAGACGTAAAATCAGGTCTTTCAAATACTAAACTTCGCTTTCGTTTTCCACCAGAACCTAATGGTTATTTACATATTGGGCACGCAAGTTCTATTGCGTTAAATTTTGGTTTAGGAATTGATTATCAATCTCCTGTGAATTTACGTTTTGATGATACAAACCCTGAAAAAGAAGAACAGGAATTTGTTGATGCTATTAAAAAAGATGTAGAGTGGCTAGGATACAAATGGGCAGAAGAATGTTATGCATCAGATTATTTCCAACAATTATACGACTGGGCAGTTTTATTAATTAAAAAAGATAAAGCGTATGTTGATAGTCAATCTTCTGAAGAAATGGCGATCCAGAAAGGAACTCCAACAACTCCAGGAACTGACAGTCCGTACAGAAATCGTTCTGTTGAAGAAAATTTAGATTTATTCGAAAGAATGAAAAACGGTGAATTTGAGGCTGGTACACATATTCTTCGTGCAAAAATTGACATGAAATCAACCAATATGTTGATGCGTGATCCTATCATGTACAGAATTTTACACAAACATCACCATAGAACCGGAGATGCTTGGAAAATTTATCCAATGTACGATTGGGCACACGGACAAAGTGATTATTTAGAACAGATTTCTCACTCATTTTGTACACTTGAATTCTTGCCTCACCGTGAACTATACGATTGGTTTTTAGATCAGATTTTTGATGATAATAAACTGCGTCCAAAACAAAGAGAATTTGCTAGACGTAACTTATCACATACTGTTGTTAGTAAAAGAAAATTACAGCAACTAGTTAAAGAAAAGCATGTTAAAGGTTGGGATGATCCCAGAATGTCTACAATTTCTGGATTAAGAAGACGTGGTTATACCGCTGCATCTTTGCGTAATTTTGCTAATACAATTGGTATTGCAAAACGTGATAATTTAATCAATGTATCGGTTTTAGAATTTTGTATTCGTGAAGATTTGAACAAAATTGCACCTCGTGTAATGGCGGTTTTAGATCCTGTAAAATTAGTAATTACAAATTATCCAGAAGGAAAAGAGGAGTGGCTAGAAGCTGAAAATAATCAAGAAGATGAAAATGCAGGTTTTAGAAAAGTACCTTTTTCTCGTGAATTATACATTGAAAGAGAAGACTTTTTAGAAGAAGCTCCAGCTAAATTTTTCCGTTTAACATTAGGAAAAGAAGTACGTCTTAAAAATGCATACATCATTAAAGGTGAATCTGTTACAAAAGATTCTGAAGGAAATATTACTGAAATTCATGTTACTTATGATACCGATTCTTTAAGCGGAAGCGGAACAGAAGCAAGCCAAAGAAAAGTATCTGGTACATTACATTGGGTTTCAATTCAGCATGCATTGGAAGCAGAAGTTCGTTTGTACGATCGTTTGTTTACAGATGAAGCTCCGGACAGTTATAAAGAGAAAAATTTCTTAGATTTTGTGAATCCTAATTCGTTAGAAATCGTTACTGGATTTGTTGAACCAAGTTTAGCAACAGCTCAAAATGAAGATAAATTTCAGTTTCAACGTTTGGGTTATTTTACTGTTGATAAAGATTCAACTGCTTCTAAATTAGTCTTTAACAAAACGGTTGGACTAAAAGATGCTTGGGAAGAAAAAGGTAAAAAGGAAGAAAACAGCATCAATAATTCTTTGAAAGATATCAACAAATATTTTAAAGTTGAGACTAAACCAGAGCGTATTGCAATTGAAAGTGCGATAGGGGAGAACATTAAAAATATCTCTACTTTTTCACTTTTGCAAAATTCTTTAAAGAAGAATATCAACAATAATAAGGCTTCGCTGTTATTTTCTCAATTTATTTTGAAGTATTCAAACTGGAAATCTACAGATTTTGAAGAAGAAGATATTAAGAAATTATATGCAATGTCTTTAAAAAGTGAATCGACTTATGTAAGATCAAAAGCACTTTTAAATTTAAGAGATATTGAAAATGAAAGTTTCAAAAATCAGTTTGATGATGAAATTTTGAAATTATATTCTAATCCGCCAAAAAATGCTTCTGAAAGAGAAATTGAAATTCTTTCTGAAATGGTAAAGAAGTAATATCAACTTAATTTATGAAAAGCGCTTTTATAAGCGCTTTTTTTTATTATATAGATTAACTATTAAAATTTATAATTTTATAATTTTTATAAATTAAAAATGACTTTCATAAATGTATTTTAATAGAAAATAAAAAAAGGTTGGATAAGTAATTCATTTTTTAATTTTTCGTTTATTTAAAAGCTTTATTTGGATTTTAGTCTCTTTTAAGTCTCAATTTTGTTTGAAAAGCGGTATTAATAAATTAAACTTATAAATATTTTATTTTAAATTGTATATATTTATTATTTATAAAATCTATTATATTTTAATTTTTAATTTATTTTATAGATAAAAATTGACTCTCATAAATTAATTTTAAGTGGATATAAAAAATGGTTAAATAGAGAAGACCTTTTTTTGATTTTCACTCTTTATAACTTCTTATTTTTGTTTTTTACTTTTTTAACTTCAATTTCCTTGTCCCAATCTAATAATTAAAGTTTTTTCTTATTATTTTAAATTTTGACTCCAATTTTATAATTATAAATTTTAATTATTAGTATTTTAAAAATTTAGTTTTTTATTATTATTTATAAAATTGATTAATATTTTATAAATGATAGTTTTTATAGATTAATTTTAACCTTCATAAATCGTTTTTAAGACGTTTTTAAAACTTAATTGATAGATAACTCATTTTTTGAATATTTATTTATTTACGGTCTTTATTTTAATTTTTACTGTTATTTTAATCAGTTTAACGGGTTGTTAACACACAATTGTTTATAAAACTGCTATTTTTAACTCAATACCAAAAGTCAGAGATGATTTTTGTAAAAAATTAAAATTTGCCGTAAAGAATCTAAGTTGAAATTTATTGTTTTTAGAAACTCGTAATTTTTATAACAATAGATTTTCAAAACTGATTTCCTAAAAAGACAATTTTATGTTCTCATTTTTATTATGATGTAATTTTGATAATATTTCCCGTAAAAGATATTTTTTCAAATTGTATCATAATGTACAAAATTCCATAATGTTGAATTTGAGTGAAAGTTTAGTTTTTAAATTTCAGGTCTGACAATTTTTAATTTAAATCTAATTATCATGAAAATTTTATATTTCACACTAGCATTATTATTTGCAAACGTTGCAATTTCACAAACACATCAAATTACAAAACACAATGGAGAACAACTTGATGTAAATTTTATTAAAAACGAAAATGGTTTTGTTTATTATTCTTTAAACGGAAGTTCTGAAGAAATCAAAATTAGTAAACATGCTGTTTCATCAATTACAAACAAACAAACAAAACAAACTCAGAAAGTCTCTGATAAAATAGTAGTTGATTCAAAAGATGATTACAAAATGGTAACTGTTTTGCCACAAGAAAAAACAATAGGACTGAAACAAGTTGCTAGTTTTACTGGTGTCTCAACAAGGACAAAAGGTGAACCGCCAATTGCAAATAAGAACCAGACTGCTATGAGAATCAAATCTAAGTCGGCTTTAAATGGATATCCTTTTGTTAGCATTGTTGAAAAAGCAGATGGTAAGTATGAAGCTGTAGCTTATGTGTATTAATTATATTGTTAATTTTTTATAAATTACAATTAATCAAAGTTTTATCATTTTAAAAATGAGTATCTTTATTAATAATTTTAAATTGTAACTATCATGTCTAAGAATTTAAATACAGCGGCAGCAATTTTGGCTGCAGCAGCTGCAGGAGCGGCAATTGGAATTTTATTTGCTCCAGATAAAGGATCAAAAACTAGAGCAAAAATTAAAGAAGGTATAGATGATGCCAAACATAATCTGAAAGATTCTTTTGACGCCAGCTCTGAAGTTCTTCGTGAAAAATTTACGAGCGCTACTCATAATCTTGACGGAACTTTGAATGATTTACTTTCTAATGTCAGCCATAAAACAGAAGAAGTAATTACTTTTTTAGAAACTAAATTGGCTGATTTAAAAGCACAAAACGCTAAACTTCAGAAATAATAATTGTATAAAGCACATTACTTGCTTATTTTTATAAGAAAGTTTTGTGCTTTTTTTTATCTAAAATTTTAATTATGGCTTTTGAAGAATTAAAAGAAAACACTGAAAAAGTTCAAGATCAGGCTAAAGAATATATTGATAGTCATTTAGCTTATTACAAACTTTGGGGTTTTAAGGTTGCAATGAAATCAACAACTTTGATCTTTAAGTTTACCTTGATTTTATTATGTTTCAGTATGGTGATGATTTTTGGATCTTTTGCCGCAGCATATGCTTTTGGTTCTTTGTTTGAAAGTAATGCTCTCGGATTTTTGGCAGTAGGAGGGATCTATCTTTTATTTACCATTTTACTTTTCTTTGTAAAAGATAAGTTTGTTGAAGGACCAATTTTGGAAAAATTTTCAGAAATCTTTTTTAATGATTAATTATGGAAAGAAAAAAATACTCTTCGTATGCTGAGATAGAAAGAGATCTAGAAATTCTAAAACTAGAAAAAGAAATTAATTATCAAAAATTGGTTTTAAGTTTTCAGAAAACTAAGGAAAGCATAACACCGCAAAATATTGTAAATGGTTTTATTTCATCTTACACAGGTTATGTCAAAAAATCATTTCCAGAAATTTTACAATCTATTTTACCATTTGTAATCAATTGGTTTATAAATAAAAAAAGAGGCCATTAGGCCTCTTTTTTATTTTGTAAAATTATTATTGAATATCTGGTTGAATGTCATCTTCGTAACCAGATTGTGGCTGAATTGGTTTTGGTTTTTCTACTTTTTTATTGTGTTTTTTCATCATTTCTCCAACTTGGTTTGATGCCGTAAATGATGCAACCATATTATTTAACATGTCACTACCAGCTTGTGGAGAATTTGGAAGTAAAATTAAATTGGAATTTGCATCAGCTCCAATTGCTTGTAAAGTATCATAATGTTGTGTCACTACAATAAGGGCAGAAGCTTCTTGAGAATTAATTCCAACATTGTTCAAAACTTCAACACTTTCTACAAGACCTCTTGCAATTTCGCGGCGCTGATCTGCAATACCTTGACCTTGTAAACGTTTACTTTCTGCTTCGGCTTTTGCTTTTGCAACGATTCTAATTCTTGAACTTTCTGCTTCAAATTCTGCTGCAGTTTTTTCTCTATCAGCAGCGTTGATTCTATTCATTGCATTTTTTACCTGAATGTCTGGATCAATATCGGTAACCAAAGTATTGATGATATCATATCCGTAAGTAGACATTGCTTCGTTCAATTCACGTTTTACTGCAACAGCAATATCATCTTTTCTTTCAAAAACATCATCCAATTTTAGTTTTGGAACTTCAGCACGAACTACGTCAAAAACGTAAGAAGTAATTTGATCATGTGGATATTCTAGTTTATAAAAAGCTTCATATACTTTTTCCTGAATTACTTTAAACTGAACTGAAACTTTCATTTTGATAAAAACGTTGTCTCTAGTTTTGGTTTCGATGATAACATCTAATTGTTGGATTTTAAGATTTACGCGTCCGGCCAATCTATCAACCAACGGAATTTTAAGTTGTAATCCTGAATTTCTAACACTCTGAAATTTTCCAAATCGTTCGATAATAACAGACGATTGCTGTTTTACAGTAAAGAAAGAAGACATGAAAATGAAGAATGCCAATACTAAGAAGATAATAAATGCTGTACTCATGGTTATGTAATTTATATTTATGATTTCGGTAAATTACGAAAATTCTTCTAAATTCGAATTTTTAAACATTAAAAAAACGCTAAGAACATTTTGTAGATGTTTCTTAGCGTTTCTATTTGTAATTCGAACTCTATTATAAAGTCGCTATTGCTTTCTGAATTCTCGAAATAGTTTCTTCTTTTCCAATGATTTCAACAATGTCAAATAGGTGAGGACCTTTAAGTGCCCCAACCAAACTTAAACGGAAAGGTTGCATAACTTTACCCATTCCGATTTCATTTTTGGTTAACCAATCTTTTACAACACTTTCAATATTTGCAGAATCAAAACCATCAATATATTCTAGAGTAGAAATCAATTCCTGCATTAAAGTTGGAGTTTCTTCTTTCCAGTTCTTGCTTGCTTTTTCATCATAAGATGTTGGAGCTTGGAAAAAGAAATCTGTTAGATCCCAAAATTCGGAAACAAAATGCGCTCTTTCTTTTATTAATGAAACAATTCTTGTGATGTCATATTTAGAAATGTCAATTCCTTTTTCCTGTAAAATAGGAGTGAAGGCTTTAGCTAAATCCTCATCATTTTGTTTTACTAAATATTGGTGATTGAACCATTTGTTTTTCTCTGGATCAAATTTAGCTCCAGCTTTATGCACTCTATTTAAGTCAAAAGCTTCTGCTAATTCTTCAAGAGAAAATAATTCTTTATCAGTTCCATCATTCCATCCTAATAAAGCTAGGAAGTTGACAACTGCTTCTGGAAAAAATCCTTTTTCTCTGTAACCAGATGAAACTCCTTCTTCTGTTTTCCATTCTAAAGGAAATACTGGGAATCCCATTTTGTCACCATCTCTTTTTGATAATTTACCATTTCCAATTGGTTTTAAAATCAAAGGTAAATGAGCAAATTCTGGAGCTTCCCAACCAAATGCTTTGTATAACAAAACGTGAAGTGGCATAGATGGCAGCCATTCTTCACCACGAATAACATGTGAAGTTTCCATCAAATGATCATCTACAATATTCGCTAAATGATAAGTAGGCATTCCGTCACTTTTGAATAAAACTTTATCATCCAAAAGATTAGTTTCAAACTTTACATCTCCACGAATGATATCTTTCAAATGTAAAGTTTCATCAACCGGAGTTTTAAAACGGATTACATAATGTTCGCCATTTGCAATTCTTTTAGCAGTTTCTTCTGCAGAAATTACTAAAGAAGTATCTAATTTTTCACGGTTGTGATGATTGTAAATAAATGTTTTTCCTTCAGCTTCGTGTTGTTTTCTATGTGCATCCAAAGCTTCAGGAGTATCAAAAGCATAATAAGCCCAGCCAGAATTAATCAATTGATCTGCATATTGCTGGTACAAATCTTTACGTTCGCTTTGTCTGTATGGACCAAATTTTTCATTTTTCCCTACAGTTTCTTCAGGAGCAATTCCTAACCATTCAAGAGCTTCCATAATGTAAGCCTCTGCACCTGGAACAAAACGAGTTTGATCTGTATCTTCAATTCGAAGATAAAAAACACCATTATGTTTTTTTGCAAATAAATAATTAAATAGGGCAGTACGAACTCCGCCAATATGTAATGGTCCAGTCGGACTTGGTGCAAAACGCACGCGAACTTGCTTTGACATTTGTTTAAAATTTTGATGCAAAGATACGTTTTATGATTTTAGATTTTAGAATGTTGATTTTAGATTTTGAAATCTTAGAACCTTAGCGCCTTAGTAACTTAGAATCTGAAAAAGGTATTATTATAATTACTACTTTTATAGGTTATAATTAAAACAGATTTATTTTGAAAACAACATCTGCTATATATCAGAAGCTCGAGGCTTTCATTAAGAAATATTATACCAATGAACTGATAAAAGGAATGCTTCTTTTTACTGGTTTTGGTTTATTGTATTTTTTATTTACGCTTTTCGTAGAGTACTTTCTATGGTTAAAACCTTTGGGAAGAACTTTTCTATTCTGGTTATTTATTGCCGTTGAAGTTTTCCTTCTGGTTCGATTAATTATTTTCCCTTTGTTTAAATTATTTAAACTTCAAAAAGGAATAGATTATACGCAGGCTTCTAAAATTATTGGAAATCATTTCACAGAAGTAAGTGATAAACTAACTAACTTTTTACAATTATCAGCTGATAATAATGCTGAAAGTTCTGAATTGGTTTTGGCTTCGATAGAACAAAAAGCAAATTCTTTACAGCCAATTCCTTTTGGAAATGCCATTAATTTTAAAGCCAATAAAAAATATCTGCCATTGGCTTTGGTGCCAGTTTTGCTTTTTGCAGTATTTTATATTTCTGGAAATAGCAATATTATTTCTCAAAGTTTGAATAGAGTAGTGCATTTCAATTCTGCATTTTTGCCACCAGCTCCTTTTAAATTTGTGGTTTTAAATTCTAATTTACAAGCAGAACAAAACAAAGATTTCGTGATCAAAATGGAATCAGTTGGAAATATTGTTCCAGAAAATGTCATGATTCATATTGGTGATGAAAGTTATTTTATGGAATCTTCTCAACCTGGCAAGTTTGAATTTAAAGTTGAAAAACCAGCAGAAGATATTCATTTTTCTTTTGAAGGAAATAATGTTACTTCTCAAGAATATGAATTGAAAGTTATCACTGTTCCATCAATTGCAAACTTCGAAATGGTTTTAAATTTTCCTTCTTACTTAAAGAAAAAATCTGAGACCATTCAAGGCACCGGAAATGCAATTGTACCTGAGGGAACAACTGTAACTTGGAAAATGAATACCAAATCGACTCAAGAAATTGTATGGAAAAGAGATAATGAAGTTTTTAGATTTAATAAGATAGAAAATGACTTTAAATTGGCTAAAAATATTAGTCAAAATACAGAATATCAAATTCTTACGTCTAATGATAAGGTTAAAAACTACGAAAAACTAGATTATCAGCTGTCTGTTATTAAAGATCAGTTTCCAACCATCAATGTTGGTCCAGCGCCAGACAGTTTAAAGCTGGATAAGAACTATATTTTAGGAAGATTAGGTGATGATTACGGACTTTCAAAACTACAAATTGTATACTACGAACGTAACAAACCTCAGTCTGCGAAGCGTGGAAACATTCCTGTAAAGACTGGTGTATTCGATCAGTTTGTTTTTAATTTTCCAAGTAACCTTCCGGTAGAAGAAGGAGTTTCATATGAGTACTATTTTGAAGTTTTTGATAACGATGCACCGCATGGTTTTAAGAGTACAAAGTCTTCAACGTTTTCAGATCGTGTAGCTACAACAGATGAAATTCAAGATCAAGAATTGCAACAGCAAAATCAAAATATTAATAGTTTATCTAAATCTTTGAAGAACCAAAACAAGCAGATTTCAGAAATGGATAAGCTTCAAAATACCGGAAAAGAGAAAGATAATTTAGAGTTCAAAGATCAGCAAAAGATAAATGATTTTATCAAACGTCAAAAACAACAAGACGAAATGATGAAACAGTTTTCTGAAAAAATGAATCAGAACTTAGATAAATTTAAGGATGATAAGAAAGATAAAACAGCTGAAGATTTACAAAAACGTTTAGATAATGCACAGAAAGATTTAGAAAAGAATCAGAAGTTATTAGACGAATTGAAGAACTTGAATGATAAATTAAACAGTGAAGAACTGTTTGATAAGATGGAAAAGTTCAAACAAATTAGCAAAAACCAATCTCGTAATTTAGAACAATTGGTTGAGTTGACCAAGCGTTTTTATGTTTCAAAGAAAGCAGAACAAGTTGCAGAAAAGTTAAATAAACTGTCTGAACAACAGGAACAGTTATCTAATAAAGAGAAAGAAAATACGAAAGAGAAGCAAGATGAAATCAATAAATCTTTTGATAAAATTCAAGAAGATTTAAAAGATTTGAAGGAGGAAAATAAGACTTTGAAGAAACCTTTGGACATTCCATCTGATGCTTCAAAAGAGAAAGATGTAGATAATGATCTTCAAAAAGCTTCAGAAGAATTAAGTAAAAAGAATACTTCTTCGGCTAAGCCAAAACAGAAAAGTGCTGCAAAGAAAATGAAAAGCATGGCTCAGGAAATGCAGAGCGAAATGGAAGGTGGAGAACAAGAACAATTAGAAGAGGATGTCGCAATGCTTCGTCAGATTCTAGACAACCTTTTAGCTTACTCTTTATCACAAGAAGATGTTATGAAACAGTTCAAAGCAATGAAATTGGGTTCTTCTACATTCACAAAAAACATTAAAATTCAACAGAATTTAAAACAACAATTCAGACATGTTGATGATAGTTTGTTTGCACTTTCACTTCGTAATCCAAAAGTTGCTGAGGATGTAACAAAGGAAATCGGAAACGTACAATACAATATGGACAAGGCTATAGAAACTTTAACCGATGTTCAAATTCCAAGAGGAGTTTCACACCAGCAATATGCAGTTTCATCTGCGAATAAGTTAGCTGATTTTCTAAGTGATTTATTGAATAATATGCAAATGTCTATGTCTAAACCGGGTGCAGGAAAACCTAAACCAGGAGATGGTCAAGGGATGCAGTTGCCAGATATTATTCAGAAACAAAAAGGTCTTGCTGATAAAATGAAGGAGGGAATGAAACCAGGTCAAAAGCCTGGTGATAAACCTGGAGAAGGTCAAGATGGAAAATCTGGACAAGGACAAAATGGACAAGGTAAAGACGGACAGGGTAAAGAAGGACAAGGTAACAAAAGTGGAGATAAAGGTTCTTCTGGTAAAGATGGGAAGAATGGAAAAGGTGAGAAAAATGGTAATGATGGTGAAGACGGAGAAGGAGATGCAGAAGCTATTATGGAGATATACAAAGAACAAGTTAAACTTCGTGAAGCCTTGCAAAAAGAATTAGCAAAGAAAGGTTTGGATGCTCAAGGAAAATCTATAATAGATCAAATGAAACAATCTGAAAAGCAGATTTTAAACAAAGGATTTAAGAATGAGAACCTGCAACGTATACTAAATATCCAACAAGAATTATGGAAATTAAACAACGCTGTTCAGCAACAAGGGCAAGATACACAAAGACAATCTGAAACTAATAAGGCTGAATTTACTAATCGTTCAAATGCTTTGCCAAGTTCATTATTGGAATATTTAAACAGCGTTGAGATATTAAACAGACAATCACTACCTTTGCGCTCGAATTTTAATCAAAAAGTTCAAGAATACTTTAATACAAAATGATAAATTTTAATTACGAAACAGATTTTACTTTAGGAGACGAGCAGGCTTTTAGTGATTGGCTAAGTGCTGTAATTGTTTCTGAAAATAAGAATGAAGGCGAAATCAACTATATATTTTGTGATGATGAATATCTACATAAGATCAATGTTGAATATCTAGATCACGATACACTTACAGATATTATTAGTTTTGATTATACTGTTGGTAACGAGTTGAATGGCGATATTTTTGTATCTGTAGAACGTGTTGCAGATAATGCTAAAGACTTTAATGTTTCATTTGCTGATGAACTTAAAAGAGTGCTATCTCATGGTATACTACATTACTGTGGATATAAAGATAAATCAGATGAAGATGCTCAATTAATGAGAGCAAAGGAAGAAGAGAAGATGAAGATGTTTCACGTGGAACAGTAATTAAATCTCTTTTTTGTTTTCAATGTTCGACGTGAAACGTTTTAGTTTTTTAAATTTTGAGACGTTCCACGTGAAACATATTTAAAGAAGATGAAGTAGTTTTTATAACGTTCCACGTGGAACGTTTAAGTAAAAGAATTCGAATAAAAGATTAAATCGTTCCACGTGGAACGATTTTTAAGTTTGAATTTAAAAGAAAAAAAGAACAGGATGTTTCACGTGGAACATGATTTCGGGTAGTTTTTTTAAAGTTTAGAATAGAAGTTTAGAACGGAAATTTTGTAGATGTTTCACGTGAAACATTTATTTGAAAGATTCTAATTCGAGAACTCTAGTTTGAGATTTCTAGTTTGAAAGTTCTAGTTTGAAAGTTCTAGTTTGAAAGTTCTGATTTGAAAGTTCTGATTTGAAAGTTCTGATTTGAGAGTTCTGATTTGAGAGTTCTGATTTGAGAGTTCTGATTTGAGAGTTCTGATTTGAGAGTTCTGATTTGAGAGTTCTGATTTGAGAGTTCTGATTTGAGAGTTCTGATTTGAGAGTTCTGATTTGAGAGTTCTGATTTGAAAGTTCTGATTTGAAAGTTCTGATTTGAGAGTTCTGATTTGAAAGTTCTGATTTGAAAGTTCTGATTTGAAAGTTCTGATTTGAAAGTTCTGATTTGAAAGTTCTGATTTGAATGAAATAGAAAAAATGTTTCACGTGAAACATTTTTATTGATTTCGAGGATTTGACGATTCCATTTTACACGTTTGAGTTTGAAAATGAAACTTGAAACTTGAAACTTGAAACAAAATAGAAAGTTCCACGTGGAACAAGGGAAAATATAAATGTAATTCTAAAAACCGCTAACGCGGTTTTTAGAGAATAATAAAACAAAATGTTTTTAGAAGAATACGATGTTATTGTGGTAGGTGCAGGCCATGCTGGTTCTGAAGCTGCGGCTGCGGCTGCAAATTTGGGATCGAAAACTTTATTGGTTACAATGAGTTTGCAGAACATAGCACAGATGTCCTGTAATCCTGCGATGGGTGGAATTGCAAAAGGACAGATCGTTCGAGAAATTGATGCGCTTGGAGGATATTCAGGAATCGTTTCAGATAAGACTGCAATTCAGTTCAAAATGCTGAACAAATCAAAAGGACCTGCAATGTGGTCGCCAAGAGTTCAAAGCGATAGAATGCGTTTTGCAGAAGAATGGAGAATGATGTTGGAGGCAACACCAAATCTTGATTTTTATCAAGAGATGGTAAAAGGGTTGATAATTGAAGACGGAAGGATAAAGGGAATTAGAACTTCACTTGGTGTGGAGATTCGTTCCAAATCTGTTGTTTTGACAAATGGTACTTTTTTGAACGGTTTAATTCATATTGGAGAAAAACAATTCGGAGGAGGAAGAGCAGGTGAAAGTGCTGCGACTGGAATTACCGAAGATTTAATTAAAGCAGGTTTTGAAGCTGGAAGAATGAAAACAGGAACGCCGCCTCGAGTAGATGGACGTTCTTTGGATTATTCTAAAATGAATGAAGAAAAAGGAGATGCAAAGCCAGCAAAGTTTTCTTATTCAGATGTGACCGCTCCATTAACGCATCAACGTTCTTGTTACATGACATACACTTCGTTGAATGTTCATGATATTTTAAGAGAAGGTTTTGATCGTTCTCCAATGTTCAACGGAAGAATCAAAAGTTTAGGTCCGAGATATTGTCCTTCGATTGAAGATAAAATAAATCGTTTTGCAGATAAAGAGCGTCATCAATTATTTGTTGAACCAGAAGGATGGAATACGTGTGAAGTTTATGTAAACGGATTTTCAACTTCGCTTCCAGAGGATATTCAATTTAAAGCGCTTCGTTCTGTTGCAGGTTTTGAAAATGTAAAATTCTTTAGACCTGGTTATGCTATAGAATATGATTTCTTTCCGCCGACACAATTAAAGCATACTTTAGAAACGAAGTTAGTTGAAGGGTTATATTTTGCAGGACAAATTAACGGAACAACTGGATATGAAGAAGCAGCTTCCCAAGGTTTAATGGCGGGAATCAATGCGCATTTAAAAGTGCACGAAAAAGATCCTTTGATTTTAAAACGTGATGAAGCATACATCGGAGTTCTAATTGATGACTTGATTACAAAAGGGACGGAAGAACCATATCGTATGTTTACATCTAGAGCAGAATATAGAACATTGTTGCGTCAAGATAATGCCGATTTCAGATTGACTCCAATGTCATATGAAATTGGTTTAGCTTCTGAAGATCGTTTACGAAGAATGGAAAAGAAATTAAACGAATCTGAAAAGATGGTTCAATTCTTCAAAGAAACAAGTGTTACGATTGCCGAAACAAATCCGATTTTGGAAGCGAAAGAATCTGCTCCAATTTCGCAAGGAGATAAAATGTTCAAGATTTTCTCTCGCCCACAAATTGAATTAGAAGATATGTTGAAATTTGATAAAGTTTCAGCTTATATTGAAGAAAATGATTTGGACGAAGAAATTGTCGAGCAAGCGGTAATTCAGGTTAAATATTCTGGATATATCGAAAAGGAAAGAAATAATGCAGATAAGTTAAATCGTTTGGAAGAAGTAAAAATTCCAGACAATTTCGATTATAATAAAATTAAATCAATGTCTATTGAAGCAAAACAGAAATTAAGCAAGATTCGTCCTGTAACTATTTCTCAAGCTTCAAGAATTAGTGGAGTATCACCAAGTGATATTTCTGTGCTTTTGATTTATATGGGAAGGTAGTCTAATTTTAGATTTCAGATTTCAGTTATTAATTTGTATTATAAATCTAAAATATGAAATGTTCCACGTGAAACCTTTTACAAAATAAATAATCTAATTTATCGTTTCATAATCTGAAAAAGACATATTGTCGAGTACAATATTTTCTAAAACTTGTGCAAAATAAGATTTGCAATTATGTTGAATATTAAATCTCTTGAGAGCGAAAAGAATTTAAAAGAATAAAATAAAAAACTAAAAATCCTAAAAGCGATACAATTTCGTTTTTAGGATTTGCTATAAATTAAACCCAAATATCTATAAAATTAAAAAATGAACGTTTTAAACAAAAAACATTTTCTTACGGTAAAAGACCATTCTGTTTCAAAAGAAATTTTTGATTTGTATTACGATGAAGAATTAGATATGCTAATTACTTCGCCACAGCCAGAACTTCAAAATTTAGGCAAGTATTACGAAAGTGAAGATTATATTTCGCATACCGACAACAAACGTTCTTTATTTGAAAAAGCATATCACTTTGTAAAAAATATTGCGCTTAAGAATAAATTGAATTTAATCAATAGCCAGCAACCGCAAAAAGGTAAACTTTTAGATATTGGAGCTGGAACTGGAGATTTCCTGTTGACAGCAAAAAATGATGGCTGGGAAACTATTGGAGTAGAACCGAGCGATCGTGCTAGAAACATTGCGAAAGAAAAAGGAATTTCATTTGTAGAAGAAATTAGTACTTTAGAAAATCATTCTTTGGATGTAATTACGATGTGGCACGTTTTAGAACACGTTCCAGATTTAGAACTTCAGATCCGAGAATTGAAGCGTTTATTGAAACCAACTGGAACATTAATTATTGCGGTTCCGAACTATAAATCTTTTGATGCAAACCATTATCAAACTTTTTGGGCTGCTTATGATGTGCCAATTCACTTTTGGCATTTTTCTAAAAAATCAATTCAGTTACTTTTTGAAAGAGTAGAAATGAAATTGGAAAAAGTTCTTCCAATGAAGTTCGATTCATTTTACGTAAGCCTTTTGTCTGAAAAATACAAAACAGGAAAAATGAATTATATTAAAGCTTTTTTCATTGGTTTGAAATCAAATTGGAAAGCGAAGAACTCAAAAGAATATTCATCGCATATTTATGTTTTAAAGAATAAATAATACACAAATTATAGAAAGCCATTTTTGCCTTAAAAGGACAGAGTGGCTTTTTCTGATTGATATAAAAAAAGCAAAAAAGCATCTAAAATACTGCGATAGCGTTGGTTTATGATGATATTTTTTTCGATAAATAAAAACAATATCATAAATTTTACGCATTTTTTAAACTTTATGTTGATGCTATTGATTTTTTTATATTTTTGTCTTCAATACTTAAAAAAATAGAATTTAAAAAAATGAAAAAAGCATTAGTTATTATCGCACTTTCAGTTTTCGCAGTTTCTTGTAACAAAACAGCAGAGGTAAAGGAAGTAAAAACAGCTTACGTGGATACTTCGGTTTTGATGAAAGAATACACTGAGGCAAAAGATTTAGAGGCAAAGTACAAAGCTCAAGCGGAAGAAAAAGGTAGACAATTACAAGCTGAGATTTCACGTTTTAAACAAGACGCTGCTAATTTTCAAAGTCAGGCACAAGCAAATGGTCAAGCTTGGGCACAGCAAAGAGGAGCTGAATTGCAAAAGAGAGAGCAGCAATTAGGTTATGCACAACAAGCATTAGCACAACAATTGCAACAAGAAAGTGGTGTTGAAATGGATTCTCTTGTTAGTGGAGTTAAAAAATTCATTAAAGATTACGGAAAGAAAAACGGCTACTCTTACATCTACGGAACTGGAGATGCTGCTACAATTTTGTATGCTGAAGAGAAATACGATATTACAAAAGAAATTATCAAAGCTTTAAATGATAAATACAAAGCGGAGCCAAAAACAGATGCAAAACCAGCAGCTGAAGCAAAAGAAGGCGAAGCTAAAAAATAAAACTACCAAACTAACTAAATTACTGAAAACCTAAATCCACTGCGATTTAGGTTTTTTCTTTTTATAAAAATGCGGTAATTTTATTTTTTAATACAAGCCCAATGCAGAACGTTTCAGAAGCGGCAGCTTATACTTTGCAATTCATCAATCAGACCCAGAGATCTATTTTCCTTACGGGAAAAGCAGGTACGGGAAAAACTACGCTTTTACGCGAAATTATAGCAACAACGCATAAAAATACTGTTGTCGTTGCGCCAACTGGAATCGCCGCTCTGAACGCTGGTGGCGTAACCATTCACTCCATGTTTCAACTTCCGTTTTCTGCGTTTATTCCATCGTATGAGGCGAGTGCGCAATTTACAGAAACAGTAAAATTTGAAAACAAAGAATCACTTCGTCGCCATTTCAAAATGAATAACGTCAAGCGAAATGTAATCAAAAACATGGAATTGCTTGTGATTGATGAAGTGAGTATGATGCGTGCCGATTTGTTGGACGCAGTCGATTTCATGATGCAGACCGTTCGAAGAAACACTCATCCGTTTGGTGGAGTTCAAGTTTTGTTTATTGGAGACTTGCTACAATTGCCGCCAGTTATTCGCGATGAAGAATGGCGAACACTGAAAAACTATTACCGAGGGAAATTCTTTTTTCATTCTCATGTTCTCCAGACATATCCGCCAATTTATATCGAATTGTCAAAAATTTATCGCCAGACCGATGATGCTTTTATCTCGGTTTTGAACAATTTGAGAAATAACCAGATTACTCCAGAGGACATAGCTATTCTAAATCAGTATGTTAAGCCAGATTTTGATTTCAAAGAGAACAAAGGTTATATTACGCTCACAACGCATAATGCCAAAGCAGATTCTATCAACTCACAGTCTATCAATGATTTAGATGGTAAAGAATACATATATACACCATTTGTGGTGGGAGACTTTCCAGAAAAGATATTTCCTGTCGAAGAAGAATTGAAACTGAAGGTCGGCGCACAAATCATGTTCGTCAAAAATGACTTGTCTTTTGAAAAGAGATATTTCAATGGAAAAATGGGCGTAATCAAATCGCTTTCTGATGAAGAAATCTTTGTTCACTTTCCAGAAGAGAACATGACTCTTGAAGTCGAAAAGTACGAATGGAAAAATATCCGATACAAAGTCAACGAACAAACCAAAGATATCGAAGAAGAGGTTTTGGGAACTTTTGCACATTATCCAATCAAGTTGGCTTGGGCAATTACGGTGCACAAAAGCCAAGGTTTAACTTTTGACAAAGCAGCGCTCGATGTATCGCAAGTTTTTCTTCCTGGCCAGGCCTATGTAGCACTTTCGCGTTTGCGTTCGTTAGACGGGCTTATTTTGCTTTCTCCGATGCAGATGAATGGCATTTCGAATGACCAAGATGTGATGGATTACGCTTTGAACAGGGCAACTGAAGAAACTTTGAAAAAAGCGCTTCACTTCGAAACCAAAAATTTTATTCACAACTATTTGATAAACAGTTTTAATTGGGGAGAATTGGCGCAAGAATGGCGAAATCATCGTTTTAGTTATAACGAAAATGCTGCAGGTTCAGAAAAAACGAAACATGCAGTTTGGGCCCATAAACGAATGGAAATCATAGAACAGCTTTTAGATCCTTCGCAGAAATTCATTGCACAGCTCCATAAAATTTTCATCAAAGAAACTGTCGATTTATTTTTTGTGAAAGAAAGGGTAGACGCGGCCTACGATTATTTTTTCAAGCCAATGGATAAATTGGTTGATGATCTGATTTACAAAATGGCTGAAATTCAAAAATTTAAAAAAGTAAAAGAATTCTATGAAGAACTTAACTTTTTGGAAGATCTGCAGACTAAAGCAGTTTTGAGATTGATGAAAGCTAAGTTGTTGATTGAAGTGGTAGTGGCTGGCGAAGAAATCAGTAAAGAAAAGTTAACGTCGCCAAATATTAAAAACTATAAATCCAACAAAGCAGAAAGGATTCGAGAAGAGCTTAAAACGACAAATACAGACATTTTTAGAACAGAAGAACCCGTTGTCCGATACAAACCAACTAAGACGGAGAAAAATGAGCTTAAAACGGCTAAAAAAACGACAGTCGAAGAAACTTACGATTTGTGGATGGAGAAAAATTCGGTTGAAGATATTGCGAGAATGCGTAAATTAAATGTTCAAACGATCGAAGGCCATTTGATAAGACTTATTCAAGCGAAGAAAATCGAAATTACCGATGTTCTTCCGTACGATAAGATTTTGGCTTTGAGAGAAGCATTTCAGTTTTATCAAGAAGAATCTTTGAGTCCTTTGAAAGAAAAATATGGAGATGAATTTACTTGGGACGAACTAAAAATGTTCAAAGCAAGTATCAATTAATTTTTTGGACGTCCCACGTGAAACATGATTTTCTATTTTTCAAAAATCTAATTTCTAACGCATTAAATTATTTTTGACATGAAAACATTTAAAATATTGTTGACAATTCTGATATTTAATTCCTCGTTTTTGATTGCTCAGGATTTGAAACCAGAATATCAAAAGTTCATTTCGAAATTTATTCTTGAAGTGAAAAACAGCGATAAAGACGCAATTGCGAAACGTATAAAATTTCCTTTTAAACGAGAATATCCAATTCCTCCAGTTAAGGATAAAGCAGATTTTGTGAAAAGATATAATCAAATTTTTGATAAAGTTTTAATTGAAAAAATAACCAAATCTAATCCGGCAAAAGATTGGTCGGAAGTAGGATGGAGGGGCATTATGCTGAATCAAGGAGATTTGTGGATTGATACAGACGGAAAAATTATCACTATCAATCATCAATCAGACGAAGAATTAAAACTGAAAAATTCATTGATTGCAGCACAGAAAAAAAATGTAAATTCTTCAATTTCAAATTTTAAAGAGCCCGTTGCAATTTTGGAGACTTCAAAATTCAGAATTAGAATTGATGATTTGGGGAATAATAAATTTCGTTACGTTTCGTGGGTAATCAAAAACAGAATGACAGACAAACCCGATTTAGTAATTGAAAACGGAGTTTTCTATTCGGATGGCACTGGTGGAAATCATCATTATGAATTCAAAAAAGGAAATTTTAGATATGAATGCCATTTCATTGTTTTGGGCGAAAAAGATTCGCCGCCAGCAATATTGACGGTTTATCAGTCTGGAAAAGAAATTCTGTCTCAAGATGCAAAAATTGTTTCACGATAAACATTTAAAAAGCCTGATTCGCTTCTGAATCAGGCTTTTTAATTAAATGTTTGACATTACTTTTTCAAGTTCTTTTTCTTGAGAAATTTGTGTCAGTTTTAGTTTTTGAATTGTAACTTCATTTTCTTTAGTTTTAATTCTTTGCTTTTGAATTTCTTCATCAGAAACAGGAGAAGTTGCAATTTTGTTTTCAATTTTCTGATTGGCCAGTTCAAGTTTACTGATTTTTTCTTTTGTTGATTTCAAATTACTTTCCGATTTAGAAAGCGCTTTCTTTTTGCTTTCTAGCTCTTTCTGCTCCTTCTTCAGCTGATCCATTTTATCATCAAGTTTTTTCTGATTTTCCTGTAAGCTTTTTTGTATTTGGGCTTCGATTTTTTGTCTTTCTAATTGTTCAGAAGTGTTTGAAGATTGTTGAGCAAAGAAAGATTGAGAGCTTAGTAAAAATAAGAATACTAATGTTTTGAAGATTTTGTTCATTGTTGTTTGTTTAAATTTTAGAAGGCGAATTTATTTGAAGAAATTCTGAAAGACTGCCCGTTAAATTTTTTAAAACAACAGAATAAGACAAAAAAAAGCCTATTCTTCTGAATAGGCTTTTTTAGTTTTATAGATTTTCGACCAAAATCCAAGCTTGTGGATTTTCGCCTTTTTGTATTTCTTTTTGGGCTTGTTCTGCTTCTTTCATTGTAGCATAACTTCCGTACAAAACAGGAAATAAACCGTGTTTGTTTTCTTTTAGCATTTTAGCCTTGAAACCATCTTTAATTAATTGGTTATAAGCTTTTCTAGCATTTTGTTCACTTCTAAAAGCACCAGCCATAATGTGATACGGCATTGTGGTTTCTACAGTTTCAACTTTAGCCGAATCAACAGAAAGTGTTACAGCTGGAAGTGGACTTTTGATAAAGAAAGTGGCTTCTTGAATTTTGTTTTGCACTTTTTTCTGAACTGCTTGTTCTACAACAAGTGTTTGGTTATCAATTTGATTTTGATATAATGGATAACCAATGCTTCCTGTAATTCCAAGTCCTAAAACAAGAATTGCGGCATATCGCAAGAAAGGGTTCGAAGATTTGGTTTCTTCTTCATTTTCGTATATTAAAACGGCATCTTTTTCTTTTGCTGCAATCTTTTCGATTTTTTTCTCGAATGCCTCTTTTTTAACCATTGGAGAAACAAAAGGACTCAGTCCAAAAGAAGCAGATAGATAATTGGTCTGATCGTTTGGTTTGAAAACAATATTGCTTTCAGAATTTAAACGTAGCTCGCCAATATTTTTTAAAAGAATTACGCCATCTTCTTCTAATGCTTTTTTCCAATTCAAAATTTCAAAAGCGATTGCACTAACAGCAAAACCATAAGATGTTTTTTCAGCTTGAGCAATATGATTTGCTAACAATCCGTCATTATTTTTGATGCGGCTGTTGAAAGAAATGGTTTTTTTTGGTGGAAAAAACGAATTAGTGCTTTCATTCAGCTGCGCCGAGTGAGTTTCTGTTAAAAATGCACCAAACCCTGGAACCGTTACACACTGATAACGATACAATAACTGTGAGATATATACTTCGATTTTCATAGTAACAAAGTTATGCATCGCTTATAGTTATCAAAATTTTATTCACAATTTTTATTAACAATTCAGAATTATTTTTAGACAATTCGTTTTCAGTTAATTAAGTGGTTGGTTTTTCTTATTTAAATATCATGATAAGAATTATTTTTAAAATTTATTAAGAAATTACTTTGTTTTATGGATATTTGCGCCTCATAAAAAGTAGATTTATTTTTTCTATTTTACATAATGTTATAAAACTATGACCGATCAGGAATTATTTAATTTACTTGCCTTATTAAAGGTTGATGGAGTGGGGGATATAATGGGCAAGAAGTTGCTTAATTCTTTTGGTGATGCTTCTGCTATTTTTAAAGCTAAAAATTCGCAATTAGCAGGTGTTGACGGAATTGGAAGTGTTTTATTGAAAAACCTGAAAGATAAAAGTGTTTTTGAGAAAGCAGATAAAGAACTGTCATTTATAAAAAAGAACAATATCGAGGTTTCTTTTTTTCAGGACGAAAATTATCCGGAACGGCTTAAGCATTGTTTTGATGCACCAATTCTGATTTTTACTGCTGGAAATCTGAATTTCAAAAACAAAAAGATAATTAGTATCGTAGGTACACGCCAGATTACTTCTTATGGAACCGATTTCTGCAAAAATCTGATCGAAGATCTTGCGCCATTAGATCCTGTAATTGTGAGTGGATTTGCTTATGGAGTCGACATTGTGGCGCATCAGGCGGCAATGGATTTTAATTTGCAAACGGTAGGTGTACTGGCTCATGGTTTAAATCAAATTTATCCGAGAACCCATAAAAAGTACATGGCCAGAATGGAAGAGCACGGCGGATTTATAACGGAGTTTTGGAGTGATTCGAATCCTGATAAAGAAAAATTTGTTCGTCGAAATCGCATAGTTGCAGGAATGGCTGAAGCTACAATTGTAATAGAATCTGCTGATAAAGGGGGATCTTTAATAACTGCCAATATGGCTAATGATTACAATCGTGATGTTTTTGCTGTACCAGGAAGGGTTACAGATAAGTATAGCCAAGGCTGTAATAATTTAATTAAAACTCAGAAAGCAAATGTGTTGACATCTGCCGCCGATTTGATTTATATGCTGAATTGGGATATTAAGGAAAATCCAAAAACGATCCAAAAACAACTTTTTGTAGAATTAGGAACTGAAGAGCAAAAGATTTACGATTTTCTCCAGAAGAATGGAAAGGAATTACTTGACATTATAGCGATCGAATGTGATATTCCAATTTTCAAACTGTCAGGAATTCTTATAGGAATGGAACTAAAAGGAGTTATAAGACCACTTCCTGGGAAACTTTTTGAGTCAATTTAACGCAGAAAATCCTATATTATTTTCTTGTAAAATGTTTGTATAATCGATATAAAATATAAATCAGCAATAAGCCGAAAACTATATTTAGAATTTGAAATACATACGACGGAACATTGTAATCTTCTATATATTTATCCATCTTTTATTTTTTAAGAGATTAATATACTTGAAGTTACAAAAAATAAATGAATAAAAGAAAACGCGTATCATTTTTAAAAATGATACGCGTTTCTTAAAAAATTGTTTGTAGATTATTTTTGAAATCCCAAAACTTCTCTAACCTTTGCCAAAACACCATCGGCAATTGCAGAAGCTTTTGAAGCGCCTTTCTTCAACAAAGCGTCAACTTCTTCAAGGTTATTGATGTAGTAATTATATTTTTCTCTTTCTGTTTTAAATTTCTCTGTAATCAATTCAAAAAGAGCTTGTTTAGCGTGACCGTAACCATAATTTCCGCCTAAATAGTTTGCTCTCATTTGTGCAATTTGTTCTTCATTTGCCAGCAAAGAATAGATTGCAAATGCATTACAAGTATCTGGATTTTTTGGAGCTTCAAGCGGCGTGCTATCAGTTTCAATACTCATTACTTGCTTGCGTAATGTTTTGTCGTCCAAAAATATATTGATGATATTGTTAGCAGATTTACTCATTTTTCCTCCGTTTGTTCCTGGAATAAGCATAATGTCTTCTTGAATTTTAGCTTCAGGAAGAACAAATGTTTCACCCATTTGGTGGTTAAAACGAGCGGCAACATCACGAGTAATTTCCAAATGCTGCAACTGATCTTTTCCAACAGGAACAAATTCTGCATCATAAAGTAAAATGTCGGCTGCCATTAACATTGGATAAGTAAAAAGTCCAGCATTAACATCGTCTAAACGATCGGCTTTATCTTTGAAAGAATGTGCTAATGTCAATCTTTGAAATGGGAAAAAACAGCTCAAATACCATGTTAGTTCAGTAGTTTGAACCACATCAGATTGTCTGTAAAACGTCACTTTTTCAGGATTTAATCCACACGCAAGCCAAGCCGCAGCTGTGCTGTAGGTGTTTTCTCTTAAAGTCTTTCCGTCTTTAATCTGAGTGATTGAATGCAAATCGGCAATAAACAAATAAGATTCATTTGCTGGATCGTTTGATAATTCGATTGCCGGAATAATTGCTCCTAATAAATTTCCTAAATGCGGTGTTCCTGTACTTTGAACACCAGTAAGTATTTTTGCCATTCTAGATTTTTTCTGAAATGCAAATGTCGTGATGTTTTTTTTAATCGCAAAGTGTGCAAAGGTTTATCGCAATGTTTTGTTTTTTTGCGGGTCATTTTAACGCAGAGCACGCAAAGGGTTTTCGCAAAGGAAACAAGTTTTATTTCCTAGAGTTTGCCTTGCAAGAAGTTCGCTAAGCTTTATCTTCTGTAAAGTAGTCTTTATTAAAACCCTTTAATTAAATTATAAGAAAATATTTATAATTTTGATTTTTTTTTAGATTATGACAGAAAACGAAATATCAAATATTGTAATTGGGTTAGCTATTGAAATTCATAAAAAATTGGGACCGGGTTTATTAGAGAATGTGTATAAAGAATGTTTATTTTACAAAATTAAACAGCGAGGACTTCTTGTTGAGAAAGAGAAATCTTTGCCATTAGTTTTTGAAGAAGTTAAACTTGATTGTGGTTACCGCATTGATTTGCTTGTTGAAAACAAATTTCTAATCGAGATAAAAAGTGTAGAATCACTTACTGTTAACCATTTGGCACAAACATTAACCTATTTGAAGTTAGGAAATTTTAAACTCGGCCTTCTTATAAATTTCAGTGAAAGTCTTTTAAAAAATGGTATTAGAAGAGTTGTAAATAATTTATAAATAAAGCTTTGCGAACTTGTTGCAAAGTAATCTCTCAAACAAATAACTTCTTTCCTTTGCGAAAAATCTTTGTGCGCTCTGCGTTAAAAAACAATAAACTTAGGAAAGTAAAAATCTTTATAAATTTCACTTCTGTTTTCTTACATTTGAAGCTATGAAAATATTTAAAATTGCTTTTTGGATTCTTTGGAGAGTTTGGTTTTATGTCTTAATGGCGATTCCGATACTTATTATGTTGCCTTTTTTGGTCATTTCTATCCTTTCTGAGAAAGGATATCCATATTTCTTTAAAATGGCCCGCATTTGGGCTAAATTTATCCTTTTCGGAATGGGTTTCTTTTATACCGTAAAACGCGAACAGAAGCTCATTAAAGGCAAAAGTTACATGATAGTGGCCAATCATACCTCTATGACCGATATTATGCTTACGTTGGCTTTAATTAAAAATCCGTTTGTTTTTGTTGGAAAGAAAGAGCTGGTAAAGATTCCACTTTTTGGATTTTTCTATAAAAGAACCTGTATTCTGGTTGACAGAAGTTCGTCTAAAAGTAAAAATGAAGTTTTTAAAAGAGCTCAAAATAGATTAAATCAAGGTTTAAGTATTTGCATTTTCCCAGAAGGCGGAGTTCCAGATGACGAAAGTATTTTGCTGGATGAGTTTAAAGACGGTGCATTCAGGTTAGCGATAGATCATCAAATTCCGATTGTGCCTATTGTTTATCCAGATAATAAGGAACGTTTTTCATATACTTTTTTGAGTGGAAGTCCGGGAAAAATGCGCGCACGAATTTTACCATTCATAGAAACAAAAGGATTGACAAGTGACAACAGAAAAGAATTAAGAGATCAAGTTAGAAATTTGATTTATAATGGTTTAATTGATTATCAAAAAGAATAACCATAAAAACATTATGTAAAATACAAAAGCCGGTAGATTTAATTATCTACCGGCTTTTCTTTGAATTAAAAACCCCCTATTTTTATTCAAAAGTTATTATCTGTGAATTATCTTTTCTGAAATAAAACGCAATACTTTTTTAAATCTTAATTTGGTTTTTCTTCGGTTTTTACTGTACAACAATTCCATTTTTTCTTTCATGGTTAAAAATATTAATGGTTGATAATAAAGAGTTTAGTTAATAACTCAAGTTAATGTCACATTATTATAGATATAGAAAAATTAAAAAGGTTGCGTCGAAATTTAAAAAATTTGATAAAACCCGTTAGATGAAGATAAATAACGGGTCTTTAATCAAATAACCAACCAACGTAAATTCTAAAAAAAACTCGAAATTGATATATGGCAGTACCAATTATAAACTGCTTTTTTATAGAGATGGATGTTTTGTAAAAAGGTTGCGTGAAAATTTCATTTTTATTTTAAAATAAAAATAGCCGAGTAATTTTACATCACTCGGCTATTTAAAAGCGCCTTTTTTCGACTTATTTTTTAGGCATTTGCCAATTCTTTTATGTGTTCTTTAATTTTAATTTCCAGTTCTTCAGCAAGTTCTGGATTATCTTTAATTAAAGTTTTAACAGCATCACGACCTTGACCTAATTTTGTATCGCCGTAGCTAAACCAAGATCCTGCTTTTTTAACGATATCAAATTCAACTGCTAAGTCTAAGATTTCACCAGTTTTAGAAACGCCTTCTCCATACATAATGTCGAATTCGGCAGTTTTAAATGGTGGAGCCACTTTGTTTTTAACGATTTTTACTTTAGTTCTGTTTCCGATTACGTTTTCACCGTCTTTGATTTGAGCAGAACGACGAATATCTAAACGAACAGAAGCGTAAAATTTAAGTGCGTTACCTCCAGTTGTAGTTTCTGGATTTCCGAACATAACACCAATTTTTTCACGAAGCTGGTTGATAAAGAAAACAGTACAATTTGTTTTGCTGATAGTTCCAGTAAGTTTTCTCAGGGCTTGAGACATCAAACGTGCATGAAGCCCCATTTTAGAATCTCCCATTTCGCCTTCGATCTCACTTTTTGGAGTTAAAGCCGCAACCGAGTCAATTACAACAATGTCTATAGCTCCAGAACGAATTAGGTTTTCGGCAATTTCTAAAGCTTGCTCTCCATTGTCTGGTTGAGAAATGATTAAGTTCTCGATATCAACATTTAATTTCTCAGCATAATTTCTATCAAATGCATGCTCGGCATCGATAAAGGCTGCAATACCACCTGCTTTTTGAGCTTCTGCAATAGCGTGAAGCGTCAAAGTTGTTTTTCCAGAAGATTCTGGACCATATATTTCGATAATTCTTCCTTTCGGATATCCGTTTACTCCAAGAGCTAAGTCAACACCTAGTGAGCCAGAAGAAATCGTTTCTACTTCTACAATGGCTCTGTCGCCCATTTTCATTACGGTGCCTTTTCCGTAGGTTTTGTCAAGTTTGTCAAGCGTTAATTGTAGTGCTTTTAATTTGGCTTCTTTCTCTGAACTCATTTTTTTCTAATATCTAAATTATTGTTTTGTCTTTTTGGATAAAAATAAGAAAATTCTTCTGTAATCTTATTAATCAGTTTTATAATTTGTAAAATTACTTCTTTTTTTGAAGTTTGATTGTTCCAAATTGTCACAAAATCGTTCTATAAAAATAAAGCCTTTAATTCTGTTGCATCAGAAGGTTTTATTTTTCCAGCAAGCAATAAGCTCAATTGTTTGCGACGAAGCGCTGCATCAAATCGTTGAATTTCTAGCTCGGTTTCTGGAATAATGGCCGGAACTTCAACGGGTCTTCCGGTATCGTCTACGGCTACAAAAGTGTAAATTGCTTCGTTGGCTTTGGTTCTGTTTCCAGATTCGCGGTCTTCTACCCAAACGTCTATAAAAACTTCCATCGAACTTTTGAATGATCTTGAAACTTTTGCCTCTACGGTTACAACGCTTCCAAGCGAAATTGCTCTGTTGAACGCAACGTGATTTACAGAAGCCGTTACTACAATTCGGCGCGAATGCCTGCGGGCTGCAATACTTGCGGCGCGATCCATTCTGGCTAATAATTCACCACCAAAAAGATTGTTTAAAGGATTTGTTTCGCTCGGTAAAACTAAATCAGTTAAAATAGTTAGGGATTCTGAAGGATGTTTTGGATTCATTTTTTTGATCTAAAAATTTAAAAATTGTATTGGTTAATTTAACCAATAGACAGCCATAACGGCTGGTATAAAATATATAACAATGGTTCTCGCACCATCGTAATCTTTTGCAAGTCTTTGTCCGAAAAGCATCATTAGCAAACAGATGCATGAAAATATAGCTCCGTAAAAACCAAATTCTCTGCCATTATTTGTAAATAATTGGATTCCTCCAACAACACATAAAATTCCAGAAATTAATTCCAAAATTAGTAAGTGTAAAAGAGCCAGTGGTACCTGATTTTTTAAAGGTGTTTTGGCAAAGTGTTCTTTAAGCCAAGCCACATTATCTTTCCAATAAAAAATTTTTTCGTAACCCGATTGTAAAAAAGTTAAAGCTAGAAAAGCTAAAAGTAAAATTGAGGCAACATTGTTCATTATGAATTATTTTTTATGAATTAAACGAGTCAATTTAATCGATAAATCGGTAAGGATTATTTTTGCATTTCCATTTCTTTCAATATGATAAAGGGCATCTGAAAGTTCTTTGAATATTTCGTGTATGTTGTTTCCGTTTACGAAAGGAGCAAAATTTTCTAATTTGAATTTATCGACCTTAGGCTCTATATAAACCAAACTAGGCGTCTGATAATTTAGCATTAGAGCTAGTCTAAACATTTCGATACAATACTGAATAAATTTTTTCTGGCTCTCGCGTCCGAGTGTTGCAATTTGTTCGCTCCAAGAAATTAAATCTTGAATGGCCGCAGCATTTCCTTTTGCTCTAAAAGCGGCACGAACCCAGTTAACAAACCATTGTTCGAACGGAAGATCATCATCATCTTCTTTTAACAAATGCAGTGCTTTACTAAAATTACCTTGCGCTTGATGTGCAATTTTTTTGGCTAAGCCGGCGTCTAAATTTTCTTGGGCAATTAAAGCATCTGCAATAACTTTTTCTGGCAGTCTGTTAAAATGAATTACTTGGCAGCGAGAACGTATGGTTTGGATAATATCTTCTTCGTTTTCAGAAATGAGGATAAACATCGTTTTTTCTGAAGGTTCTTCTAGAAGTTTTAGAAGTTTGTTGGAAGCAGCGATATTCATTTTATCTGCCATCCAGATAATCATGATTTTGTATCCGCCTTCGTACGATTTCAGTGAAAGCGATTTTAAAACTTCCTGTGCATCTTCAACACGAATTTCTCCTTGTTTGTTTTGTACACCCAGAATTTTATACCAATCGAACAAACCACCGTAAGGCATTTCTTGAATAAAACTACGCCAATCTTGAATAAAATCTAAACTCTTAGGTTTTGTTTTTACGTCTTCGGTTGTTACGGTCGGATAAATAAAATGTAGATCGGGATGAGAGATGTTATCAAACTTTAGATTGCAAGAATCGTTTCCGTTTGAATTTTCGTTGCCAGTATTGCTGCACAAAATATATTGAGCATAAGCAATGGCGGTTATTAATGTGCCACTTCCTTCTGGACCAACAAATAATTGTGCATGAGGAATTCTACCAGAAGCAGCACTTTTTATCAAGTGGCTTTTGATGTAATCTTGACCTAAAATTTGAGAAAATTGCATTGCGCAAAGATAGAAGAAAATGTGTAGTCAAAAATTTTCAAGATAAGATTATTTAGCGGTTTGCAATTTTCAAATTCTGTGTCAAAGCGAGTAGATGATTTTTAAAATTTTCGGCTCACTTTCGACAGAATTTTGTTAATAAATATCTTCAAGTGAGTAAATATCAAGATGTTTTTGTTAATATTTTTTTTCGAAATTCGGCAAATGGTGGTTTTTTTTGGCTATTTATAGAGTTAATTTTTTGTTTTTTATAGTTAATCTCTTACGGTTTTTTAATTAACATTTTTAACAAAAAGCGCGTTAAAACGCACATTTTCTCGACATAAGGCTGTTTTTTAAGGTTTTTTTAAGGAAATTTTTTGAAAAAAAAATCAGTTGGAGTTGTAATTTAAGTTAATTTATATATTTTTGTTTTTATCAACAACCAATTATAAAATAAGAATCTATGAAAGGGAAAATTATTCTATTTAGTGCTTTTTTTATCTTAACTACTGCGGCTGTTTCAGCACAAGCTAAAAACGCACCGAGAAGTATTATCAGTACAACTGCTCTTATCCGAAAATACCATGATCAAAAAGAATTAAGTGGTATGCAAAAGGGTGAGCTTTTGGAATTATACATCGAGCGTATCAAAGTATTAGTTAAAACTCTCCCTTACATTGCTTTGGTTACTAAACCTGGAGTTACTATGGCCGACCTTGGTATTCCAGACGATAACGAACACAAAAAAGTATTAGATGCTCAGGCAGTGGGTACATCAACATTTTTGGATACAACTGTAGAATTCCAAAGAAAAATGATGCCTTACTCTGATAAAGGAAATCTAATCGCGGCAATCTTGTTCTACGAAAGTACATTGAAATCATTACATGAGTTCAACGATTTGAACGAAATGTAATAAAGCATTTTTTTTGAAATTTTTTTCTGGAAAGTCTCAGTAAAATATTGCTTTGACATTCTTCGAAAACAAAATAAAAAAAACTCATTCTCGAGGGTTCTGTAAAATTCCAGAAAATTCGAGAGGAGTTTTTGCATTTGCGCATACCCAAATTTATTATTAACCGTAATACCCCCTTATCATGAAAAAAATTACTCAATTGATCTGCGTTCTTTTGACAGTTACGAGTATGAGTGCTCAACAAGAGAAAGGAATTATGGGCTACACTAATTGGTTAAATAACTGGACCGAGTTTAAGCCTAATAAAGTTGACTATGGAGAAGCAAACCAAATTTTAGCAGGAAATATTTCTGTTAACACTAAATTGCTAAAAAGAAATATCTACGTTCTACAAGGAAACGTTTATGTTACAAACAATGCTGTTTTAACTATCGAACCAGGAACTGTAATTATTGGTGATTTCGAAACAAAAGGAACATTGGTAATCACAAAAGGCGCACAATTAGTGGCTGATGGTTTAGAAACAGATCCAATTGTATTTACTTCAAATCGCAGCATGAAAAAAGCTGGAGATTGGGGTGGAATTGTAATCCTTGGAGATGCACCAATTAACAAATTCGGAAATGTAGGTTCTTATAACCTTGACCTTGATCCTACAATGACTACTTATGGTGGTGATAATGTAGCTTCAAACTCAGGAGTTTTAAGATTCGTTAGAATCGAGTTTGCTGGTAAAAAAGTAAAAGGTTCAGATACTTTCAACGGTTTGACTCTTGCAGCTGTTGGAAACAAAACTGTTCTTGAAAACATTATGGTAAGTTATGCTGGAGGAGATTCTTTCGGGATCTTAGGTGGTGACTTAAATGCTACAAAATTTGTATCTTATAAATCAGTTAATGACGACTTTAAATTTTCTCAAGGAGTTCAATGTCGTTTCTTCAATTCTCTAGCAGTTAGATCTTCTTACTTCTCAAGTACTAAAGACGGATCTCGTTGTATGGAGGTAAAATCTTATGAGAAGAAAAGTGAAACAGACTTCACTAAAAAACAAACTTTAGTTGTTGCTAGTAATATTACAATGGTTAACGACAGCGAAAACATTAAAGCTGACATTCAAGCAGGTTTAGTAAAAGAGGCTGTTTACGTAGCAGAGAATGCTTCTCTTGAAATGAAAAGAAGTGTAATCTCTGGATTTAACCCTGCAGTATTATTAGACAGTAAAACTGAAATCAATGATGCCAACCTTAAAAAAATCAAATTTGAGGAAATGTACTTTAACTTATGTAACGGAAACATCTTTACAGAGTACAATTCTAACAACGAAGATTTAGAGAGCTGGTATGGAAACAGTGTTTTCTTTAATGTGATGTCACAAAGTGACAACAAAGAAACATTCATTGATATCTTCAATCCAAAAAAACCAGATTTCAGATTACAATTAGGAAAAATCACAGCTTCTAGCGGTAATAGATAAATAGTTTCGATTTTTATTTCCCACGCGTAAATTTTATTAATTAAGTCCCCAGACACAATTTATGTATCGTCTAAAGGGCCTAAATAAAGATCAAAACATAATGGTATCTACGAAAAAATATTTTTTATATATAATATTTTTGGTTTCGCCTATTTCGTTAACTCTATATGCACAGAATACAGCAGAACAACCTACAAAGGCTGCTGGTTCTGAGCACAGTTTAACTTTGGCTTGCAATAACCAAAAGAACAGTAATAATAGTGCTGTTATTGAAAACAGCAATTTTAATCAGTTTATAGTAGGGATGTCCAACCCCAAGGACAGCCTTACTATAGCGGCTGAGTCAAATGCATTATCAAACGATTGTGAAGAGAATTCTACACTTGCGGCTACTTCAGTTCTTGCAAAAGAAGTGATTGAAAACTACAAGTACGATTTCTCAGAAACATTCATTGATATCTTGTTTTTTGAGCGTATAGATCTAGCAAGAACACGCACTATATGATTCAAAAAATTACTTTATCTTTTTTTAAAGTTTTACTATTATTCAGCATAATTTTCTTTACTGGATCGAGTTCTTATGCGCAGTCAAAATCGATAAACCCTCAAGTTTTAGATTTTGATAGAATCTGTGCGGGACCTGGCGGTAACGAATATAATGCTACCTTTACCTATAGCGGATTTCCTGCGGGAACAGTGTTTGAAGTCGAATTATCAACTAACAATTTCGTTAATATTGTAAAAACAACTACTATTTCAGTATCAGATCCTGCCAGCAATCAAAAAAGAATAACGTTTGCTGTTCCAATAGATTTGGTAGGATCAGATACTTATAGTTTGCGAGTTTCTACTACTGGATTTTCTAGTGGTAAATTTGTTTCATTTGGATTCAGTAATTCTTTCCCAATCTATTACAGAGCACACGATAGACAGTATACTATTAATAACTTTAATGGTAGTGCTGCTTTTTGTGCAGGAGGAAGTTTTACTTTATCTATTGATGATGTAGCTACTAATCCTGATTCACCTTTGCAATATCCTTCTTTATCATACAATTGGTTTAGAGATAATGGAGAAACAGCATTACCAACTCTTGTACAAGGTAATGGCGGAAAAGATTATAAAGTTACCTCTCCAGGAGTTTACTATGTAGAAACTAATTACGGCACATGTACTTCAGGATCATATTCAAACCGTGTTACTGTTACTTCTGCAGCTTCAGGTTCATCAGTTTCAATAGAGTCTAGTTTAGGAAATCCTTTTTGTGCTAGTGGCTCAGGAACTATTTTGACAGCTACTGCCGGAAATAGTTATGTATGGAAAAAAAATGGAACTGTAATAGCTGGAGCAACAAATCGTACTTATAGTACAAACGAATCTGGAATTTATTCTGTTGATGTTGATTTTGGTGGATGTAAAGCAACCGGAACTATCGACTTGAAAAGTAATGGTTTTGAAGCAACTATTGATGCTGAAGACGGATACAAATTAAGCGAAGGAGAAACAGTAACAGTTACTATTACAACAGATGCTACAGATGCAACTTTCGAGTGGTATTTAAACGATAACTTAATTCCTAACGAAACAACAAGATCTTATGTTGTAGCTGTGAAAGGTAATTATAAAGCTAAGGTTTCTTTGGCATCTGGTTGTGTTTCTAGCAAAGAATTTACATTTAGAATAAATGGAGAATCTGGCCCATCAAGTGTTATTCCAAACATTATCAAATTAAGTGGTATGAATCCGTACTGGAATATTCCAGACGAATATAAAAATGCAAATACAAAGGTAATGATCATTAGTTCAAACGGAGATATGGTTTTGGATGTAGTGAATTACCAAGGCGATTGGCCTCAAAACAATATAGATTTTAAGAATGTAAATCCCGTTTATTACTATGTCATTCAATCCGACACAGGTGAAAAAAAAGGATCAATAACTGTTATAAAATAATATGAAGAAACTTTTACTATTCATCACGTTATTTTACGGTTTATCTAATGTACTCTATTCTCAAGAAGCTTCTGAGGATGGAGTTGTTTCGTTTTCGTTACCCATAAGAAATTCTTTGAAATTCAATAGATATTTGATCAACCCGACATTTAGTTTTGTTAGAGAATCAAATCCATATATAAGTTTTTACAACAAAAGACAATGGACGCAGTTTGAAAATGCTCCTAATACCTACGTATTTGGTTATTCTGGGCGTTTTAGAGAAAATGAAGCTTTTGCAGTTAGTTTGTTTCAGCAGAATTATGGTTTAATGACAGTATTTGGTGGAGTTGCTAATTTCGCTCACAATATTGTTTTGGAAGAAGATAGTAACTTGACTTTTGGTTTAAATGCAGGGATTTATCAAAGCGGTATAAACACAGGAAAAATTATATCAGATGATTCAACGATTTTAACTGGAGATTTTCCAAAAAGCACGCTTTTAACTGTAAATCCTGGGATTAACTATGGTACTGCTTTTTTAGATTTCGGATTGGCTATTAACAATCTAGTGCTTTATAATTTCGGATCTGGAATGGTAAAAGAAGATCCAGAAAGAGCCATTCAATTACATGCCATGTATACTGGATATATTGACAATTATGGTTTTTTTGATAGAAGTAAATTCTCTGGATTAGTTAGAACAGAAATTAAAAAAGATAAAACAGTTATTTCTGGTCTAGGAATGCTTGCACTTCAACAAGGAGTTTGGGCACAAGTAGGCTATAACACATTATATGGAGTTTCTGCAGGACTTGGGGTTAATATTTCTCCAAGTATTGCTATAGAATACAATTACGAAAGAGGAATGGGCAATTTCTCTAATTTAGGTGGTTCGCACGAATTTGCTATTGCCTACAAATTCAAAAATAGAAATTACTATTACGGAGATGATGAGGAAGGTTCGTTGATTGATCCTTCAAAACCAAAATCGGTACCAGCTAAACCAAAGTCAGAAGCAACTCAGGTTAATAGAACTGAAATTGCTGAAAAGAATAGATTAGCTGCAGAAGCAAAAGCAAAAGCCGATGCTGAAGCAAAACAAGCAAGACTAGCAGCAGCAGAAAAAGTTAGAGCCGACGCTGAAGCTGCAGCAAAAGCAAAATTAGAAGCAGACAATAAAGCTAAAGCAGATGCTGAAGCTGTTAAAATAAGATTAGCTGCAGAGGCAAAAGCAAAAGCAGATGCCGCAGCCGCAGCGAGAGCACAAACAGCCGCAGCGAATAAAGCCGTAGCCGAAACACAAAAAACACAAGCACAACTTGCTGCTGATAAAGCAAGAGCAGATGCAGAAGAGCGTAGAATAAAACTAGCCGCTGATAATAAAGCGAGAGTTGATGCTGCGGCTGCAGCTAGAGCACAAGCTGCAGCAAACAAGTCTGGAGCAGTTGAACAAAAAACGCCAGAACAATTAGCTGCAGATAAAGCACACGCAGATGCAGAAGCATTAAAAATAAAATTAGCTGCTGATGCCAAAGCCAAAGCTGATGCCGAAGCTTTACAAGCAAAACTGGTAGCAGCTGATAAAGCCAAAGCCGATGCAGAAGCAGCAAAAGCTAAAGCAGCCGCTGCAAATGCAGCTGCACCGACACAACAGAAAACGGCTGCACAACTTGCAATAGAAAGAGCAAGAGCAAATTCAGAAGCTGCTGCAAAAATGAGATTAGCAGCGGCTGAAAAAGTAAAAGCTGATGCAGAAGCTGCAAGACAAGCAAGATTGGCTGCGGCAGAAAAAACAAAAGCTGATGCAGAAGCTGCAAGATTAAAATTAATAGAAGATAATAAAGCTAAAGCTGATGCTGCCGAAGCAAAACGTAAAGCAGATGCAAAAGCCAAAGCAGAAGCGGCAGATATGCAATCCATATTAGCAGCAGATGCGAAAGCGAAAGCAGACTCAGATGCGCTTCAAGCAAGATTAGCAGCAGAAGCTAAAGCAAAAGCTGCTTCGGAGGTTAAAACTAAAGCTTCTATTGATGCAGCTAATAAAGCGAAAGCAGCTGCAGATGCAAAAGCCAAAGCTGCTGAAGAGGCTGCTCTTAAAGAAAAATTAGCTGCAGATGCAAAAGCAAAAGCAGACGAAGAAGCAAGACAAGCACTTATAGCCGCAGAAGCAAAAGCAAAAGCTGATGCCGAAGCGCTGAAAATAAAACAAGCTGAAGATGCGCGTAAAGCACAATTGGCGGCAGAAGCAAAAGCGAAGGCAGATGCTGAAGCACTTCAGGCGAAACTTGTAGCAGATGCAAAAGCGAAAGCTGATGCCGAAGCTGCTGCAAAAGCGAAATTAGAAGCGGACGCAAAAGCAAAAGCCGATGCTGAAGCTGAAAAAGTGAGATTGGCTGCAGAAGCAAAAGCGCAAGCTGACGCTGAAGCAGAGAAAGCAAGATTAGCAGCTGATGCAAAAGCTAAAGCCGATATGGAAGCTTTACAAGCTAAATTAATTGCTGATGCTAGAGTAAAAGCAGATGCGGAAGCAACTGCAAAAGCAAAAGCTGAAGCTGAGGCGAAAAAATTACAAGAAGAAGAAAATGCTCGCCAAGCAAAATTAGCAGCAGAAGCGAAAGCTAAAGCTGATGCAGAAGCAGAAAAAGTGAGATTGGCAGCAGAAGCAAAAGCAAAAGCTGACGCGGAAGCAGAAAAGGCAAGATTAGCAGCAGAAGCGAAAGCAAAAGCGGATGCAGAAGCACTACAAGCTAAATTGGCAGCAGATGCGAAAGCAAAAGCAGACGCAGAAGCTCTTCAAGCAAAACTTGCTGCAGATGCAAAAGCAAAAGCGGATGCCGAAGCATTACAAGCTAAACAAGCAGCAGAAGAAAAAGCTAAAGTAGAAGAAGAAGCCCGTCAAGCTAAATTGGCAGCAGATGCGAAAGCAAAAGCAGACGCAGAAGCTCTTCAAGCGAAATTGGCAGCAGAAGCAAAAGCAAAAGCGGATGCTGAAGCATTACAAGCTAAACAAGCAGCAGAAGAAAAAGCTAAAGTAGAAGAAGAAGCCCGTCAAGCTAAATTGGCAGCTGACGCGAAAGCAAAAGCAGACGCAGAAGCTCTTCAAGCTAAATTGGCTGCAGATGCAAAAGCAAAAGCCGATATGGAAGCTCTTCAGGCAAAATTATTAGCTGATGCAAAAGTAAAAGCAGACGCAGAGGCAACGGCAAAAGCGAAAGCCGATGCAGAAGCTAAAAAATTACAAGAAGAAGAAAATGCTCGTCAAGCGAAATTGGCTGCGGATGCAAAAGCAAAAGCAGATGCAGAGGCATTAAAAGCACAACAAGCTACAGAAGAAAAAGCTAGAGTTGAAGAAGAAGCCCGCCAAGCTAAATTGGCAGCTGACGCAAAAGCGAAAGCAGACGCAGAAGCTCTTCAAGCGAAACTTGCTGCAGATGCGAAAGCAAAAGCGGATGCTGAGGCTCTTCAAGCAAAACTAGCAGCAGATGCAAAAGCAAAAGCTGATATGGAAGCTCTTCAAGCTAAACTCTTAGCAGATGCAAAAGCAAAAGCAGATGCTGAAGCAACAGAAAAATTAAAAGCTGAAGAAGAAACAAGACTGTTAAGAGAAGAGGAGGAGCGTCAGGCAAAATTAGCAGCAGATAAAGCTAAGGCAGATGCGGCAGCAGCTGCACTAGCAGCGAAAGCGAAAGATGATACTGGAAAAGCTATTGAAAACTTGACTCAGTCTGTAGAAAGTACAAGTACAGTACAAACAGATTTATTAGCACAGTTTAAAGCAACTGTTGCGAATAAACAAAAAGACTTGAACGATTTAAAAGAGGAGAACGATTTAAGTGAAAAAGGTATTTATAAAGAGCCAAAACCATTTAAGAGTGTAGCAGCAGAAAACAGTCAGATTGAAGCATTAAAAGTTCAGATTGCTGATGCAAATAACAGCATGAAAAATGAGATTGCGAAGCTGACAAATCTTTATAACGAAAGGCTTAAAAAGTTCCCTAAAGATGATCCTTTGAATAAAGCTTATCTTGAAAAGATAAACGAATTGAAAGCGGCTCAATTAAAAATGGAACGAGAAGGTGCAGCATTAATTGCCGATTTAGAGCGTATTAAAACAGATACCGAGGTTGAGCGTAAACGTAGAATTAAACGTGCAGCTTATGAGAATGATGAAGGAAGATATGCCCAAGACGTTGCCGCTCTTAAACGAATAAAAGAGACAACAAAAGTAAGTAGCACGCCACTGAAAGCAAATGATTTTGATTTTGGTGAAGAGCAGTCAAACATGCAGATTATTAAAAATATTAAAAATTCTGATAGTGGATATTACTTGATTCTTGCAGTACACAGCAGTGTCGAGAAACGAGATGAGTTTTTAACGAAAGCAGTAGCTGCTGGACTTACAGATGTGAATTTCTTTTATAATGTGACAACAAGTAAATATTACATCTATTATGAAAAATACGACGGTCTACAAGAAGCTACAAAAGCTTTGGAAGCGAAAGGGAGCAAGCCATACAACGGTAGAATGGCTGTCGTAAAAATTGAGAATTAATAGAAATATATATAGATAAGTTAGTCCTTCTGAGGTTTCAGAAGGACATAAAATAAAATGTTAAGAATGCTATGATTTATTTTTTAATGCCCCTTAAAAAATTAAAAAAAGGCCACAACAAAATGAAGACTATGAAAAAACCTACTATTTTTAAAGTATTTATTGCAGCTGTATTTATCCTGCTCGGCGCATCTTCTTATGCTCAGGTGAGAGAAGGTTTCAAGACAGAATATTCTGCCAGTTTAAATGGAGATATTTTGGTGATTGGAAACAACATCTTAAACAGGGATACTAATACAAAAGGAAACCGTGCAAACGATGCTTTCGATGATGTAACCAAGGTGAATGACAATTTCGAGATGAAATATATCGATATTGACGGCGATAGCAAAACCTTTAATTCAAGTTCAGCAAAGCTAGTTATTCCCCAAGCTAGTAAAACTTGTTATGAAATTGTATATGCTGCTTTATATTGGGCAGGAACTTATCAAGGCACTGACCGAAGCAAAATCGCTGATGTGAAATTAAAAACGCCTAAAGCGGGTGCGGCGTATAAAACCTTAACAGGTACTATCATTTATGATGAAGGCCGTGCCGGAGTTACGAATGTGTATGCTTCAAAACCTTATGCTTGTTTTAAAGAAATTACAGCAGAGGTAAAAGAAGCTAATGAAGGTGATTATACTGTAGCAGATATAATGACTTCAGAAGGAAAAGTGTCACCTGGAGGTAATTCTGGAGGTTGGTCTATTTTTGTAGTGTATAAAGATCCATTATTGCCTAACAAGTTTATAACAAGCTTTAATGGTTTTGGTATTATTAGATCGAGTGATCCACCTTTATTGATTCCTATTTCTGGTTTTAGAACAAACCCTTTTGGTGACGTAAATGCTAAATTAGCATTTAGCGCATTAGAAGGTGATGCTAGTTTAAAAGGAGATGGTCTTGAAATAAAAGGAGCAAAATCTACTGATTTCGGAAGTATTTCGTCACTTGTTAGACCAATTGCACCTAGTATACCAGCTTCTGGTCCTTGGTGGGATCCAAAACCAGCAGTACCAGCAACACCAAACTTTTTTAACAGTACCATAACAGATGGTGATGTTATACTTGCGGGCCGTGTTCCAAATAGTATAAATACGTTGGGTTACGATGCGGGTGTTGTGAAAATTGACAATAATAAAAACAGTATTATACAGAATAATGAAACTGATGCAACGCTTAGAATTAGCACTTCATCAGATTCTTACTATATGTTTTTTACCGCTTTATCGGTTGAAATTATTGCTCCTAAAATTGTACTAAGAAAGAATGCTCTTGATAAAGATGGCAAGAATATTAATGGCCAGCCAGTAACTTTAAATCAGGATATTCAATACGAGATTAATTTTAGAAACGAAGGAAATGATGATGCGAAGGATTTTACCATAACAGATGAACTTCCTAAAAATGTAATTTTTGGAGGCCTTTCTGGCATTACAATGGATTCAAGGATTACGGCAACTTATGATAATGCAACAAGAAAATTAGTCTTTACTATACCAAATTCAATGGTAGTTGCAAATGGGCCACTTACACCATACTCAATTAAATTTAAAGTAAAAGTAGTAGATGATTGTAATGAGCTTATCGATGCTTGCGCAAACAGAATTGAAAATATTGCCTATTCTAAATATTTTGGTGTAAAGAATACTTCTCCTGAAGGTTTTGGAGAAGGAAGTTATTCTTCAATTTCGCAATGTAATGTTGGAGAACCAACAGCCACAAACTTCTTAGTGGGTATCCAAGATTGTTTGTTTAGCAGAGATGTTTCGATATGTGGAACTGCTACATTAACTGCTGCTTTAGGATATAAAACTTATGTATGGAGAGATCCAAATGGAGTTATTTTTGGAGGAAACAACAGAACAGTTACTATTGATAAGCCAGGAAAATATACGGTTAATAATAGTGGTGCAGAAAATTGTGAACCTATTCAGCAAACATTTAATGTTAAAGATTATCTTGCCGGAACAATTCAAAATCCTATTAAAGGGGATAATATTGATCCAGCAACAGGACTTGCTTATGCCTGTGTGAGAGATAATAAACCATTCCCTAAAATTTTCTTATGTGGACTTAACGATAAGAGGGAAATTGACACACAAATTACTGGTGCGACAAAAGTAACTTGGCAAGAGACAAAAGATGTGCCTCCAGCAAATCAACCTAATCCAGAGAGCTGTCCTTATGAAGGAGCAACAAACTGGACTACAATTGTTGAGAACAATACTAAGTTTACTGCTGACAGACCAGGTGTTTTCAGACTTGTTGTAAATTATGGTAATACTTGTGTGGTAACTCATTATTTTAATGTTTACCAAAACAACCTAGATCCTAAGGCTGAAAAACAAGATATAGTTTGTGACACTAAAGGAAGAATTACTGTAACGAATCCTCCTCAAAACACAGGATATGTTTATAGTTTGGATGGAACAGATTATCAGCCAGAAAGTACATTTAATAATGTACCTAAGGGAACTTATAAAGTTCAAATTAGACAGTCTGTATTGATAGATGGTCAAATATCAACATGTCCATTCTTTGTGGATGTAAATGTTGAAGAACTTGTATTAACAACAGACGTTAAAGCAACTCACCCAATTTGTACAGGTGATCTAGGAACTATTAGTGCAAATATTAATGCTGTTCCGGGTCAATATAAATTTGTTTTAAGAAAGAAAGGAAGTACAGTAGAAATTCAGAACACTGGTTTAATTGATGACAACTTTACATTATTTAAAGGTGTTGAGCCAGGAGTATATGAAGTTGTGATGTCTACAGCTAAAAACGGCTGTCTTGAAATTAAAGAAATTGAAGTATTTGATTATCGTTTGAGCGCTCAGGCAAAAGTGACTAAAAGTCTTTCTGCATGTAGTAACGGTGAAATTACAATAACAGTTACAGGTGGAACTCCAAGACCAGGACCACCTGCTTATTATATGTACTATATTAACGGTAATCCAGATTATGTTACTAATCCGAAAATAGTAGTTACTCCAGAAACAATGCCCTTAGATGGAATTTTTAAGATAGAGGTTGTTGATGATAAAGGATGTTCTGTTATGATACCTCCTATTACAATGACTCAAGTTGTAAAACCGACGGTTACCATAAATACTAAAAATCTTACATGTTATAATTCTAACGAAGGTGAAATTTCGATGACTGTTACGCCAGCAAATTCTGGATATGCAGTTGCTTATAATGTAAACGGCGGAGCTTATACAACACTTCCTACAACTAACTTAAAAGCGGGTAAATACAAAGTTATTGTAAGATATACTTATGATGGAGTAGAATGCTTTGACCCTGAAAAAGAAGTTGAAATTACAGGTGCATCAGATCGATTGACAGCCTCTGGAGGTGTGGCAGAATTATCTGGTTGTGGACCAACAGATGAAAACCAAGGATTACTTAGAATAACGAATCCGCAAGGAGGTATTCCTTTCCCGGCACCTAACTTGTATAGATATAGCTTTGATGATCAAAAAACATGGATAACGAGTAATCAACAATGGGTAGATCCTCGTGCAACACCATATACTTTATATATTAAAGATGCGGCAGGTTGTATTTTCTCTATTCCAGGAATTGTTTTAGAATCTAAACCTACAAAACCTGATTTTAAAGTTACCAATCCGATCTATAATTGTAAAGGAGAAGGAACGTCAACAGTAACAGTGACGACTGATCCAAATACAACTTATACATATAAATATTTTATAGGTAAACCAGATCCTGCAAACAGCGGAAGTTATATTTATACAGAAAATACAAATGTACCTTCTAATATTTTTAAAGATATTCCTGTTGGAGATTATAAAATTAAGGTTGAGTATAATTTAGCCTCAGCTCCTACTTTTAGTAATTTATTGAGTGAGGATTTTGGAAACGGAGATGATACTACTTCTCCTGGAATTAATAATGTTTACTGTTTTGAAAGACAAGATGCTGTTGTTGATTGTAATAAATTCAACGCTTGGCACCCTTGGTTAATGAACGATGGTGAATATACAGTTACAAAAGGCCTTCTTTCTGATCATGGCCCAGATTTTGGATGGGTAATACCAAAAGACCATACAAATGCACCAGGCATAACAGATGGTAGATATTTGGCAATTAATATTGGTGGCGAAACTGAAGGTATTCCTGTTGGAACTATCATTTATAGCAAACCAATTCATGATGTTATTCCAAATCAGGATGTTAAAGTTACTTTTTATGCTTTAAATTTATTAAAAAGCACAAACTTAAAAGCAGCACCAGATTTAACAATTGAGTTAAGTAAAAATGGTGTAGCAGTTCCTGGAGCTTCTGTAAAAACAGCAAAAATTACTCAGAACGAACAATGGAATAAAATTGAACTTGCAATTAATCCAGGTAATAATAAAGACCTTGATTTTGTAATTAAAACGAATATTGCAATTGTTGACGGAAGTGATTTGGCTATTGATGATATTTTAGTGTATCAATTACCAAAATCATGTTTATCTGCTGAAGTCTTGAACTTAAAAGTAGAGGAAGGAAAAGCGTTTTCTGCGGAAGTAGTAGGAGTTAACGGAATTAAATGTAAAGGAGATAAAAATGGTACTTTTAGCATAGTTGCTAAAAACTTTGATCCAGCAACTGGATTCTATTATACTTTAAATGGAAGCGCAACTAATCCAACATGGGTTAATTCGATGACTTCTCCAGTTAATTTTAATGATAAAGGTGAAGGAGTTTATGATATTAGAGTTCGTTATGCAAATGATGCGACTTCTTGTAATTTCACTATTCCAACAGAAATTAAATCACCGCCTGCATTTATAGTAAATGCAACTGCAACTCCAGCAACTTGTAAAGGTGCTACAGTAGTAGCAACTGTTGTAGGTGGAACACCAGATTATGTTGTTACACTTAAAGATAAAAATTCACCATATACTAAAACATTCCCAACTACTGACTGGACATTAATAGAAGTTCCAGCAGGAACTTATATTGTATCAGGTACTGATGCAAATGGATGTACAGATAACATGGACACAGAGTTGGTTATTAATAAAGCTCCAGAGCCATCGGCAACGATCGTGTCTAATGTAGGACTGTGTTTTGATGGTAGCAATGCTACAATTAGAGTTAGTATTTCAGGAGGTCTTAAACCATATAGTTATCAAGTAAGTACAGATGGAGGTTTAACATACGGCGAGTCAAGCGCTACTTTTGATGGACCTACGTTTGATTACATAGCGACTGCAACCGAAAACTACCAATTCTTAATTACAGATGCTAATGGTTGTGGTGCTGCTACAGCAAGCCAAAAAATTAATGATAAAATTACTGCAGACGCAGATATTACAAAAACATTAAGCTGTGTAACAGGTGATACAAATGCAGAAATAGAAGTTAAAATTTCTGGAGGAACAGCTCCTTATACTTATACAGTAAAATTAAAAGGGACTACTAATATTTTATTCACAAGTGGAGAAATAGCAGGTCCTTTGTTTACTTACCCTGCTTCGGCTGCAGGAACTTATGTTTTTGATATTAAAGACAAAAACAACTGTCCTTTCTCTGTAGAGAAGGAAGTATTGGCTCTTGTACCAGTTACAGCTTCAGAGAAAGTTGAAAATGTTACTTGTTACAATGCAAAAAATGGATATGTCGATATTACGCCACTAACAGGGGTAGCACCATTTTCATATCAATTTAATGGTACAGGACCATTTAGTGATAAAACACACTATGATACTTTAGATGGTTCTGTTGCGGGTATTGAATATAGTTATATAATAAAAGATGCTCAGGGTTGTACTGCGACTTATAAATTTAAAGTTTATCAGCCAGAAGACATTATACCAGATGTTAAAATAACGAAACCATATACTTGTGAGGGAGGTGCAACAATTACAGCATCTGCAACTAAAGGAAATGGAGGCTTTACTTTTGTATTGAAAAATACAACTACAAATACTACAATCGGTTCTAATACTACTGGATTATTCCCAGACTTAATTATACCGGGTAATTACGAAGTAACAATTACAGATAGCAAAGGCTGTTCTAAAACAGTTAGTGCAGGAACAATTTCAGCGTTGAATCCTCCAAAAGGAATGACAATACAAAATGATCCAGTAACTTGTCCGACAAATACAGCAACTGTAACTATTACTGATGTTGTTAATGAGGCTGGAGTAGCCGTTCCAACAACAGGATTAGAATATAGAATAAAATTACCAACTGCAACGGCATTCCAATTAAGTAATACTTTTGCAGGATTAGCTGCAGGTGTAGTTTATACTTTTGAAGTTAGAGACGCTAATAAATGTGTTTACGAGAAAATACATGAAATTAAAGCATTGTCAGTTTTTGAGGTTAAAGTTAAATCTCAAAATGATATCTCATGTTTAACTCCTGCTGCTGCTGATGGTAGTGCGATATTTACAGTTTCAGGATTGGGTAACATTGTTAGATATAGCTATAAGGTAGATGCTTTAGCAACAGTTACAGGTTTAATATCTCCTGCATCAGGAAGTTCATTTGATATTCCTGTAACAGGATTAAATGTTGGAACTCATAGAATTAGAGTTACTAATGTAGATACAAATTGTTTTGTAGAACAGACAGTTGAGATAGAGGCACCAGCTTCTGTATTGAAATTTGACCCTCACGGATTAACGCATGTTACTTGTGATAATAATGGAACTGCAACTATTAATGTTGTAGGAGGTTGGGGACCATCTTATACTTATATTGTAACACCTACTTCTCCAGCTGGAGCAGCTATTACTCAAACTAGCAGTAATATTTTTAAAGACTTAAAGGCAGGTGATTATAGTGTAGTGGTTAAAGATTCAAAGGGTTGTGAGATTAACTCAACATTTACTATAAATCCAAAAGTTGATCCAGTTGCCGATATAGATCTTACAGCAACTGATTTATGTGCTGGAGGTGCTGGAGCAACTATTACAGTAACTCCAAGCAATAATCCAAATTATGTGTACAGCATTAATAAGGGTGAGGAAAAAACTAGTGGAATTTTTACTGGATTAGTTCCTGGTAAATATACTGTTACGGTAAAAGATATTACTACAGGTTGTTCAATTCAATTGGCAGAACAAGTTGTAAATATACCTGTAGTAGTTACAGATCATAAAATCACTAAAAAATTAGATTGTAGCACTAGTACAGATGCTGTTATAGAAGTTACAATTGGCAATGGATATCCAGATTACAGATATAGAGTAAATGTTAATGGAGCTGGTTTCCCTACTGCTTACACAACAGTTGGAGCAGGAGTTACTACATTTACATATCCTGCATCTGCTGCTGGTTCTTATGAGTTCGAAATTTTGGACAGTAAAGGTTGTAAAACTGGCTTTACAGAAAATGTAGCAGCAAAAGTAACACCAGATTTTACAGCAAATGTAACTCACGTTCTATGTTTCGGTAATTCTACAGGAAAAATAACTGTAAATGCTACTCCAACTTCTGGAACTTATGAGTACAGTAAAGACAACGGAAATATTTGGCAACCATCTAACGAATTTACAGGATTAGCTATAGGTTCTTATGATATCGTAGTTAGAGATACCAATACAAAATGTTTCTTTGGTAAACCAATTTCGGTTGATGGCCCAGCTAAATTTGAAGCCGATGCACAAGTTACAACAGAATTAAAATGTGGTACTAATAATGCTACTATAGAGGCTGTTATAACAGTTACTGCTTCAGGAGGAACTCCTTATTCAGGAACAAATAAATATAAATATACTTATGATACTGGAAATCCACTAACATCAATAAGTTTATCAAATTCAAATAAATTTACAATTAAAGACGCTGGTCTTGTAAATATTACGGTTACAGATGCAAATGGCTGTACTGTGGCAACTGCAGCGACAGTTGCGCCATTAACTTCTCCAACAGCTTTATCTTTTTCAGCTCCAAATATTACTTGTGAGACGACTAAATTAAAAACGGATTTAAAAGTTGATGTTACTGGCGGTAAATTACCGTTGAAATATGAAATTACTAGTTATACTGCGGCAGTTGCGCCAACAGGACCACTAGTTGCAACAAACATTAATGCTAACACTTATACTTTCACAGGCTTAGTTTCTGGAACTTATAATTTTACTATTACAGATGCTAATGGTTGTACGGTAAAAGATACCAAAGTAATTGATGCTGTAACTCCAATTTTGGAATCAGGTAAAATAGATGCGAATGTATCTTGTCAAGATGGTACTGATGGTAGACTAGTTTTCACCGTTTCTGGTAACACTAACGGAACTAATGGTTATACATATACCTTAGTAAACGCAGCAAATACTGTTATTGCAGGATTAAAATCTGGAGATGTTATTACCTATTCAGGTTTAAAGTCAGATTCATATACATTTACTGTTACAAACAATCTTACTAAATGTGAGGCTCATGAAACTATTGTATTAGCAAATCCTACTGCAATTACTGTTAGTGCAACAGGACCTAAAGTATTCTGCGATAGAAATGATACTACAATTACGGTAACCGCTAGCGGCGGAACAGGAACGCTATATTATGCTGTGGTAAAAGCTGGATCGACAGCACCAACTTACCCTGCAGATTATACAACTACAAAAACATTCCCTAAAAACACGCTAGTTGATGGCGAAGATTATGATGTTTATGTAAGAGATGAGAAAGGATGTACTGCTCAAACTACAGCTCATATCGTTAGAGATGCGAAACCAACTGTAAATCCAGTAGCAGTAGCTCCTTGTTATTCAGGAAGTGACATCACAATTGCAATGTCTGGAACTGTTTTTACAGGTTCTGGAATATTATACGGAATCGATGGTAATTACAGTGCAGATGCAAACAAAACGATTACTGCGCCAGGCACATATAAATTGACTGTTAAAGATGATAACGGTTGTATCTCTGATCCTTTCGATTTAGTAATTACAGATCAATTATTACTTACTGTTACACCAATAAAAGATGTAACCTGTATCGTAATTCCTCCATATACAAAAATAGATGCAAAAGCTACTTTAAGTGTTTCGGGTGGTGACGGTACATACGTATATGAAGTTAAAAAAGGATCAACAGGAACTTACGATCCAATAGTTCCAACAGGAAATGTATTTGAAACTACAGATCCTGGAGAGTATTACTTTAAAGTTACATCTGCGGGATGTTCTGTAGAATCTGTGGTTCCATTCGTGGTTACTACGCCAGACAAACCAGCGGCAAATGCAGATGTTACAAATTTAAGCTGTTATCAATCAGCTGATGGTGTTGTAACACTTATTCCAACAAGTGGAGTTCCTCCATTTACATTCAGTTTTAATGGTGGTACACCAACTACAGAATCTACATTTACGAATTTACCAGCCTCTACAGGTGCTGGATATCCATATACTATTACAGATGCTAAAGGTTGTACATCTGATGTTGCTTACGCTGTTGTAACAGAGCCAGCTCAAATTCAGTTTACTTATACAGCAGAAGATATGAAATGTCCTGGCCCATCTTTAGGATCTGTTACGGTTAGCGCCGTTACCAATGGAGTTGGTCCTTATACATATGAATTAAGAAATATTGTTACGGGTACTAAAATTGTTGATAATCAAAATGGAATTACACCATATACATTTACTGATTTAAGTTATGGAGATTTCATATTGACAGTTTATGATAGTAACGGTTGTCCTAGTATAAAGAAAGATGTTAAAATTGTGGCTCCGCCAAGCGATTTAGATATTAATTTAACTATACCAATTGCAACATGTGCAGATGGAGCAACTATTATTGTTGATTTAAATCCAGTTGTTTACCCTGCAAATCCAGATTACAAGTTTGGAATTGCTGATGGGACAGGTATACCACTTCCAAGTACATTATTGCCTGCAGATCCTGGATTTCCGTTAAGACATACTTTTACTGGCTTAACTCCAGGTGTGGTTTATACTTTTGTTATATATGATCCAATTACTAATTGTTATTATTTTAAAACAGCTGCCGGTGCAGTTGACCCGATAACTTCTTTAACTAGTGTAGCTACTGCAATTCCTGTAGCTTGTAAAAATACGTCAACAGGAGGAGTATCTATTACTCTTAACGGTACATCAGCTTCACAAGTAAAATATGAAATCTTTTATGATAATTCAGATAAGAGCACAGGTATTGATGGAACAATACCAATGCCTACAGCTACACCTTTTGAAGTAACAGGACTTACTCCTGGAACTTATTATGTGAAATTCACAGAATTAGATGGTTCTACTTTAGGTTGTACATCAGCGTCACTTCCTTTTGTTGTAACAGAGTCATCTGTAGATTTATCTGTAACTGCAAAGTCACCTAAAAATGACAATTGTAAAAATAATGCAGGTCAGATCGTTGCCACTCCAAATGGAGGAACAGGTCCGTTCAAGTATATCGTTAATCAATCTGCTACACCGCCATTAGTAACTGATGCTTGGGGTGCAGATAATGCCAATGTATTTAATGTAGAACATGGTTCTTACTATGTTTGGGTTAAAGATGCATACAACTGTATCAAATCAACTACAGTAGATGTTCTTTTAGACTCAAGTCCAGTAATTGATTTAGCTATTGTAGACCCATGTGCTGTTGAAGGTAAGTTTGAAGTTACTGTTTCACTGACAACTCCAGGTATCGCGCCATACTACATTAAGGTAAATGCAGGCGATTGGATCAAAGTTGCAGACGCAACGCTTTTCCCTTATACAATTAAAGGATTAAGTTCTGGTCCTGTAAATGTGTCTATTAAAGATTTTAACGATTGTGAGGATTCAGATAATATTACTATTACAGAAACACCTAAGGCAAGTGCACAAGTTACGAAGCAGTTAGATTGTTCTGTTTCTGGAACTGATGTGGCAGATGCTATCATAACAGTTAAAGTTGAAAAAGGTACTCTACCTTACAAAACGTATGAAGTGAAAAAAGGTACAGGTGGCTTTACTGCTATTACTCCAACAACTACAGTAGCTGGAGGTGTAACTACATTTACTTATACTGTTGCGCAAGCTGATGCTGATCAATATGTATTTAGAATTACTGATGCAAATGATTGTCCAATTGTAACTGCTCCAGTTACTGTTAATGCAATTGTTCCAATTACACCAGATTTCACCGCAACGGAAGCAGCTTGTAATGGAAATAATGGTACAATTGTATTATCTGCAACAGGCGGAAAAGGACCTTATACGTATGATTTTAACAATTCAGGAACTTTTACTTCAACTACTACTTACAATATTGTAGCAGGAAGTTATCCATTTACTGTAAAAGATGATTTAGGATGCGAGGCATCTGGTACAGCAACTTTAGGAGAACCAACAAAAGTTACTGTTGGAACACCAAATATTACGCCGCTTTCTTGTGGAGTTGGAAATGTTCCTCAAGATGCAATAGTTGTACTATCTGCAACAGGAGGTACAGGTAAATACACGTATAGCTTTAACAATAGTGATTTCCAAGATGATCCTAAGTTTATTGTAAAAGATAAAAACATGACGGATCAATTAAACATTCCATACGTAGTAAAGGATGAAAATGGATGTATGGATAACGGTACGGTAGATATTTACAAATTGACACCTCCAGATAGCTTTACATTAACACCGGGACTTGCCATTACATGTTCTAGAGCAACAACAACTGCAACGATTTCAGCAGTTATTGGTGGTGCAGGTACATTAACATACCAAATTATTTCTCCTTCATTAGTTGATAATGGAAATATTCCAGTATTCACAGGATTATTACCAGATATCGATTATATATTCCAAGTAAAAGATGAAAATAACTGTACTGCTCAACAACATCTTAAAATTGACAATTATGTTAATATTGATGTCGTAGAACAGTCTACAGATCCAATTACATGTTCAACTGCAACAGATGGAAAAGCAACTTTCTATGTGTCTAAATATGACACAGGTGTGAAAACATACCACTACGAAGTTGATGGAGTAGCAGTTGCAGGTAATCATTCGAATCCAATAATAAACCTGACTGGATTAACAGCGGGAGATCATAGTATTGAAGTATTCGATAATGAAACACAATGTCATAAATTAATAACGTTTAAAATTGCGGCTCCACCAGCAGCTTTAGTTCTAGCTGCACCTGTAGTTACGCCATTAGGTTGTACAACTTTTGGAGCTGTTACTATAACTGCAAATGGAGGATGGGGTGACTATACGTTCACTTTAACACAGCCAGATAATAGTACAGTAACTAATAATGATGGTATTTTCAAAGATCTTATTCAACCAGGATCGTATGATATTAAAGTAAAAGACGGTAACAATTGTACGGTAGAAGTAACAGATTCATTTGAATTGCTTGTTGCTCCTAAACCAACGTTAACTATTGCAACCACGTCTGATTATTGCTATTACAATACAGATTCGACAAGATTAGTAATTACTGCGTCGACTACATCTATGTTCCCAGTGAACTTTGAATATTCTATTGATAATGGAGAAAGATGGTATACAACGAATACGTTCGATAAATTAACTCCGAAAACGTATTATATAAAAGTTAGAGATAACTATGGTTGTGAATCTGATGCAACAATTGCAGTGATTAAACCACAGCTTTTTGCTTCGGTAGAAAACAGACAAGATATTTTCTGTACCAATGTTGACGGAACAATTAGAGTAAGTGCTATTGGAGGTTACCCTGATTATAGCTATACTGTAGCTATCAATGGAGGATTGCCTTCTGTTAAACAAGCATTCCCAGCTGGTTTCAACTTTGTTGATTATACAGTTGATGCAGCAACTCCAGGAAGCTATGTGTTTACAGTATATGATGCTCATGATTGTGCATATCCTATAGAAGCAATTACAATGAGTGCTCCAACCCCAGTTTCGTACACAGCAAAACCAACTTCACCATATTGTGCAGGAGATCAAGGAAACATGGCTAATGGAACAATCTTGTTTGAGTTGGCACCAGGAAGCAACAATCCGAAATATACTTATAGTATACAGCTTACATCTGCTCCAGGTGGTCTTTTAAAAACTCAAGATACACCATTATTTACAGGTTTAGTTGCAGGTACTTATGCAGTAAATGTAACTTCTGGAAGAGATTGTGATCATCCAGATACAGTTGTAATTACTGAGCCATCATTGGTAGTAGCTATTGCTACACCATTGCCAGTAACCTGTTCAGGAACAAATACTCCAAATGGTACCGAAGTTGAAGTTACAGCTACAGGAGGAGCAGGAAGTGCAATCGGTGATTATCTATATAGTCAAAATAAAACAAATTGGCAACCAGGTAATAAATTTACAGTAGCTAATAACGTAGCCCAGAAATTTACATTCTACGCTAAAGATGCAAATGGTTGTATTGATGACGTTGAAGTTGATATTACACCTTTCCCGAAATTAGAGCCTCCTACTTTAACACAAGTAACTAAAATTGCTTGTAATAATACAGGAGAAGAAATTAGTGTTCAAATTAATGGTGGTTCAACTCCATATAATTTTGAATATCAAGTTTCGGTTGACGGCGGTCCTTTTGGTCTTCCTACAAATCCAGTTACGGCAGCAACAAATTCATTCACATACATAGCGCCAGTAGCAGGTCATTTCTATCAGTTAAAAATAACAGATAAAAACACGTCATGTTATGTGATTTCTGATGCTTATAACGTACCAGTGTTTAATACAGCAAAAGTTATTGCAAATGCATCTGCTGACGTTACTTGTAATGGTTTAAGTAATGGAGAAATAACAATTAACGTTGTTGATTACAAAGGACCTTATGATTATAAAGTATTTAATAATAATGTAGAGATTACTGCTGCTGCAGGATCTGCGAATTCAGCAACTACAAACCCATTTGTAATTCCTTACGGATTTAACGCAGGTACAAAATATACTGTTGAAATTACAGAAACAGCATATCCATTCTGTACAATAACTTCAAATGAGTTTAAAATTATTGAACCGCCAGTTCTTGATTTAAGCGGATTAAATGTTGTGGTTAAAAACCAAAACTGTAACAATAAAGGAGCCGAACTTACAATAGACGAAACTCAAATTGTTGGTGGTGTAGGTGGTTATAGTTATGCTTTTGTACCAGCAGGAACTGTACCAACTAAATACGAACCATTTAAAACAGCAACAATTGCGACTACCAAAATAGCGCCATTGTTTGACGAGATTGATGTTTATGTTAAGGATAAAAACGAATGTCCGAAGTTTGTAAGAGTACGTATTTCTCTAGACCCAATGCCATCAGTTAGCAGCGTAACTCCTGCGAGCCAATGTGCGAGTACATCTGGCTATAGAATTAATGTAGTTGCAACTGGATTAGCTCCGTTTAAATATAGTTTAGATGGAAAACAATTCCAAGATGCTGATTACTTCATCGTATACACGCCAGGAAATTACACTGTAACAGTACAAGACAAAAATCAATGTACTGCAACAGCAACAGCGCCACTTCGTATTTTAGATCCTCTTACTATAAGTGTGAAGACTAAAGTAGTGCCAACATGTTTAGATGCAAACGGAGAGGTTACTTTAGAAGCTAAAGGAGGAACAGTATCTACTCCAAGCTATTTGTATACAATGGATAATTGGGTAACTCCAACTACAAACCCTGTATTTAAAAACTTAAGTCCAGGAATTGAGTATACTTTTAAAGTAAGAGATATTGCTACAGGATGTGAAGCAGAGGTAAAAGAAACATTCTTATATCCTACGCTAATTTCAGATATTGTTGCAAAAGCTACAAACGTATCTTGTAACGGTTATGCTGATGGTAAAATTACAGTAACAATTGGATCATCAAATAATAACCCTATTTACATGTACAGTCTTACTGCTGGTCCAGAATTGAGAGGTCCACAAGAATCTCCTATTTTCACTGATTTGCCATTTGGTAATTATGAGGTAACAGTAATGTCAGGAAGAGGATGTAGCGATAAAGCTACAGTAACTGTAGGGCAGCCACCGGTTATCTTAGTTAATAAACCGGATGTTACACAATATGTTTGTTCAACAGGAACAAATAATGCAGGTAACGCTACAATTACTGTAACTCCAGGTTCAGTAACAGGTGGTTCGAACAACTATATTAGATATGAATTCATCAGAGATGGTGAACGAGTTCAAAACGATGATAGAAATACTTATACTGAATATGACTATTTAGGTGGTGATTATATCGTTAATGTATTTGACTCTAATGGATGTAAAGGAAGTTATGCTACTGTGAGAATTGAGCCATATATTGGTATTACAGATCTTAAAATAGATGTTACGCCAATTAACTGTAGAGACGCAGAAACTATTAAGGTTACAGCAATCGCTACATCAGGAACATTGCCAACATTAACTTATACTATTGAAGGTATTGATGGAACAGCATTCCCATTAACTCCTAGTCCAACAGGATTATTTGGAAATTTAATAGTTGGTAATTATAAAATTATAGTAACAAATCCTGTTACAGGATGTTCTGTTGAAAGATTCCACAGAGTTAACGAGCCAAACACATTTAAATTTGTAGCTTCAAATATCAAAAACATAACTTGTTATGCAGATTCTGATGGCGAAATTACATTGACTTTGGTTGATAACATTATACCAGACGATAACGCAGGAATATTTACATATGTAATTACTCATGTTGAGTCAGGTGATGTTATAAATGATGTTAGCACATCAACTAGTATAAACTTGAAAGGCCTGAAAAGAGGAGAATATAATGTTGTGGCTACATTACAAGGTCTTCCATACTGTGAGGTTACTACCAAATTCACTATCGAAGGTCCAAATGCACCGTTAAAAATTAAAATTGATCAACAAGAAATTACTTGTGCAGCTGGATTTAAAGATGGAGAAATCGTAGCTACTGCAACAGGTGGATGGGATGGTGAATATTTATACAAACTAGATGGACCAATTTCAGCGGTTTATTCTACAAATAATCACTTTAAAGACTTGATACCAGGAAATTATACTGTAACTGTAAAAGATGTTAACGGTTGTGAGGATCTTTTCCCAGTTCAATTAACGGTTCCTGCTCCAATTGTAATAAACATTAGCGCTACGCCAATGCTTACATGTTTTGATAATGAAGACGGAGTTGTAACTATTAATACAGTTACAGGTGGTTCAGGAAATTACACTTATACACTTCACGGTGTATTAGCTGATGGTACAGTTATTACTGCACAATCTCAAGGAGCTACACAATTTACAGATCTTAAAGCAGGAACATATTATGTGACTGTAAATGATACTTGGAATTGTACAATTGATTCTGAGAAAGTAGTTATTGATCAGCCAGAGATTGTAAATGCGACATTAGAAATCGTGACAACAGAGACTTGTGAGGTGCTTCCAGTTATTAAGTTGAAAGCGACAGGCGGTCAAGGACCATACATGTACAGTGCAGATGGAATTAACTTCACTGGGCCTTTCGCTTCAGAAGTATCTATTACGTTGCCAGTGACTACTGCTAGAACTGAATACAAGTATTTTGTAAAAGATGTTAACGATTGTAGAAGTTTTGTATCTAACACAACAGAGTTCTTCCCAGTTCCAGAATTAGGATTCGAGAAATCTAGTGAAATTGATATTAAATGTAAAGGTGGAGCAACAGGTTCTATCACTGTAGTAGCAAAAGGAGGTTTAGGTAACTATATCTATACTTTACAAGATATTACAGGAAATGATATTGTTCCAGCCCCAGCACAAATTATTCCTGGTGTCTTTACAGAATTGCCAATAGGGAAATATATTGTGAAAGTAACTAGCTCAGATTGTAAAACAGCATCGACAGTGTTCGAGTTGACAGAGCCAGATACATCATTAACAGCAGATGCAATTGCTACACCGTTAACATGTAACGGTTATAACAATGGTAAAATCACTGTAAATGCTCAAGGAGGAGTAGGAGAATATAAATATGCCATTGAACCAGAATTTAAACAGTTCTTTGACAAAAATGTATTCGAAAACTTGAAACCTGGTTTCTATGATGTTTTAGTTCAAGATGAAAACAATTGTTATGTATTCATTAAAGATGTAGAAGTAAAAGAACCAGACCCAATAGTAATCAGTGAAATTGTAGCATCTAGAGAAGAAGAGCAATGTGCAGGTGAAAAAGATGGAGTATTTGAAATCGAAGTTATCGGAGGAACAATGCCTTATAGCTATAGTTTAGATAATCAAAACGGACCGTTTACGTTAGGAGATCCTACGCAAACTAAATTTAGATTTGATAATCTTGAAGGTAAAACGCATGTAGTTTATATATTAGATGCTAACAAATGTTCTCAAGAAATTACGATCGATATGGCTCCGCCAGTAACACTTGATCCACGTGTAGAAGTAACTTATGATTGTGTGAACAATGCTCAAGCAAACATGGTTATAGTGACAATAGATCCGTCAAATACAGATCCAACGCAAGTAACTTATTCTCTTGATAATAATGGAACATTCCAAACAAGTAATATATTTACAAATGTTTCGGCTGGACCTCATTTCATGGTAGTAAAACATACAAATGGATGTGAAGTGACAACTGACCTATTTGAAGTAGCAGCTATTGATCCAGTAAGTTTAATAGACGTTACTAACCAAACCAAAGACATCAACACAATTGTTGTAAAAGCTTCTGGTGGAGTTGCTCCATACGAGTATAGCTTCAATGGTGAATCATTCTCATCATCTAATAGCTATAGAATCTATAAAACAGGTATTTATAAAGTAATCGTGAGAGATAAAAATGGTTGTGAGGCAACAATCGATGTTGAAGGTACATTCTATGACTTCTGTCTGCCAAACTACTTTACTCCAAACGGTGACGGACAAAACGATACTATTGGTCCAGATTGTGGTGCATTGGCATACAAAGAACTAACGTTCGATATTTATGATAGATATGGTAGAGTAGTAGCGAAATACCATGTAGGTCAAAAATGGGATGGTAGATATCACGGAAACGAATTGCCAACAGGTGATTACTGGTATGTTCTTAAATTAAATGATCCTAAAGATCCAAGAGAATTTGTTGGACATTTCACTTTATACAGATAACAAAATTATAGCCCCAATGATGTTATCTAAAAATATTATTACAATGAAAAAGCTTATTTTATCCTTAGTACTCATGGCTGTAACAACAAGTTACAGCCAAGAGTTAAACCTACCGGTGTTTACCCAGTATTTAGCTGATAACCCTTTTATTCTTTCTCCTGCTTATGCTGGTATTGGAGATAATCTCCGTATTAGAGCCAATGGTTTAACACAGTGGGTCGGAATTAAAGACGCACCAGATAACCAGTCATTGTATGCAGATTTTCGTGTTTTAGATCGTTCTGGAGTTGGTTTGTCATTGTATAATGATAGCAATGGTAATACAAGACAAACGGGAGCCAAAGTTTCATTTGCGCACCATTTGATCTTAGATTATCGTACAGAACAATACCTTTCATTTGGTATTTCGTATAACATCAATACTTTTCGTTTAGAAACCAATAATTTTACGGGGACTGACGCAGGGATAACAGACGATCGTCGTACATCTAACAACAACTTTGATCTTAGTGCCTTGTATCGTAACAGAGGATTTTATTTTAGTTTCAATGCCAATAACGTATTGAAAAAGAATATTAGTCTTGAAAGAACAAACGAGCCAGATCTTTTATCGAACTTTCAGGTATATTCTGGGTTCACTTTTAAAGATGGTGAAAACAGACGTATCGAATACGAACCATCGGTTTTCTTACAGTACTTTGCAAATGACCAGCGTTCGACAACCGATTTTAACTTCAAATACAGACGTTACAATCGTTACGAAGATTATTATTGGATTGGAGTGTCTTACCGTTTCTTAAATGATCAGTTCCCAAAACCTTTGGCAATGGGACCAATGGCTGGTTTTATGAAATCTAAATTCTATTTTGCGTACTCTTATCAGTTAATGTTTAACGGACTTGGAACGTATAACACAGGAACACATTCCATCACCATCGGATTCGATTTCTTACAATCTATCAGTAACTGTCCTTGTACACAAAGTCCGGTTCACGATTAGACAAGTAATTTTTATCATCTTTGAGAATTATTTTGTTTGTTTTCATAATTTACAACGTTTTCGTTTTTGTTAATGGATTATTTTTGCTTTTTTGAAATTTAGACTACTGTAAAAGTTCTATATTTGTTATTCTTTCAAAAAATTAAAAAAATTAGCAGATGAAAACTTTAAACGATTTCGATTTTAAAAATAAAAAAGCAATTATCCGTGTTGACTTCAACGTGCCATTGGATGAGAATTTTAATGTAACAGATACAACACGTATTGAAGCTGCAAAGCCAACAATTGATGCTATTTTAGCTCAAGGTGGAAGTGTGATTTTAATGTCGCACCTTGGAAGACCAAAAGGAGCAGAAGAGAAATACTCTCTAAAACATATCTTAAAAACAGCTTCTGAAATTTTAGGAGTTCAAGTAAAATTTGCTGAAAACTGCGTTGGAGAACCAGCTCAAACTGCAGCAAAAGATTTAAAACCAGGCGAAGTTCTTTTATTAGAAAATTTACGTTTCCACGCTGAAGAAGAAGCAGGAGATGTAGCTTTCGCTAAAGAATTAGCTTCTCTTGGAGATATTTATGTAAACGATGCATTTGGTACTGCTCACAGAGCACACGCATCTACTACAATTATTGCACAATTCTTTGAAGACAAAAAATGTTTCGGAACATTATTGGCAAAAGAAATTGACAGTTTAAATAAAGTTCTTAAAAACAGTGAAAAACCTGTAACTGCTGTTCTTGGAGGTTCTAAAGTTTCTTCTAAAATCACCGTTATCGAAAATATCTTAGATAAAGTAGATCACATGATTATTGGAGGAGGAATGACTTTTACTTTCATTAAAGCTCAAGGAGGAAAAATCGGTGAGTCTATCTGCGAAGACGACAAACTTGATTTGGCTCTAGAAATTTTAAGATTAGCAAAAGAAAAAGGAGTTCAGGTACATATTCCTGTTGATGTTATTGCTGCAGACGATTTCTCAAATAATGCAAATACTCAGGTTGTAGACGTAACTGCAATTCCTGATGGTTGGCAAGGTTTAGATGCAGGTCCAAAATCTTTAGAGAACTTCAAAAAAGTTATTTTAGAGTCAAAAACAATTCTTTGGAATGGTCCATTAGGAGTTTTTGAAATGGAAACTTTCTCTAAAGGAACAATTGCATTAGGAGATTATATCGCAGAAGCTACCGAAAATGGAGCATTTTCATTAGTTGGTGGTGGAGATTCTGTTGCAGCAGTAAAACAGTTCGGATTTGAAGACAAAATGAGCTACGTTTCTACTGGTGGCGGGGCAATGCTTGAGATGTTAGAAGGAAAAATTTTACCTGGAATCGCTGCGATTTTAGACTAAAATATCACAATTAACATTTTTTTAAACAGTTTTCTTCAATAAAGGGCTTAGATTTGCAAAAATACAACTCTTGTAATAGATTGAATTACAGAATTTTAAAATAATGTTATATGATTGTAAAAAAATTATCACTAGTGGTTTCCGCTTTCTTTTCGTTAGCTGTCTGTGCACAGGAAACGGCAAAGGCAGATTTAGAACTGAAGCCAGAGGTTAAGCTTTCATATTTAGACTCTATTAAAAGCACTTTCAAAAAAGACCATTTAGCTACAAAAGTAGACAGTCTTTGGATGAATGAATTAGTAAGTCTAGATATTTATGATGATCTGACCAAAGACATTCAAACCATTAACAAAGATGTTACTGTTGATGAAGAACTCCCAACCGAACTGCTAAAACAGCGTTTGGCGGCAATGAATCAGAAATCGCCTTTTGAGATAGAATACAATCAAGGTTTAGAAAATATAATAAAGTCATTTCTTAAGAACCGTAAAAAATCGTTTTCTCGATTAATGGCTTTATCAGAATATTATTTCCCAATGTTCGAGGATGCTTTTGCCAAACAAAATGTTCCTTTGGAAATAAAATATTTAGCCGTTGTAGAATCTGCTTTAAATCCTAAAGCAGTTTCTAAAATGGGCGCTACGGGACTTTGGCAGTTTATGTACGGAACCGGAAAACAATACGCTTTAAAAATCGATTCTTATATCGACGAAAGAAGTGATCCTCTTAAAGCTACGGCTGCAGCGTCTGAGTACATGACCAAAATGTTCAATATTTTTGGCGACTGGGAACTGGTTTTAGCTTCTTACAACTCAGGTCCAGGAAATGTTACCAAAGCGATTCGTCGTTCTGGCGGAAAAACAAAATACTGGGACATTCGTAATTATCTTCCGAAAGAAACTCAAGGTTACGTACCCGCTTTCTTAGCCACAATGTACCTTTTTGAATACCACAAAGAACACGGAATCAATCCGGAAAGAGCTGTGGTTAAAAATTTTGAAACAGATACTGTAGCAATCAAAAATCAAATGTCTTTCAAACAGATTGCCGATTTGTTAGACATGCCACAATCACAAATTCAGCTTTTAAATCCGTCATACAAAATGGGAGTTGTTCCTTTTTATCAAGGAGAACAGCATTTTATCAGACTTCCAAAAGATAAAGTAGCAACTTTTGTATCAAACGAAGAGCAAATTTATGCTTACGTAAAACACAATACAGAATTTAGATCGACATCTTCTAGATTAGCTGTAAAATATGCTCCGAAAGCAAAACCAGCAACAGTTAAACCTGCGGCTATTGATAATGGGGATTTCGAATTTTATAAAGTTAGAAAAGGAGATAATTTAGGAGCAATCGCTTCCAAGTATAATGTGAGCATTGGCGAGATTAAAAAATGGAATAATTTAAAAACAAATGCAGTTGCAATTGGCAGAAGTTTAAAAATTAAACCTGAAGAGTCTTCACCTTCAGCTATTAAAGCAAATGCAATTGTAGATAAAAAAGAAGAAGCAATCGCATCTGCTGAAAATAAAGAGAAAACAGATGTCGATATGGACTATGTTGTAGTGGCGGGCGACAATTTAGGTAGCATTGCAAAGAAATTCGGTACGACTATTGCGGAGTTAAAAGAACTTAACGATTTAACTTCAAATAACATTGGTTTAGGAAAAACACTTATTATTTCTAAAGCTGCAATAGTTATAGAAGAGCCGGCTTCAACAGCAATTGCATCAAACTCGGTTGATACATTCAAGAAAAAAGCACCTTCTAAAAACGTTAGTGAAGATTATTACGTTAAAAAAGGAGATTCTTTATACAGCATTTCTAAAAAATATCCTGGAGTAACAATTTCAGATATTAAAAAATGGAATGGTATTAAAGATGAAGATATTAAACCGGGAATGAAACTTAAAATAAACGGATAATAGAAAAATCTTATTAAATTTGGGTTTTATTTCATAAATTAAAAAAATGAATAAAACCCATTTTTTATTGCTATTAGTTTCATTTTTCCTGACTTCTTGTTTCAAGAGTGAAAAACAAAGCGAAACAGTTTCTGGAAAAACCAATACCATATCGGTCATTATTGATGATCAGTTGTGGTACGGAGAAGTAGGCGATAGTATTAGAAATAAATTTGCCTCGCCGGTTCTTGGGCTTACTCAAGAAGAACCTCTTTTTACCATTAATCAATATCCTGCTAGGTTGCTTGAAGGTTTTGTTACCGATAGCCGAAGCATTATTGTGGTTAAAAAAACAAACGCAGAAAAATTCGAAATCATTCGAAGCAAAACTCTTCCTCACAATACCTTTCGCATTTACGGAAAATCGGTAGACGATATTATATGCAGTCTAGAATTGAACGCACCGCAAATAATCAAAATTATTCACGATGCCGAAATTCAGAAAATTCAAGAAGATAACAGTGCTTCATTGTTAAATAAAGCAATTATTAAGAACAAGTTTCACATCAATATTCAAATCCCAACAGGATATGAATACATGTTGCATAAAAAGAAATTCATCTGGCTTAAGAAGGAAATTATAAGTGGTAATACCAGTTTATTAATTTATCAGATTCCGCTATATAATTTCAAGAAGAAAAAAGACGTTGTAAATGCTATTGTCAAAATGCGTGATTCAATCGGTAAATACATTCAGGGCCGTGAACCCAATACACAAATGATTACCAGTGAAGCTTATGCACCCTATTTCTCAAAAATAATATTGGACAATAAAGAAGCCTTCGAAACAAAAGGAACATGGGAATTGAAAAATGATTTCATGACAGGACCATTTATCAATTATGCAATTATGGACCCAACCTTTAATCGTGTTTTAGTTATTGAAGGATTCTCTTATTCACCCTCACATCAAGAACGCGATCTAATGCTAGAACTTGAAGCCATTATTAAAACAGTCAAAATAGACAAACGATAGGTTTTTTGTTCCATGTTTCAAGTTCTTTGAGTTTCAATTCTTTCAGCGTGTAAACGTGAAATTTGAAACATGAAACTTGTAACAAAATTTTTCGTACTTTTATTCATAACAAACATAAAAACAATTAGTTATGAAAAAATTAACCGCAACCTTAGCAATAATAACCTTATGTTTTATTTCTTGTAAAAAAGAAGTGAAGGAAGAAGCCACACCTACAACAGCGACAGATTCTATTAAAACGGAAGAACCAATTGCTGAAGCACCATTAGATTCTGCAGCGCAGATGAAAGCCTGGCAAGAATATGCAACACCTGGAAATCCACATAAAATACTGGCTGATGAAGTTGGAACTTGGAACTGTGATATGACATTTTGGTCGGATGCAAATGCAAAACCTGAAAAAGAAACTTGTGTAGCCGAAATCAAAATGATCTTAGGTGGACGCTTTCAAGAAGCAACTTACAAAGGAACTATGATGGGACAGCCATTTGATGGTAAAGGCACAGTAGGCTATAATAATGCGAGTAAAGAATACATCTCTACATTTATTGATAATATGGGAACTGGGATGATGATAGGCAGAGGAAAGTATAATGAAAGTGCCAAGAGTATAGAATTTGACGGAGAAATGGCCGATCCAGTAACAGCAAAAAATACAAAGTACAGAGAAGTTTACACCATCGTAGATGCTAAAACACGAAAAATGGAAATGTACGATACAAAAAATGGAACAGAATATAAAAGCATGGAAATTGTAATGACGAAAAAGTAGTTTTTCTACAAGAAGCAAAGTGACAAAGCAACAAAGGCGCAAAGTTTTTTCAAATCAATCTGAAATTTAACTTTGTGCCTTTATATTTTAAACTATAATGAAATTAAAAAATATAACTTAGCGCCTTCGTGCCTTGGTGGCAAAAAGTAGAAGAATGGAATTAAAATGGAAAATAAAGCCTTTTGAGGCACTAACGGTTCATGAGTTATATGATTTGCTCAGATTGCGAAGTGAAATCTTTGTAGTGGAGCAAAATTGCGTTTATTTAGACCTTGATGGCAAAGACAAGAAAGCATTGCACCTTATAGGGGAATTTGAAGGTAAAATCGTAGCCTATTCGCGCTTATTTGATGATGGAATTAGTTTCGATAATGCTTCGATCGGAAGAGTCGTTGTAGATCAAAATTACAGAGACAGAAAATGGGGACACGAATTAATGCGAGAAGCCATTGCCCAAATTCAATCCAATTTTGGAAAAGATAAAATTACCATAGGAGCGCAATTGTATTTGAAGAAATTCTATGAAAGCCACGGTTTTGTTCAAACCAGCGAAATGTATTTAGAAGATGATATTCCGCATATAGAAATGATTCGCGAATAATAAAAATGAGGAGATCTTAGAACTTAGCATCTTAGAAACTTTGAAAACTAAATCTTAGTAATGACAAATTCCACCCGCCGATCGTAATTATCGCCTCGGCCTAAAGGATATTTATTGCCGCATCCAATATAGGTCATGCGGCTTTTGGATACTTTTTTGGACATTAAATAATGGAAAACAGTTTTGGCGCGATTCCAAGAAAGTCTCCTTTCTTTAGTGGCTCTATCAATTCCGTCGCTGTAAATTTCGGGTGTGCAGCAAACGTGTCCACGTATTTCAAAGTTTAAGTTTCGATGATCTTGAAGCGTTATCGCAATTTTATCCAATTCTTTTTTAGAATTGGGAGTTAGTTTGGCACTTCCAATTTCAAATAAAATGGATTCTAGACAAACTTTATCGCCTACTTTTAACTTGTCTTTGAAAGAAGTGTGAATTCCTTTTCCGAAACTATTCTTTTTAACGACAATTAAGTCAACCCGCCGATTTCGGAGACGCGTTTCGTACAGATTTTCTATCGTATCTGCTTTTACGACAACACGCCCTTTTCCTTCCAGAATGACAATTTTACTTTGATTGAATCCTTTTTTGATCAATAGATCCTGAATAGTATTGGCTCGATTGTTTGACAATCTAAAGTTATACTCATCATTTCCACGATCATCACAATAGCCATAAATCTGTATAGACTCAACTCTAGAAGTGTCTATGTTTTTTATAAAGTTAGAAACCACACTGATTTGCTTTTCTGTCAAATCATACTTGTCGAATTCAAAATAAATAGTTTCAACAGGTTTTTGTTGTGCGTTTACGGTATAATATGAAAAAAGAACCAAGGCTAAAGTTATCTTCATTCACTACATTTTTAAAATCGTCTTATATTCTGTTTGGTTATTTAATACGCTAACTGCTCTTTTAATTTCAGAATTGTTTTTTAAGTAATACTGATACAAACCTTCCTGATATTGATATCTTTTAATCAATTCTTCCAAGATCATGTTTTTAATCTCTTTTTGGTTTTTATCCAGTAAAGTAGTTTCGCTTTTTTCTAAAGCATTTAACAATTGCTGATATTCGGCAGTAATGGTCTCGTCTATTTTTTCTTTTTTAGCTGCAGCTAAAGTATTTTTCAAAGCCACTTCGGTTTCTGTGTCAAAAGTGATTTTGTTTGTTTTTAGATATTGTTTGAAAGCAGTATAATCTGTATCAGTCAAAGTCGGAATCTTATCGCCCAAATTTGGATTTTTGTAATAGTATGTTGTTGCATAATCAAAAACACCATCATTTTTGATTAAAGCAGTAGCAATTGCACTGGTTTTTGCTTCTTCCAATTCTATATCTGGTAAAACCCCTCCGCCGTCATAAACAGTTCTGCCTTTTCTAGTTTTAAAAGCATTATAGTTTTTGGCATCCGTTTTTTGCGCGACACCATTTTTATCTTTGTGTGCATAATCAAGAGCCTGAATACATCTTCCCGAAGGCGTATAATATCTTGAAATGGTAACTTTTAATTGTGTTCCATAAGTTAAATCGACAGAACGCTGCACCAAACCTTTTCCGAAACTTCTGCTTCCAAGAATAACAGCACGATCCAAATCCTGCAAAGCGCCAGAAACAATTTCAGATGCCGAGGCACTTCTTCCGTTTACTAAAATGGCCAATGGAATTTCCGTATCAACTGGCTCTTTTTGTGTTTTATAAGTATTATTGTGTTTTTCAATTCTAGATTTGGTCGTAACAATTACCTCATTTTTCGGAACAAATAAATTACAGATATCAATGGCTTCGTTTAATAAACCACCAGGATTTCCTCTCAAATCCAAAACAATTTGTTTGGCACCGTCGGCTTTTAGTTTCTCCAACGCTTCTTTTACTTCTGCAGAAGCTTTTCTGCTAAAATGGGCCAAAACAATATAACCCGTTTTATCATCAATTTTTCCATAAAAGGGAACCGATTTAATATCAACTTCATCCAAAACTAAAACGGTAGTATTTGGTTTTCCTTGACGAAGATATTTGATGTTGATTTTCGTGTTTTTTGTTCCCTTCAGAAGTTGAGAAGCATCATCTTTAAAATCAGCAATCAAAACATCGCCAATCTGGATAATTTCGTCACCTGCTTTAAGTCCAGCTTTGTCTGCTGGATAATTTTTATAAGGTTCGCGAACAATTAAACGGTCTTTTTTTCTAGAAATCAAAGCACCAATTCCTGTATATTCTCCGGTATTATTGATTTTAAAATTAACAACATCTTGTTCGTTAAAATAAACCGTGTACGGATCTAGACTTGCCAACATGGTCTTTATGGCCTTATCCATCAAATCTCCCGGATTGGTTTCGTCTACATAATTGGTGTTTACGGCTTTAAACAAAGTCGTAAAAATCTCGATCTGTTTGGCAATTTCAAAAAAATCTTCTTTAAAACTGGTTCCAACAAATAACATTCCCGCCGCAGCGACTGGTATAATAAATTTCTTCTTGAAATACGGATACATGATTATTCTTTTTTTCTTCTTTTAAATCTTTTTCTAATAAAATAGGCTAATACACAAAATATGATGATAAACGGCCAAATGCTGATTAACCAAATAAATGAGCCGGACAATTCATTGAATCCAGATTTTACGGCGGTTAACAACTTTGATCCGTAAGAAACTTTTACGCTTTGTTTTTCGGCAATAGGTTTGTAAAATTGAATAAAAACCCTGCTCTCAGAAATTCTGCTTTCTAAATATTTTAACTGGCCTTGTTTTGATTCAATTTCTTCTCGTATCTCAGAAATCTGTTTTTCAATTTCTAAAATCTCGCTTACTTTAGTTGCCTTTTTTAAAATCTCTATATAACGTTCTTCTAGTTTACGTTTTGTTTTTAATCTCGAATCCAGATCGATATATTGATCTGTAACATCTTCTGATGAAATTTCTTTTTGATCAAAATAAGAAACACCTTTTGTAATTGATTGTAAAAAAACATCAAAATTCTGACTCGGAACTTTTACAGTTATATTTCTGTAAAGTGAAATATCGTTTTTACCTTCAGAATCAGATTGTATGGATGCATGACTTTGTTTAACTGCTTTTTGAATTTGCTGAAAAGTTTCTTCGATATCAGCTGTCTCAAATTTTAGATTAGCTGATTTAATGATTTTTTGAGGAATTGTTTGCGGACCGTCTACTGATGCTGGTGCTGACATTGTAATGGCAGAAACCGAACTGTTATATACTTTATCATCAGACGCCTTACTGCAAGCAGATAGTGTAATAACTAAAAACAGAAATAAAGAAAAGATATATCGCATAAAATTTCAATTTAGAGCTAAAACTACGATTTTTTTGCCTAACTTGATTAATAATCTTACGTTTTGAAATTTACGCTTCGGTTTTTGGTTCAGAATCTAAAGGTTTGTTGATTTGAGCTGTAAATTTCTCAAACAATTGAATCATTTTAGTATTGATTTCTTCGTAAGATAAACGGTCTTTGGTCTGATAAAAAAGCATTATCGAATACGGCTGATCCAAATTGTCCAAAAGCAAATGTTTGTTTAATCGATAGGTTTCTCTCAAAACTCTTTTGAAGTAATTTCGATCAACAGCTTTCTTGAAATATTTCTTAGAAACTGAAACGCCAATTTTGGTTTGTTCTTCTGAATTTGCTTCCGCTTGACGGTAAACCAAACGAAGCGGATATTTGGACACCGATTTTCCATTAGAAAACAGTAATCCAATTGTCGTTTTGCTTTTTAAACGCTCATTTTTAGGGTAAGTAAAGTTCATTTAATTCAGAAAAGATTTGCAAATTCTAACGCAAAGGTACAATTAAACCATAAAAACAGTTATTGTTTTCAATTTTAATAAGTCTAAAAATTTATTTACTACTTTTGCGCATTAATTTTTGAAGCATGGAAAAAATTATTTCTTATCCAATATCGGTAATTTACTATTTATTATTTGGTTTATGTTTGGTTGTTTTTCACCCAATTCAGTGGATTTGTTTAAATGTATTTGGCTACCAAGCTCACAAAAAAAGTGTTGATTATTTAAACTTCTGCCTTTTAAAATGTACCAATCTTGTTGGAACAAGATATACAATTGAAGGCGCAGATACCGTTCCGAAAGGTGTGCCGATCATTTTTGTGGCAAATCACCAAAGTATGTACGATATCGTGGCAATGATTTGGTATTTTAGACGTTTTCATTGTAAATTTGTAAGTAAGAAGGAGTTAGGAAGCGGAATTCCGAGTGTTTCTTTTAATTTGAAATACGGCGGTTCTGTCTTAATTGACCGTAAAGACCCTAAACAAGCAATACCCGTTATTAAAAGCTTGTCTGAATATATCGAAAAAAACACAAGATCTGCCGTTATTTTTCCGGAAGGAACAAGAAGTAAAACGGGTGTACCAAAAGAATTTGCGCAAAGCGGTTTAAAAATTTTATGCAAATATGCACCATCTGCATATGTTGTACCGGTTAGTATCAATAATTCTTGGAAAATGGTAAAATTTGGTTTTTTTCCTGTTGGTTTAGGAAATCACCTAAAATTTACAGCTCACAAAGCTTTAGCTGTTAAAGATTACAAGTTTGAAGAGCTTATGGAGATTACTGAAAAAGCAGTTAAAGAAGGAATAAATGAATATAAACAAGTTTAAGTTTTAGTCCGAGCTAAAACGTACAACTCAAATCTATAATAAGTAATGTCTATAAAAAACATTAGATTAGAAGTAATGCAGTTTTTAGAAAAAAACGTGGATAGCTTCGTTGAACAGTATTTAATTCCAGTGGAAAAAATCTGGCAGCCATCTGATTTCTTGCCTAATTCTGAAGGAGAAAATTTCTTTGAAGAGGTAAAAGAATTACGTGAGATTGCAAAAGAACTTCCATACGATTTCTGGGTTACGCTTGTTGGTGATACAATCACTGAGGAAGCATTGCCTACATATGAGTCATGGTTAATGGATGTAGAAGGGGTAAACCAAGTAGAAAATGGTGGAAACGGTTGGTCGAAATGGATTCGTCAATGGACTGGAGAAGAAAACCGCCACGGAGATCTTTTAAATAAATACTTGTATTTGTCTGGTCGTGTGAACATGCGTGAAATCGAAATGACTACACAGCACTTGATCAACGATGGTTTTGATATTGGAACTGGAAGTGATCCATACAAAAATTTTGTGTACACCAGTTTTCAGGAATTAGCAACTTATGTTTCGCACAATAGAGTAGCGCAAATGGCTAAGAAATTTGGCGATAACAAGTTGTCTAAAATGTGCAAAATGATTGCAGGAGACGAAATGCGTCATCATCATGCCTATAGCGAGTTTGTTACTAGAATTTTCCAAGTGGATCCAAGCGAAATGATGTTGGCTTTTCAATACATGATGAAGCAGAAAATTGTTATGCCTGCCCATTTCTTGAGAGAATCTGGTCAAAAGATAAGCACTGCTTTTGAACAGTTTTCAGATTCTGCACAACGTATAGGAGTTTATACAGCAAACGATTATGTTGAAATCATGCAGAAATTAATCAACAAATGGGAAATTGATAAGATTTCTAATTTGACAGATGAAGCAGAAAAAGCGCGTGACTACTTAATGAAATTACCATCTCGTATGGCCAAAATTTCTGAAAGAATTGTGATCCCGCAAGAATCGCACATCTTTAAATGGGTGGAACCTGCGAGACTTTAAATTTTAGATTTTAGAATTTAGATTTTAGAATTTAGATTTTAGAATTTAGATTTTAGAATTTAGATTTTAGAATTTGGAATTTAGAATTTAGAATTTGGAATTTGGAATTTCAAAATAGCAACAATGTTGCTTTAAAATATATTTGTTGATTGTTGGAGATTTAAAATCTTTGACAATCAACATTTTTTATAAACTGTAAAAACCTCTATATGAGCGATTCACAACTGATTATTAAAACCATTGCTTTTGTTAAAGAAAAACTAAATGATGCCGAAGGCGGACATGATTGGTTTCATATAGAACGTGTTTTTAAAAATGCAATTTTGATTGCTAAAGAAACAGAGTGTGATCTTACAATTGTACAATTGGGCGCTTTATTACATGATATTGCAGATAGTAAATTTCACAACGGAGACGAAACAATCGGGCCAAAAACAGCAAGAGCGTTTTTAGAGAAGGAAAATGTTTCTGAGGACACAATTGCCCATGTTGTAAATATCATTGAAAATATCTCTTATAAAGGCGGAAATTTCGAAAGAAAGTTCTCTTCTGTTGAATTGGATATTGTTCAAGATGCTGATCGTCTTGACGCAATTGGTGCCATTGGTGTTGCAAGAGCCTTTAATTATGGCGGATTTAAGAACAGGGCTTTGTACAATCCAGAAATTGCTCCTGTTACCAATATGACAAAAGAGGAGTATAAAAAGAACAACGCTCCAACGATTAATCATTTCTACGAAAAGCTTTTGCTTTTGAAAGATAAAATGAACACAGCAAAAGGAAAAGAAATCGCTGCAGAAAGACATCACTTTATGGAAACTTTCCTTGCTCAATTCTATGCAGAATGGGAAGGGTTAAAGTAGAAATTTCATTTAGATTATAAACATAAAAACAGCTCTAATCTAGAGCTGTTTTTATTTTGAGATAATTTATACAGGATTATATTCGGGATTTTAAAAGGCACATTATTACAAAAGCGCATAAAAACCCAATTGAAAACCATAGTAACCTAGTAATGTTAATACTTCTAATCATTTCCCTTTTTTCAAACCTTGTCATTTCAAATGTATTTTTAATAATTCAAAAATAATTCTTACTTAAGGTATGATTGTGCCTCGAAAAGCTTTTAAACCATTATAATAAGACATTTTTTAATCGCAGTTTTCAGTCTCAGTCTATATTCTTTATTCTTAATTAGATAAAACCGTGAAAAAACTAATGAGAATGTTTCATTATCAAATAAGTAATAATTGTTGCACAGAAAAAACCTATTGCAAACCATAACAACCGAGCAACTCTGTTGTCTCGTATTACTTCCATTCTATCTTCTGGCGTCATTTTTTAATAAATTTAGAAGACAAAAATAGCTTTAGAAAATATACAAAGAAGCTATTGTAGGTTTTAAAAGTAACACAATAAGGTATTTTTGGCCACAAAAAAAGCTGTTCATTTTGAACAGCTTTTTTTACTTTGTACCTATGAAACTTTGCTCCTTTGCCCCTTTTTAAGAACATCCACAATCGGTTCCACTGCCGCAGTCTTTTTTCTTTTTCGATTTAAAGAAGAACTTTTTAATCAAAAAGGCAACTGCAAATCCTAATATGGCAAAGGCTATTATTTCCTGAAACATTACTTTTTATTTTAAAAGTTGATACGCAATTAATGCGGTAAAATAAGCGAGACCACTCATTAAAAATAGTTGCATTGCAGGCCATTTCCATGAATTGGTTTCTTTTTTGGTAATTGCCAATGTACTGGCACATTGCATCGCAAAAGCATAAAATAGCAATAATGAAATTCCGGTGGCAAAATCAAATACTTTTTTGCCTGTATCTGGACGAACTTCTGCCTGCATTTTGCTTTTTATGGTCGATTCGTTATCGGTATCTCCAACACTGTAAATGGTTGCCAACGTTCCTACGAAAACTTCACGGGCGGCAAACGAACTGATTAAGGCAATTCCGATTTTCCAATCGTAACCCAAAGGCTGAATTGCTGGTTCGATAGCACGTCCCATTAATCCAATATAAGAGTTCTCTAGTTTTTGAGAATTAACTTCATTTTCAAACTGAGTTTCATCCAAAGTTGTATTGGCAAATCTTTCTTTTACAATAGTTTCTGCTTCATTGAATTCTTTTCCAGGTCCGTATGAGGCCAAAAACCAAAGAATAACAGATATGGCCAAGATAATTTTTCCTGCCCCAACAATAAAAGCTTTTGTTTTTTCTACAACGTTGATTCCAACATTTTTCAAAAGAGGCATTTTATAACTTGGCATTTCAACAACGAAATACGTTTTAGAATCTAACTTTAAAACTTTATTCAAGATATATGCCGATAAAATGGCTGTAAAAAAACCTAAGACATAAAGCGCCATAAGCGTTAATCCTTGAAGATTTAAAACTCCAAAAACACGTTTGCTCGGAATTACAAGCGAAATAATAATGGCATAAACAGGTAATCTTGCTGAACAAGTGGTGAATGGCGTTACTAAGATCGTAATAAGGCGTTCTTTCCAATTTTCAATATTTCGAGTAGCCATAATTGCCGGAATGGCACAGGCAGTTCCAGAAATTAAAGGCACAACACTTTTTCCTGAAAGCCCAAATTTACGCATGATTTTATCCATTAAGAATACGACACGGCTCATATAACCACTTTCTTCTAAAATCGAAATGAATAAAAACAAGAAAGCAATCTGCGGAATAAAAATAATAACTCCACCAATTCCTGGAATTATTCCTTGCGAAAGTAAATCGGTCAAAATACCGCTTGGCAGTTCTGCCGCAACCCAGCTGCTCAAAGAAGCGAAAGTGCTGTCAATGAAATCCATTGGAATAGTGGACCAGCTAAAAATCGATTGGAAAATCAAGAATAAAATGGCAAAGAAAATAAAGTAACCCCAAACTTTGTGCGTTAAAACGCGGTCTAGTTTTGCTCGAATATCTTTCGCCATCGAAGCATCAATCTTTAAACCTTCTTTTAAAACATCATTGATAAATTGATATCTTTTGATGGTTTCTTTCTGCTGCAAACGTTTTAATTCTGAATGTGATTTGGTAAAAGTGCTTCGTATTTCATTACGGTCTAAGTTCAAAAAATTAACATCTTGCGTAATTACCAGCCACAATTTATACATTAATTGGTTTGGAAATGCCTTTTGCAATTTTTGAAAATATTCAGGATCAATTACAGACGCATTCAAGCAAGGTTCGTGTGGAAGTGTTTTATAAGAAACAATCAGTTCTTTTAATTCTTCAATTCCTAAACCTTTGCGAGAACTTACTAATGCAATTTTTGTTTTTAGTTTGTCTTCTAAATAGGGAATATCCAAAGAAATTCCTTTACGCTCCATACGATCTGACATATTGATAACTAAAATCGTAGGAATTTCAAGATCTTTTATCTGCGTGTAGATTAGTAAATTTCGTTTCAGATTTTCAACATCTGTTACCACAACCGCTACATCTGGATATAATTTATCGTTTTTATTTAGCAAAAGCTCGATTACTACACTCTCGTCCATCGAACTCGCATTCAAACTATACGTTCCAGGTAAATCTAAAATATTAGCTTTTGCGTTATTAGGTAATTTGCAAAATCCTATTTTCTTCTCAACTGTGATTCCAGGATAGTTTCCAACTTGTTGGTTAAGGCCTGTTAATTGATTAAAAACAGAAGTTTTTCCAGTATTTGGATTCCCAATAAGGGCAACATTTATATTCTGAACACTCATTACAAATTGGTTTTGATAAGTTCAACTTCAATTTCACGAGCTGTTTCAATACGAATGGCAACATGAGAGCCATTAATATCTAAATATAACGGATCACCAAAAGGAGCAACCTGTAGTAATTCAACTAAGCTGCCAGGCAGACAACCCATTTCTAATAATTTAAGTGGAATAAGATCGATATCAAAATCTTTGATAATGGCTTTTTCGCCTTTTTTCAGAGTGTGTACTGTATTTTGCAAGCTTATTTAGATTGAATTTAGATTGCAAAAGTAGGCAATTATTCTTTATTTCAAGGTATTTAACGCTTCCACAAATGCTAAATGTTTCTAAAAATAAGGCTTTTTACTCTTGAGAAAGGAATTCGATGTCTTCTAAAAGACGTTTTACATCTTCTTTATTTGTTCCGTCATAAAAACCTCTAACGCGGCGCTTTTGATCGACCAAAACAAAATTCTCAGTATGTACCATATCATAAAGCTGATCTGGTCTGCCAAGTTTTACAGCCAAATATGATTTTCTGGCCATCGTGTAGATTTCTTTTTTGTCTCCAGTAACCAAGTTCCATTTGCTATCCACAACACCATATTTAATGGCATAAGCTTTTAAAACAGAAACACTGTCAACTTCAGGAAAAACCGTGTGAGAAAGCAACATTACTTTCGGATTATTCAAAACCGCTTTTTGAACTTCAACCAAATTGGTTGACATCTTAGGGCAGATCGATCCGCAAGTGGTAAAGAAGAAATCGGCAACATAAATTTTTCCTTCGTAATTTTTTTGGGTAATGGTATCGCCATTTTGGTTTACAAATGAAAAATCGGCAATTGTGTGGTACTTGCTTTTATATTGAACAGTACTGTCTACCAATTCAGGATTAACATCGGCTGGATTATAAATCGGAAGTGTTTTTTTGGGTTTTAAAGCAGAATAAAACAAAGATATCGTAACAACCGAAAATACTATTAGAACAATAAAGAATTTACGGTATTTATATAAAAGCGATTTCATAAAAATAATTTGGTGCAAAAATACGAAAAGCAGGTTTGAAATAGTTTACGGAATTATTTTTTTAACAGGCTTTTGTAACTTTTACTAGGGTACTATAGACAAATACCAATGTTAAATCGCTTTCTGTGAAATTTATTCGCTTTTTAGGTTTTCCAGTTAAAATTTTAACATAATTTTTGAAATAATAACAATATGTTTGTATTTTCCCTTAAACTATAATTTTTTATGAAAAAACAATTTGCTAGACCTGTGTTTGGTGTGATATCTGCAATGTTTGCAATTACCACAGCCCAAGCTCAAAATGCTCCAAAAGAACCAGGTATTAATGTTTGGTATATGGATACGAATATTAGCCCAAGTCAGGATTTTTTCAAATATGTAAACGGTACTTGGCTAGAAAAAACAGAAATCCCGAGTGATCGTACGACATGGGGAAGTTTTAATGAACTGATTAAGAAAACTGACAAAGATGTTATGGCAGTTTTACAGGACGCTTCAAAGAATCCAAAGTACAAATCTAATACAGATCAAGGAAAAGCGGTTAATCTGTATAATACTTATTTAGATTCTATTGGTAGAAATAAAAAAGGAATCGAACCATTAAAACCATATCTGAAAAAAATTGATGCAATTAAAAACATTGCAGATGTTCAGAAATATTTGGTTGAAATGGAAAAAGAAGGAAATGCTGGTTTCTTCGGAATTTACATTGGAGCTGATGATAAAGACAGTTCTAAAAACTCTGTAAATTTAGGACCAAGCCAATTAGGACTTCCTGATAAAGATTACTACACTTCTGATGATAAAGATTCTAAAGACAAGCGTGCAAAATACGAATTGCATGTTGCGAGAATGCTTCAGTTTATTGGAGAATCTCCAGAAAAAGCAAAACAAAGTGCTGCAGAGGTTTTAGCTCTTGAAACAGAATTGTCAAAGCCAAGATTAAATAGAGTTGAAAGAAGAGACAGCCGTTTACAGTACAACCCAATGACGGTTGCTGAACTTCAAAAATTAACTCCTGCTATCAAATGGAACGAATATTTTGCTGGTTTAGGAATTAATAAATTGGAAACTGTAATTGTTTCTGAGCCTAAATATATGACGGCTTTAGAAACTGTTTTCAAAGAAAACAAAGTGGCACAATGGAAAGAATACCTAAAATGGGATTTATTAAACAACTCTGCAAGCAAATTGACAACAGCAATTGATAATGCTAATTTCGATTTTTACAGCAAAACATTAAGAGGTGCAATTAAACAGCTTCCTGCAGATGAAAGAGCCCTTGCAGTAGTAAACCGTAGTGTTGGTGAAGCGCTTGGTAAATTGTATGTAGAGAAAGTTTTTCCTGCTGAAGCAAAAACCAAAGCGCTTGATATGATTCATAATGTTATCACGGCTTACCAAAACCGTATTAACAATTTAACTTGGATGTCTAAAGACACTAAGGCAAAAGCAATCGAAAAGTTGAATAAAATTACCATAAAAGTTGGGTATCCAGATAAATGGAAAGATTATTCTGCATTAACAATTAAAAGTATTGCTGAAGGCGGAACGTACTTTGATAATACTAAAAATATTGCACTTTGGAATTTCCAAAAAAGCATTGAAAAATTAGGTAAACCAGTTGATAAAACAGAGTGGCATATGTCTCCTCAAACGGTAAATGCTTACTACAATCCATCTTATAACGAAATTGTATTCCCTGCAGCAATCTTACAACCGCCATTCTACAATTACCAAGCTGACGAAGCAGTTAATTATGGTGGAATTGGTGCTGTAATTGGTCACGAGATTTCTCACGGATTTGATGATTCTGGTGCGCGTTACAATGCAGAAGGAAATTTGGTTGACTGGTGGACAGAAGATGATTTGAAGCAATTCACTGCTCTTGGAACAGATTTGGCAAATCAGTATAGCGCTCTTGAACCATTGCCAGGAATTCACGTTGACGGTAATTTTACTTTAGGTGAAAACATTGGAGATTTAGGCGGAATCAATGCGGCTTATGATGGTTTGCAATTGTATTTGAAAGCTTATGGAAATCCAGGTTTAATCGACGGATTTACTCCAGAACAGCGTTTCTTTATTTCTTGGGCTACAGTTTGGAGAACAAAATCTAGAGACGAAGCAATCAAAAATCAAGTAAAAACAGATCCGCACTCACCGGGAATGTACAGAGCTTATGTGCCAATTCAGAATGTTGATGCTTTCTATAAAGCTTTCGATATCAAGAAAGGTGATAAAATGTATGTTGAACCAGAAAAACGAGTTAAAATTTGGTAATCAATTAGTAAATAAAAAAGGGGAGGTTTCGAATTCGAAACCTCCCCTTTTTTTGTGTTATTTTATTGGTCTCAGATCGGGGTTTAAAACCCTGCAATTTATTGCAGTACTTTAGTAATGCGAAAAAATCTTTACCTTTAGATTATGAGTACAGATTTAAGAAAAGGTTCGCATACAGTAAGCCGA